>Ga0116155_10003539_pt1 | contig 10312 bp, 9 predicted proteins | sample AD_UKC032_MetaG_FD_89890 | JGI IMG/M metagenome (GOLD analysis project Ga0116155, IMG submission 89890) | Active sludge microbial communities of municipal wastewater-treating anaerobic digesters from USA - AD_UKC032_MetaG | ecosystem: Engineered > Bioreactor > Anaerobic > Digestate | place: USA... | reverse complement strand
AGAATACAGCCCTGCAGGCTGGCCCCTTCGCTAAAATGATCCACCGGATCATTTCTTAACGCTCGGTCCCCCCTGTGGGTCAACAAAAAAGCCGCATCGCGCGGCTTTTTTAGTCTATATAGGTTTCCTTCAGGACGGCCTTGAGCTCCCTGATCTCTGGTCTTGATAATTTCCCCAGATCCTTGATAATACGATGTTTATCAATTGTCCTGATCTGGTCAAGGATTATCCAGCCGGTTTTGTTCTCATGCCTGATTTCGACGCGGGTCGGGTAGTTTTTGGAACTTGTTGTCATGGGGGCGATAACAACTGTCCTGAGGTGGTTATTCATCTCATCCGGTGAGATTACAACACAGGGTCTTGTCTTTTTGATCTCGCTGCCGACGGCAGGTTCAAGATTTACCAGTATGACCTGGTATTGCTTTATTTCCATTCCTCCGGGACTTCTTCGTCGAAAACATCCGGCATTGTCAGCTTATCGTCTCCGCTTGCGTGCATCTCCATGAATGCCTTATCCCATCCCTTCCTGGTTTGGGGCAGGGGCTTGATGATGATATGGCCATCTTCAAGTATCAGTTCCACATTATCACGGATATTGTACCTCTCGATAATAGTTTTACTGAACCGGATGCCTTTTGAATTCCCTATTTTAACAACTGAGACTTCCATCGTAATATTGAAATAATGTAATTACAAAGTTATTACATTATCTTGATTTTCCAAATTAAAAAAACTCTTTTGCTGGCATTAATTAAGCAGAGGCAGGATTGATTCCCTGATGAATATCGGGCTAACCTGCGGAGTAGTAAAGTTCCGTTCTGTAAAAGCGATAACTAACATATAATCAGGGAAAATGTAAAGCTTTTGCCCTCCAGCACCCTGGGCTGACACTACTGTTACTGTCCTGCCCTGGCTTAAGGCATACTCATTTATCCACCAGAAGTAACCATATTCGCTGTTCTCAAAATTAGTCGCAATGAAGGGATGAACAACTTTACTGATCCATTTTTCGGAAATGATCTGCTGATTTTTCCACACCCCCCCCTTCATCACCAGGAGTCCGATTTTCAGCATATCTGCCGGCTTCAAATATAGCCCTCCTCCGGCATGGCAGAAACCCGTTGAATCTTTTATCCATCCGTAATCATTTATTCCCAGAGGCTCGAACAGGTATTTTTCAGCAAACCTGTCCAGCCGCATTTTGGCTGCTTTCTCAATTATACCTGCAATTATCATCGGGCAGCCACTGTTGTAGTTGAATGTGCCATACAGGGAATCCGACACCGGTTTTGACAGAATATATTTCAGATAATCCCCGCTGTTGAACATATTGATATTATCATTTCCCGGATCATCAAGCGGGATCATTTCCTCCCATTCAAAACCGGCCGACATTGTCAGTATATCTTTAATCCTCAGGTCAGATTTTTTACTTCCGGTGGAACCGAAATATTCAGGAAAATAGTTGCTGACGAGCTCATCTTCGCTTTGGACGAATCCTTTGTCAATTGCTATGCCCAACAGCAGGGATACAATGCTTTTGGTTTGAGACTGAATCTGATGCAGGGAATCTTTTTGGATACCGTTATAGTATTTTTCAAATCTTGTTACTCCGTCATAAGAGACGATGAAGCTTTCCACATTCCTGAAGAAAATCCGGGGATTTGTCTCTATCAGTTTATCTGCTATTGCTATTGCAGAATCAAGATCTGACACCTGAATTGTCTGTGATTTCAGGTTCAGCGTTATCAGGATCAGTGCCGAAAGGATCAGAATTTTCATTTTGGTTACTTATTCGTTAAACTCTCACCAGGGCAATTACCTGTTTTATTTCTTTAAGAAGTAAGGTCCTTTCTGGTATACCTTCACATAGTCAATGTCATGGTATTGCGGGAAGGTTGTAGTTGAGTCCGGGTTGCCGGGCCAGCTCCCGCCGACGGCCGTATTCAGGATGATGTAATGCGGTTTATGGGGGATTCCGTTCGCGGTGGCATGAATCCGGTTTCCGTCAATGAACCATCGGATTGAATCAGGTTCCCATTCGAGGGCGTAAATGTGGAAATTCTTTGTGTAGTCAACAGTGCTTCTCCATGTTCCGGAGCTTGATCTCCTGGCGCCGTCGAAGGCACAGTAATGGATTGTTCCGTAGAGGACATTCGGCTCATGGCCAAGGAATTCCATGATGTCGATTTCGGTATACCATGGTCTCTCCTCGGGAATCAGTCTCTCCTTCCCGGCCGCCACGGCATCTTCCATTGTTTTTTCCATCAGCCAGTCGCGCTCCTGCGGGTAGAGCCAGTGAGCAGGCCAGAGACCCTGTCCGCCCGGGAGTCTGGCGCGTATTTCGAAGCGGCCGTATACAGGTGCGAATTTGCCCTGGGTGTCAAGCCTGCCGCTGGTGTATTCCCTTGATCCGTACTTGCGCACGCGACTCCTGATACGGAGAATTCCGTTCTCAATATAGACTTCGTCAGGTACGTAATACTGGAGTTCTCCATGTTTGCTGGTCTCGCGGATGAGCACATTCCATTTTGTCTCATCCAGGCCTGTCCCGCTGAACTCGTCCTGCCAGACAAGTTTCCAGTCGCTTTCCGGACCCGTTTTTTGCTGGGCAACGATGCAGCCGGGGCTAAGGAAAACAGCCCAGAAAAGCAGTGAAATCAGTTTTGTTTTCATGTTAATCAAAGATTGACATAAAGTTATGCCGAAATATTATCAAACCCTAATCCCGAACCAAACCTCCGCAGTTTTGTTTATTGTTTGTTAAACTTTTAAGAACCTCAAACAGGAAAACATGGCATACTATTACTCCAAAACGCTTCAGACATCCTTCAGTGATGCAGTTGAAAAGGTCACCGCAGCTCTCTTTGCAGAGGGATTCGGGGTGATATCGGAAGTCGACCTCCATGAGAAAATCAAATACAAACTTGGGGTCGATTTCAAGAAATACCGCATCCTGGGGGCATGCAACCCGGCCTACTCGTACAAAGCCTTACAGGCGGAGGATAAAGTAGGGGTGATGCTCCCATGTAATGTGCTTGTCATTGAACAGGGTGAAAATGAAATAGAAATAGCAGCCGTCAACCCCTCAGACGCCATGATGGCCGTGCATAACGATGTGGTGGCCGATGTAGCCGCTCTGGTGGGCGAACATCTGCAAAAAGCCCTGGCCAGGCTGTAGTCGGTCAACCATTATCTGATGCTATGACCAGCATCTCGAAATCCTCCGTTGTGAGCCTGTCAGCCCTTGAAAAGGCCCCGAGCCTGGCACCCATAATATCAACTTTCCTGAATCCCAGCGACTTCAGCATCCAGGTGATCTCGCTTGGTACGTAATACCTCTCGTTGCAGTCGAGGGTCTTCCTGTTCCCGTCGTCGTCCTCGAACTCAGTTATATTATGGTCACGGAAGGTCATCAGGTTAAAGGTGTTGCTGCTGTACGTGGCATTGCCATCACGGGATACGTCACTGCAGAATTTCTCAACAGAATGATACAGCGGGAAAAGTCCGTTCAGCGTTGTGAAAATGAATTTTCCCGGTTTCCTGAGTGATCTTGCCACGCTGCGCAGGATGTCAAAATTCATTTCGTCGGTCTCCATCAGCGGGAATCCTCCCTCGCAGAGCATGATTGCGGCGTCAAACTCCCCTTTGAACGGGAGGTTCCTGGCATCGTGCTTCAGGAATGTGATATCAAGACTTTCTGCCTCTGCTTTTTCATGGGCTCTCTGAAGCTGCGTTTCCGACAGGTCGATTCCTGTGACATTGTACCCTCTCTTTGTCAGCTCTATAGCATGCCTGCCAGTCCCGCAGCCGACATCTAGGATCTGTTTCGTCCGGTCATAACCAATCTCCTTCTCCAGGAAGTCACACTCACCGATGGTCCCTGAGGTGAAATTTTCCGAGTCGTACTTTTTCCCGTAATTCTCGAAGAGGGACTCATACCATTGCTTCCTGCCGGTGGTGTTCTCCGCGCCTATACCGGTTCTATTTGCAGCATCGGGTCCGGTCTCCTTTCCGGCTCCGTCAACAGCCTTACTAGCCCCGGCCTTCCCGGTTCCGGCAACTGCTTTCCCGGCCCCGGCCTCCTCGCCTCCGGCAACGGCCTTCCCGGCCCCGGCAGAGGCATTTTCTGCCTGGCCGTAGTGCTTCGCGTACCTGATCTCGTCACATATCTTACCATTCTTGATGACGGCGTTCTTTAATATCGCTTCCTTCTCAAATCCGCACTTCTCAAGCACCCTCTGTGAGGCGATATTGAACGAGAAGACTCCTGAAAAGATCTTGATGACATCAAGCTCGCGGAACCCGTAATCGCAGATGAGGTTTACTGCCCGCGGGGTTATCCCTTTATGCCAGTAAGTTTCACCGATAAAATACCCCAGCTCGGCAGTCTTGCGGTAAACGTCATCCTGCCTGTGCAGCCCGACGTTGCCCACATATTCCCCCTGGTATTCAATGGCGAACACCTGGTAAGGCTCCTGCCCGAGGCACATAGAGATGAATTTCTGAGCATCTTCAACAGCGTAAGGGGAAGGGAATGCATCCCTAAGATTCACTGCAACCTTTTCGTTATTGGCAATCTCGGCCATGCGAAATTTATCATTGCGCCTGAATTTGCGAATTGTCACAACTCCGTCGGAGAACTTCAGCGGTACGGGTTTCATGGTTTGCAGCAATTAAATACGGAGCATAAAGGTATTAAATTGAGTAATATTGTGCGATGAAAAAGGGACTTCCGCTGATATTGATTCTCTTAAGCGCTGCCGGCCTCACAAGGGCACAGCCTGTGTCCCCCGACAACGGACAGCTTTACGTTGACACGGTTGTTCCTGCGGTTTACATCAAGATTCACCCTGACACGCTGGACTGGATCTATGCTAATCCGTACAGTGACAGAGAGTTCCGGGCTATGTTCGTTTTTGACAACGGAACGGTGCGCGACACAATCGATCAGGTCGGGTTCAGGCTCAGGGGCAACACCTCGCGTTCGTCAAAGAAGAAATCATTCAAGGTCTCCTTCAACACCTTCACCCCGGGCGGAAAATATTTTGGTGTGGAGAAGATGAACCTGAACGGCGAGCATAATGACCCGTCGGTTATGCGCTCAAAACTAATGTGGGACATACTTCGCAAGTGGAATATTCCTGCTCCCCGGGCTAACCACGTCAGGGTCCACATCAACGGAAACTATTACGGTCTTTATATCAACGTGGAGCATATAGATGAAGAGTTTGCGCTTTCGAGATTCGGCAACAAGGACGGAAACCTGTACAAGTGCCTCTACCCGGCAGACCTTGCATACCTGGGTTCTGACCCTGACAGCTACAAGTTGTGGAACGGAACCAGGTGGACCTACGAGCTGATCACCAACACCGAGGAGAACGACTTCTCTGACCTTGGGGAACTCATTGGTATATTGCATAATACGGAGGATGCAAATCTTATCTGTGAACTTGACAGGTTATTCAACGTCCAGGATTATCTGAAGATAATGGCTGCGCAGATATTCTGCGGCGACTGGGACGGGTATATCTATAACAAAAACAATTTTTACCTCTATCACAACACCCTGACAGGCAGGTTTGAGTATATCCCGTATGATGTCGACAACTCTTTCGGCATCGATTGGTTCGGGATCGACTGGGCTGAAAGGAACATTTATGTATGGCAGCCGGGAGGTGACCAGCAGAGGCCGCTGTATGACCGCATCATACACAACCAGGCACTGCGAAAGCAGTTCAGCTTTTATGCGAGACAGCTTATTGAAAGCACCCTGGATATGGATTCGCTGATTCAGGCCATTGAGGAGAGAAAGGAGTTGATTTCGCCGTATGTCGCCGCTGATCCCTATTACCCCCTCGATTACGGATATGATCACACCGATTTCCTGAACTCTTTCTCATCAGCCACCGGTGCGCATGTCAAGTGGGGCCTTTACCCATACCTGCAGGTAAGAAAAGCGTCAATGGCTGCTCAGATCGAAGAGGGTGACGCTGCCCCGGTAATTAAGTATTTCTCCCATTCAAGAATATCAGGAAAACCAATTCGCATCAGCTGTATTGCAGAGGCTGCCACCCTGCCGTTAACGCTGAAGCTGGTCTATTCCGTTGCAGAAGGACCGGTACAGGAGGCAGCAATGGTTGATGAGGGGGGAGGGCGATTCAGCGCCTCAATTTCAGGTATTCGTGATGAGGATCCTGTGACTTACCAGGTGCTGGCTGCCGGCGGGTCCGGGGGGACAACCATTCTGCCCTGCCACCCTGCACTCATAGCGCCAGTTGCAGGCCATGTACCCCTGCTCTTCATCAATGAGATCATGGCTGACAATGAGAAGACAATAACCGATGAAAAGGGTTACTTCAGTGACTGGATAGAGATATATAACGGTGATAATGAATCGGTTTACCTTGGGGACCTTTACCTGACCGACAATTTCAATGATCCCCTCAAATGGCGGATGCCGGAGACAGTCCTGGCTGCCGGGGGATTCATCCTTATCTGGGCTGACGGTACACCGGGACTCGGAGAGAGACATGCGCCGTTCAAACTTGACAAGGATGGGGAAGAGGCAGGTATCTATACCCTGTACAGGCTTGTGGTTGATACGGTTTCCTTCGGCCTGCAGCGCGAGGATGTAAGCATGGGCAGGAAGAGCGACGGCGCGGATGAGATTGTTTTCCTGTCAGTTGCAACACCCGGAAGGTCAAACAACACCACATCTGTAGGCGGGGTAGAGCCGGGCAGGGGTTTTACGGTTTATCCCAACCCGGTGGCCGGTGAGACATTAAGGCTCAGCGAGGCTGCCGATTGCAGGGTGTACAACTCGTCCGGCGTGCTTTTATACTCGGGAACGGAGGTGACAGAAATCGACGTGAGCCCTTTCCCGCCGGGCCTCTATATACTTGTGACAGGTGACGGTCGAGGTGTCAGGTTTGTCAGGGCCGGGAAGTGACATCCCTGGATTTGTATCTATTTTCTGCTTATCCTGTTCCGGCTGTAAATGATAAGTCCGTCAGCGGTGATACCCTCCAGCAGTACTGTATATTCAGCTGTGGCATCCGAGGTGTAGAAATCAAATACCGCATCCCCGTCAGCAGACACTTTCACATCGGGATTCCAGTAAATTGTGGTCCGCAGGTCAGGAGGCCCGCTCTCTCTCTTGTCCTTCGTTTCGTAGCGGGGTGAGTAGAATTCAACAGGTTCCTGGTATCCGAGTGGAGTGGTAGTTTTTATGTGGTATTTTGGTACTTCCTTGTAAGCACTCATCCCCTTCTTCGTTGTTATAACAATTGCCCCGGCGGCCCCGGCGCCACCAAGGAGGACGGTCTGAGCTCCTTTCAGAATCGCAACCCGTTCAATACTGTATGGATCAAGGTCATCAATATTGTATTCCTGTATTATCATGTCATCAAGGACCAGAACAGCCGGGCGCGAACCGCTTCCTCCGTCGAGGCTGTAACTCATCCGGTCGATAATAACCTTTCCGTTCTCGACCCTTGTAAACGGGAACCGGTATATTATATCCGACATGAATGTGGGCTGCATTTCTGTAATAAAATCATAGTCAATCATATACAATGATTGCTGTGTTACCTTTGGCATATAGTATGAGAAACTGTACTTCTTTTTATCAGGCGCTTTTCCTTTTATTATAACCTCCTCAATATAAACTGTCCGCATGCCATTCTCCATTGTATACCTGGTATCAGCACGGGTTATATAGCTGCTCAGCCGTTCACTTACTTCGGGCTCTTCAGTAATATCTGCTGTCTTAACAGGGAGTGCCTTTTCAGAAAGAAACATCTCATTTTCGAGAACCAGGTCGACAAACGGTCTTCCTGCTTTGTTAAGGGCCTGGATTACAAACTCAGTACTGTCGCGGAACTCAATTCCACTGAAGGTGAAACGGCCTGTGCTGTCAGTCTCCGTTATATCAAAGTACCCGGTCCCCCAGGAGAAAATCGTGACTTCTGACTTCTTCACCGGTTTTCCCGTGATCAGTGTTCTGACGGTGCCGGAAATTTCCATCCCTGACCTGGCGGGATACTTCATTCTCTGAAAGTTGCCTGCCAGTGCAGCAGGGATGTCATACCTGCGCCATCCGTTCGTCAACATGAGCAGATCAAGTCCTTCAGCCGCATGAGGGTTATTTTTCTGAAAATAGAAACCGGGGTTGTTAATATGGCCTTTCAGGTCGGATGTGAGCAGGATTGTAGTAAGGATTGAAACAGTTGAATCCGGGATCACGTCGTTGTTATCCGTAACTGATACGGAGAAGCTGCCTGACCTCGGCGCTCCGTCAGGTCCCCGGATTTGGACTGCGGCGGTCACCTGCTGGCGCTTTTCGTAGTTCTGCCGGTCAGGTTCAAAAATAGTCCTTGACTGATCATCACCCAGGCAGAAAACGAATCTCTCGCTGAGCGGATTCATATTTGCGTCAAACAGAATAACCTGGAGAATCCCGGAGGGGAATTTCCCTGTGTTGAAGGATATTGTGCTGAAATCATTATTCCACGGCATGGCATAATGGATGATGCCTCTTGTATGGAGCAGGAGGAAGAGGTTTTGCTCCTCCGTGATGTCAGACGACTTCAGCAGGCTTACAAACAGGGTGTCTCCCGTTTTTTCAGTACTGAGTGCAAATATCCCGTCCTTTGCACGGGGCAGCTCGTAACGCTTTTCCAGACCCCTGTCATTGGTGCATACTGCAGAGAAAACCTCTTTTCTGTCTGCAGTAATGTAGAACTGGCCCATTCCGTCATGGACTGTTTCTGCCCGGGCAACAACAATTCCGGCAGAATCTGTGACCGAGATCCTTGCATTTTCGGGCAATCCCCGGGAATTAATGACCTTGAAGGCGATTCGGGAAGACTCGCCGGAAGGAATATATCCGCCTTCAGGAAAGAAAGACACCTCGTAGTCATCATCCGGGGCAGGTATCACTGAATACTCCCTGCTCTTTGAACTTTCGATGTAAAGGACTCTCCGGTCTGATTCGGCCGGTAACCTGAAACTATATCTTGCCACTGTGTCCCTGTCAGGATCAATATCGGCAACAGGCTCACGGTTGACCCTCATCCTCAGGCCCTGTGGCATTATTTTTTCCCCGGATTTAATCTCTTCGAAGGATACGTCAGCCGTGTACCTGTCGCCCTTTTCGTGCCTGTACACGATCACCGTATTCACTGTGGCGGAAAGAGGGCCCTCCACACGGATTTTTTTTCTGAAAGTGTAATCAGCTCCCGGGTTAAGCATGTTTTCCGTCCAGGCGTGCAGGGTATAGTCGCCCTCCGGTAGCGCCTGATCGAGTTCAATAAGTCCGCTGAATGCCCCGGAGTCAGGCCTGACCTTAATCCTTTCAACAATTGAATCGAGCGGGTTAATCAGTTCTGCATGAACATACTGGTTTGATTTGGGTGTATGAAGTACGGCATCAGCAACATGAGCCCTGAACCAGATCGTTTCGCCGGAGATGTAGACATCCCTGTCAGTGTGGATGTGGATCTTTTCCTGCGGGAAGAGGATTATCTGTTCAACGATGCTTTTCAGAAGCGAGTCAGCCTGGTTCGGCTGGCCTGTCTGTCCCGGGCAGAGCAGAGGTAAGAGTGAAAGAGCAACCAGGATGGATAATTTTCTGCACATTGGCAAAGGAGAAATTGGATAATTTACCGGAGGCTGTTTGAGGATTGACTAACAAATATAGTCATTATCGTTTTGGTCTACCACTCGTCATAGTCATCCGGGAAGGCTGAGCCTTTCCAGACATATTTCTTGCAGCACTTCCCGTTATGGTACTTTGTGAACTTATCCTGATCCAGGCTCAGGAGTGTTCCGCTATGGTCATAAACGGGGGGAAATGAGGACATTACCGGGTTTATCCATTCGAAGAAGTAATCGCCGTCATACTTGTATCTGATCCATGCCCCGAAGTCAGTTGCATACATAGGCTGGGTGCTTTCCCCGGCTTCGGACTCACGGATCATCTCCTTAAGCCATGCGGGAACCTCGTCAGAGGGAAGAAGGTATTGTCTTTCGCAGGATGCCAGCAGGAGTACCGGCAGCAGAAGCAGGAGGATTCTTTTCATCCGGGAGGGAGGTTAAATTCTGCTATTTGCCTCAAAAATCGCGCCATCCTGGGGATTTCTGTGCCTGACGATCAGGAAATATGGAACCATGTGTACGGAAATATAAAAACCCCCCGGGATGCGGAGGGTTTTAATGTAAGGTGAGAGATTAGTTGTGAATTATTGGGTCAGGTTTGGTATCCCTGTCACCAGTGACGGTACCGTCAGAACCAGGGTGCCCTCCCGTT
>Ga0116155_10003536_pt1 | contig 10314 bp, 8 predicted proteins | sample AD_UKC032_MetaG_FD_89890 | JGI IMG/M metagenome (GOLD analysis project Ga0116155, IMG submission 89890) | Active sludge microbial communities of municipal wastewater-treating anaerobic digesters from USA - AD_UKC032_MetaG | ecosystem: Engineered > Bioreactor > Anaerobic > Digestate | place: USA... | reverse complement strand
GCCGCTGTTGGCCAGCGCCAACGACTCACGCTCGATCTGGCCCTCGACGGCAGCGCGCATCTGGGCGTCGGCCTCCTCGTCGAACGGGAGCCCCCGGTCGGCGGCCGACTCGCGGGCCACGATCGACAGCACGCCCGCGAGCTGGGCCGGGCCCATGACGGCCGAACGCGAGTTGGGCCAGGTGAACAGGAAGCGGGGAGAGTAGGACCGCCCGCACATCCCGTAATTGCCCGCACCGTAGGACGCGCCCATCACGATCGTCAGGTGTGGGACAGCGCTGTTGGAGACGGCGTTGATCATCTTCGCGCCGTCCTTGATGATGCCACCCTGCTCGTACTCCGCGCCGACCATGTAGCCGGTGGTGTTCTGCAGAAACACCAGTGGCGTGTCGATCTGGTTCGCCAGCTGAATAAACTGGGCGGCCTTCTCCGCCTCCTCGCTGAACAGGATTCCGCGCGCGTTGGCAAGGATCCCTACCGGGTATCCGTGGATCGAGGCCCAACCGGTGACCAGCGAGGTGCCGTATAGCGGCTTGAACTCGTCGAAGGCGGACCCGTCCACGATTCGGGCGATGACATCACGTGGGTCGAAGGGAACCTTCGGGTCCACCGAAGCGATCCCGAGGAGTTGGTCGGGGTCTCGCAGCGGGGGGGTCGGTGGCTGTGTCGGGCCGGGCCCGAGCTTGCGCCAGTTCAGTCTGGCCATGATGCGCCGCCCGATCCGGATGGCGTCCTGCTCGTCCTCGGCCATGTAGTCGGCCAGCCCGGAGGTGCGGGCGTGCATGTCGGCGCCGCCGAGCGACTCGTCGTCGGACACTTCGCCGGTCGCCATCTTCACCAGCGGCGGACCACCGAGGAAGACCTTGGACCGGTTGCGGACCATCACCACGTAATCACACATGCCGGGGATGTACGCGCCGCCTGCCGTCGAGTTACCGAATACCAGCGCCAGTGTCGGCAGGCCCTGCGCGCTGTGCTGGGTGAGGTCGTTGAATAGCTGGCCCCCGGGCACGAAGATCTCGGCCTGCGTGGGCAGGTCCGCCCCGCCCGACTCGACGACGTTGATGATGGGCAGCCGGTTCTCGCGGGCGACTGCCATGCCCCGGAACACTTTTCGGAAGGTGTAGGGGTTCGAGGCTCCGCCGCGCACGGTCGGGTCGTGCGCGATGATCATCGACTCGACGCCTTCGACGATGCCGATGCCGACCACAACGCTGCCGCCCACCGGAAACTTCGTGCCCCACGCCGCGAACGGACAGAGTTCCAGGAAGGCCGTGTCGGGGTCGATGAGCAGCTCGACGCGCTCCCGAGCCAGCATCTTGCCGCGGCTACGGTGCCGGGCGACGTACTTCTCGCCGCCGCCACCGTTGGCCAGCGCCAGCTGTTCGGCGAGCGCATGGAGCTGCGCGATGAGTCCCTCGCGATTCTCGAGGTATACCGGCGCGCGGGTGTCGACCCGGTCGGGCAGGACGTCAATCAACTTTCCTCCAGGTGACATCAACGTCGATCTCCTGACACGCTACGTTATCGGTCATTAACATTCGACGACAATGGGGTCGACGTGGCAATCGTGCCGTCCCCGAGTGATCACAGCAGGAGCAACTCACATGAAACAGCCGGATCAGCGGGAAGCGGAGGCGGCCGCAGCCGACCCGTGGATGACGCCCGAGCGCATCTCGTTGCGCAACCTCGCGATGTCGTTCACCCAGAAGGAGATCGTTCCTCACCTGCAAGACTGGGAGGACGCCGGAGAGCTCCCTAGAGAACTCCACCGCCGCGCAGCCGCAGCGGGGTTGCTGGGCGTCGGGTTCGCCGAAGAGATCGGTGGCTCCGGCGGTGACCTGCGCGACCTGGTGCTGCTCACCGAGGCCGTGATGGAGGCCGGCGGCTCGTCGGGCTTACTGGCCAGCCTACTTACGCATCACATCGCAGTGCCCCATATGGCCGCGCAGGGCGATCCCGAGCAGATCCGCAGCTTCGTGGCGCCGACCCTGGCCGGGGAGAAGATCGGCAGCCTTGGCATCACCGAACCCGACACCGGTTCTGACGTCGCCGGCATCCGCACTACCGCACGGCGCGACGGCGACCACTACGTGGTCAACGGTGCAAAGCTGTTCATCACCTCGGGTGTCCGCGCCGATTTCGTGACCACCGCCGTGCGTACCGGCGGCCCGGGCCCGTCGGGGATTTCTCTGCTCGTGGTGGAGCGTGGCGCCACGGGTTTCTTGGTCTCGCGGGCACTGAAGAAGATGGGCTGGCTGTGCTCCGATACCGCCGAACTCGGATTCACCGACGTGCGCGTGCCGGTGGTCAATCTGGTTGGCCCCGAAGGCAGCGGATTCCTGCAGATCATGCAACAGTTCCAGGTCGAACGTGCTTTCATCGCCGTCCAGTGCTACGCCACGGCCCAGCGCTGCCTCGACCTGACGCTGGATTGGGTGAAGAAGCGCGAAACCTTCGGTCGACCGCTATCCACCCGACAGGTGGTGCGGCACAAGATCGTCGATATCGCGACGGCCGTCGACGTCGCCCGTACGTACACCCGTGCCGCTGTGGACCGCATCGTCGCCGGAGACACCGACGTGCGGATGGTCTCGATGGCCAAGAACCAAGCCGTAGAGGCCTGCGCGCTCGCCGTTGACACGGCCGTCCAACTATACGGTGGCATGGGCTACCTACGCGAGACCGAGGTCGAAAGGCACTATCGCGATTCGCGCATCCTGGGTATCGGGGGCGGCACCACCGAAATCATGAAGGAGATCATCGCCAAGCAGATTGGCCTCTGAGTGAAGCCGCCATTCGACAGCAGGAGCGTCGGCTTGGCAGGTCGACGAGACGGACCTTCCACCGTTTCTAAGGTAAGTCAACGGTGTGTCACGACCCCTGCGGCCAATGCAGCCTCCGCCACCGGGAAATTGCATCCGGAGTACCAGCTAGCCAAACTTATCAACCACGTAGCGGCGAGCCAGCGTCTCAGCAAGTCTACTCGTATGTTCGACGATGTCGACCTGACTTACATCGACCAGTAGTCCTGCGTGCCAAGCGCTGATCAGTTCGACGAAGCCGCCGACCGCTACAAACGTGTCCATACGCAGAGCCATTTCGTCTGCGTCAGGCTTCAGATGCGGCTTGCTGGCGGCCATGACGAGCTGGGTTGCTTCCTGCAAGGCCACCGCTCGGCGATCTTGCAATGTTGAACTGCCGACGTGCTGTGTCAGCAGGATCTGTGCTCGCCCGGCATCCTGCGCGATGCGGAGAACAACGATCGAGATTGCGGCGCGAATGGTTTCGATCGGTGGTTGACCGACGCGTTCGGCAAATGTTGCCGAAACCTCGCCGAGCATCTCGTCCCGCACGTTGTCCCACGCTGCTACGAGCAACTCATCGCGCGTCTTGAACTCCTCGTAGAAATATCGGTCGTTCAGCGCGGCTCTGGAGCAGACCCCACGCATTGTCACGGCAGCCCATCCGCTTTCCGTCCAGATCTCCGTCGCCGCGTTCACTAGGCGCCGCCGCCGGTCAGCCCGTCGTTCGGCGCCAGTACGCCCGCCCCACCTTGCTGCCTTTGTCCGCACGAATACATCTTGACAAAGGCAGGAGCGCCGCATCAAACTGGTGGCAGGCGACCACAATTGTGTTCGCCGCCACCAGATGGCTGCAGGCCGGCTTGTCTCACAGGTCAGGCGTCGCCGTAATCTGCAAAGGATTCAGTAGTGATGGATATCTTGAGGTGGGACAGACCGCCTCGCCTGAGCCGCCGCGCCAACGCGGTCGTAACGGGAGCGGGCAGCGGAATTGGCCGTGCCTTCGCGGTGGAGCTCGCCCGTAGAGGTGGACGAGTGGTGTGTGCCGACATCGACCCGGTGCGTGCCAAGGAGACGGTCGGGCTCGTCGTCCAAGCCGGCGGCGAGGGGCTCGACATCGCATGCGATGTCACGGACGAAGAGCAGGTCCGCGAACTCGCCGACAGCGCCGAGAAGTGGTTCGGCGCGGCAGCCAGCCTGGTGATCAACAACGCGGGCATCGGAATCGGTGGCAATGTCATCGGCGCGACGCCCAAGCGGGACTGGGAAGCGACACTTTCAGTCAACTTGTGGGGAGTGATTTACGGCTGCGAGATCTTCGTACCGCGACTTCGTGCGAAGGGCAGCGGGGGAATTATCAACGTCGCATCGGCTGCAAGTTTTGGAGCAGCGCCCCGGATGGGTGCCTATAACGTCAGCAAGGCCGGCGTGCTCTCGCTATCCGAGACTTTGGCGGCCGAGCTGAGTGGTACTGGTGTGGCGGTGACTGTACTGTGCCCGACATTTGTCAAGACCAACATCGTCGATAACCCTGGTATTGAGGAGTCGGCCGCCAAGCTGGCAACGAATTTGATGAAGTGGACCGGCGTGTCGGCGGAATCGGTGGCGCGCAAAACGTTGGACGCGAACGATCGCGGTCAGTTGCACGTCCTACCCCAAGTCGACGCGAAGATTCTCTGGTTATTTAAGCGGGCAGTGCCTGCCACGTATACCCGTGCGCTCGGTTTGGTTGAGCGAATCGCGCGCTAAGTCATTCCAGACAAAGACAAAGGAGACTCCAATGGCATTCAAATACAGCGATATGCTCGAGACGATCAAGAATCGGCAGTGGGCGCTGGCCGACATCGATTGGGATGCGCCGGGCGCCGATAAAATCACTGATGAGCAGCGGCCCGAACTGAAGCAGTTCATGGCTGACGTGGTGTGGATAGAACACGTCGGTGCACGCGCGTTCGCCGCCATGGCGCCGAAAGCGCCGTTCGAGGCTCTAGGTGACATCTACCGGTATTTCCATGCCGAGGAGCAGCGGCACGCCAACGCGGAGCTGGCGCTCATGCAGCGGTGGGGGATGCTCGAGGAAGGGGAAATCCCGGTGCCGAACAAGAATATTCGACTGGTCATCGAGTGGATCGACCGATACGCCGAGGCCCTCCCGCTGACGGTGATCGGAGCGGCGATCCCAGCCTTGGAGACTGCGCTCGACGGAGCATTGCTCAAGTTCCTTCTCGACGAGGTGCAGGATCCGCTCTGCGCCGAGGTCTTCAACAAGGTCAACAACGACGAATCGCGGCACTTGGCAGTGGGATTCCAGGTTCTGAACGACCTCGGCGCCAGCCCCATGCGCATTCATGCGACTCAGACGATGGGGGCGCTCATCGACCCGAGAATCCTTCTCGGCGGCGTCCTCTACGTGCCGTTGCTCACCAGGATGTTGACCAATCTCAACGCCATGGGATTGTCGGAGGAGAAGCTCTACAACGCGGTGATGCGGTACGAGAACGTCGGAGATCGTAGTGAGTTCACGCGCCGCGTTCCGGGCTACCACATCTTGAAGGCTCACATGTCCGCCAGCATCAAGCGTTCTCAGCCATTGCATTTCATTTCGCAGCGGCTGGGTACCGCGATCGACCACTTCCCCACCGAGGTGCTCGGTAAGTCACCGACGTGGACAGAAGAGCTGACCTACGAACCGGTGGCCAGATGAGCGACACCACGACCGTCTTGATCGTCGGTGCGGGTTTCGCCGGCCTGGGAACCGCAATCCGGTTGCTACAACAGGGTATCGACGATTTCGTTGTCCTTGAACGTGCCGACGAGGTGGGTGGTACCTGGCGGGACAACACCTATCCCGGCGCGGCGTGCGACATCCCGTCGCTGCTCTATTCCTACGGGTTCGAGCAAAATCCGGACTGGTCCCGCGCGTATTCGGGCAGCGCCGAGATCCTCGGCTACATCAAGACGATGGTGGACAAGTACTCGCTGTCGCGTTTCATCCGGTTCGGAGTGAACGTCACCGGTCTGGAGTTCGACGAGGAAAGCGCACTGTGGACGGCGCAGACAGCTGACGGCTCGCAGTTCACGGCGCGCACCGCAGTGATGGCCAGTGGGCCGCTGGCGAATGCGAGCCTGCCGGACATCCGCGGACTGGACACCTTCGATGGTCACAAGATCCACAGTGCGCGTTGGGATCACGACTACGACATGAGCGACAAACGTGTCGCCGTGATCGGCACCGGAGCCAGCGCTGTTCAGATCATTCCCGAACTGGTGAAGACTGCGCGGTCGGTCAAGGTCTTCCAACGCACCCCCGGCTGGGTCCTCCCTCGGCCCGACTTCTCCCATCCGCAGTGGGTGCGGACGGCGTTTCGTCGCTTGCCTCGCGTGCAGAACGTCGGACGGCAGGCGTGGTTTTGGGGCCACGAGCTCATGGCCGTCGGCATGGTCTGGGATACCCCGGTCACCACTGGCATCCAGCTACTGGCGAAGGCGAATTTGCGGAGGCAGGTATCGGATACTTGGCTCAGGCGCCAGCTGACGCCGAACTTCCGTGCCGGCTGCAAACGGATGCTGATGAGCAGCGATTACTACCCCGCTCTTCAGCGCGACAACTGCAAGCTCGTCTCATGGCCGATCGCGACCCTGTCGCCGAATGGCATACGGACCGCAGATGGCATCGAACACGAACTGGACTGCATCGTCTTCGCCACCGGCTTCGATGTATGCAAGGCTGGCACACCTTTTCCCATCCGAGGCGCGCATGGTCGTGAGCTCTCCGACGAGTGGTCCCAGGGCGCCTATGCGTACCGGAGCGTCACCGTCGCAGGCTATCCCAATCTTTTCTTCACCTTCGGACCAAATTCAGGGCCCGGCCATAACTCGGCCCTCGTGTACATGGAGGCCGAGATCAACTACATCGTCAAAGCCATCGGCGCGATCATCGCGAATGATCTCAGTACGCTCGAGGTCCGCGAAGATCGGCAAAATAATTACCACGGCGAGGTACAGCAGCGGTTGGGAAGTACGACTTGGAATTCGGGTTGCAAGAGCTGGTACCTCACGAATGACGGATACAACGGCACCATGTACCCCGGTTTCGCCACCCAGTTCAAGCGCGCACTGTCCAAGGTCGACATGGGTGATTATGTAACGACCCCGACAACCGCACGAACTGAGCACCACCCAACCGAACACGCCCAAAACGGCTCGAATGTGGCCAAGGTTGCCCAGGGCCGCAAGGCCAAGGTAGCCCAGGGCCGAAAAAGCGCAGGCGCCCTGCCAACGCGGTCTGACGTCAAAGCCGACATCCTGGACGTGGGCGTCGGGAAGGTACCGCCTAAGCGCGCAGCCTCGAGAGTGAGGAAAGACGCTTGAGTGTCCATGTTGCGGGCGACGAGAATGCCCCCACCTCCGGAGCCCCTACGTACGAGGTCCCCACCCACGAGATATTGGTCATCGGAGCTGGATTCTCCGGGATCGGAGTGGGCATCAAGCTGCTGAAGGAAGGTTTCTCGGACTTCCTCATCGTTGATGAGGCCCAAGGGGTGGGTGGAACCTGGTACTGGAATACCTACCCGGGGATTGCAGTAGACATTCCGTCATATAGTTACCAATTCTCCTTTGAGAAACGCCCGTCGTGGTCCCGTACCTATGCGCCGGGGATCGAACTGAAGAACTACGCGAAGCATTGCGTGAAAAAATATGGCCTCGCGTCGCGCATCCGCTTCGGAGTCACGGTTGTGAGGGCTGAGTTCGACGAAGAATCGACATTGTGGCGTTTGTTTACCTCGACGGACGAGGAACTGACAGCGAGGTTCGTCATCAATGCCTCCGGGGTTCTCACGCGACCAAAATCGCCGGACATACCGGGGGTCGGGGACTTCGGCGGGGTCACGATGCACACGTCGCGCTGGGACCACCAGCAGACCCTCACCGGAAAGAGGGTCGCCGTCATCGGGACGGGCGCCTCGGCGGTGCAACTGATCCCCTCGATAGCCAAGGACGTGGACACACTCACCGTCTTTCAGCGCACCCCGATATGGTGTCTGCCGAAATTCGACTTCGCGGTGCCCCGCCCGCTGAGTGCTCTTCTCCGGCTCGCACCCGGAGCGCAGATCGCCGCGCGGGGAGCCAGCCAGGCCTTTGTCGAACTCACCTTTCCCGTCGCAGCGCACTTCCATACCGCCATACCGCTGGCGTCGGCGATCGAGCGTGCAGCGATCAGCTATATGCGTCGGCAGGTCACCGACCCGGTCGTTCGGGAGAAGCTGACGCCGCGTTACGCGCTGGGCTGCAAGCGACCAAGCTTTCACAACGAATATTTGAAGACGTTCAACCGCGAGAACGTCCTTCTTGAAACCAACCCCATCACCCGGGTGGATGAGACCGCGGTAATTACGGCCGATGGCGTCAGACACGAGATCGACGTGCTCGTCCTGGCAACGGGATTCAAGGTCATGGAATCGGACAGCATGCCCACCTACTCGCTCAGAGGTGTCGCCGGCCGAGACCAGGCACAGTGGTGGGACGAGAACCGACTCCAGGCATATGAGGGAGTCAGCGTGCCAGGATTCCCGAACCATTTCTCAGTGTTTGGCCCGTACGGATACAACGGGTCGTCCTACTTCGCACTCATCGAGGCACAGGCGGGTCACATTCTCCGTTGCCTCCGGCATGCCAGGACGGCCGACTCGAACTACGTCGAGGTACGCGAGGAGGCGAATCAACGCTTCTTCGCGGAGATGCTGGCACGGCGGCATACGCAGGTCTTCTGGCAGGACAGCTGCGCGGGCGCGAACAGCTATTACTTCGACAAGCATGGGGACGTGCCTCTGCGTCCCACGACGACGGTCGAGTCGATCTGGCGCAGTCGACGATTCGACTTGGCCGACTACCGTTTCGAACGGCGACCGGCGAAAAAGGCGGACACTGCCCCACAGAAGGTGGACACCGCCGGATGAGTTCACCTGCCAGGCCGAATCCGAGCATGGCGAGCCACCTGGTCGCGGCAACGGCGCGAGGCGTTCTTCGACCTCTCACGCAAGTGATTCCGGCCAACGACCATGGCTTCGCGGTCATGGACCGCGTGCTACGGGGAACACTCGTGGTGTCGCGGCCAAGGCGCGCAATCAGTGTCGAGAAGGTAGACACGCCCTTCGCCGGTGAACGTGTGCGAGGCGACTGGGTCAAGGCGGCCAACGTGGCCTCGGATGCTCCGCCGATTCTTTATATACACGGCGGCGCATTTTCTATGTGCTCTCCCGAGACCCACCGTGGCCTCATCAGCGAACTGTCCGCGGCCGCCCGCAGGCCGGTATTTGCCGTGCGCTATCGATTGGTCCCGAAATATCCCTTCCCGGCGGCCGCAGATGATGCACTGATCGCCTATCGATGGTTGACAGAGGGAAGCGCGATCACCGCGTCTTCTGGCACGGTGGCGCTCGCCGGCGATTCCGCAGGCGGCCAGCTTGCTGCGGCGACGGCGCTTGGCGCTCGGGAACATCGACTGCCGACGCCGGATGCCATGCTGCTGATGTCGCCGGTGCTGGATTTGACATGCCAACTCGCGATGGACCGTGATCTGCGCAGACGGGACCCCTTTGCGTCCGCCATCTCTGCGTCGAGAACAATTGGTCTGTACGTGGCGGGCGCCGATCCAGCCGACCCGAGGATAAGCGTGCTCGATGCTGATCTCACGGACATGCCACCAACTTTGATTCAGGTCGGCGGACGAGAGATGTTGCTCGACGACTCCAGAGTCTTTGCCAAACGTCTGCAAACTGCAGGGGTCTCCTCGCAGTTGCAAGTTTTCCGCGGCCAGATCCATGTCTTCCAGGCGATGTTTCGCCTACTGCCAGAAGCACGTGAGGCCCTCAGGCTCGGTGGCGAGTTCTTGGCTACTTCGGCCACCGTCCGTTGACAGCGTCCCTGCGCACGCCTTGACCACGAGGCGCCCCAGCACGAAGGTTGTATGAGCTAACGATGAAACCCGTGAAACGTGAACCAACCCAGGACAATCCCCCTGGTAACCCCTCGATCGTCATCATCGGCGCTGGCTTCGCCGGAATTACCCTTGCACTTCGCCTCAAACGCGCAGGGTTCGACAGGGTCCTCATTGTCGAAAAGGGCGATGGTGTCGGGGGAGTCTGGCGGGAGAACACCTACCCAGGGGCGGCCTGTGACGTCCCGTCGCAGTTGTACTCGATCTCCTCGGCGCCGAATCCCAGGTGGGGTCGGCGTTACGCAGAACAAGGCGATATCCTCGCCTACCTTCGCCGCGTCGCCGACGAAAGTGGTTTGCTGTCCCTCCTTCGGACCAAAACCGAAATCGCTAAGGCGGCCTTCGATGAGCGCACGAACACATGGCGTCTGACCACGACTACGAGTCAGGAATTGGAGTGCGATGTCGTCATTTCGGCCGTGGGCCAGCTGTCCCGACCCTCAGTTCCTGATATTCCTGGAATCTCGGGCTTCGCGGGCCCGTCGTTTCATTCCGCGAATTGGGACCACGATCT
>Ga0116155_10003534_pt1 | contig 10318 bp, 10 predicted proteins | sample AD_UKC032_MetaG_FD_89890 | JGI IMG/M metagenome (GOLD analysis project Ga0116155, IMG submission 89890) | Active sludge microbial communities of municipal wastewater-treating anaerobic digesters from USA - AD_UKC032_MetaG | ecosystem: Engineered > Bioreactor > Anaerobic > Digestate | place: USA... | reverse complement strand
CCTTAAAGAGCACGATTGGGAGCACGGCTCTGTCGTCTTCCGGCCGGGCCAGCCGCACGTGTGGGCGCCCGATGTCTGGCGGGATCCGGCCTCGGGGCGTTTCTATCTCTACTATACCGTCAACCAGACCGTGGGCGTGGCCGAGGCCGACGCACCGCGAGGGCCGTTCCAAGTGGTTCGCAAGTTTATCGACAGCGCCATCGATGCGCATCTATTCCGCGATGATGACGGGTCGCTATATCTTTACTATGTCCAGTTGCCCGGGTTCCGCATCAGCGTGCAGCCGATGGCGAGCCCCACCCAGCCCCGGGGCGAGCCGCGAGCCATTCTCTGGCCGGAGTCCGAACGGGAAAAGCGCGCGGGCCATGTCACGGAAGGTCCGTGGATGATCAAACGCCAGAGCCGCTACTATCTCCTGTACAGCGGTTCGGGGGCGGACACGCCCGATTATGCGGTCGGTTATGCGGTGGCGGATCATCCGCTCGGGCCGTTCACGCGCGCTGCTCGGCCTGCCGAAAGAGCCGCTGGACACGGGGGAATACGACCTGGTGGTGGTCGGAGGCGGAATGGCGGGTTGCTGCGCGGCCATCAGCGCAGCTCGGCTCGGCTGCAAGGTGGCCCTGATCCACGATCGGCCCGTTCTGAGCGGGAACAACAGCTCCGAGGTGCGCGTCGGGCTCTCGGGCCTCATTCATCAACCACCTTATCCGCGCCTGGGCGACCTCGTCGAGGAGTTGGGCTCGATCGGTCACTGGAGCCTTTACCAAGCCAATCAGGCTCCGGACTTGCCGCGCAGCAAGGAAGTCCTGGCCATCATCCAACGGCACCCCGAGAAGAAAATTCACAATGCCGGTCCCGCGTCGAACTACGAGGACGAAAAGAAAATCGCGCTGGCCGGGGCCGAAAAGAATCTCACTCTTTACCTCAGCACCCGCGCCAACAGCGTCGTCATGGAAGGAAACCGCATCCGTGCGGTCATCGCGCAGGACATCCGGACGGGCCAGGTACGGAAGTTCAGCGCCCGGCTTGTGGCCGATTGCACCGGCGACGGCGCCATCGGCGCGCTCGCCGGTGCGGACTTCGCTTACGGCCGGGAATCCCGGGCCGAGTATGGCGAGGAAAGCGCGCCGCTGGAGAAAGACGAGATGGTCATGGGCACCTCGGTGCAGTGGTATGCGGAAGAGAACCCTGAGCCCTCCGTCTTTCCGGAATGCCCCTGGGCGGTGCGCTTCGACGAGAAGAGCTGCGTCCAGGCCACCCGCGGAGACTGGGATTGGGAGACCGGGTTCCATCAGAACCACGTGACTCAGATCGAGCAGATCTGCGATTACGGCCTCCGTGTCGTATTCGGCAACTGGGCGGTTCTGAAGAACCATCCCAGGTTCAGGGATGAGTTCGCGCGCCAGCAACTGAAGTGGGTGGCGCATATCGGAGGCAAGCGCGAATCCAGGCGCCTGCTCGGCGATGTCGTGCTCCGACAACAGGACATCGTCGAAGCCAGGCCGTTCCCGGACGCTTCCGTCACGACCACATGGACGATCGACCTGCATTATCCCAAGGAACCTCTGTGCGCGTACGACGCGTTCCGCTCGGAGGCCCGTAACATCCAGATCAGTCACTATCCGTTCCCGTATCGCTGTTTCTACTCGCGGAACATCGAGAACCTGATGATGGCGGGCCGGAACATCAGCGTGACGCATGTGGCGCTGGGGACCGTTCGCGTGATGCGTCCGCTCCAACCATGACCTCAGTCAAGCAGGGCAAGCTCCGGCCACGGGTCAGGCTCCGGCACCGGCACAAGCTGGAAAACGGCTGGCGCCTCGAGGACGGGGAGGGTGTTCCTGGCCAAGACGCCGGAGACGTTCGTTCACGACGCCGACGGCAACCTGATGCAGGACGGGCATTGGACGTATACCTGGGACGGCGAGAACCGGCTGGTGACGATGGAGGCGCTGAGCACGGTGCCGGCGGCGGCGAAACTGCGTGTGGAGTTTGAGTATGACTGGCGGGGGCAGCGGATTGGGAAGACGGTGAAATCGGGCGCTGATTTCTCGAACATTGTTTATTCGCATAAATTGGTTGCGCCGGTGCCGCAGTCAGATCGCGTTCTCAAACAGTTCATGAACTGGCTATCACCTCGCCACACCTGCCTGCAATCGCTCCATGACCCTCTGCCGCAGGTCCACGGGCGCGAGCACGCGCACCTCGGGCGTCCATGATAGAATCCACCGTACCAATTCCTGGCGTCCCGTGGTCGTGAGCGCCAAGTCAACCGAACCATCGGGCCGATCCCGGATGGTCTGCGACGGATGCCAGAGGCGTTCCTTGATGTAGGTCGCCACCTTCGCCGAAAACCGCAGGCGTACCGCCATTGGTTCCTCTCCGCGCGAAATCCCAAACCCGTCCCTGATCACCTCCCGCGCATCATACCCGGCTGGCCGCTCAAATCGCTCACCATTGGGCGCCACTGACCGGAACCGCGATAGCGCAAATGTCTCGGTCCGGCCATTCCGTGTGTTGGTCGCCAGCACGTACCAATTCCCGTGGTAGCCAACCAGATGATGCGGCTCCAACCGATAGTCCTTTACCTGTCCATCGAACCGCTGGTACACCGCAGCAAGCTGCTGACAACCGTGGATGCCCTGCACCACCGTCCTCCAAACCCGCGGATCAATCCGCGCCCGATCCTCCGCAATCACGGAGAACCGGTCCGTCAGGCTCTCCAGGTCCACCGTCACAAACCCCTGCAATGACTCCGCGATCTTGCCCATGACTGACTGCATTCCAAGCTCCATCGGGGTTCCCTGGAACGCCTCCAGAATCTTTCTCGCCACAAAGAACTCAAACACCTCCTCCGCCCGGAGCCGGATCGGCGGCAATTCGTAGGTCGGCTCCGTTAATCGCCAACACCGCGCTGTCGCGTCGTAAGCCAGCGGGGCATTCTCTTCATCGCGGAGGTAATCAAGGTCGCGCGCCACGGTCCGCCGTGAGACACCCAATTCGAGGCAAAAATCCGTGCTGCTCGGGCCGTCTCCACTGGCTGGGCCTTCTCGCACCATTTCGACGATCCGGCGCAGCCGGTAATACTGCGATCGGTTCTGCGGTTTCATTTCTTCCTCCCACCTGTGACGCTCGATGGCATACCTGCCTTTCTATACTGGCCCCTATGCAGGCGCTCCAGCTCTATCAGCCCCGCCAACCCCGCCGCTCGCCCCTCTGGCAATGCGTGCACGAGCAAGCCGTCACGTTTCGCCAGGAATATCCCCGACGCCATCTCGACCGCTATGGCCCGCTCCGGCCTGTCGTGACCGAGGTCATTGCAAAATTCCTCGACTGCGGCGACCTCCATCAAGGCTTCGCCCGTGTCCGCTGTCCGGACTGCCGCTTGGAATATCTCTTGGCCTTCAGTTGCACGACCCGCGGATTTTGCCCCAGTTGCCAACAACGACGACCGTCCAAACCGCCCATGTTTTGATCGAGGAAGTTTTCACCAACGTGCCCCATTGCCATTACGTGCTCAGCCTGCCGGTGGCCGTGCGCAGTTTCTTCCAACGAGACCGGTCCTTGCTCACCGATCTCTGCCGGCTGGCCAATGACAGCCTCGTCGAATGGATGCGCACCACCATGAACCGCACTGACGGCGTGCCTGGGATCGTGCTCACGCTGCACACCTTTGGCGACTATCTCAATTTCCATCCCCACATCCATGCCATTGCCACCGACGGCCTGTTCGACCGGACCGGAGCATTCATCCCTCTGCTTGGCGCCGCACTTCGCCCCCTGCGTGGCCTGTTTCGAGCCAGGGTCTTCAGGCTCCTGGTCGAGCGAAAAATGCTCTCTCCCGCGCTCGTGCATAAGTTCATGCAATGGAAACACAGCGGATTCAACCTTTTCCGCGGCAACCCAGTGCCTGGCAACCACCGCGCCGAACTCGAAAATCTGGCCCAGTACATCCTCCGTCATTCCTTCTCCGTGGAGAAGATGACCTACATTGCCGACAGCAGCCGGGTCATCTACCATTCCCGACTGAACCCGGCCACCCGCCGCAATTTCGAGGTCTTCCCCGCTACCGACTTTCTCGCCGCCATTTCGCAGCACATCCCCGAAAAAGGCGCGCAAACCGTAAAATACTACGGCTATTACAGCAACAAAGCCCGCGGGCTGCGTGCCAAACGGCTGGCATGTCATGCGGAGCGAAGCCAAGGAACCCTCGAGTTGCCGCCCCCACTCCCCCAAGTCCGCCGCAAAATCCCCTCTCGCACTTGGCGCCAACTGATCCAGAAAGCATGGGATGTTGACCCGTTGCTCTGTCCTAAATGCGGCGGCCAGATGCGGTTGATTTCGCTGATTGACCATGACAAAACGATCGAGAAGATTCTCCGACATTTCGACCTCTGGGAAGACCCGGTCCGGCGGACCGATCGGGCCCCCCCGCTCCGCCTCGAATCCGAGTACATCAGGGAACCCTTCTACGACGACATGCCCTTCGGCCCGGAAGCCTGCGCTGAGTAAAACCATCGCGATCCCAGGCAGTCGTCTCGCCACCGAAGCGGAAAATCCATGCCCACCGCCGTCGTTCCGGCGTCGTTTCCTCTTGACTCTGGAGAGGCTTTCGCTCAAGGTTGGCTCAGTAATGGAACGAACGCGGCCACAGCGAACTTTCGCGCGCCTCATAAGCGCTTTGGCCCGTCAGCCGAGGTTCGGGGCTCCCCCCTTAACCCCCCTGCTGGCGCCCATGCCCAGCTCCTCTGAAAACCAATTTCCTACCAGTACAAGCTGCTCAGCCACAGCCTGCTGCGAGACACCCTTGAAATAAGTCGGAAAGTCGGGCTAGGATTCGGGGCTGGCAGCTGGATGTGGCGGATCCGGCGGGGTATGAGAATCTGCTCGTGGATTTCGACTGGATCGTGAACATGGTGTCTGCAGGGCCGGGAGGCTCTGCCGCCTACGAAACCACTTATCGCCAGGGGACGCGCCAGCTTCTGAACTGGCTGCGTCGAGCCCCGCCTCGCAGGCTGCGATATCCGACATTCCGCGAGGGGTATGCGGCCGAGCTTGAGTCCATGGGGATTTTCCCTCAGATCCGGAAGAGCGGGCGGAAGCTGCCTTCGGGGGATGCAGATTCCGCCTGGGAATAGGTCCAGGTAATCGAGTGTCGCGCCGGGGCCGAAGCCCAGCCCCTGTCCGGTTAAGGATTTGTGTAAAAAGCACTTCCGATTTTGCTGGAGCGTCTTGGGCGGCCTGGCTTGGTTGGTCAGAAGGAGTTAGGTTGCCGGGGATCAGTCGGCGCACATCCCTATTCCCGAACCAGCCGGTAGAACCGGATGGGATCTGATTCAGACATTTCGAGCAGGATGACTCCCACGCCGTCGGCGTCCAAGGCAACCGCCCCCACCTGGATCCATGGGCCGCGTTCGAGATCGATGGCAGCTTCAACCTGCACGTCCCGGTTTGCAGGACCTCGGATGCTTACTCGGAGGCCGCTCGGGATCGATTCGAGGACAGCCTTCAATCCGACCTGGACGATCGCAGTCTGCGCCACGGTCGGTTGGCCATCCGTGCCGACGGTCAACAACCGGTAATTGACTTCGCCGGTCTCCAAGACATTCGCTTCTTCGAATCGGTAAGCGTTGGAGAGGTTGCCTCCCTTGGCCGGGACCATTTCCTCGTTAACGCGCAGCCAATGGCCACTGGCGGAAAGTCGTTCGAGCTGAAAGCCGAGCAGGTTCGATTCGTCTCCAGTCGTCCAATGGACCACCACACGACCAGGCGCAGCCCAACTGGCAACGAAAGACTTCACAGTATTGTTGGCGGGTTCGGATGGCGCCGCAGTGTAGGTGACGGTCAGACGGCCGGCCACGCGAGCGTTGCATAGGAGAATGGTTACGCTGGCCGGCACGGCAGTCACCATCGGTGGATAGTCCGCGATGAAATCGATGTCGTATCCGACCGTTCCGGAGCCGGTGTAATCCTGCATTTCCCCGGGATCTGAGGTCGAAACCAACGAGGCGCCGCTCGATTGGGGAAAGGTCGAGATCGATCCGCTCGCAGGAACCGATGTCGAGTCGTTCAACGACAGCACGATCGGATCCGGCCCCAGAAGGCCGGCTCCGATCGGCGTGGCCATCACCCGCGCAGCGGACAAGGTTCCTGATGCGACGATTTCTTCGCTCGATTCCTGGGAAAAGGTTGCCCCAGCGCTGAACGCGGCCGTAAGCGTGATTTGGACAGACTCGAGGACAGGGGTTTCGGGATGCGCACTGGGATCGAATCGCGGCAACGGCAAGGCAAACGCCGTCTCGCCAGGCCCGAGCGAGAACGAGTGCTGAAAACTCACTTCCGCGGCACTCGCCGCAACTGCAGACGCTAGGGCCAGCCCAATGCTGGCGCCCAGGGCCCACGGACTCACAAGCCATCCGTGTGCCTGCCCGGCCTTTCGCAGAGCCGCTTGCAGCATCGGAAGACTCGCGGCGGGGCCGGGCATCGCTGATCCTATCGACTCTTTCGCCCCCTTGATTTCCAATTCCCGCGGAGCGCTCCGGAAGCGGACGCGCCGCTCAGCCGCCGCCATCCGGCAACCGCAAGAAGGCTGATCCCCGACAGCAGAGCGAAATGCGCCGGTTCAGGCACGGCGATCCAGCCCGCCAGATGTGCCTCTGCATTCAACTCCGCATTTTTGAGGGTGCCCGTCATTATGGGTGTGCTGCTTTCGATCCATGCAACGGTGAACGTCTCGGTATCGTTGAGGGGTAATGGCAGTGTTAATCCGTAAGAATTGATCCGCGTGACGGGGAGCAGCGATGGGATTTCATAGGTGGTAAGAACATCGAGATCGATGGAGAGCGTAAAATTAAATGCAATCGGACCGAGCTGCATTTGGACCGGCTCGCTATCGACCACTCCCGATGCCGATGAGAGCTCGAGAATGACGCTGTTGTAAGTAATCGTGATGTCATAGCTGTCGTCAGGCGTACCTAAAACGGGCGTGATCGAGCCTGTTGTCGTGAATTCAGCGCCGACCCAGAGAGCGGACGGATCGCCTCGAGTATCGAGAGTCATGTCGGAGGAGATCCTGCCTCCTGCCCAAGTCCACGGCCCATAAGTGGCAAAAACCTGACCATGGGAGGTGGCCGCGGCAGCCAGGAAGATGGCCGTCGCAATTGCAGCAATAGTCGTTTTCATGGGGGCAGCAGTAGTCGTTTTCGTGAGTAAAGAAATAGTCGTTTTCATGGGGAAAGCAATAACCATTTTCATGGGGGTGAATCAGAGAGGGTTCAGGGCCGGTGTGAAAGATGGGGTAACGAGCTTGAGGGCGGGATCGCCCAGGAGATTATAGATCCAGACGGGGGTTAACCAGGCGTTTCGACTGTTGTAGAGGGATGCGGACTGAGCAAAGGCATCGCCGAGGCGGCTGGAGGTGTTGCAGGCGAAAAGCTCCATGATCCGGCGATTGAGCCAAACGGCTTCATCGTCATAAGACAACCCTGTAGGAGCGACGACGGCCACGGCGCCAGCTCCGGGCTCACGCAGAACTCCTTCGGCCAGACTGGTGTATCCAGGCGACGAGTATTGTCCCGCAACGCACGTCATCGCCACCAGAATAGGTAGACGCGCTGCGTTGGCTAAGATCGGGTCGAGCGTTTGCGGTTGGATGACCCGCAAATAGTAATCGGCAGTCGCACCAAACTGCGTGGTGGCGCCGTGTCCGACATAGCTGAAGATGTCGATCCCTCCATTGAGGAGGGATTGAATTTCGGTTCGGATGACAGGGGCATTGACTTCGGCGGGTTCGTAATTCGGATGCACCAAGCAACTCGTGAAGGCGGGAGCGAGGTAGCCTGCAATCGCCTCGATATCGGCAATGAAATCGCCGGCGCCATCCGGTTGGTCGGCCACCAGGAGCGCTTTGAGCGCCCCCTCGATCCTCTCGGCTTCATAACTCTGGATCTTGGCGAACACCGCGGTAAACGCAGCCGCGCTGACCACGGGCAACCGGCCGATCATCACCCGCATCACCCCATCGCCGCTGATATTGGCCAGCAGGGAATCCGAAGTAAAAAGTCCGTAGGGGGTGTGGACCATGAGCGGCGGCAGCAAGTTGTCCCGAGATGCGGTCAAGTCGCGGTAATCCCACGTGCCGTCGCCGACCAGGACGACGTAGCGAGGCGGGATGGCCCATTGGAGGCAAGCAGTCTGGATGAAGCGGGCGATGGCATGAGGCGTCGCCAGCCCGTGGCTGAACTCATGGAAAATGTCGTCCAGCAAAACGACTTTGGTGCGGAATTCTTTGCTTCGGTAATCGGCCAGTTGCTGGCCGCTGGCCAGCAAGCTCGCGGGGGCAATGGCGACATAGCTTCCTCGGTTGCCCGGATCGGACAGATGAGCTGGATAGACCACTGCCAGGCTGGTTGCCGTCAAGACTTGGGCCGCCGCCTTGATGACAGGCTGAATCATGGCAAAGCGCATGGCGGGACGGTCGGGTGCAAAACTGGCTTCCCAGGTCGATCCTGGCCCGAGCTGATCTATCCGCAGGTTATGGATCTGGTTCATCTGGCGGACATCGGTAATGTCGAAAGCGAGAATGACAGGGGCCGCGGTTCCGGTTCCGAAGTTGGGGACGGTGACAATGGAATTATTGTTGGCTTCCGCCTCGAGCCGGCTCGATGCCGCGGAATAAGTCCGGGCATAACTCAGGTGGTAGCCATCGACCCAGACCGCGCTGGCTGAGACTCCCTCCTGCAGCAGGGCTTGAACGGTCAGGGTGTTGCTGCCCTGGCCCGCGGCGCTGTCCTTGAGAATCGAATCAAGGGTGGCATCGACGGGAAACTCGGCCTCCTGCGGGGCGATGCCCGCCCAGCTGTGGGCGCCCAACAAGACGCCGTTGAGACGCACCTCGACGGAATGCCGCGTGGCGCTGCCCCCGTACAGCCGGACCCGGATGGCGGCGGTGGTTCCGGCGGTGCGCACCAGGCGCTCGACCGAAAATGAGCTTGTGAAAGTGTCAAATTGCGGATTCCCCGCCGTGAGCTTCTTCCAAAACCAGAAATCGGTCTCCGGATCCTCGACAATAGTCAGGCCCGGCGTCTGGTCCGATTCAGCCTCGAGTTGCGCCGTGTAAGGCCCTGGGATGGCAGGGGAAGGGTTGCCACCGTCGATGATCGAGTAGCGGTTGATCCCACCGCGAATCCAGTAGACATTCCTCGCAGTGTAATTGTTCAGGATAGGCTCCGCATAAAAGTAGATCCCCGGGCCCAGCTTCCCGGCTGAAATCCAGCCGTTGCCGGGAACGAAATTGGCGGCTCGACCCTGGTTAGAGAGGGCGATCGTCCCGCCATCAATCCACCCCTGGACGGTCTCGGTCGTTTGTCCCAGAACCGCGGCGAGCGTCGCGGTACTCAGAAAATGGAGGCCCTGAACCGTGGTGGTGATCTTCACCGCTGCTGAACTGGCGGGCAGATCGACCGGCGTTTGCAGTGCCATGGGAACAATCGGAAGCGGAAGGCGGGTCTCTTCAGGGGGGGTGGGGGGGATTCGAGGCTGGGTGCGTTGGGTAACGACGTGAGCGATGTCAACCGGCTCGACGGCGAGCAGCGAGTCCGTCTTCAGATCGAGCGTGCGGCCGCTGGTCAGCGTGACGGCGAGGCGATAGCTGTGCGGTCCCGGCGCGGGGGCGCCGGCATCAAGCAGTTCATAGCGGCCGCCCGCCAGGGAATCCTGAGCAGGCAGCATGCCGCGGTTGACTTTGACCCACTGGCCTTGCGATTCCCGATAGAGATCAAAACCGACAGCTCCAACCTCGAACTGGGTCTCCCACCGGACAAGCACCTGACCGCCAGCATCGAAAGCTTGAAGCGGGGATGCCGCCACACGTTGGGGTTCCGGAAAGGCCGACGCATGGCAGTGGCCGCTGAATAGGGGCGCTCGATGGAAGGCCAAGACAACGCAGACCGCCATCAGCAATCGCTTGGGCCTTGTGCAATTGACAGCCATCCTCTGCATCTCACTCCATGGCGTTTCGCCATTCACTTAGAATCTACATCGCGCGTATGCTTTGCACGCAGACCGTGGCGTTCAAGCCCAATTCACTGCAGGTTAGTAGCCTCAGAAGTCACAACACCATCAAACAACACATAACAACAAATTGAACATGCTTTATTGACTAATTTCTACGTCAAAAAGGAGGACGCTGTCAAGTTGGGCGCATCTCAGTTTCTTGCAGGGTTGAAGGCGGTGTGAGGGAACAGGAGGTGCCAGCGGCCGTTGCGCCAGAAGGTTTCGAGACACAGCAGGGCTTCGTCACCGCGCTGACTCCAGAACT
>Ga0116155_10003531_pt1 | contig 10321 bp, 11 predicted proteins | sample AD_UKC032_MetaG_FD_89890 | JGI IMG/M metagenome (GOLD analysis project Ga0116155, IMG submission 89890) | Active sludge microbial communities of municipal wastewater-treating anaerobic digesters from USA - AD_UKC032_MetaG | ecosystem: Engineered > Bioreactor > Anaerobic > Digestate | place: USA... | reverse complement strand
CCGATGGCCATGATCCGCTCGTCGCGCAGCGCCTGTTCGCGGGCGGCGGCGAGTTCGGCATCGCGCTCGCGGATCAGCCGCGTCATGCGAACCACGAACCAGGCAATCATCGCCGCCGAAACGGCGAAAGTCAGCCACATGCCAAGCAGGTGCAGGCGGGTGGCGCGGCCGGCATCGTTCAGTGGCAATGGAATATAGAAAACCATCAGCACGGAATACATGGCGATGGCGACCACGCCGATGGCGATCACACCACGTACCGGCAAGGTCAGTGCGGCGATCGCTACCGGAGGCAGTAGCAGCGAAACCAGGGGGTTGGTAGCGCCGCCGCTGAAAAAAACCAGGGCGCCAAGGGTGGTGATGTCGATCAGCAACTGGGTGAACAACTCGCCCGGCGTGGCCGAATCTGTGTCCCGCAATCGCCACTGCAATATTCCGTTGAGCAAGGCGGCGATGCCAAGCAGGGCGAACAGCGGGTTCAGTGGCAGCGGAATGTCCAGCCAGTTCGAAAGCAGCAATGTCAGCCCGGTCATCAGCGCCAGGGCTAGCCAGCGCGCCGCGACCAGGCGGCGCAGATTGGTCAGGTGGTCGCTGCTGCCGGCGGTGTAGGAGATGAAAGACATGCAGCGGATTATGCGTGATTTGTGTCAATTTTCCGCAGGCGCCGCCGTGCGACAATTTGCCGCATTGTTGTCCGGAGCGTCCCCGCATGCGTATCTGCCGTTCGTTGCTATTCGTTGCCGCTGCCTGGCTTGCCACCAGCGCGGCAGTTGCGGTCGACCTCGAAAAAGGCAAGGAAATCAATGGTACTTGCGCCGCCTGCCATGGCGATCAGGGGGCAGGTGGCAAAAAGGGCGAGTATCCGCGCATCGCCGGCCAGCGTGTCGCCTATCTGGAAAGCCAGTTGAAAAGCTTCCGCGCCCGGACGCGGATCAATATCCCGATGTTCCCGTATACCCAGGAGCGCGAGTTGTCGGACGAGGACATCAAGGATGTGTCGGCCTACCTGGCGAACATCGAACTGGACAGCAAAATGCCGACTTACACCGGAAAGGAAGATGCGCTGACCAGGTTGTTGATGGCCGACCGGGTGATGATTATCCCGCGCGCCGAAGGCGACCTTGCCAATGGTGAGGCCATTTACCAGAAAAAGTGTTCCGCCTGTCACGGCAAGACGGGCAAGGGGCGCGGCATGTTTCCGATGCTGGTCGGCCAGTACACCAACTATCTCAAACGGCAGGCCGACCTCTACATCAAGGGCGACCGCCCGCATGACGAAGAGGGCGTCGTCGGTGTCCTGAACACGCTCAGGGAACAGGACCTTCAGGACATCTTGGCCTACCTCACGTCGATCCAGGCGCCCAAGGAATGAAACACCACATATTAGCCTGCTGCGCCCTGCTGGCGACCACTGCTGCCTGGCCACATGCCGACGCCGGCAAGATCGACGACAGCATGCCGGATGCCCAGAAAATCCGTTTCTGCGAACGCGTCCGCGATTTCGCGCTGCAGGCATTCTACGACCGCGAGAAAGGCAGGCCGATGAAGGTTTTCATCGAAGATTGCAGCGACGGTGCTCGCATCACCAATTTCGTCATCAAGCGCATCTACGAAGAACCGCAGATTTCCAGCCCGAAAAAGGCGGAAACTTTCGGCCGCGCGACCTGCAACGAGATGGTGGGAACCAAGGCGTTATCTGAATAGTGACGCCGGGCGATTCCGAATTTTGCCGGGCATGGATAAACTGCGCCCATGAGCGAAATCCTGATTACCCGCAATCACCGACTGTCAGCCAAAAAAGCGAGGGCTGCCGCCGAGCATGTGGCGCTCGACCTGCAAAAGGAATATGAACTTGAATGTGAGTGGGGCGACGACGGGGTACTACGTTTCGAGCGCCCGGGCCTGCACGGCAAGCTCACGCTCGCCAAGGGCGAGGTAACGGTTCTGGTAAATCTTGGATTTCTGCTGTGGCCGTTCCGCGCCAGCCTGGAGCGGGAGATTCACGCCTATTTCGACGAGCGTTTTGACTAAGCCTTGAGCGTGCCGACCAGATCGATATACGCCAGCTTCGCAGCATCGGAAGGTGTGCCCTGCAGCCCAGTCCAGGCATCGTGCTTGGCGCGTCCGACCAAATCGGTGAAACCCGGTCGCTTGCCGCTGACGTCGCCTTCGGTAGCTTGCTTGAAGAGGGCATACAGGCGAAGAAGCGTCTGGTTGTCCGGGCGTTCGGTCAAGCTCTTCGAACTGGCGACGGCGGCATCGAAATCGGCTTGCAGGTCAGGCATCGGTTTCTCCCACAGGTGGTGAAATTGGCGACGATTAATCAGTATTATAGATATTCTTGGTTTTCTTGGAGTCCGCAATGCCATCTCACGAACGTATCTCCCACGTAGATACCGCATGGCTGCGCATGGATCGTCCAAGCAATCTGATGCAGATTGTCGGGGTCATGTTGTTCGAAGGGCAACTTAACTACCCGCGTCTGCGTAGTGCAATCGAACGTCGAATGCTGGGGTTTCGCCGTTTTCGTCAAGTGGCGGTGGCCGACAGTGCCGGCTATGTCTGGCAGGACGATCCCGATTTCAACCTCGACCATCACCTGCGCCGTGAAATGCTGCCGGGCTCGGGAGACAAGGAAGATCTCGAACATTTCGTCGCCGACCTCGCTTCGACGCCGCTCAACCCGAACCGCCCGCTGTGGGAAATGCACCTGGTCGATACCGCATTGGGCGGTCAGGCGCTCGTGATGCGAATTCACCATAGCATTGCCGATGGCATTGCGATGGTTGGCGTCATTCTCTCGATGGCCGACAACGCACCAGACGGAACTGCGCCGCACGCGCCAGCGGAACGTGTTCGGAACGATGACGCAGACGACGACCTGTTCTGGCGAATGATCTGGCGTCCGGTGACCGATGCCATGCTGGGCACAGTGCGTGTTTCCACCAATCTCTGGGTCAAGTACATCGAGCTGCTGAGTAACCCCGGCAAGATGTTCGATTACACCCGGATCGGTAGCAGCATTGTTGGCGAAGTGGCCAAGCTGGCGCTCATGCCGGATGACAGCCATACCCGTTTCAAGGGCAAGCCCGGCATTGCCAAGCGGGTCGCCTGGTCGGAGCCGATTTCGCTGCCCGAGGTCAAGGCCGTCGGCCAGGTGCTCGGCTGTTCAGTCAATGACCTGCTCCTTTCTGCCGCAGCCGGCGCCCTGCGCGCTTATCTCATTGAGCGGGGCGACAAGGCGGATGGCGTCGAGATTCGCGCCATGGTGCCGGTGAATATGCGGCGCCCCAGCGATGCCGGAAAACTCGGCAACCGCTTCGGCCTTGTCGCCCTTGAGCTGCCGGTCGGCCTGGAAAATCCGCTGGCGCGGCTTTATGCAACTCGCGAACGGATGGCGAAGCTCAAGGGTTCCTACCAGGCGGCGTTGACGCTTTCGATTCTGGGGCTGGTCGGCATGGTGCCGAAATTCGTCCAGCAGCAGATCCTGGACTTGCTGGCCAGCAAGGCAACGGCGGTCATGACCAACGTACCGGGGCCGCAGGGGCCGCTCTACCTGGCCGGCGCCCGCCTGCGGCAACCCTTGTTCTGGGTGCCGCAATCGGGTGACATCGGCCTGGGCGTATCTATTCTTTCCTATGATGGCAACGTACAGTTCGGACTGATTTCCGACTGCGGTCTGGTGCCCGATCCAGAACGCATCGTCCAGCGTTTCGCCAGCGAATTCGACAAGCTCCTGATGCTGGTGCTGATGGAACCCTGGGGCCGGCTCTGCGATCCCGCAGCGGTCGAGGCAGGCTTGGTGGAAGAGAGCGCCTGAGGCGGGGCGCTTACTCCATTTCGGCCTTGGCGGCCTCGATATCCAGCTTCTCCATGGCGTCCGCTGGCGTACACGCGACTGCTTCGTCGTAGAGTTTTTCCGCATCCCTCATGCGGGCGCGTCCAAATAGCATGACGAGGCCATCGGCGTATTCGGTGCGTGCAATCGCCGAGTCCGGGTTCAGTTCGAGCGCGGCACGGAAGTGCTTTTCGCTCGCTTCCTTCTTGGCACCATAAGTCAGCCCACCGACCAGGCCGCCTACCTTGTCGATGATCTCGGCGTGCCAGGTGCCGAGCGCAATATGGGCGTCGGCATGTTTGGGCTGCAGTTTCAGTGCCTGGTCGAGGCTTGCCTTGATCTTGCCGCCCATCCCCTGGGCGAGCGCCTTGGTAATCGAAATACCCTGGCTGTAGCGGCCCAGCGCGTAGGCGTGAAGGTACCAGGCGTTGGCGCTGGCCGGATCGGCTTGCTGAAGGTCGACGCAGCGTTCGGCGATTTCCTCGAACAACTTCAGTTTGGCGTCTTCGTCTTCTTCAAGGTAATTGGCATGGATCATCGCCGCCTTGTTGGCGGCATTGATGCCCGATGTTCCGGCTGCAAGGCCAATCTCGACGGCCTTGGCAAAATCGCCGGCATGGTAGGCGCGCCAGGCCTCCTGAGCTGCCTCCTCGTTTGGGTAGGGCTCGCCGTCGCCCCGGTGGAGGCGTTCCCAGTGCTTCTTGAGGGCGGCCCCGGCATAACTGAAGTGCTTGTCCGGGAAAGGGAATTTTTTCCATGTCTTTTTTGCCACAGTCTCTCTCCGCTAATTTTTATCGACGTATGCGCCGGACAATTTTTCCAGAAGGTGCCGGGCCTGGCCTTGCAGATAGGGCGCAGCCAGCGACATTACCTGGTAGATGCCACGTCCGATGTCCGGTTCGCCGCGCGGGCGGCGGGCATGCTCAAAGGACAGCCAGAAGGTTGCGACGACGCTCATGTTGGTCGCCAGCGCACGAATTTCGGCGGCAGTTGCGGTCAACGCGCCGGAAGCGGCTAAACCCTGGCAGACGGTGATGGCGGTGCTTTCCTTGTGTTCAAGGATGCGCTGGAAGTGTGTTTCGACCAGCCGGTTGCGGGTCAGCAGGTCGTTGATGTCGCGGTAGAAAAAGCGAAATTTCCAGATCGTCTCGAACAGGAGATGCAGGAACAGCCAGATATCCTCGGTGCCGTGCGGGCGATTTCCCGGCGCGGTGAGCAGCGATTCGATTTCCTTTTCATACGCTGCGAACAGCGCATTGACGATTTCGTCCTTGCTGTGGAAATGGTAGTAAAGGTTGCCCGGGCTGATCTCCATTTCATCGGCGATAACCGTCGTCGTGACATTCGGCTCGCCGAAATCGTTGAACAGCTTCAATGCCGTTTCGATAATTCGCTCACGGGTGCGACGCTTGGGTTTTCGCTCCATCTCCGGACTCGATTATTGTTGTCTCCAGAGAATAGAATACATCAAGCGGGCATGCGTTTTTCAAGCCAGGCCTGCAATTCTTCGAGCGAGGCGTCAAGCGCCTTGGTCGTCTTGTTCAGGCTGACCTTGGCGCGGTGACGGTTCGGTGTCAGGAGCGAGCGGCGGTGATCCTTGAGCATGGCCAGATCCAGGTCTAGCCCATGGCGTTCGAGAATCGGCTTCAGTTCGTGCCGGCGCCGGTAGAGATCGACGCGGGTGCGCTGGTAAGCATGCTCGCAGAGGCGTCGCCGGTCGCGGTAGCTGAAGACGTTGGTGAAGAACATTTCTGCATCGTCCCGCGTTGGCTCGAAGAGTACGACATCGGCGTTACTGTACTGGTGTTTGTAGCGATCCATGCCGACCCGCATCCGGGAATGAATAATGGCGCGAAAGGTTTGCGACAGGACGACCGGCAGGCCGCCATCGTTGAGATTCTGGCGCTCGTGTGCATTGCGCTTGGCTGCGAGTTCCGCATCGAACGGCACGAGCGGATTGATGCACAGCACCAGTTCAGCGCCTTCCTTGAGTGCGACCGAAGCATGCAGGGTCTTGATCAGCGCGCCATCGACAAAATAGTGATCGCCGATGCGAACGGGCGGAAATAGCCCGGGCAGGGCTGTGCTGGCTTGAACGGCGACCGATATCGGCACGTCGTCATGGCCGGGCGAGCCAAACGCGACGGATTCGCCGGAGTCCAGGTTGGTCGCAACCAGAAACAGCTTGCGCTTGAGTTTGCGGAAATCGTTGGTGCGTCCGCGCCGGGTGAACATGTCCCGCATTACGCGGTCGATGCCACTGTTGTCGAAAAGGCCGGTCGGGATGGCCCGCGACAGGCGCTGAAAGGATTCGAACAGTCCGTGATGAAACGGGTCGCCGAGATAGTTCTGGGCCGCTGACAGCAGCAGGTTGGGCACCGACAGGGCACGGTTGAAATATTCGCGAAACGCCGGGCGCAAAAGCATTTCCGGGTCGAAGAACTCATCGGCGTCGTTGTCGATCAGGATGCGCGCCAGTTTTTCCGGCGCAATGCCGTTGGCGAATGCGGCGGCGACCAGACTGCCTGAACTTACGCCGACGAAGATGTCTGCCCGATTGAAGTCGAAGCCGACGATCGATTCCGCCAGCGCGACACTGGCGCCGATTTCATAGATGCCGCCCAACGGGCCGCCACCGGCCAGTGCAATGCCTATTGTGGACAAGTTGTCTCCCTCCACACAATATGCAGGATGCCCGGTCGCGCCGGGCATCCCGAAATGTCGTCCTGCCTTTTCGGGTGCCTGTTACACCCGGGCCTCCTGGTTAAACAGGAGTTGCTGAACCAGCAGCGGCATCAGCAGGCTCTGTGGCCTTTTTGACGGCGACGCTTTTGGCAGGCGCCGGCTTCTTGGCTGGCGCAGCCTTGGCCGCAGCGGCCTTGGTTGCAACGGCCTTGGCAGGCGCTGGCGTAGCTGCCTTGACGACAGGCTTTGCCGCCGGCTTCGCTACTGGTTTGGCAGCAAGCTTACGCGCACCGGTTTCCTGCGCGTCGGTCAGTTGCTGAACGACGGCGGTGAGTTCGGCGACACGCTTGGACAACTTGTCGATGTCCTTCTTGCTGGGAACGCCGAGGCTGGACAGTGCGCGGGCAACGCGATCCTCAAATACCTGTTCCAGACGATCCCACGTGCCAGCGGCCTTGCCGGCAACCTCTGCCATTTTTTCATCGGCCACCTTGCGGGTCTTTTTCTGAATGGTTTCACCTTCCTTGACCAAGGCTTCAAAAACCTTGGTACCTTCTTCCTGTGCCTTGGAATAAGCGCCCAAGCCGGCCAGCCAGATCTGCTGAGCGGAATCTTTGACGGTTTGAGCAAGTTGGTTTTCCGACAGGCTCTTGAATTTCTTGACCATGATCATCTCCTTGAAAATATTGATTTGTACGGCAGGGCTTTCACTCTGCCCATGGAGACAGTGTAGGGGTTTCAATTAGAAGAGGCACACTAATTTCCTAGGGTGGTTATTCTAGAATTGCATTGATTCGAAGAACATTTGAGGAGACCGACATGCAGTATTTCATTACCGGAGCATCGGGTTTTATCGGCAAGCGCCTGGTAAAAAAGTTACTGGAGCGCAAGGACAGCAAGATCTTCTTTCTGGTTCGCGAATGCGAGAATGAAGCGCTGGCCGGGCTATATGAATTCTGGGATTGCGATGACAGCCGGGCGGTGCCGGTCGTCGGCGACCTGACTCAGCCGCTACTGGGGGTTGCTGCGGTCGACCGCAAAAAACTGGGCAAAAAGACCACACACTTCTTTCACCTGGCGGCGATCTACGATCTTTCGGCCGACGCTGACATCCAGCTCAGGGTGAACGTCGAGGGCACGCGCAATACGGTGCAGTTCGCCGAATCCATCGGCGCCAAACATTTTCACCTGTTCAGTTCCATCGCCTCGGCCGGCATGTTCGAAGGCCTGTTTCGCGAGGACATGTTCGAGGAGGCCGAGGGACTCGACCATCCCTATTTCAAGACCAAGCACGATTCGGAAGGCATCGTGCGCCGCGAGTGCAGCATTCCGTGGCGCATCTTCCGCCCGGCCATTGTCGTGGGCGATTCGCGCACCGGCGAGATGGACAAGGTCGATGGCCCCTACTATTTCTTCAAACTGATCCAGAAGATGCGCACGATGGTGCCGTCGTGGATGCCGACCGTCGGCATCGAGGGCGGACGCATCAACGTCGTGCCGGTCGACTTCGTGGTTGCTGCAGTCGACCATATCGCCCATCTGAAGGGTGAAGACGGCAAGTGTTTCCATCTGGTTGATCCGACCCCGATGCGCGTTGGCGATCTGCTCAATACCTTCGCTCGCGCCGCCCATGCGCCCCAGATGACCATGCGCATCAACGCTGCGCTGTTCAGTTTCATTCCGCCACGCTTGCTGAAGGGGCTGATGGCGCTGACGCCGGTGCGCCGCATCCGCCACGCGGTGATGAAGGATCTTGGCCTGCCCGACGACATGTTCCGCTTCGTCAATTACCCGACTCGCTTCGACTGCCGTGAAACGACACGTGCGCTCAAGGGCGCCGGCATTTCGGTGCCGCCGCTCGATACCTATGCCTGGCGGCTGTGGGATTACTGGGAACGCCATCTCGATCCCGATCTTTTTATCGACCGCAGCCTGCGTGGTCAGGTCGAGGGCAGGGTGGTGCTGGTTACCGGCGCTTCGTCCGGTATCGGCAAGGCGACGGCGTGGAAGCTGGCTGAGGCTGGCGCCCACGTGGTGACCATCGCGCGCGACAAGGCGCAGCTCGACGAGGTGGTCGCCGAGTTTGCGGCGGCGGGGTTGAAGCTTCATGCCTATGTTGGCGATCTTGCCGATATGACTTCGGCTGAAGCAGTGACGCGGCAAGTGCTGGCCGAGCATGGCGTAGTCGACGTGCTGGTGAACAACGCCGGCCGCTCGATCCGCCGTGCCATCGAAAACTCCTACGACCGCTTCCACGACTTCGAGCGGACAATGCAGCTCAACTACTTCGGCTGCCTCAAGGTGACGATGACTGTCCTGCCGAAGATGGCGGAGCAGAAGCGAGGGCACATCATCAACATTTCGTCCATCGGCGTGCTGACCAACGCCCCGCGCTTCTCGGCCTACGTCGCGTCCAAATCGGCGCTCGATGCCTGGACGCGCTGTGCCGCTTCGGAATTTACCGACCGTGGCATTCATTTCACGACCATCAACATGCCGCTGGTCAAGACACCGATGATCGCGCCGACCAAGCTCTACGACGCGGTGCCGACGCTGACACCGGACGAGGCTGCCGACATGATTTGCGATGCCATCATCCACAAGCAGGTTCGCATCGCCACCCGCCTCGGCGTCACCGGCCAGGTTCTGCATGCGCTGGTGCCGCGCGTGGCGCAGATCATCATGAACACCACTTTCCGCATGTTCCCGGATTCTTCGGCTGCCAAGAGGAGCGAGCAGGCGTTGTTGCCGAGCATGCCGTCGGCCGATCAGGTCGCCTTTCAGCAATTCATGCGCGGAATCTACTTCTGATGGCGACACATCTTCAGCCTGGCGACACGGCGCCCGAATTCACGGCGCCGGCCACCGATGGCCGCCTGTTGCGGTCGACCGACTTTTTGGGCCAAAAACTGGTTCTGTATTTCTATCCGATGGACGACACGCCAGGCTGCACCAAGCAGGCGTGCAGCCTGCGTGACGCGAACGCCAGAATTGCTGCCCGGGGAGCGGCAATTCTCGGTGTTTCAGCTCAAGGCAGCGAGTCGCATCAGCGCTTCACCCAAAAATACACGCTCAATTTTCCACTGCTGGCCGATACCGATCTCAAGATCGCAAAGGCCTACGGTGTCGCGGGGTCGGGTCTCGGGGGGCTGTTGCGCAGTGTCGTCAAGGTCAGCGAGCGGGTGACGTTCATCATCGATGAACAGGGGAAAATCGCCGATATCATCGATGATCCCGACTGCCCGGATCACGGCGATGAGGTGCTGGCGCGGCTGTAATCAACGGCAGGCTGCGATCAGTTCCGAGGCGGTGCGCCGGCTGTAGAGCACCGCCAGATGGCCGATGCCGTCGAGTTCTATATCGATGCCGCCGGGCAGGCGCTGGTTGTCCTGAGGCATGACATAGTTGTCGTGCGCTGTGCGGATCGAGATCGTCGGTACCGGCACGTCCTCTGTGGCCAGATCCCTGAGCCACAGCGAACCCGTTTCCATTTCCCGTGCATTTTGTCCCAACCCGATGCGCGCCAGCTCGGTGCCGGCATGGGGCGAGGCGATGGTGATCAGCCTTTCGACGCGTTGCTTGCCGTGCCGTGCCAGATACGAACGGCACACCAGGCCGCCCATGCTGTGGGCGATCAGCACCACCTGCTCGGAGCCGGTTGCGCCGCAGACTTCATCCACGCGCTGGTTGAGCAGCGGCACCAGTTTCCCGATGCTGGTATAGGGTGGGTAAAGGTTGACGCTGGCGACCGTGTGACCGGCTGCTTCGAGTTTGCCGCGCAACCACCACCAGACGCTG
>Ga0116155_10003522_pt1 | contig 10341 bp, 8 predicted proteins | sample AD_UKC032_MetaG_FD_89890 | JGI IMG/M metagenome (GOLD analysis project Ga0116155, IMG submission 89890) | Active sludge microbial communities of municipal wastewater-treating anaerobic digesters from USA - AD_UKC032_MetaG | ecosystem: Engineered > Bioreactor > Anaerobic > Digestate | place: USA... | reverse complement strand
TCAACGAGGTCGGCAGGATCATCACCTCCATGAGCGGCAGCGTGGAGAGCAACGTGAAGTCGAGCGACCAGGTGACGGCCGCCGCGTCGAGCGTGCTGGCGCGCTCCGACGAAATCACCGCGGCGACGGACGAGCACAAGCGCGCCGCCGAGGAGATCGTCCGGTCGATCACCGCCATCAACCAGCTGATACAGTCCAACGCCATGCGCGCCCATGACATGTCGGAGCACCTGAAGACCATCGCCGAGATGTCGGAGAAGGTAAGGGTGAGCATGCAATCGTTCGACGTCACGGCGCTCGACGGGAGAGAAGAGTGACGGCGGTACAAGAAGTGACCGACGCTACCGGCGATCGCACCCCGGAGAAAAAATTCATCGTCGACATCTGCATACCGGTCGCGCCGCTGTAAAACTGTGGAAAAACAAAAACTCCTCCCTTCGGGGAGGAGTTTTTATTGAAGTAACCGGTAATTGATGTACCGGAACCCTGACAGCGGATATTAGTTTCCGCCCTGGGGAGCTGCTTCCTGCTTGGCTTCCTGCTTCGCCTGCTTCTTCGCTTCCTTCCTGGCTTCCTTGCGCGCAGCCTTGCGGGCGGCTTTTCTGGCGGCCTTGCGGTGAATTTTCTTGTGCCCCTTCTTCTCGCCCTTCTGGGCGGCAGCCTGGGTGTCTTCGCCGGTCGCGGGAGCGTCGGCGGCCATCAGGCCAAGGGACATGCAGAACACGATCGACATCATGACTAACATAATCTTTTTCATACTGTACTTCCTCCAGATGTATAAAAGAACTATTCCGGGACAAGGCTCTTGCTGGGAGCTTCTCGGATGAGCGAGGATATCACCCCATCCGATCGGAACGGTCAAGCACTATTTTTTGAATTTTAGTCACGGTCAACCGGCGTTGAACAGCTGTTACAACGCTTTGCCCCGCGGAAAAGGCGGTGACCGCAGTCGGGACAGGTATAGCGCGCTTCCTCGTCCCGCACCCACTTTTCGGTGCCATGTTCCCTCCAGTACGGAATTGCCCGCATGATTACTTTTTTTCCGACCGGCATGGGAAAGTTGTCGATGAAGCCGCAGGGAAAATCGGCGCAGCGGTGACAGCCCTCCAGGCCCTTTGCCTGGACGCAGTCCCTTATGGCACAATTCCGGCAGAATACCGACTTCCTGCCCGACAGGCACCCATCGCACTCCAGGTCCTTTGTGGTCAGGTGGTCCAGCCCCGGCATGGTGCGCTGGTAGTTCGCGAGAAGCTTTTCCATGAATTTCGCGTTGTTGTCCCTGGTGGCGTAGTACACGCCGCAGACTCCGCAGTAGAGCCCGCAGGGAGCGAGGAAGTTGCAGTTGATGGAAGAAGTCATATCATCCCCCTGATGCGCTTTCCGGGTTATGTTACAATGAACTTCAATTAGAGTATACGTCGTGCGGGGGGCATTGTCAATTCAAGATTCGCATGGCGGTGAAACAAAAAGCGACGCGGGGCTCCGCACGAACCTTCGTGCGGGACCCCGCGCATTAATGGCATCATGAATTCATTCCGGGGTCCGGTATCTTCACCGGTTCCCTCCCGAAAAGGGACCGGACCGGGATCACCAGCGTGAAGTCACCGCTCCCGCGTGTGCGGTCGAGGGCGACGTTCCGTCCCCGGATCCTTTCGCGCCGGTTGTCGTAGCGGTAGGTGAGGTTCAACCGCAGCGCCAAGTATGCCTGCGCGGGCCCGAGGGTTAAGACGGTTTTAATCGCCCTGACGAGTATCCTGTCCAGCCGGTAAAAGCTCCGGTAGAGCCAGTCGGCGCCGGCCTGGAGCTGTTCGGGCGACATCCCCCTGGGCTGGAAAACCACGTGGCGGAAATCGTAGTTCGCCAGGTCATGGTCGATAATCCTGCCCTGGCGGACCATGTCCGCGTGGAGGGGCGTTCCCGGCAGCGGCGTCATGATGTTCACCTGCACGGCGTCGATCTCCATTGTGGCGAGGTGCGCGAGCGTGCTTTCGAAGACGGTTGTATCGTCGAAGTCCATGCCGACGATGATGCCGGCGATGATGCCGATCCCCGCGCCGCGGATCTTCCTCACGCGCGACTCCACGCTGTCCTCCAGGTTCACCGGCTTGTTCACCGACTGGAGGTTCTTCGCGTTCGCCGTCTCTATTCCGATGAAAAGCCCGTGGCAGCCGGCGCGGCGCGCCAGCGCCAGGAGCTCCGGATCGTCGGCTATGCGGAGCGAGCACTGGCCCACCCAGCGCTTCTTCAGCGGGGCCATGGCCGAAAAGAGCTTCTTCGCGTAGTCAGCGTCGGCGATGATGTTGTCGTCCACGAAAATGAAGTCGCGGGGAATCGACTTGAGTTCTCCGATGACGCTCTCCACGGGGCGCGTGCGGAAGGTGCCGCGGTGGAAGGCTGTGATCGAGCAGTAGCGGCAGTTGTGGGCGCAGCCCCTGCTGGTCTGGACGGCATAGCAGGTCGCGTAATGCTTCGAAGTTTCCTTCATGAGGTCGCGGCGGGGCACGCGCGCCTCGGAAAGATCACAGAACCTGTCGGAGCGGTAGATGCGCTTGAGCCGGCCTTCGGTCGCATCGCGGAGAACTTCCGGCCAGAGGCCCTCGGCATCGCCCGCGACCACCGCGTCGAAATGCCTGGACGTCTCGTCGGGGCAGAGTGTCGGGTGATATCCGCCCGCCACGACGATCTTCCCGCGCTTCCTGAACTTGGCGGCTATTTCGTACGCCCGGGGGGCCAGTGCGCTCATGAAGCTCACGCCCACGAGGTCGGCGTCGGTGTCATAATCCAGCGCCTGGACGTTCTCGTCGCAGATCGCCACGGGATGTTCCGGCGGCGTGAGCGACGCCACGGCGGTGAGCGGCATTATGCTGAAGCGCAGCATTTTCCTTCCGGGAACCTTCCCGGATCCGGCGGTGATCCTGTACTTTTCGATCGCCGGGAGAACCAGTAAAATTTTCATGATCTTCCTCCTTCGATGTCGTTGCGTGAAAGGTACGTATGGAAGGGGGAAAATCAAAGGGAGGTGGCCGATAGCGTACGCAGGGGGGAACCGGCGGTATTCGGAGGGGAATGAACGGTACCCGGTTTTCTCCCGTGAATCACTCCGGCATGTCGAGGGCCTTCTTCAGGGGACCGGCGAACGCCCTGCCCACGGGGAGTTCGGTATCGTCCTCGTCGCGGAGCGTCGCGATGTAGCGGCCGCCCAGGTGGTAGCGCAGGCTCGCGATGTGGCGTACGTTCACGATGTGCTGCCGGTGAACGCGGAGGAACGGCCCGCCCGCTAGCTTCTCTTCGATATCGCCCAGGAGGACGGGCGTTTCGAAATCGCGGTGCGCCGTGTGCACCACGGTGTGCTTGCCGTGGGACGAGAGATAGAGTATCTCGCCGAAGGGGATGATGTGATGGCGCCCTCCCTCCCTGATCGGGAGGCCGGCGTCGAGGAGGCGCTCCCTCTGCGCCGATCCGCGCTGGGCCGCGGCGAGGAATCTGTCGACGGCGGCGTTGAACCGCTCGCGGGTGAACGGCTTCAGCAGGTAGTCCAGCGCACCCAGCTCGAAGGCCTTCACCGCAAACTCGTCGTAGGCGGTGGTGAAGATGACATGGGGTGGGTCCTCCAGGGAGCCGAGCACGTCGAGGCCCGAGATGTCCGGCAGGTTGATGTCGAGGAAGAGCAGGTCGAAGCCGCCGGCGGCAAGCTTCTCCAGCGCCTCCTTCCCGCACTTCGCCGATCCCGCGAGGGCGAGCTCTTCGCGCGACAGGATGTAGTCCGTGAGCTTGTCCCGCGCCGGCATCTCGTCCTCGACGATGAAGACCCTGCGTTTCATATCACCCATTGCCGCCGCCTCCGTCGCGCCTTTTCTCCAGGAAGGAAAGCACCACGATCACGCTACCGCCGGCGGCGTTCTCCATGCCGATTGACGGCTCCATGCCCTGAAGCGCGAAGCGCTCCCGGATGTTCTCGATGGTGCGTGACCGGTCGGAGCCGGCTCCCAGCCCGCTGCCGTTGTCGGTCACGGTGACGATGATCCTGCCGCCCTCCCGGCGCGCCACCACCGCCACCGTTCCCCCGCCGGACGCGTCTTTCAGGCCGTGCTTCAGCGCGTTTTCCACCAGCGGCTGTACCGTCAGCGGCGGTATCATGAACGCGCCGCACCCGCCGCATTCGCGCATGCTCACGGTCAGCGTGTCGCGGAAACGGAGCGATTCCAGGTCGAGGTAGTCTTTCACGAAACTCCATTCGTCGGCGAAGGGGACCAGCGACCTGGTCGATGTGTCGGTCAGGTACCGGTAGTTTCCCGCCAGGCTTAGTATCGCCCTCTCCGCGCCGCCGGGGTCCCGCGTAAGGAGCGAGTGCACGGTGTTCAGCGCGTTGAAGAGGAAGTGCGGCCGCATCCGGTCTTGCAGAAGGGCGTAGCGCGCGCGGGACTGCTCACCGATGGTGCGCGCGTATCTCAACGAAAGTATGAAAGCCAGCACGACGATGAAGGAAAAAATCCCCAGGTGCGCGAAATAGCCGGTGCGCACCACCAGGTTGTGGTGGAGGATGTCGTTCACCGCGGCGGCGTACATGACGGAAAAGCCGGCGAGGAAAAGGAGCGCGTCCGGCGCGCGGCGGCGGCGGAGCCTTTCCAGGATGATAAGGAGTCCGGTGGCGATGACCAGGGTCGCCGCCTCGAAGAACTGGATGATATGGGTAAACCAGAAGACCGGCGTGGCGACCACGATCAGGGTGAAGACAATCCCCAGGGCCTGCACGCTGCGCCGTACCCATGCCGGGAGTGAACCGGCGAAGAGCGAGCCGAAGAACATCACGAAGAACACCATGCCCGGGAAAAAGGTGAGATACTCCGCCCTGACGAGCATTTCCCAGGGCATGCCCGGGATAAGGTTCAGGATGATATACTCCCCGGTGACCGACACCCGCGCCGCGAAAAGAGCGCAGAACGCCGCGAACCAGAGGAGGTGACGGTCGCCCCGCCGGTAGAGGAAGAGCGCGAGCGAGTAGACGCCGATTATCAGGATGGTGCCCGCGAGGAAGATGTCGAAAATGATCCGGTTCTCCCGCACGAGGCGCACGTCCTCCTCCGCGCCGAGGTGCAGCGACTCCCAGACGCCGCCGTTCTTGTGGTGGAAGTTGGACACGTGGAGCACCAGGTCCAGCACCAGGGCGCCGGCGATGGAAAACACCTGCGGACGGTAGGCCGGCGACGATGAGGCCGCGTCTTTCCCGACGGTGCCCGCCCCGGCGACAGGCACTCCGTTCGCGAAAAGCCGCCAGGCGGACCCCATGTCGCGGACCTTCATGGCAAGGCGGCCGTTCGATCCGCACTTTTCATCCAGGAGAACCTTCAGCCGGTAGGACGCGTATCCCCTTCCCGGAAGGAATTTCCCTTCGCGGCGGTGAAGGTTCCAGATGCCGGGAACGCGTATGAATTCCGCGGGCGCGCCGTCCGCGGGAGCAGGGGGGTCGATAAACTTTTGCCAGTGAAATTCCCAGCGGCCGTTGAGCTTCACGGGTTTTCTTAAATCGAAACAGGTGCCGCGCAGGTCCAGGACGCCGTCGCGGGCCCGCGGGGGGCGGGTGATATCAGACCGGGCGCAGGATACCGCCGCGGCAGCCAGAAGGATGAGGATGGCGGTAACGTGGTGACGACCGGGCTTGTTCACGCGGGTGTCGTTCTCCCGTTGGAATTGGATGCGCCGCGGCGCGGATACCGCGGCGGAAGGGGGCGGTGATACCGACGGCCTCCCTTACTTGAACACCAGATCGTTCCCGTCGGTGTCCACCTTCACTTTCTGTTCCGCCGCGACGTCGCCGCCGAGAAGTTTCATCGAGAGCGGATTGAGCAGGTACTTCTGGATGGCGCGCTTCAGCGGCCGCGCTCCGAACTGCGGGTCGAAGCCCTGCTCGATGAGGAACTCCAGCGCCTTCTTTGTCAGATCGAGATGGATGCCGCGCTCCGCCAGCCGCTTCGCCACGTCGCGGAGCTGTATCAGGATAATGTCCCTGATGTTTTCCTTCGAGAGCGGGTTGAAGATGATCACCTCGTCGATCCGGTTGAGGAACTCCGGCTTGAAATTGGCCTTCAACTCCTGTTCCACGCCGCTGCGGCGCTTCTCCATGGGGATGGACGCGTCGCCGATGTAGCTTGTCCCGATGTTCGAGGTCATGATGATGAGCGCGTTCTTGAAGTCGACCACCCGCCCCTTCGAGTCTGTGAGCCGGCCCTCGTCCAGGATCTGCAGGAATATGTTGAACACGTCCGGGTGCGCCTTTTCTATCTCGTCGAAAAGGATCACCGCGTAGGGGCGGCGCCGCACCGCCTCGGTGAGCTGGCCGCCCTCCTCGTATCCCACGTAGCCGGGAGGCGCCCCGATGAGCCGCGCCACGGCGTGCTTTTCCATGTACTCCGACATGTCGATGCGGATGACCGCCTTCTCGTCGTTGAAGAGGAACTCCGCGACCGCCTTCGCGGTCTCGGTCTTTCCCACGCCGGTGGGGCCCAGGAAGATGAACGAGCCTACGGGCCGGTTCGGGTCCTGGAGCCCGGAGCGCGAGCGCCGCACCGCGTCGGAGATCACCTGGATGGCCGGCGTCTGCCCGACGACGCGCTGCTCGAGGATCGATTCCATCTTTAAAAGCTTCTCCTTCTCGCCCTCCAGCATCTTGGTGACCGGCACGCCGGTCCATCGCGACACCACCGCGGCGATCTCCTGCTCCGTCACCTCCTCGCGCAGGAGCTTCCGCTCCTTCTGTATCTCCGCGAGCTTTCCGTTCATCTCCTGGAGCTTCTTCTCGAGCTCGGTGATCTTCCCGTAGCGGATCTCCGCCACGCGGTTCAGGTCGCCGGAGCGCTCCGCCTGCTGTTCCTCGATGCGCAGCTGCTCGATGTCCTCCTTGATTTTCCTGATGACCGTGATGACTTCCTTCTCGTTCTTCCACTGGCCGACCAGCCCGTTCTTCTGCTCGTTCAGGTTCGCGAGCTCCTCCTCTATCTTCGCGAGGCGCTCCTTCGAGGACTTGTCCTTCTCCTTTTTCACCGCCTCGCGCTCCACGGTAAGCTGCCGGATGCGGCGCTCTATGCCGTCGATCTCGATCGGCATGGAGTCTATCTCCATCTTGATGAGCGACGCCGACTCGTCGATAAGGTCCACCGCCTTGTCGGGCAGGAACCGGTCGGTGATATAGCGGTCCGAGAGCACCGCCGCGGCCACGACCGCGGAGTCGGATATGCGGACGCCGTGATGCACCTCGTAGCGCTCCTTCAGGCCGCGCAGGATGGCGATGGTGTCCTCCACGCTCGGCTCCTTGGTGAGCACCGGCTGGAAGCGGCGCTCCAGCGCCTTGTCCTTCTCGATGTACTTCTGGTACTCGTTGAGCGTCGTCGCGCCTATGCAGCGTAGTTCCCCGCGCGCGAGCGCGGGCTTCAGCATGTTCGACGCGTCCATGGATCCCTCGGCTGCACCCGCGCCCACCAGCGTGTGCAGCTCGTCGATGAAGAGGATTATCTCCCCCTCGGACTCCTCTATCTCGTTGATGACGGCCTTTAGGCGCTCCTCGAACTCGCCGCGGAACTTCGCCCCGGCGACCAGCGCCCCCATGTCGAGCGCCACCAGGCGCTTATTCTTGAGATTCTCCGGCACGTCGCCGGTGATGATGCGGAGCGCCAGCCCCTCGACGATTGCGGTCTTCCCAACGCCGGGCTCGCCTATGAGCACCGGGTTGTTCTTCGTGCGGCGGGAGAGCACCTGCATCACCCGCCGTATCTCCTCGTCGCGGCCGATGACGGGGTCCAGCCTGTTCATCCTCGCCAGGCGCGTGAGGTCGCGGCTGTAGCGCTCCAGGGCGTCGTACTTCTCCTCCGCGTTCTCGTCCGAGGCGCGCTTGCTCCCGCGGATGTCCATCAGCACCTTTAAAAGGTTCTCGCGGATGAAGCCGTGCGCGTTGAGGATCCGCCGCGCGCGGCTCTCGCCCGTGGACGCGAGCGCCAGGATGAGGTGCTCCGTGCTCAAAAACTCGTCCTTGAGCTTCACCGCCTCGTTCCAGGCCTCGTTGAGCACGTCCCGAAGCGCGGGAGACAGCGAACCGCCGCCGGGGCCGGCCCCGTACTGCTTGGGCATCTTCTCTATCTCGGTCTCCACCTCGTTCTTGATGTCGGTGATGGACACGCCTATCTTGCGGGCGATGGTCCCGAAGATGCCGCCGTCCTGGTCCACCAGCGCCTTAAGTAAATGCTCGGGCATAATGTCCGGCTGGTTGTGCGACGTGGCGATGTTCTGCGCGGAATGTACCGCGTCCTGAGCCTTGAGTGTGAGTTTATCCATTCTCATGCGAAATTCCTCCAGCATGCGATCATGTCAGTGCCGAGAGATCGGAGACGAGGGTACGACTGCAGGGAAGATACTTTTCTGTATATTTCGTACTCGATTGTATAATATATATCCGAAAAAGGAGATCGTCAAACAAAAAATCCAGCGGAATAAATAATTGACACGGTCCCGAAGATTTTGTACGATATCGACAAGCAGGGGGCAGCGTGTTTTTCAGTAATAAAACAGAACACGAAAAGGGCGAAAGGCGTGTTCACAGGAGGGTGGACCTGTTCCTTCCCACCTACTGCACGCTCTACAACGACACGAAAAAATCCTCCCTTTACGAGTGCTGGATCAACAACATCTCCGTCGGCGGACTGGCCCTGAAAATAAAGGACCGGGACCTGCGTGACTTCGACTGCGACCGGGTGAACGTGATTTACCGCGTCGGTACCCACCAGCGGAACGACAGGCTGTACGTCCGCCAGATGGACAGGGTCCTCATGGACTGGAGATTCGGTTGCCAGTTTCTCGACGAGGACCATAACCGCAGGCACGTAATCCAGGATTTTTTCAAGCTCTAATCGAAGGGCCGTTACGCCAAGAATGAAAGCGATGTGGTTACTGCCGGCGGTGCCGGCGGGAAGTGGTATCATGCTCTTTTGCCGATGCGAAACCGGGGTGTATTGGAAACTTTATAGCGCCGTGACCGTTTTTTCTGAACATTGAGTGGGGGAAAAAGATGAAAAGGCGAGTGATGCTGTTCTGGATTGTTGTCATCGTAGCGGCGGCCGCGATATCGGGCTGCAAAAAAGAGGAAGCAATAGTCGTGACGGCGGACTATCTCGCCGCATCGAAATGGGGCCCGTCCAACGGGAGATACGGCTGGTATATCGAATTTAGAAAGGACGGCACCTACGATGAGAATTTCGCCGGAGAGGGGTGCGGAGGGTATAAGGGGACGTATGCCATCGCCGACAATGCCGTTGTACTGAACGCGAACCAGAAGGACGCGTGCACTCCCGACCAGAAGCCGGTGGTCAACAGGAAGTGCGTCGTGGAAAAAGACGAAAAGAACCTTTATCGGAACGTGAAACTTGTCTGCGACGGGCCGTACGTCTACTTCCGGCAGGACAGCATCGCGGCCGCGGACAGGCAGGTTGACATTCAGGGAGTCCCGGCGGTGAGCATGGGCGCGAAGAACGCCGTGGTGAAGGAAGCGGTGATGTTCAGGGCGAGCCCCGACAAGACGGGTAAGGTCATCACCTGCAAGGGCGCCGGTCCCGATGAAAAGTCGTCAAGCGCACTGCCTAAGGGAATGCAGCTCATCGTCACGGCACGGACGAAGGAGAAGGCGCGCGTGGGCAACTGGGAGAACTACTGGTACTACGTTGATCCCAACATCGACTGGTACTCCAGCTGCGACGCCGGCGAGGGCTGGGTCTTCGGGGAGTTTATCGAGATCAAGTGAGGCACTTTGTTCAATGAACTATGTGTAAAGTAACATTAATTTAGATGGAATCGAACAACGACAGGGAGCGCCCAGACGCTCCCTGTTTAATGTATAGTTAGAACCTCGCGCGAACCGACACGTCAAAGGAATTCGATTCAAGTATTTTGTAATTTTTATCATCAACATCGTTCGCCGGTTTAAAGCGATTGTAGGAAAACATGATGCCGACGTTGGGCATGGGGAAAAATATCGCGGCAATTCCGTACGTGTTGCCTTCGCTCCCAATGGTATCACCTCTTTGTATTTCAAGTGTAGCACCGATACCGAACTGTGCAACCGGGTAGAATGCGAGCATGCCCTCGACATTGGTATCCGAGGTTTCTTCAGATTCGCCCTCCGTATTGTCCTTCGATGTAGTATTGATGCGCTGCGCGGTGAGATCGAACCCGAACGCCATGCTACCGCCTATGGGCTGCACTATTTTAAGGATGCCGCCATAATAGTTAATGGTGTCTTCCTCGTCGATTGGCACGCTATACAATGGTATCTCGCCATCCCTTTTATCAACGCTCCTTCCG
>Ga0116155_10003514_pt1 | contig 10357 bp, 7 predicted proteins | sample AD_UKC032_MetaG_FD_89890 | JGI IMG/M metagenome (GOLD analysis project Ga0116155, IMG submission 89890) | Active sludge microbial communities of municipal wastewater-treating anaerobic digesters from USA - AD_UKC032_MetaG | ecosystem: Engineered > Bioreactor > Anaerobic > Digestate | place: USA... | reverse complement strand
AGCTACGCCACCGACGTTGGTGGCGGCAACCGGTGTGCCGCAAGCCATTGCTTCGAGCAGCACGTTGGGCCATCCTTCCCGGCTGGAGCAAAGCACCAGAACGTCCGCCGCGCTATACCACCACTTGAGCTGGTCGGGCAGGACGAGTCCGGCAAAATGGACGCGGTCTGCCACGCCAAGCTGGCGAGAGAGCGATTCCAGCCGAGCACGTTCGCTACCCTTGCCGATAATTGCCAGTCGGGTTCCCTTGGGCATTTTTGCCAATGCTTCGATGGCCAGATGGTGGCCTTTCAGTTCAACCAGGTTGCCCACCGAGAGCATTAGGTAATCTTCCGACGAAGCACCTATACCGATGTGCTGGCGCGCCTTATCGCGGGGGAGCAGTTCAAAACGCTGTAGATCGACCCCGTTGCGAAACACGTCGAGCTTTTCCCTGGCTGCACCAAGTCCGGCCAATTTGTCGATCAAGGCCCGCGATACCCCGATCGACGCAGCGGCGGCCTGCGCGGTGTCGAGAATCAACTGGCGGGGAACCGGATAATCGGGGATGACGTTGATATCGGTACCCCTGGCGGTGACGATGAAGGGTTTCTTCAGCGCTTTCGCAATGAACCCCGCCGCGACGCCGTCCGGATAGTAATAATGGGCGTCAATCAAATCGAAATCGAAGCCGTCGCGGATTAGTTTTCGGATTGTCGGCAGTGCTCCGCGCGCCAAGGCGTAGGGGGCACTGTTCATGCCTATTTTTGGGAGGAGGAAATATCGCGGGTGAAACACGTCTACGCCGTTTCGCTGCTCGAAGTGCGGGGTCGCGGCAAATTTTCCGTAGTCGCCGAAGTGCTCCCCTGTCAGCGGGAACCATGGTACAGGCGCGACCACTTTCGTTTCCACCTCTCCACTCTTAAGCAATTCGCGCAGACGTGTTTCGACAAAAATCCCATGTACCGGTCGCACCGCGCTGGGGTAGAGGGTGGAAAAAAGTAAAGTTCTGATCGGACGCTGCATCATGGGTAGCAGTTTAACCACCTGTTTTTCCGGTTAGCGTCTGATATGGCATCACGTAATTCGCCACACTGTTGCGCCAGTTTCTGACCGTTTCAACGAACTGCCTGCCGTTGGCTTTGAGGCTGGGCCATTGATCCCGATGGCTGAGAAGATGCGCGATGGCTTCTGCAAGCGCGTCTTTGTCACCCGCCTTGAACAGGATGCCGTTCTTGTTGTGGGTGACAAGTTCGCGGTGGCCACCAACGTCCGAGGCGACGAAAAGCTGGCCTTGCGCCATGGCTTCCAGAGGCTTCAACGGGGTGACGAGTTCAGTCAGGCGCATTGAGTGACGCGGATAGGCGAGGACGTCGATCAGATCGTAATAGCGACTAACCTCTCCGTGCGGAACCCGTCCGGTGAAGATAACCGATCCATGAACCCCCAGTTTCTCTGCCTGCTGCTTGAGATTGACTTCCTGCGGTCCGCCGCCAACCAGAAGCAATCGGGTTTCCGGATTTCGGGAAAGAATTTCTGGTAGCGCGGCGAGCAGGAGGTCGAGGCCCTCATAAGCATAGAAAGAACCGACGAACCCCAGTACCGTCTTTCCAACTAGGCCAAGTTGACGTTGCAAATTTTGGTCGGGTGGTTTGGCCAGTTGAAAGGCGTCTGTATCGACCGCGTTGGGAATTACTGTGACTTTGCTATTCGGGATGCCACGAGCGACGATGTCCGCGCGAAGGCCTTCGCAGATGGTGAAGATATGATTGGCGTGGCGGACGGCGTGCGTTTCAAGCTGGCGTGTCAACCTGTAGCGCAAACTGCCTTCTTTAGTGGTTCCATGATCGACTGCGGCGTCCTCCCAAAAGGCACGAATTTCATAGACGAGCGGGAGTCCGAGCTTGCTCGCGACTTTGATGGCGGGTAGGCAGTTTAATACCGGAGAATGGGCATGAATGATATCGGGCTGGATGGCGCGTGCCACTTCTTCGAGACGTTTCTCGATCTGGTGCATCAGTGCAAGTTCGCGAGCAACTGGTATGTGAGTCAGTGAACCGGAGGCAGGTGGGGTACGGTAGAAACCCAAGCCGTCAACTTCTTCGAAAGAAGCGAGGGATGTTCCCTGCTTGGGGGAGGTGAGATGATAGGTTTCCCAACCGAGCGCACGCTGTTCTCGTAGAAGAGCGGCTGTACGGAAGGTATATCCGCTGTGTAGCGGAATCGAATGATCAAGAACGTGCAAAACCCGAATCATGCGTGCTCGCTGGACTCCATGACGTTGCGCAGAAAGGCTTCGTACATTAGCAAGGTCCACAGAGAAGCACTGTAGTCGCGAAGGCCATTATTGTGGTCGTCTACCAGTTGCTGGAGATAATCTCTATTGAACCATCCAGTGTCGGCCAACCTTGAACCGAGGATGGAATCCTGTACTCGTTGTCGAAGCGGGCCACGGAACCAGCGGGCAAGAGGTACCGCGAAACCCATTTTTGGACGGTACAGCACCTCATTGGGCAAGTAGGGCTCCATCGCCTTCTTTAGAAGGTATTTTGTTTCCTGAGTACGTATCTTCTCCGATGATCGAAGCGTCGCAAGCCATTCCACCAGGTGATGATCCATCAACGGCTCGCGGACTTCGAGCGAATGAGCCATGCTGGCCCGATCGACCTTGGTGTTGATGTCACCGACCAGATAAGTCTTGAGATCCAGATACTGAATCAGGGCCAGCGGATCGTCGGTTCCTGCTCGGTTGGCGTGCTGCCTAAACACTTCGCTGGCATTGTAGCCACCAAGCATTTGGCGGAACTCGTCGCTGAACAACTGGTTGCGCATGGGGTTACGCAAAATACAAATGGAATTAAAATAACCCTCGACTGAAGTGCGCGCCATGCCTTCGAAAGTGGTTTTGGCACGTAGAACACGCGGTGCCCAGTCAGCCTTGGGATAGAGCTTGCCTAGGGTGCCGAATACCGCGCGGCGCAAGCCAAGTGGCAGAGCGGCGCGCATTTTTTCTTCCATCAAATGTAGCTTGTAGCGGCGGTAGCCGCCAAAGTTCTCGTCTCCACCATCGCCAGACAGTGCCACTGTAACGTGCTTACGCGCTAACTGGCAGACGCGGTAGGTTGGGATGGCCGAGCTGTCGGCATAGGGTTCATCGTAGAGTGTTGCCAAGGTGTCGATGAGATCGAAGTCATCACTTTCGACCATATCGAGGTAGTGGTTGGTTTTGTAACGGTCGGCCACCATCTTGGCGAACGATGATTCGTTGAACACCGGGTCGGAAAAGCCAATTGAACAGGTGTTGACAGCAGTTTCCGAGAGCCCGGCCATAATGGCGACGACCGCACTTGAGTCTACGCCGCCGGAAAGGAAGGCGCCGAGCGGCACTTCGGAAATCATCCGCAGGCGGATGGACTCTTGGAGACGGCGGGTTAGTTCGGAACACGCGTCGGTAGTGCTAATCGGGTTATCGAGCGTGAAGCGGACGTCCCAGTATTCGCGAGGTTGGCCAACCGGTTGGCCTCGGCGTAGTAGCAGAGTATGGGCCGGCGGAAGTTTCCGAGCCTGTTTGAAGATGGCACGTGGTTCGGCAACATAGCCAAGTGCAAAGTATTCCTCGACCGCACAGGGATCGATTTCACGCTTCAGCCCACCATGAGCAAGGATGGACTTGAGTTCCGAGCCGAACAGAAAGCTCCCGTCATCGAGAAGCGCATAGAAGAGCGGCTTGACACCGAGGCGGTCGCGGGCCAGAAAAAGAGATTCGCTGTTGCGATCCCACAGAGCAAAGGCGAACATCCCGCGAAAGCGGTTAACACAGCGCTCCCCCCAAGCTTCCCAAGCGTGGACGATGACTTCGGTGTCGCTGCGAGTGTGGAAAACATGTCCCAATGCCTGAAGTTCCGGGATCAGTTCCTGGTAGTTGTAAATCTCGCCATTGAAGACGACGCAGACGCTCTTGTCCTCGTTGTACAACGGTTGCTGGCCGGTCGACAAATCAATGATGGATAAGCGGCGGTGACCAAATCCGACGCCAGGTTCTATATGAAGGCCACCTTCGTCGGGGCCTCTATGGAACTGCGATTCGTTCATGCGATGCAATACAGCACGATCGATTTCGCGCTTGCTTTGGGTATCAAAGATGCCGGTGATGCCGCACATGGTGCTTCCTGTCAGTGTTTGCTTGCGCTTCTGCCATTGAGGTGCAGAAGTTTATCGTAGGAGTCTTGATAAGCTCCTACCATGGCCTTCATGCTGAACTTTCGCTCGACCAAGTCGCGCCCGGCGCATCCCATATTGTGGGCGATGCCCCGCTGATTGGCCAGATAAACAATTTTCTCGGCCATCGCCTGATGATCTGCGGCGGGAACCAGGCACCCGGTAGTGCTGGATACCAACTCTGCATTGCCGCCGACATTGGTGGCGATCACTGGCAGGCCGGAAGACATGGCTTCGAGTATGGTATTGGAAACTCCTTCTGCCAGTGACGGAAGGACGAAGCAATCGAGTCCGCGCATGATTTCCGGAATGTCACTGCGCTCGCCCGGTAGCCAGGCAAGCTCGAGTTCGCCGGCATCCATCAGGAGTCGCCGGCATTCTGCAAGCAGTGCGCCGTCACCGATGAGGGCAAGGCGCAGGCATTGTCGAAGTGAAGGGTCGATTTCCAGTGCTCGAATAAAAGCGCGAACGAGGGTGGGTTGGTCCTTGACGGTCTGCATGCGACCTACTGTGCCGATCAGCCAATGGGCAGGCCGATTGAACGGGCAATCAGAAACAGAACGTTCGGCTGATCCGGGATGAAATTTGACGGCGTCTACACCGTTATAAACTTGCAACACGCTGTCTTCCGGAATGTGAATGACATTAGTGAGATAGTCGGCGAGGTCGCGTGAAAGCGCGAAGTAAAAACTCACGAAAGGGCGGTAAAAACGCCTGACCCGCTGATAGGTCACATTGCTTCCGTCGAGATCGCCGACGTCTCTGCCATGCTCGCCATGAATTCGAACGGGAACGCCGGCAAGCCAAGCGGGCAACTGAACCTCCAGAGCCGCCAGGTTGCGGCTATGCACGATTGCCGGACGTAGTTTGCGAAAAAGCCGGAAGAGTCTTGGATACAGCCAGATGCCATGACCGGGCGACTTGTGCAGAGAGATGAACTGAACGTCGTCACGCTGGATTCGTTTGCGAAAATCCGTCACTTCGGTGAGCGCGATGATCGCATGGCGGTAGCGATCAGCCGGCATATGGTTGATCAGATTGACAATGCCGTTTTCCAGCCCGCCAGTGTCAAAGCGATACATGACATGAGCAATCAGCGGTCGGTGATCGGTCGCCATCATCGTGCCGCTTGTGTTGCTGCAAGCAACTGATGAATCTGCGGGCCGGTTGCTGCCGCAAAGGAGCGCAACCGTTCGGCTGAATTGTCGGCAGGCGTGAACAGCATTACTACCGCCGAGTCGTCTCCTTGACCACGCAGACGGGAAAGGGCGGTCAGCCACTTGGCTTCGATATCGTTAGTCGTAAGGCGGCCATTGATCCAGTACCAATGCCAGACGACAAAGCGCGACTCATTGCTGCCTTCCTTGCTCAGGATGTCGGTTTTTATTACCACCAGCGGAGGGCTATCCAAGGCGGTCGGGAAGGAACTGCGGGAAACTGCCGACCAAATTTTGTCACTGCTGGCGACCAGCGTATTCGTCGAAGTGATCAACTTTCGCCCGTAACTCTGGTTGCGATAAAAACTCACATAGACACCTACCGGGCCACTGCCGTTATCAAAGGTGGCGTGGGTCACCGAGGAGGCGTTTTCGTAGGCAGGTGTCCAGGTGGTGAATTGCGGCACGGGTGCCCATCCTGCAGGGGGGGAAAGCTGGCCAAGGGTTGCCGGCGCTGCACGATCGGCATTGTTGATTGCAATATAGGCAATGGGTCCAAGTGCGGTAAAAATGGCAACGACCAGCATAACCAGCCAGGGCGATCGGCCGCTTCTTGATACAGCTGCTTGCGGTATGGCTATTGGCGTACCGGCCGATACAGGCTCGCTCCAGCGAGCTCCGATCGCGAACATGGCCATGATCACAATGCCGAAAAAAGCCCATCCATAGATCAGGTGATCGACGCCAGCAGCCAGCTTATTGCCGGACAGGTGGCCGATCATTACGATCATGTAGGCGCGCAGCCAGTTGGCGAAGACTGGCACGATGAAGGAAATCGCAATGAAGACCAGGCGACGGCGGAGCGTTACGAAGTTCAGATAGGCGAACAGTGTGCCAACGGTTACCGAGGCGATGATATAGCGGATGCCGCTGCATGCTTCGACGACCGACCAGTAGCCGGAAGGAATGACGAACTGCAAGCCCTCCTGATAGACAGGGATGCCGGAAGCTCGCAGCGCCAGAACCGTAAACCATGCTGTCCACTCCATCAATTTGGGCATCATGAAATCGCCGACTGGTACGCAGAGCAGCAAAAATGCGAGCGGGAAGGCGATCTGGCGACTGACAGTCAGGCCAATGGTGGAAATGGTCGCCAAAATAAGCAGGGCGATCAAGGTAAATTGGGTCAAGGCGTTTACGGCGGTCAGTTCACCTAACAGCCATAAGACCGAGGTCATCAGTATCGGCAGGGTCAGCCAGAGCGTGGACTCGGGAACTAAGCGGGCCAGTTCGATACGCTTGCGCCAGATCAACCAAAGCGTTATTGGTGGCACCAGGAATGCGTGGGCATAGGTGTCAGAACGTGCCCATATGGCGACCATGGCACGTGCGGTATCCCAGTACCAGAAAAGTATCCAGCTGACGGTGACCAGCAACATGAGCAGGTTTGCCGGCCAGGTTCGATTGACGGTGCCGGTTAGGAGCGTATTCATTCCGTGAACGCTCCGCGTGAAGGCAGGTATTTGTCGACTGCGTCCAGATGAGCGTCCCAGCTGTAGCGTTCGACAACGCGCCGCCGAGCCGCTTCACCGATTGCAACGGCTGTTTCCGGCGCATCGATCACCCGGCTCATTTCGGCAATGTAGTCGGTCGAATTGTCGGCAGTCAGCAATTCCGTGCCTTTTTCGGCGTCGACCGCAGCAGCACACGCTACGGAGGCGATGACCGGTTTCTTCATCGCCATTGCCTCGAGAATCTTGTTCTGGATACCACGCGCGATGCGTAATGGTGCGACGACGACTGCGGCGTGCTGCAGATAGGGGCGAACATCGGGTACGGTTCCGCTGACTACCACCCGATTGCCAGCAAGTGCCAGAACAGCGGCTGTTGGGCTGCGGCCGACGATGTGAAAACGTGCGTTGGGCCAGCGTTCAAGAATTCCCGGCAAAACCTCATTTTTGAACCAGCTGACCGCATCGATATTTGGCAGATAATCCATCGCGCCGGTGAACACCACGGGCAACTCTTCGGCGTGGTATGGCGAGGGGCGTTCAGCATCAGGAGAAAAGTAGTCGGCGTCGACGCCATTGCACATTGCTTCGACCCGTAGCCGGCATTCCGGCGCCTGGTCGCAGAATAGAGCTGCCTCGTTCTCTGTGACGAAAAAAGATCTGGTGCTATGGGCTGCGATCCGTCGTTCGTAGTTCAGCAGTAGCTTACCCTCACGGCGGTATAGCCACGACAGAGGCCACCGATGGCGTGGCGCATACTGGGTCCACTTGGCTGAATCCACATCGACGAAGTCGATCAGGACTGGCAGGCGCTGGAAGTCTTCGACGTACTGGGCCATTGCGGACGAGAACACGACCACGGCATCGATGTGATTGGCACGGCAAAGCTGATTGACCCAATTGAAAATTGCCGGGCTGCGGTAGTAGCGCAGGGTGAGCGGTTCACCCGCAAGCAGGGCGTTCAGGCTGGCAATACGTGCTCTTCGTGGGTGCAAACGTTCGACCTGGAGGTCGGCGCAAAGTGCGCGGACTGATGATACGTGGACTTCATCTTCTGGGTCGTCGATGAATGTTCCGAGAAAAACGCGATGGTGCCGGGCGAGGTGTTTCAGCAAGTGGTAGGAGCGTACTTTGTCGCCTTTGTTGGGCGGATATGGGAGTCGATGTACGAGGTAAAGAATGTTTGCCATCGGCTGCTACCCAAGATTCCGGACAATATATGGGCCCAACCGGTTGGCCACGCTGATCGGCATGCGCCGCCATGTCTCGATGAAGAATTTGTACTTGGGGTTGTTGGGGTTGTTCTGGGGAATGGCATCGTGCTTGTAAAGGCAATATTCGTAGTGCAGCGGCTGAGGCTCAAAGCCCCAGTTTTTCTTGAAGGCGAACGAGCCGGTGCCCTGTTTGCTGCGCCCGTAATCGAAAACCTTGAGGCCGCGTTCGCAAGCGCGCCGCATCAGCTCCCAGTATTTGAAATCGTTGGCGGCTAGATGACGGGCGCTTTCGTCATCGCCGGCATAGTAGGGGAGCACTTCGTCGCGGAAATAGAAGGAGAGCACGCTGCTCAGCAGGCGACCATCCGGCCCGGTCACCGTCAGTATTTCGCAGTCCGGCCCGAAGACGCGGAGCAGGGTGTCGAAGTAGCACTTGGGCATGGCCGGCGTGCCATGGCGATGAACGTTGTCCGCGTAAAGTGCAAAAAAACGGTTCGTTCCGGGGTCGACCGCGCTGACCAGCCCGTTCTTGATTCCCTTGCGCACCATGGCCCTCTGCTTGCGCGGGATGGCCAGCATGTTGGCTTCCAGATCAGGAAGGATGGCCTTGCGGAAAGTCACGTAGAGATCCTGCGTCGGCCATTCCGGATGCCGGGCGGCCACGTTGCGGAACTCAAGATGATCCACGCCAAGACGAAGCGCCAGTGACTGGGCGGCATCTTCAAGCACCGCGACCGCCTCGGCATTGACTGCGGCAACGCCACCATAGACAGCAAAAGGCAGAGCAACCAGGGAGTTGCCGAACAGCCGGCTCTTGACATGAGCAAGCGGGAGAATGCCCCGGATGTCGCCGTCGTCCTCCGCAAAAAGAAAATAGGCCGGATGGCGAAACACTTCGCGGATGATCTTCTGCCATGCCGATCGATGGAAGAAGGTCGCTTCGGGACAGGCCTCGACAAAGCCGTCCCAGCGCAATGCGCCGGCCGTGTCCGCTGGGTCGAGACGATTGATCCTCAGCATGCTTTTCAACGGTCGCCGAGGAAGAGGTGATCCATCCGACCCCAGCAAAAATCCCCCAACAATCGGTGCAGTCGAGCTTCCATTCTGTGAATATTCACGTAATGGCGGAATCGTGTCCTGGCGCCGATGCCGGGAATGCGGGGCTGTTCTGGATCAATTTCCCATGGATGGAAATAGAAGACGGCGGTGAGCTGGTCGGCATGATTGATCCGGCGCAGCATCCAACGCGATAGCCCGTAGGGCATCAGCCGGAAATAGCCGCCGCCGCTTGCTGGCCAGTTGCGGTTCATGAAGCGAAGCGTCGTCGCTGGCACTTCCAGCAGGCCGCCGACCGCATGGGCATGGCGCGGGGCATCCGGCATTCCGTAATGGTCGTGGCGAATGGGATAGATGCTCGAACTGTAGCGATAGCCGGCCCGTTCCAGGCAATCGAAGGCCCACAGATTCTGGTGACCAATGGAGAAACTCGGCGCACGATAGCCTTTGACTTCAAGCCCGCAGATGTCCTCTAGGATCGATTTTGCGTGCCGAATATCGTCGAAGAACGCCGCTTCCGTCTGTTCCGTTGCGCGTTCGTGGCCGTAACCGTGACTCGCCAGTTCGTGGCCGCCGGCGACAATGCGCCGGACAAGTTCCGGGTAACGTTCGGCCACCCATCCCAGCGTGAAGAAGGTCGCTTTTGTATCATGGTGATCCAGCATCGCCAGGATGCGATCAACGTTAAGCTCAACCCGGCATTCTCTGGTTGGCCACTCGCTGCGAGGGATGTGCGGCGCGAACGCGGAGACCTGAAAGTAATCTTCGACGTCTATGGTGAGGGCGTTGGTGACTGGTTCAGGTTGCATAGTGTGAGCAGTCAGGCAGTGGCCTGATCGTGATGCATCCTGATGAGCCATCCGGCGAGATCGGTCGCGATGCGATCCGCCGCATGGCCATCCCATAGTTCCGGAACCCGCCCCTGCTTGCCATGGCCCTTGAGGATTTCTGATGCTTCGCGCCGAATGGCCTCAATACTGCGGCCAACCATGGTGTTGGTGCCCTGTTCCACCGTGATCGGACGTTCCGTATTTTCCCGCAGGGTAAGGCAGGGAACGCCCAGAGCCGTCGTTTCTTCCTGAAGGCCGCCGGAGTCCGTGAGGACGATACGTGCCCTGGCCATCAGTCCGAGCATTTCAAGGTAACCCTGCGGGGGAAGGACGATTAGTCGCGAGCCTTCGATCAGGTGCCGCAGGTTGAAGCGTTCGATGTTTGCACGGGT
>Ga0116155_10003513_pt1 | contig 10360 bp, 6 predicted proteins | sample AD_UKC032_MetaG_FD_89890 | JGI IMG/M metagenome (GOLD analysis project Ga0116155, IMG submission 89890) | Active sludge microbial communities of municipal wastewater-treating anaerobic digesters from USA - AD_UKC032_MetaG | ecosystem: Engineered > Bioreactor > Anaerobic > Digestate | place: USA... | reverse complement strand
CGGCAGCCAGTTCGAGGCGTGACAGAGTGACCCGGCCTTGCTCATGGCTAGCCTTGGCATCAAGCACGAAGCGGGTGTCGCCGAGCCTGACCGACAATTGCTGGCGATCGCTGGCGATGCGGGCTGAAATCGGCCCGTTCAGACGGGTCGACCGCAACACGCTCGCCAGTTGCACTGCGTCGAGGGCGCTGGCTTCGAGATCGAGGTCAAGGTTGCCGTCCCGCCAGTTGCCGCTGCCGTTCAGCCGCCCCTGACCCGGCAGACGGGCGACGAGATCAGTCAGGCGGGCGCCGTCGTCCGCCCAGTCGAAGCGGCCGCTCAGGCTTTCCAGCGGCAGGCGCTGGCGGTCGAGCGGGCCAGCCATGCTGTTGATCACCTTGAAATCACCGCCCAGCGCGCCATCCTGCCGCTCATCCGGCTTGATCTGCGCGCGCAGCGTCAGGCGGGCGGCCGGCGCGCCGGCAATCCAGGCAGCGGGATCGACATCCGTCAACGCGAGTTGCGCCTCGGCAAAGGCGTGGCGGGCAAAGGGCGTCAGCGTGACCTGCCCGTCGCCGCGCAATCCTTCCTCTGCCATAACCTTCAGGACAATGCGTTCGAGCGGGCCGGCCGCATCGACAACCAGGCGTACCGGCTGTTCGTCGACCTGACCGGCAAGCGTCGCGCTGACCTGCACGGGCAACGGCGCATCGGCGCCCAGCGCCATCTCGCCGCTGATGGCGGTCTTGCCCAACCGGCCGCGCACCCCGGTCAGCCGGTGATCCGCGCCATCCCCGACATAAGCGGCCTGCAAGTCGTCGGCGCTGAATAGCTTCCCGTAATCGAGACGGGAAATGGTTATCTTTTTGACGTCGACCGCGAGCGGCAGGCGCAAGCTGGCAGGCGGTGTGCTTGCCTCGTCCGAACTGGCAATCTCGATTGCCACCCGGGCGGCGGCCAGTTCGGCGATGGCCAAGCGCTTCTCCAGCAAGGTGGCGGGCGACCAGTCGATCTGCAGGCGCTCGATGACGACTTCCGTTCCCGGCTCGCTCCAGATGACGCGCGCAAATGCCAGCGGGCCGAGGAGCCAGCCTGACGGCTGTTCCAGGGTCAGCCTGCCGCCGCTCGCCGCAGCGGCGAGACGGGCGAGCGTACCCAGCCCGCTTTCACTGAAGGCCAGCCAGATGCTGCCAATCGCCGTGGCGGCGACCAGCATCGTCGTGGCAAGCAGGGGAAGAAGGCGCCTCATGTCAGAACGGAATCGCCAGCGAGAAGTGCACCTGGAAGGACTGGTTGCGCTGGCCGTAGGCGAGATCGACGCCGATCGGTCCGGCCGGCGTCCGCCAGCGTCCGCCAATGCCATACCCGACCGCGAGACTGGCATCGTTCAGGTCATCGACGGCATTGCCGGCATCGGCGAAAGCGGCGATCCCCCATTGTTCGTCGAGCCAGTGAGTGTATTCGGCGCTGGCTGTCGCCATGTAACGGCCACCGACAGTGGCCGAGCCTTCGCTGACGCCGAGGCTCTGAAAACTGTAGCCGCGCACCGTGCCGGTGCCGCCGGTGCGGAAGACATACTCCTGCGGAATACCGTCGCGCGATTCGGCGATGGTGTAGCCGATTTCACCGCGCAGGGTCAGGGTATCCAGGCGGCCGACCGGAAAGAACTGCTGGTAACGCCCGTACAGGCGAACGAAGTTCTGATCCGACATCACCGCCTTGCTCGCCGCGCCGATCTCGCCTTGCAGCACGATGCCGTCGCGCGTGTTGAAGGGATCGTCGAGGCGGCGCCAAACCAGCGCGAGGTTCGGGACCAGGGCCCGGCTGAGGCTTTCCGGCGCGCCATCCGGCATCAGCCGCTCGAGTTGCCAGGTCAGCGAGAGACGGTATTCCAGTTCGTCCCGCCGCCAGAGTTGCTGGCCACCGACAGCGACGCGCTCGGTGCGCAAGCCCTCGATATTGGTGGCCTGCGCCATGGCGCCGACGCTGTTGCGCCGTTGCCCGGCATCGGGCGGGAAGAGAACGTCGGCGTAGGCAGTCTGCTTCTTCTGCTCGATGCGCAGACCCGAATTGAGCTCCCAGGCCTGCCCGAAGAGATCGGCCGTCTGAAAATTGGTTTCGACCCGGAAGCCGGTGTTGGAGCTGACGCCGGCGCCGAACGACAGACGGTGCGCCGGACGCTCGCTCAAGCGCACGGTGACCGGCGCGGTCACGACCCCGTCGGCATCCGGTGGCGTGTCACGGTCGATGCTGACGAGAACCGATCTGAACTGGGGGGTCGACTGCAGTGCCGTCTGCAAGGCATTGAGATCGGCCTCGCGAAAGGGCGCGCCCGGGCGGACCGTAAGGTTGTGGCGCTCGACCAGCGATGGGGGGTAGCGGTCAAGCCCCTCGATCCGCAGCTCGCCGAAGCGGAACGGCGGACCGCTGTCGTAGCGCGCCATCAGGCGCGCTTCACGGGTTGCCGGGTCGATCACCGCCTCGCTGTCGACGAGGCGGGCGCCGGCATGGTTCTCGGCCAGCAGGGCGGAGAGCACCCGTTGCTTGGCATTGTTCCAGTCCTGCTGGCGAAATGGCTGGCCGACCGGAAGCCCCCAGCCGGCGATCAGATCCCGCCGCCTTTTTGCCTCCAGCGGCCCGTCGACCGCAACATCGACGGCGGCGATCAGCGTGCGGGGACCGGGGTCGACATCGATGCGCAAATTGCCATCGACCTCCACGAATTCGATTTGCGGCGAGAAATAGCCTTCGGTGGACAGGATCTCACCGATCAGCCTTTGCAGCCGGGCCTGCCCGCCAACTCCTGGCGCCGTTTCATCGGGCAGGAAAGGCGTCAGCAGGTCGGCGATTTCCTCGGGCGCGCGCAAGTCGGGAGCTCCCGCCGACGCCAGCGGGGCAAGGACGATCAGGACAAGCGGGAGCAGGCGCCGGATGACGCGGAACAGGACGGACACGCGGCTATTTTAACCGTGACCGTCGCTTGCCGCGCCCCGGGGTGGCAGTATGAAACTCCGCGGAGCGCTGCGGAAACGCGTCCAGATCGCCTTGAGCAACGCGCCCCAGTGCTCGAAGCGAACACCACGGGCGCCGAGCGCGGTGCGCAGCGCCAGCGCAAAACTGACCGCCAGATTGGTCAGCCCGATCAGCGCGATGCCGAGTGCCGCCCAGAGAATCGCCTTGAATGGCAGAGCGAAGTCGAATCCGATCAACGCGTAGCCGAGGTTGGCCGACGAGAAGGCAATGTGTCGGATGTCGAGCGGCAGGCCGAGGATGATGCCGACGACGCCGGTCGACCCAAGCATGCAACCGAACAGGAAGTTGCCCATGATGCCGCCGAGGTGGTCCTGGATGTAGGCGCCGATACTGGCGGCCCGCGCCGGGCCTGCGAGTCGCCGCAACCAGCGCAGGCGGGCGACGCGGATGCCGATGTCGCGGTAGGCGGCGCGGTTGTCGAAATAGCCGGTGATCAGGCCGGACAGGAACAGGTAGAAGCCGGCAATCGCCGCATGCGGAAGTGCCCGGCTCAGCGGGTCGAGGTCGCCGAGCAGGTGGGCGCTCTTCTCCAGCGGGATCACCGGATGACCCTGGATCTGGCCAAGCCAGAAGCCGATGGCGATGGCTACCGGCAGCGCCATGACGACGTTGCCGGCAATCGCCGCCAACTGGCTGCGACAGACCGCGGCGACGACGTCGACCAGCCCGTCGAGTTCGGCCTGACGGGTCGGGCGGACCTCGCCGAGCAGTCCGGCCAGCGTCTGCGCGGTCATCGCCGGCTGCTTGGTGGCGACGGTCATGCCGAGCAGGTAGATGAGGACGAAGCCAAGACCATAGACCATGCTGAACAGGAAGGCCTCGACAAACAGCGGCGCGTGCAGGCCCGCCGCGAAGATCTTGAGCAACGCCATGCCGGCGATCAGCACGCCGGCCCCGGCAGCCGAACGCCACATCTGCCGGTAGTCGCCAGCGGTCTCGCAGATGTAGTGCTCGCCGGAACGTGCCGCGTTCTCGGTCACCCTGACCGCCAGCAGGCGCGAAAGCTGCGCCATGTAATGTCCCAGGCTGTTGCGGCGGTTCTCGGCGAGGAAGGTATCGTGGGCGAACTCCGCCCAGGCCGCGGTGGCGTGGCCGGGCGCGGTCGACGCATTGGCAGCCGCCAGAATGGCAACCAGTTCGCGCAGCCGCTCCAGGCATTGTTCGCTGCGCGCGAGCAAATAACTGAGATGCAGGCTGGTACCGATCGTCAGCGCCCGCTTGCGGACCCGTTGCAGCGTGCTTGCGCACTGGTCGACGATGACCAGCAACTGGCTGCCGTCGTCGGCCGGGATGGCCGCATCGTCGAGGGCAGCACGCAAGGCGTTGACAAAATCCAGTGCCTCGGCTGACAGCGCCACGAAACACGGCAGGTCGTCGCCGAAGCTGGGTGAGGCACGCATCAGCTCGCCCTCGACCCCGAGGCCGCTGACGCGATGCGCCAGCAGCAACACCGATTTGAGAATCTGTTCCTGGATGCCACGCCAGTCGAGATTGCGCAATTCGTCCGCGGGCGCAAGCAGTGCCCAGAGCCGCCGCGAGTGTTCGGGCCGCACCTGTTCCTGCCAGCGCCAGTCATCGGGCCGGTCAAAAATGACATGCAGGCAGTCCTTCAGCCGCCGCTCGTCGGGCGCCTCCGGCAGCAGCCGGTCAACCAGGATGCGCCACCATTCGGAAAAGAAACCGGTGCCGGGCAGGATGCCGCTGTCGGTGAAAAAGGTAATGAGGCGGCGGCTGGCAATGAAATGCACGACATGGCCGCGAAACGCCAGAAGCAGGTCGACATCGCCCTCAAGGCGGTCCAGCATCGCCGCGTAGCGCTCGCCCGCCCCGGTATCACGACGATTTCTCGGGCGCAATACGGAAACCAGCCGGCGAATCAGATCGAGCGTATCGGCCGCCGGGTCGCGGAAGGCTTCGAGCGCGGCAGCCAGGCGATCTTCCGGGGATTTCCGGCGACCCGGCAACCAGCCGGTCAGCTTCTCGATGATCGACATCAGGAGATGACGCCGCCTGAAGCAGGCATCCGTTCCTGGATCGCAGCCGGCATTGGAGGCACAACGACCAGGCTCAGCAACAATCTACGATTTCTCAATTTTGAATAGCCCCAAAGGGAGCGGCGCTGGTTGATCTGCGACGCTAGTCATTTGAGGGAATCTTTCTGAAGTGTTGCGTCAAGCGTCATGTCAAAAAAAGCCCAAAGCACGAACACTACAATGCCGCCAATTGTTCATTCTAAGGACAAGACGGGTGCATGCCAAGGTCGGCGCGCATAGCTCAAGGACAGCGCCGGAGAAAGGGCAAAGCGGATTGATTGCCGCCGCAGGTGCTCGACGGTGTCGCCTCGGCGTTCCCGGAACAACCAGCATTCCTTGTTCGGCAGCCTGATCCGGGCGTCGGGAAGATTCAAGGAACTGGTCAGGGCAAGGACCTGAACCACTGGAAGGCCAACCACAAGTGCCAGGGCAAAGCACACATGGATCGTGTGTGGCATGAACCCGTGCTGCTCCCGACGCGACAAAACGTGAAGCCACCATCGAAGACAGATGCCTGCTGGTCAAGAGAACGAACGTCGCTGCCACAGCCACCAGGGCCAAGAATACCTGTGAAGACCTGTCGATCTGCATGGTGCTCCTGTTGCGTGATCGTCATTTCAGGGAGTCCACTTGCCGGAACTGGCGGCAAGGTGCAATTTCCCAAAGCAAGGCTTGCGCGACAGCGGCCATCCGGGATCGGGGATAGGTTTGCTTGGAGGACGATGACCATACGAACCGCAGACTTGAAGCCCCATGGGTTGACAACCGACGTGAACGAGAAAGGCCGGAACCCATGTATTTACTTGGGCTTCCGGCCATCTCTCGACTACAGGAAACTTGTCTTTGGTAGAGGTGAGGCGATTCCGGCTCGACAAACAAGGCGGTCGTAATAGCAAGCGATGGAGCTTCTGTCCGTCGTCTTGCCAGTTCGCAGCAAATCGAAAATCCTCTATTCAAAAGTCGCCTAATAGAGTAACATGATGACTATGAGTAGCCGTCTTGATCTGCACACCACTACAGTCATCCCTCGTCGCTACCATGAGGTTGACGAGAAGAAGTCCACCGGTGCCACTTATACTCCGGCAAACTTTGCAGCATTTGTTGCTGGCCTGATGATGCAGGTGGCTGAGCTTCCCAAGAGTGGAAAAATCCGAGTCCTCGACCCTGCCGTTGGTGATGGAGCGTTGCTGGTCGCATTGATCGAGAGATTACCCACAGCGACCCAAGAACGTCTTGAGGTCGTGGGGTATGACAGTGACTCTGACGCCATTCGCATTGCTTCACAACGTCTTCATCAGGTTTTCCCAGGCTTGGACGTCCATCTTGAACACAAAGATTTTTTGGAACACGTTCTGAACTTGCGAGGCTGTGGCGATCTTCTTTCGGCAGGTAACTTTCAGGAACCGTTCCACTTGGTGATTGCCAATCCGCCCTATGTTCGAACTCAGATTATGGGCGCCCGGCAGGCGAAGCAGCTCGCACAGAATTTTGGTCTGGCCGGCCGGGTGGATTTGTATTACGCATTTCTGTTGAGTATTTCGCAAGTCCTCGCCGATGGAGGAGTGACGGGAATAATCACTTCGAATCGCTTCATGACCACAAGATCAGGGCAAGCTGTGCGTCGGGCGTTGTTGTCACGCTTCAGCATCGTGCACGCGTGGGATTTGGGAGATACGAAACTCTTTGAGGCAGCTGTTCTCCCGTCAGTGCTCATCGCGCGCGGAACATCCGATCCAATACACCCGCATACAGACAGCATTGCATTTTCCTCAATTTATGAGACGGACGATGTGGCCACCACAGAAGCCAACGATGCTTTGCATGCCTTGATTATTGAGAACGATACGGTAGTGGCCGTTCCGGATGGTCGGCGCTTTCGTGTCCGCCACGGAATGCTGGACAACGGTGGTGACCCCGAGGGCATCTGGCGCATTGCCACCCAAGACACCGACCAGTGGTTGGCAACAGTCGAAGCCAACACATGGGGTACATTCCGCCGGATCGGAAAGATTCGGGTGGGGGTCAAATCTACCGCGGACAAGGTATTCATTCGAAACGACTGGGACGAGCTACCAGATGGGCGGCCAGAATTGCTCCGCCCGTTGATCACCCGCCACTGTGCTCGCCGTTTCAAAGCGGACGTGCCGGCGAAGATCAAGGACGTCAAAGAGATTCTCTACCCGCACGAAGTGACCGAGAGTGGTCGTGGGCCCGTGGATTTAAGCCTATACCCCAAGGCTGCAAGTTACCTCGAACAGAATCGCGCCACTCTGGAAGCTCGCACCTATGTCATCGAGGCAGGGCGCAGGTGGTATGAGTTGTGGGTGCCACAAGACCCGGCTGCTTGGTCATCGCCCAAGCTAGTCTTCCCCGACATTTCCGATAAGCCAATTTTCTGGATTGATACTAGCGGTGGGATAGTCAACGGGGAGTGTTACTGGTTGCGATGTGAAAACAACGGAGAGCAGGACTTGTTGTGGCTGGCACTTGCCGTCGCGAACTCAACTTTTGTCGAAGCGTTCTATGACCACCGCTTTAACAATAGATTGTATGCTGGGCGGCGCCGTTTCATCACCCAATACGTTGAGCAGTTCCCATTGCCTGATCCGACCCGAGAAGATGCCAAGGCTATTGTGGCTCTGGTAAAAATGATTTACAACAAGATTCAATCGGACGATGACGACAGTCTGATTGCTGGACTCGACGAGCGTGTATGGCGTGTGTTCGGTTTAGAGCCCGAAAAAATTGCGGGGTAAGGGTATCTGGATTTTCCTATTGGTAACATTGCCCTCGAAGCGCCGGAAGCGAGTGAAAAAGTCTGCACCGGTGGTGACAAACAAGTGCGTCAGGGTGACTTTCATACCATCCGTTTTCGCACAGAACATAGCGTAACGTGTGTCGCAATAGCGCGGATGATGGCCGCCAACTTGCTCGATATCGACGTGGTCCTCGCTACTAGGCAGAACTAGTCCAAGGTCAATGGTCGGTGATGTTTGTAGCTTCACCTCCAGCAACTGGTGACGCACATCGGGGAACTGGCCCGTATCCTCGTAACGGCTGTAACCGAGGTATTTGCAAATCAAACTGTGCAGCGCCGCACCGCGATTACGGTCCTGATCCATACCTGGGTCAGAGAACGACTGCCCAACCAGTGGTAACAATCGTTGAAAAATCTCTCCGATGGGGAGCAAGGTACCGCTCTCCGGTTCGTCTACGGGGCTACTGGTTGGAAGGAATGATGCGCCGGAACGCACATGCGGCAACATCGGCGCGGTATCCAATGCGGAAATCAGTTCTCGTGCGTCGGCTCGCGTTTCAAGTCGAGCTTGGTATTTCGTGGTAAAGGTTCCAGTCGTGTCGAGAAGCGCCAACTCTTGGCCATTCACGACCTTCACCTTCAACACAATGTCATGCTCGGAGACTTGAATAATCGCGTATCTCCGGGCAGGAGATAGCTCCTCGTTCCAAATCTGCAGATTCATTGCTTTTTGGGCATACGTATCGAACTGCTGCCCAACAAAACGAGGCTGGGTTTTCTTAAAGGATTTTGGCACGGGGTAGCCCAGCGCTTCGCACGCATAAGCTTTTACAACCTTTGACCGCGTCCGGTTCGGAAGTGTTCTGCCTTGGGCATCCTGCAATACCGCGCCTCTTAACCCTTCGTTCAACAACACCTCAAGGTGCAGAGTGGGAATCCAATAATCAGCATCCCCAATCTCAATTGGGTCGTAGATACTCTTTCCCGAAGTCTGAATGGCGCGCCTGTAATCAACGGGTGTCTTATCAGTCATGCTTTGCTTTTGGTGTCAGCAGTTCCGGGACACTGACCTTTAGAGCACGAGCAAGGACTTCGAGAGTGCTCAAAGAAACATTACGTTCTTTGCGCTCGACTGACCCTATGTAGGTGCGGTGTAGTTCGCAGAGGTCAGCCAGCTCCTCCTGCGAGTAACCGTGCTTCTTTCGGAAGGCACGGATATTTTCGGCAAGGGTGGCACGCAGCGAAGGGCTTGGGGCTCTTGGCATCGACGGAGCGATCTGTAAGGGTTGCATTCTTTCCGATGGATGACTCTGATGCTACCGACTATAAGTAGCAAACATGCTTTTCTGAGCGGAGGGGCATAGCGGAGGCGATTCGGCTCAAACCCCACATTCGCAGATCACCGCCCTTCGCAGAAACAGAGAACGACAGGGCGCGGAATGGGTCTGAAATACCTGGAAGAATGGCATAGGGCGCCACTCACGCTGACATTCGAAGCTATCGGCCAAGTGGCCGGAAATGCGGAAATGAGAGAAAGAAAAAGCGCTCCTGAGTGTTCAGGAGCGCTTCATAGTAAATGGTGGAGAGGAGGAGGATCGAACTCCCGACCTCCGCATTGCGAACGCGGCGCTCTCCCAGCTGAGCTACCCCCCCAACGTCCGACGGATTTTATATCATAGCGGCTGGCTTATCAAAGCCATCGCGTCCCGCCCGGAAGCGAATCATCCGCCGTGGTCCCCGTAACGGCCTGCGGCAAGTGCGGTCCCGACTTTCCTGGAGACAATTCATGAGCATCCACTGCGACCTCGGCAATCAGAAATGCAAACCCTGCGAAGGCGGCGTCGCGGCGCTCGACGAAGAAGCCTGCCGTGCCTATCTGGAAGCGCTCGAGGGCTGGGCTCCGGCGGGCCTGGCCATCGAGAAGACCTACCGTTTCCAGAACCATCATGAGGTGATGGCGTTCGTGAATGCCGTGGCGTGGATATCGCACCGCGAAGGGCACCACCCGGAAATCACCGTCGGTTACGCCGACTGCCGGGTACGTTACTGGACGTTCGCAATCGGCGGCCTGTCGGAAAACGATTTCATCTGCGCGGCCAAGGTGGACCGCCTCTTCTCGCTCTGATCAGGCGGCTGCCGACCCGGCGGCGGCGCGCCGCAGGCGGTCAGCGACGGCCGCCCAGTCCGGGCGATCCGGTGGCGCTTCGACGACGATCAGGTCGACGCCGGCGTGATCCATCTCGCGCAGCGCGGCATACAGGTCGTGCGCGTAGACAACCGGATCGAGCGACAGGCGCCGCCAGAGGTGGGGCATGCCGGCCGCCGGCGGCTGGCTGCGGCCGATGACGCCGCAGCGCCCTCCCTTGTTCCCCTGGGCGTTGAGAAAATCGAGCAGGCGCTCGCCGGCAACCATGCGCATGGGTGTCCGCGGCGCGTAGTGGGCCTCCAGCGAGCCGGAAACGCGCGGCGTGCCGGCAACAGCCGGCAACCGTGGCTGAATCCCGCTGACGGCCTCCAGATGCGCCGCCGAGATATGGCCCGGACGCAGGATTATCGG
>Ga0116155_10003487_pt1 | contig 10408 bp, 10 predicted proteins | sample AD_UKC032_MetaG_FD_89890 | JGI IMG/M metagenome (GOLD analysis project Ga0116155, IMG submission 89890) | Active sludge microbial communities of municipal wastewater-treating anaerobic digesters from USA - AD_UKC032_MetaG | ecosystem: Engineered > Bioreactor > Anaerobic > Digestate | place: USA... | reverse complement strand
TCAGCGTGTAATGGAACAGCGTATAGGTCCCGCCGTACAGGTTGTCGAACGATACGATCTCGTCGCCCGCCTGCGCGATGTTCAGGATCGCCAGCGTGATCGCCGACTGCCCCGACGCCACGCCGAGCGCCCCGACGCCCCCCTCGAGCGCCGCGATCCGCTTCTCGAAGACATCGGTCGTCGGGTTCATCAGGCGGGTATAGATGTTGCCGAACTCTTTCAGGCCGAACAGGTTCGCCGCGTGCTCGGAGCTCTTGAACACGTACGACGTCGTCTGGTAGATCGGCACTGCGCGCGACCCTGTCGCGGGGTCCGGCGTCTGGCCGGCATGCAGCGCCAGCGTTTCGGTTCTCAGTTTATTTTCGTTCATTGTGTCTCTCCTTTACGGTTGTTCACTGTCAGTTTATTTCTTCACGACGCTGACAAAAAAGAAAATCCGGCCGAAATCGCGCACCGTGAACGGCTTTGTCCCATCGCCGCCACGGGGCGCAGCGGGGATCGGCTCTCCGGCATGTTTTACCGTCCCGATCAGCTTCCCGCGCCTGATGACGCGCGGCCGTATATCAAAAGTATCTTTTATTTTCATGGCTACCTCCCGTCTTCCTGCAGTTTGAGTGTTCATACGAAAACCCGCATGCTGATGCTACACATGCTGTTCCGCCAGCACCGCCAGAAGAAGTCTCTCGAGGCATATATATGTGTGGTCTTGTATGTTTTTTTCACAATATCACCCGTTCCGCTTCGCCAGGTCGGCCAGCGTCACATGATCGACGCTGTCGCTGACCGCCTGTTTGACCTTGAACATCACCTTGCGCAGCTCGCAGCAGCCGGTATCCTTGCAGCCGCCGTAGCTTTTCGAGCTGACGCACGAGATCGGCTCCAGCGGTCCGTCCACGAACCTGATCACCTCGCCCAGCGTGATCTTCTCCGCCGGCCGCGCCAGCGCGTAGCCGCCATTCACCCCGCGCTTGCTCTCGACGAACCCGCCGCGCTTCAGGAGCTGTATCACCTGCTCCAGGAACTTTATCGGCATGTCGCCCTGCGCCGCTATCTGCTGGATCGACACCACCTCGGCGCCGTAGATGCGCGTCAGATAGAGCAGCGTCTTCAGGGCATAATCGCCTTTGTACGTTATGTGCATATTATATAATTCCTATCAGCTTAGTATGAATTTATAACGGACCGTGGTTCCTGTCAACACAAAAATAGCGATTTTGTTGACCGCACGCGTTTTTCATGTTCTAATCGCAGCGAACGGGGAGGTCGTTAAGCGGCCTGAGAGTTCCGCCGGCAACAAGCGGAAGACCCATCGAACCTGTTCCGCGGCGCACGTGTGCCGCGGACCCGCGTGCGTGCGCATGCGGGCTGGGTAATGCCAGCGTAGGGAGAATATGCAGCGCCTTATTCCCCCCTATGCTCCGGCCCAGGGGGTTTTTTATTTTCACCGTCGTCCGCTGGCCGCGCGGCGCAAGCCGCGGACCCGGACGACCTTTCAGAGGAGGTGTTCCATGTTCCACCCGGTCAGCGAAGCACGGATCAGCAGGGCGATCCTGCAGGATTTCTATGAGTGGTTCAACGACTACATCGTCTCCGACGTCGTGATCGTCGGCGGCGGGCCGAGCGGGCTGGTCGCGGGACGCGATCTCGCCCGGGCGGGACTCAAGACGCTCATCATAGAGAGCAACAACTATATCGGCGGCGGCTTCTGGATCGGCGGGTACCTGATGAACACCCTCACCTTCCGCGCGCCGTCCCAGCAGATGCTGGACGAATTAGGGATACCCTACCGCGGCCTCGGCGACGGCCTCTTCACGGCCAGCGGTCCGCACGCCTGCTCGAAGCTCATCGCCGCCGCGTGCGACGCGGGGGTAAAGATCCTCAACATGACGAAATTCGACGACGTCGTCCTGCGAAACGGGCGCGTCGAAGGGGCCGTCATCAACTGGACGCCGGTCTCGGCGCTCCCGCGCGCGATCACCTGCGTCGACCCGATCTCGCTGGAGTCAAAGGCGGTCGTCGACGCGACGGGGCACGATGCCTGGGTCCTGAAGAGCATGTCCAAAAGGGGTCTCCTGAAGATCGCGGACTTCGGCCCGATGGACGTTAACCAGTCGGAAGACATGGTCGTCGAGAAGACCGGCGAGATATTCCCCGGTCTTTATGTCTGCGGCATGGCGGCTTCCACGGCGTACGGGATCCCGCGCATGGGACCGACCTTCGGCGGCATGCTCCTGTCGGGGACAAAGCTCGCCGGCGAGATCATCGCGCGGCTGGCGCCTGACGCCGCCCGGACGAAACAGAAGGTGTCTGTCAGATAGCCGTCAGGCAGCGCTCGAGAGGGCGGCCGTCGCGGCGACGCCGCCCTCTCTTTACCTCCGAGAAAACTCTCTTTACCTGTAACTTTTTCCGGGATATAATCGTCTATAAAAGAGAGGGCACTATGCTGTCAATAATGGAGACGATCCTTTTCCTGAAGCGGATCCCCCTCTTCTCGAACATACACGGCGAGGGGCTCAAGCGCATCGCGGATATTTCAATCGAAAAGGTCTGCGAAGCGGGCGAACTGATCTTCAACGAGGGAGACATCGGAGACGTGCTCTACATTATCAAGAAAGGGAGCGTCTCGATCTTCAAGAAGCTCGACAGCGGCCAGGAAAAACAGCTCGCCGTCCTGAAAGAGCAGCAGTACTTCGGCGAGATGGCGATCCTCGACGATTCTTCCCGCTCGGCGTCAGCCCGCACCGCCGAGGACTCCATCCTCCTGTCGGTCGACAAAGACAACTTCCGCGAAGTGGTCAAGGAGTTCCCCGAGATCGCCTTCGAGATATTCAAGGTATTCAGCCAGCGGCTGCGCGAAGCGAACAAGGAGATCCAGACGCTGTCCCAGAAATTGACACGGCAACCCGCATAACCCCATAGGTGAGCGTATGAATATGAAAAAGACGATCGCGTTCGCACTCATCGGCACCGCCGCGCTCCTCTCCGCCGCAGGCACGGCCAGGGGCGAAGCGGACTACGACATGTCCAACCGCTTCCTCAAGGAAGGGATGCAGTCCGAACAGCGGGAAAAGTACGGGAGAGCCCTCAACGCCTACTACCACGTAACGCTCATGGACCCCGACAGCGCGTACGCGTACCGTGCGATCGGGCGCATCTACGTCAAGAAGACGCTCTATAAGAACGCGCTCGAGGCGCTCAAGCACGCCCTCTACCTCGACAATGAGGACCCGGAGACCCACTATTTCCTCGGCGTCGTCTACCCGATCGTCGAGCACAATAGCGCAAAGGCGATCGAGCACTTCCAGATATTCCTCAGAATGAACAACGACCCCGAAAAGGCCGCTAAGGTCAAGAAATTCATCAAAAAGCTCCAGCGGATGGGCGACGTCAAGCAGGACGAGGGGCTGGTCAAGTGCTACAACGACGCCGCCGACCTCTACAACAAGGGCAAATACAAAGAGGCGGAAGCGGGTTACAAGAAGGCGATCGACATGAACCCGCACTACGCGCCGGCGCACGAGGGGCTCGGCCTGACCTATATCAAGATGAAGAAGTTCGAGGCGGCGTTCAAGGAGTTCAACGAAGCTGTCATGATCGACCCCTATACCGCCGAATCGCACTACGGACTGGGGATCGTCTACCCGATCGTGCGCGACGACGTCGACAAGGCGATAAAACACTTCAAGCGCTATCTCGAGCTCTCGCCGAAATCGGCCGACGCGGAAAAAGTGAAAGGGTTCATCGCGAAGCTCACCGAGAAAAAGCAGGCGCGCCGCGCCGAGGCTCAGCTCTACAACAAGGGCGTCGACGCGTTCGACAGCGGCAACTTCGCGCAGGCCGCATCGTACTACCGGCAGGCGCTCAAGGCCAACTCCAGCTATTATGAGGCCTACAACGGGCTCGGCCTCGCGCTGACGCAACTCAAGGAATACGAGGACGCGATCGATGCCTTCGAGAGCGCCCTCGACATCAACCCCGATTACCCGGACGCCCATTACGGCCTCGGCGTCGTCTACCCGCTCGTCGGCGAGAAAACAAAGGCGGCGACCCACTTCTGGAAATACATCGGGCTGAAGCCCGACGCGCCCGACATGAAGCAGGTCCTGAAGTGGATCGAACAGCTCGAAGGCTAACAGCATGTTCTATCTGATACGACACCGCATCGCCTCCATCCTCAACATCTACGACGAGGACTGGAAGCCGCTCCTGACGTTGCAGCTCTTCATCGTATCCATCTGCGCGGTCATCGCGAACCTCAAGACGATCAGCAACGCACTTTTCGTCGCGAACATCGGCGCAAAGAGCCTCCCGCTCACCTATATCGGCTGCGCCCTCACCCTCATCGCCTCGGGGATGGTACTGATCCCCGTCATCGACAAGATGCAGCGCCACCGCGTCTACATCCTGACCGTGTCGATCCTGTCGGCCTTCGTCTTCTTTTCCTACGCTATGATCACGCTGCAGCACCGGTGGATATACTTCCTCTTGTATGTCGTGGCGTACATCATGGACACCGTCCTCTTCCTCGAGTTCTGGCTGATCGCGACCGACCTGTGCGACGCGCGGCAGTCGAAACGCATATTCCCGCTGATCATCGGGTGGTCGCTCGTCGGCGGCATGATCGGCGCGTTCGGCACGAAGATGCTCGTCAAGCACCTCGCGACCGAACAACTGCTCCTGATATCGGGCGGCGCGCTGGTCTCGACCATCGCGATCATCTTCCTCATCAAGATGATCTTCCCCAAAGAGATCGCGCTCGAGGACCGGGGCCACCGGGCCAGCAACGTCGGCAGGTTCAAACGCATCCTGCTCGACGTCAACATCATGAAAGAGTCGTCGCTGCTCAGGTACATCTGCGCGTCGTTCATCCTCTACTCGTTCCTCACCTACCTGCTCGATTTCCAGTTCAACGTCGCCGCGAGCGCGCACTATACCGTCGGCGGGCAGATACAGACCCAGCGGCTGACCGCCTTCTACGGGATGTTCGACGGCATCAGCATCGCGGCCGCGCTTTTCTTCCAGTTCTTTCTCGCGAACAGGTTCCTCAACATGTTCGGCGTTGCGAACTCCCAGCTTATCCTGCCGTCGGTCTTCACGGCCGGTTTCGGCGCCATCATGGCCGGCATGTTCGCATCGCGGACCGTCCCCGCCACCCAGCCGTTCTACCCGACCCTGTTGACGCGGCTGGGGCAGAAAGTGACCTCGAGCTCGATCTACCGCGCATCCTACAACCTCCTGTACAACCCTATCTCCAAGGAAAAACGCGGCAGGTCGAAGACATTCAGCGAAAGCCTCGTCCAGCCGCTCGGCGTGCTGGCGGTCGGGATAGCGATACTCTTCCTCAAGGGGCTGAACCCGCTGATCATATGCGGTATCTCGATCGCGATCTCGCTTCTCTACATCCTCACCATCGTGAAAATGAAGACCGCTTACATCAAGTCGATCCTGTCGATCTTCGACGCGAAGAACTACAGCCAGCTGGAATCGTTCGCCGGCCTGTTCGGCAAGCTCGGCGAGAAAGAGATCCTGAACAAGCTCTACCAGGTGATGGACGACCGGGATTTCAACATCAGATGTTTTATCGTCGACATACTCGGGGAGATCAACAACAAGGGCACCGCAGAACCGCTCGCCGCGCTCTACGAGGCGGAAGACAACGAGCGGGTCCGCGCAACAATAGTACGGGTGCTCGGGAAGCTGGGCGGTTCGCGGGCGACCGCGATCGTCTCAAGCGCGCTCAGCGACCAGGCGCCTCGTATCAGGGCTAACGCTGTCGAAGCGATCGTCTGGCTCAAGAATCCCGATCTCGTCGCCCGCCTCCACGGACTGCTCGACGACCCGCACCACCGCGTCAAAGCGAGCGCCGCGGTTGCGGTTTTCTCGCTGAGGCTAGTCGCCTCTACCGCGCGCGCCGTCGCCATTCTTTCGGAGATGTACGACACAGGCATCGTCGATAACAAGCTATCGGCCCTGTACGCGTTCGGCAAGATCGGCTCGGAGCAGTATTTCCCGTACATCATGAAGGGGGTCGACGACCGCGATTTCCGGATCAAGCAGCGTGCGATCCTGGCGCTCGGCCAGACCGGCCACCCGCGCGCAGCGGTGATCCTCATCGATATTCTCCGCTCCTGGCATCCCAGCACGGTCAAGAACATCGCGACGCAGGCGCTGATCGGGATGGGCAAGACCGCCCTCGGCGCGCTGGTCGGCGCGCTCGACGACCGTGACGTATACGAGCACACGTATATCCTAAAGGCGCTCACGCCGATCGCCGACAAGTCGCTGCGGCCGCCGCTCGAGAAAGCTGCCAAAGAGGAGATCGAGACCATCAAGCACAACCAGCATTACATCGAGCGGCTGGAGACTATCCCGCTGACCGACGCGGTGATCGTCCTGATCGACGCGCTGAAGGAACAGGTCGCGGAGGCAAAAGAGAACATCATGAACATCCTGACGATCATGAGCGGCAACTCGCGGTCGGTAAAGCTGATCATGAAGAACCTCCATCACCCGAACCGGTTCTCCCGCGCGAACGCGATCGAGGCGCTGGAGCAGATCGGCGAAAAGGAGATCGTCAAGGAGTTCATCCCCCTGCTCGAGTCGGAACAGACGCGCCGTCTTCCGGCGCACCAGCCGACGGGCGACGAGCAGACGAAGGCGATCAAGGATCTGTTGAAATCGGAATACCGGTGGGTGCGCGCCGCGGCGGTCTTCGCCCTGGGCAAGCTCAAGGCGCTCGCGTACCGCGACGAGATCGCGGCGTTGATCAACGATTCCTACTACGTGACCCGCGCGAACGCGGTCGAGACGCTGCTCGCACTGTACGGGAGCGCCGAGCGGGACCTCTACCTTAGGGCGAAGGCAGACTCGAGCCCGCTGGTGCGCGAGTACGCCGAGGCCGCGCTCAAGGCCTGCTCGGCGTAGGGCACAGGCATGCCTGCGCCCTACAGATTCTCGTTTGTGCCTGCCCAGAAACGCAAAACCATCCAGAAGGTGTTCAGGAGTTTCGAGAGGCTGAGCTGCGAAGTTCCCCTCTGGCGCTGCTCGAAGGTGATAGGGACCTCGCAAAAAGTGAAGCCGCGGCGCTTTGCGCGGAAAAGCACCTCTTCAACGACCGACGGGCCGCTCGACACCATCGTGTCGAGATCGATATTCTCCAGCACAACGCGCCTGAAGCAGCGAAATCCCGACGTGCAGTCACGTATCGGCTCGCCAAGGAGTATCCTGATATAGAGGTTCGCCAGTTTGGTGAGAAGCCGGCGAAAACAACCTCTCCCCTGCTCGCCCCCGCCGGCGACGCCGCGCGAGCCGATCGCGATATCGGCGCCGCGGCACGCATCGGCCAGGCCCGGGATGAAACGGGGGTGATGCGAAAAATCGGCGTCCATCTCGACGATCAGGTCCGCCCCCATCGAAAGCGCCTGCTTGAACCCGGCGATCCCGGCGTATCCCCTCCCCTTCTTCTCGGCGCGCCTGAAGAGATGGACGCGAGGGTCTTCTTCCGCGAGCCGCGCGACGATCTCAGATGTCCCGTCCGGAGAGCTGTCGTCGACGACAAGGATGTCGCAGCCGATGCCGAGAGCGGCGATGCTTCGCGCCAGGGGGACGATGTTCTCGGACTCGTTGTAGGTCGGAATAATGACAACTGTCTTCATCGGAATATCCCTTGGCCATGTTGCAGGGGAAGCCCGCCTTCATCAGCGGCCGCCGCAGGCGATCCCCGCTACCACGTCAGCCCCTGCGGCGCCGTTCGGCCGGCCGGCGCCTCCGCGCTCCGGGCCTCGCCGCCGTAGAGCTCCTCGGCGTTCCCTTTCCATTCGCCGACGATGTAGAGGACGTCGCCCGCAACTTTCCCCCCGGAGAACTTGCCCAGCTCGAGCGCGATAAGGTCCATGAGGTTTGACGACGAGGACTCGATATTCTTCGAAAGCAGGTCCATGAACCGCTCGAGGCCGAGCCGCTCGCCGGCATCGCTCTCGAGGTTGATCAGGCTCTGGCTGAACATGACCACCTTGTCTCCCGCCGCGAGCATCGCCGCGTTCTCGGCGCCGTGCTCGTACCCGGACGGGTCGGGGCCGCTGGAGTGCGGCCGGAGGAGCATGAAGCTGACCCCGCTTTTCTTCCACACGACGAACGGTATCGCCATCGTCCCGAAATGCTTCAGCCTGTTGAGCTTCAGGTCGAATACGACCGACGTCAGCCTGAGCGTCTCCGCGGCGCCGCCTCCGGCCGCGCGGCGATGGATCTCCGAGACGATGTCTCGGGGGCTCTTGCGCGCCAGCGCGCACTCCTTCGCCACGCTCTCGATCGAGCTGACGGTCAGTACCGATTCGATCCCATCGGTGCCGGACGTCCCCATGACGACATAGATGTAGTGGTCGAACCGGTGGATGAAGGAGAACTCGCGGACGCCGCCGCTGAACGGGATATACTTCACCTCGAGGTCGATCTTGTCGTTGCGGATCGAATGCGGGATAAACCCCTGGTAGGTCAGCTTCAGAAAGTCGTCCTGCCGGGCGGTCATGGCGGAAAGGCGCGCTATGTCCGCGTTGCGCTTGCGCAGCTCTTCCTTGAGGTCTTTGATGTAGTTAGACAGCTTGAAAAGGACCAGCGAGAAATGCCCCAAACCCTTGTAGTCGGTATCCAGGTTCCCCTGCTCATCAATCTCGAGCCGGTAGATCTCGTCGCTCACGCGCTTCGCGATATATCGCAGGATGACCCGGACGATCACCAACACCATGATAAACAAGATGGCCGCGATAGCCGATGCCGCCGCCATCGAACGCAACGTTTTCGTGAGCGCCTCGGCGCGGGCGTTGACGCCCCGCAGCTGGATGCAGAGCGCCCCCGTCATGCCGACGTCGGGGAGTTTCATAGGGCGGATGTATTCGAGGACCGTTTCGTCGGGACTGAACGATATGACCTCCTGCCCCGTCGACAGCGCGGCGCTCACCCCTTTCAGGACATACACCTGTCGGCGCGCGATCGGGTCTGAGGAGAAGATCACGTTCCCTTTGTTGCCATAGAGCGTGAACGACTTGTTGTAGCTGTCGGACCTGACCGCCGCCAGGGTACGATGGACATACTGGACCGTATGGCACTGCACGTCATGGAGAACGCGCGGCTCGAGTACGCTTCCGAACAGCCGCGCCTCGTCGACCGCGCCGCGGAGTATCCGCTGCAGCGAACGGCGGTACTGCGACACGAAGACTATCGCGTTGACGAGAACCAGCGTCACGATGAGCGCGGAAATGACTTTAATGAACAGCTTCGCGCGGTCGCGCATATTACCTTTCGAGAACTATCCCCTGCTTGCAGCCGGAGCAATAGAAACCTTTGAAATCGGGGTCCAGCTGCTTCTCCTGCTTTTTCTGCGGCGCCCGGCACCCGCACAGGCAGCTCGCGGCAATCAGCACCGCCATGACAATAGCAACGTGGAATCTCATAGAGATGTGTTTTATACCACAAAACTGCCCGGGAGGCAATAACACTCGGGGGCAGCCGGAGACAAAAACATTGTGATAGGCATCAAGTTTTGATACAAAATATATTACCTATTGAAGGAGGGCACGGAATGTACGACCCGAAAATCAAAAACGAACTGCTTGCAATACTCCAGAAGGAGTCCGTCATCCACAAAAAGGTCACACTCTCGTCGGGCAAGACGAGCAATTACTACGTGGACGGGAAGATGACGACGCTGAACCGCGACGGCATCTACCTCATCGCGAAGCTCTTCGCGCCGCTCATGAAGGACGTTCAGGCGGTCGGCGGGCCGACGATGGGAGCGGACCCGTTCATCGGCGCGATCCTCTACGAGTGCAAGCTGCAGAACATCCCGACCGTCGGCTTTATCGTCCGCAAGGACGTCAAGGCGCACGGGACGATGAAGATGGTGGAAGGGCCGCTCGTAAAAGGGATGGAGGTCGCCGTTGTCGAAGACGTCATTACCACAGGCGGCTCGGTCCTCAAGGCGATCACCGCGATCGAGGAATACGGCTGCAAGGTGAAGAAAGTCCTTTCGCTGCTCGACCGCGAAGAAAGCGGCAGCGACACGTTCGCCGCGAAAGGGTATCCGTTCTATCCGGTATTCAAGAAGGGCGAGCTTATACTGCCTGTATAATCAGGTCAGGCGGAGAGCAAACCTTTCAGCATCGCGTACAGTTCCGCGGCGGCCGCATCGGCCTGCGAGCCGTCCGGCCTCTTCATGTACGGAACTTCGCACAGTATCGGGACGCCGGTAATTTCTTTTATAACCGCTGCGCTTGTCCTCTCAGCTATACCGCTCCGTGCCTCGGACGCGCGGTTGATCACGATCCCCGCAATAACCACCCCGGCCCGTTTCAGCTCGTTGACCGTGAGCACCGTATGATTGATCGTTCCCAGCGCAGGCCGGGCGACGATGACG
>Ga0116155_10003482_pt1 | contig 10414 bp, 12 predicted proteins | sample AD_UKC032_MetaG_FD_89890 | JGI IMG/M metagenome (GOLD analysis project Ga0116155, IMG submission 89890) | Active sludge microbial communities of municipal wastewater-treating anaerobic digesters from USA - AD_UKC032_MetaG | ecosystem: Engineered > Bioreactor > Anaerobic > Digestate | place: USA... | reverse complement strand
GCCGATCTGCCTGCCGAAGCGGAGCGCGCGGCGGATGATGCGCCGCAGCACGTAGCCGCGCCCCTCGTTGGAGGGATAGGCGCCGTCGGCGATGGCGAAGGTGAGGGCGCGCGCGTGTTCCACCAGCGTGTTCACGCTCTGGACGGCGTCGCCCTCGTATTTCACGCCGGCCTCGCGGCAGACGAAATCGACCATGTGCCGGAGCTCGTCGGTGTCGTAGATTGAGTCGACGTTCTGCACCAGGGTCGCCAGGCGCTCAAGGCCCATCCCGGTGTCGATGCCGGTGCGCGGGAGCGGCGAGAGCGAGCCGTCCACGGCCTGGAAGTACTGGTTGAAGACCAGGTTCCAGAACTCGAGGAAGCGCTCGCAGTCGCAGCCGGGCTTGCAGTCGGGGGAGCCGCAGCCGAAGGCGGGGCCGCGGTCCAGGTACAGCTCGGAGCAGGGACCGCAGGCGCCGGAATCGCCGGCGGGGCCCCAGAAGTTGTCGGCCTTTCCGAGGCGGACGATCTTCCGCGCCGGCACGCCTATCTGCTTTTCCCAGATGGCGAACGACTCGTCGTCCTGCTCGTAGACGGAGACCCAGACGTCTTCCTTGGGGAATCCTATCACCCTGGTGGAATAGTCCCAGGCGTACTCTATGGCTTCCTTCTTGAAGTAGTCGCCGAAGGAGAAGTTGCCCAGCATCTCGAAGAAGGTGCAGTGGCGCTTGGTCTTGCCCACGCGCTCCAGGTCGCTGGTGCGGAAGCACTTCTGGACGGAGGCGGCGCGGGTGTAGTCGAGCTTCACGGTGCCCGCGAACATCGGCTTGAACTGCACCATGCCCGCCGTGGTAAAGAGCAGCGTGGGATCGTCCCTGGGGATGAGCGGGCTCGACGGCACTATGCGGTGGCCGCGCTCCTCGAAGAACCCGATGAATGAATCGCGTAAATCCTTAACCCTGTGCATCGTCCGCTCCTTCTTCCGTCAGCGCGTTCTCGTCCCGCAGGCGCCGCAGGACGCGCTGGATGATCTCGTAATCGAATCCGCGCTGGTTGAGGAAATAGCTCAACCGTTGCGGCCTGTTCTTCTTGCCGGCGAGGGATGCGAGCTTCTTCAGCGCCAGCGCGTACACCTCGTCGATGGTGTCTTCGGGATATTCGGAATCTTCGAGGGCCTTCGAGACGGTGTTCCTTTCCACGCCCCGGGCGAGGAGCTCCTTTTTCAGGAGGTTCTTCCCCACCAGCCTGCTCCTCCGGCGGTTCTCGATGAAGGACTTCGCGTACTTGAGGTCGTCGATGTAGCCGGCGCCGTCCAGCCCCGCGAGGGTCTCCCGGATGATGGGAGCCGAAAAGCCCTTCTTTGTGAGGTATTTCCCGATCTCGTGAGAGGTTCTATTTTTGAGCGATAAATAATCAAGCGCTTTTTGCCGGCAGCGGAAGCGCTCCGATTCCTCCTTCATCTGGAGAAATTCCTCCCGGTCCAGGGCGCGTCCCCTTTCCAGGTTGAACATGCCCGATGCCAGAAGCGGGAGCTTCAGCGACTCCCCCGAGTCCAGGGAGAGCTCTATGCGGTCCGTCTTGTAGGCGATGTCGGTGATTGTCAGCATACACGCAAAAGGGGGATGTCCATGTGCTGGCATCCCCCCGGTTTTCGAAAATACGGCGCTGTTCCCGCGATCAGCGTTTGGAGAACTGGAACCGCTTGCGGGCCTTCTTCCTTCCGTACTTCTTCCTTTCCACGGCCCTGGCGTCGCGGGTGAGGAAGCCCTCGCCGCGGAGCGGCTTGGTGTTCTTCCCGTCCTTCTTCTGGAGGCACCTGGCGATGCCGAGCTTCACCGCTCCCGCCTGGCCGGACCAGCCGCCGCCGGTAACCGTGGCGTAAATGTCGAAGGTCTCGGCCGCGTTGATGATCTCCAGGGGCTGTTTCACCTGGAGGACCAGGGTCTGGCGCCTGAAATAATCGGCCACCGGCAGTCCGTTCACCGTGATGGCGCCCGATCCGGGCTTCATCCACACACGGGCCACCGAGGTCTTTCTTCTTCCCGTAGAGTATATCCTGTTGTCGCTCATCATCCGCTCCTGCGTGTATTCCTGTGGTTAAATGTCGAGTTTCTCGGGTTTCTGGGCGGCGTGGGGATGCTCGCTGCCCCTGTATATCTTGAGGTTGTTGAAAATCTTCCTGTTGAGCTTGCTCTTGGGCATCATGCCCCACACGGCGTGCTCAATGACGAACTCGGGCTTTTCCTTCATCACCTTCTTGATGTTCGTGAACGACTCGTTGCCCACGTACTTGGTGTGATGGAAGTATTCCTTGTCCTCGCCCTTGCGCCCGGTAAGCTTCACCTTCTCGGCGTTGATGACGATGATGTTGTCTCCGTCGTCCTGGTAGGGGGTATAGCCCGGCTTGTGCTTGCCGCGCAGCATGTCCGCGATCCTGGTGGCTATCCTGCCAAGAACCTTGTCCTCGGCATCGATGAGATACCACTTTTTCTCGATCTGGGAAGCCTTGGGTGTAAAGGTCTTCTGAATTCCGCTCATTGTAGTCCTTGCCTCGCATCTATACGGTATCATCCAGCGTCCCGTATCCCGATGAAACCCGGGACTCGAGGGGCGAAGCCCGCGCGGAGCTGGATGAATTTTCTCAACGGGAATATCGGTGGATCTTCCGGAGAAGTAGAGAGCAACGATATATTCGGGTGGTTTTTTGTCAATAAAAAAGAAACGATTTCCGCCGGGGAAAGTGAATTCCAGTCCGGCAAAATATACAAAAATAAAATAATGTATGATATTACCACCTGCCGGCCGGCAGTTTTTCCGGGTGGTTGAAAAGCTGCCGTAGCTTCATCGCCGCGCCAGGGCGGAGTCGACCAGGCTGTCGATGTCGGCGAAAGGAGCGCCGTCCCCGGCGGATGACGCGGACGCTGAAGTGAAGACAGCGCCGTATGTCCCGTCCACCTGCGACGATATCAGGCTCTCGTAGGCGGATGGAGCGGGCGTGCCCGCAGGGAAGAGCAGGTACCCGGCGATTACGGCGCAGATCGCGAGCGCGATGCCGCCCGCCATCCTTCTCCGGACGATGGTTTTTCTTTTTCCAAGGACGCGGCGGGCCATTGACGAGCTCCAGGCGTCGTCGCCCATCCTCGCCTCGATGGCGTCGTCCAGGATGCCGCTGTTTCGTTCACTCATGGCCGATATATCCTCCCTTCCGTAAAAGCTTTGCCAGCATCTCGCGCCCACGGGCCTTCCGCGACTTCACCGTGCCCCTGGAGAGCGAAAGCCGTTCCGATATCTCCCCATCCGACATCCCCAGCGCGGCGAGCTCGTAGACGGCGCGGTATTTGACCGGCAGGGTCGCTATAACCACGCCCAGGAGTTCCGGGTCGTCGTCGCGACGGGTATCGTGTTGTGCCGCGTGCCGGTATTCCGCCAGCGCCTCGGTCTTTTCCTCATGGCGCGCAAGTTTACGCGTCATCCGCAGGGTCTCGTTCCGCGCGATGGTGTAAAGCCAGGTCGAGATTGCGCTGTCGCCGCGGAAACCGTTCTTCTTCAAACCGCGGTAGGCGCGCAGGTACGTCTCCTGGGCGATATCGTCGATGGCGTGATGGTAGCGCTCAGGCAGGTGCTTGCGGATCGCCGAGAGCACCACCGGTTTTGTTTCCTGCACGATCTGTGTGAAGGTTTTCTCGTCCATCGTGTTCCCACGTTCAAGATACAGCGTACGAGTCCGTTTTTCCACTATTTTCAAATGAATGCGCCGCGGAGGCACGGAGAATTTTTCTCCGCATGAGTCTATTCAGTCATCGCAAGCGACCTCAAGGAGCGTGGCGTCCCTCGACTCCGCTCGGGATGACCCGGCATTGTCATGGTGAGCGGAGTCGAACCATGACAGGTTTCTTCGGCACATTCTCTTCTGCGATCGCCTCTCCCGCTCCATTCCGCGGGAGAGGGCCGGGGTGAGGGCCTCACCACTCACCCTTCACTCCTCACTCTTCACCACCATCCACTGTGGCCAATGCCCGGCACCCGTCAATAGTAGCAGGGGCCGGGACCGCTGGGTCCCCTCCTTCCGGGAGCGCCCCTGTGCATGCCGTCGGGCCCGCCGCGGCGCGGCGGCCGCATTTCGCGGAGCTTCGTCTTCTGCTCGCGGGTGAGCACCTTCTCTATCTCCAGCCTGTGCGATATCTTGAGCATCTGGATCTCCAGTTTGACGTCGGATATTTCGCGCAGTGTCTTCCTCACGTTGCCCAGGTCGGGACTGTCTTCGAGGAGCAGTCGTTCAAGCTGGACTTCCTTCGGCGCGAGCTTCTCCCGCTGGTCGAGCATCTGTTTTTTATAGCTCAGGTTGATCTCGCCGATTTTATTGATCTGGTCGTCCGTGAGGCCGAGATTTTTCTTCATCATCCCCGGATTGCCGAAGAACATGCCGGCCTTTCCCGGCTGGCCTTTCCCGCGGGGTCCCGGCCCGTCTCGATCCATGCGGGTCTGCGCGGGGAGCGACGAAGTGAACAGCAGCGCCGCCGCTATGGCCATGCCGAGCGGCAGGTAGATTGATTTCCTGGTGCGCATTGTAACGCCTCCTGTTATTGAATATGCCGGTTTGACCCTGGGGATGGAATGGCGGTTCCATTTTTTTCACATCACCCCTCCCCATTATCACTCTGTGGAGTCCTTATCCTTTTCCGCGAGCTCCGTGGCTCCGCGTGACCCGCGCTGTCATCGTGAGCGCAGCGCGGCGATCTCTTGCGGATATAATGCTTTGCGTCTCCGCGTGAGATAATGCCATTGCATGGCTAACGCTTTATGCTCCATCGTTGCATGCCGGCGCCATGCGGGAGCTCGCTACTTTTTGGAGGCAGCCCAAAAAGTAGCGCAAAAAGGCTGCCGCTCAGACGGCGCGGGGCCTTGGCGTGTGCTGTTGGTATAATCAGCGTATGCGCGGTGCGGGTGGGCATCCTGCCCGTCCTCCCGCGCAGCCCACACGCTCGCCCTCGTGGCTCGCTGGCATGCACTCCTCAATGAAATTCCCTGTCCTCATCGGCCCTCCCTCGTCGTCCGTGACTCGGGTCTTTTCACCTCACTGTCATTGCGAGTGACCACAGGGAGCGCGGCGATCTTATCCATGCCGGAAACCGTTCCACACGGAGATCACCATGTCGGCCTGCGGCTTCCTTGTGATGACAATTTGCCGTAAACCCTCCGTGCCTCTGCGGCTCTGTGGTGTCCTTTTGGCCTTTATGTTGAGCGCGGAGTGAAATGCGGAATATACGTATTTCGCATAACGTCATGCCTAAAATGCAATAGCCTCTAATTCGGTCAGACGTCTGACCGAATTCTCATTTTACCCTGAAAGATTATAGAATTAGATTTGTTTACCAGGCTTCGCCGGTGACTGTGAGGCCGCGGAATCGTTTATTAATGAGATGGAATATCGGTTTCCCATTCCAGTCAAGGGGCTTTTTTTAGGGGGGAAGTATAGAGGTTCGCAGACCGGACGACAGGCGGGCACCCCCGCCGGGGATTTTCATTAAGAGGGCGGCGGTTTCCTTGATATTCAGTCAGTCCGGGAAAAGCCTCTTCCTGTCCCTGACGAGCAGGTCCCTGTGGTCAAACTCCTCGTTGCCCAGCACGTCGATGATCTCGGCTACCTTGCCGTAATGGTCAGATATCTCTTTCAGTTTCGCAGCGACCTTTTTGTAGAAATTGCCGAGACCCTCCTCGGTTTCACTCATGAGGGTGAGGATCGTCCTGATGTCGTCCCCGGAATCGATGGAAGTGGTGACCCTCTTCGTGAGATCGTTCTGGTAGTTCGCTATGTCCCGGGCGTCGAGTGAGGGCATTGGGAGCTCGCGTATATGGCCCTCGACCCTTTCGGCATGGGCATCGGAATGGGTCTCCATGAATTCAAGCATGGAGGATATCGAGGAGAGCCTTTCCTTTTTCTGTGTTTCACGATAAAAGGCCGCCAGTGTTTTTTCAAGCAGCAAAATATATCCGAGGTACTGGTCGTTCATAATGGAGTCCTTGGTTTTATTCTTGGTATCCTGGTGCCCCCAGAACCGAAGCTGTATTCTGAAAACCTTTTCTAATTATTGTTCCACCGTTCCGGATAATACTACCCGGAATGTCGTATATATGGCAATCCATTTTTTAATGGTATGGATATTGGAAGGGTGTGAAGTGCTGACCTCGATAATGCGTCGTCGCATTTTAATACTGACTACTATGTCAATGAATGAATGCAATAATTTCGTGCTCCTCGTCGGGAATTTTACAAATTCTATTGGCCCCTGGACGGTCCCCTCGTCAAATCGAGGGAAATAGAACATGACGGCAACTGTATCCTGTGGGAAACGGACGGCTACATTGACTGCCTGGAAATTTTCGCGTACGGTGGTGGTTTCCCGGAAAGGATATCTGCCTATTCCCTGGAAAATCCGGCAGATGATGGCGGGGGGAAAGGATCATGAAACTCGCGGATGGATGGGACCGGTGCCTGTCGGCATCATCCACACGCTTTTCTGTATTCAGAAATACGCGCAGGCCAGGACGTGCACTCCCCAGAAGAACTCCCAGAGCGTGGTGTTGATGGTGATGTCGGTTCCCGCGGCCAGGGATTGCATCGTCACGCCGTCGCTGTCCAGGTACGGCAGGTCCCGGTCGAGGCTCGTGTAGTTGAAAACATCGGAATACACCATGTTCAGGTTCCCGCCGAGCTCGATTTTAAAGTGGGGACGAACGTACTGCAGCGATACCTGGAAGTCGATAGACGCCGTCATGTTCGATACCGGCAGCTGCATGAAGTTGGTGAATCCCGATTCGCGCGGGTTGTGCATTTGCGGGCGCAGGCCCATGTACGGATTGTCGATGGTCGTGATCCCCAGGGCAAGGGGAAGCTGCATCTCCAGGAAGAGGAACCCGGCAACCGGCCTCGTGTCCCTGACGCTGAAGACCGCGTTGTAGGACTTCACTTTCGAAAGCATGAGGGCGATGGGGATCTCGGGAATGGTGAAATCCGACCTCCTGTCGTTTCCGATTCCCAGCGACAGCTCGACGGGCACGTCGTATTCGACGTACTGGATCCCGCCGCCCATCTCCATCCCGTTGCCGCGGTTTTTCTTCACGACCGCGATTGCATACATCCTGTACCTCGTGAACCAGCCGACTTCCTGGCCGGGATACAGCACTTCGTGGGTCCCGTCGGAACGGTAGTAGTTCACGGGGATATTTCCCGGGAGGAAATCCGTCTCCACGCCCTGCGTCGTGATGTTTCCGCTGAATTTCCTGAATACGACATCGGTCTTGAGCAGGTAGTCGCCCCATTGCAGGCCGCCCAGGAGCGTGAGCTGGCGGGCGAGCGGGTCCCTGTTTTCCTCGATCCTGTCGTCACTCTCGAAGTCCGCGCCCCCGCGGATGGCGCTGGTGAGGTAGTCGAGCCCGAGGGTGAACGGGAAAACGTGCGCCTGCAGGTCAATGCGCTTCATCAGGTACGGCTGGATGCTGTGGTTGAAGACGGGACTGGTCTCCGTTTCCGAATAGTACTGCATTCTCCAGAAATAGTACCCCATCCCGGCACGGGCGGAGACAAGCGCATCCTCCTGGGGCCTTGTGACTACTCCTGCATCATCTGCCGCGGAAAGCCCCGGCATGGCGGTCGCGAGACCGAAGAGCACCGCAAGGGGGGCGATAATTCTCATCATGTGAATCACTCCCGGATCGGATTCGAGGAAATCGGATTTGCCGGCAAACTCGGTTGATACGCTATTTCGCCGCGTTCACTTCGACGTCATGTTCGCCTCGGCCTTCGCGGTGACGATGCCGGCGAGGAACCCGGAGAGGTGACCCTCCCAGGAGATCTGCGGGTAGCCGATCTGCGGGAGCACCCCCCAGAGCGCGCCGCCGTAGAGAAGCAGGATCGCGGCGGACATCAGGATGGTCCAGAAACTGCGGCGGAAGATGCCGATAAACAGCAGGTACCCCAGCAGGCCGTAGATGACGCCGCTCGCGCCGATGTGCACCGAGCCGCTTCTGCCGATGATCCAGGTCCCCAGCCCCGAGAGCACGTAGATGGGGATGATGATATAGCCCGCGCGCGCCCGCTCCACGGTCAGGAATATCAGCCCCAGGAAGAAGAGACCGGTGGTGTTTGCTGCCAGGTGCACGATGCTGCCGTGCAGGAAGGGCGAGGCGAGGATGCCGATAAGCCCCGGGATGGAGCGCGGCCGTATGCCGAACGCGTTGATGGACGGCGCGGCCCACGAAATGAAGAGGACTATCCAGAGCGCGGCTATGATACCCAGGATTATTTTCAGCGGCTGGTAGTTGAACTGGCGGCTGCCGGTTGCCATCGGTTTCTCTCTCGTGCGGGAATTGTGACGCGGTCTGAAACCGCCGCGCCGCGTGATACTACAAAAATTTAAGGAGCACTGTCAAGGTGCTTTTTACGGGGAATTCGGCTGTTTTCCCGAAATGCGCTTCTCATAACGGCGCGTATGCCCGGCGAATCCGCGCTCCGGAAGAGATTTCTTTCCTTGAAATAAAAAACTGACTAGTCGGTTTTTTTCTATTGACAGGGATGATTTTATTGGTTAGCGTCCAATTAATGAGTGATTGCTTACTCATTATGATCATTTGGAGGAAATGATATCATGAAGGGTACAAAAAGAAAGCTGATTTTTTTCGTCTTCATCGCCACATGTCTGATATGCACGGGCTTTTCAATCGGATGTTATGAATTCAAGAACGATCCCGGAGGAAGGCTTGCCCCTGGCAACTGGAAGATGACCATCCAGTTTGAGGGCCGTAACAGGGTTTTCTACGTTCATATTCCCGCAAGTTATAATGATACGATACAGGTGCCGCTGGTACTCAATTTCCATGGTTTCGGGGAGGACGTGAACTCGCAGTGTTCCAGGGACGGTTTTATCGATAAATCAGACGAGGCGGGGTTCATCCTCGCGTATGTCGAAGGATTCGGCACCGCCGGTTTACAGAGCTTCAATGCCGGCGCCGCGTGCTGTTCACCCGCTGTGGGCGACGGGCTTAATGACGTGGGGCTCTCTATCGCGATCGTGAATGTAATCAAATCGCGATGCAGGATAGATGCCCGGAGGGTGTACGCGCACGGGTTCTCGAACGGCGGCGGGATGGCCCACAGGCTCGCGCGGGAGGCGGCACACGTGTTCGCCGCGGTTTCGGCGGTTTCGATGCCTGTCCTCGTGCCGGACGAAGTCCCCTCCAGGCCGGTGCCGGTGATACATTTTCACGGGACCAGCGACGGGACCATCGACTACAACGGTGGCAGCCTCTTCGGGAATGAATACATATCGGCCAATGAGAGCTTCGGCAACTGGGCGGCGGTCAATGGATGTACCGGGCAGCCCGTTGAAACATTTGCAAACGGGAACGCGCACAGCATGACCTACCAGACCTGCGAGGCCGGCACCCGGGTGACGCTGTGCACCGTTACCGGCGGAACGCATGTGCTCTACGGGAACGGCTCCGTCGACATAGCGGACCAGTCATGGGAATTCATGTCGTGGCATACGCTGCCGTAACTGACATGAATTCGGGCGGGCAGCGCGCGTGCGCGCGTTGCCCGCTGCGTCCTTCCGTTTCACACGCCGAAGTCCAGCATCTTCGGCGACACGGCCTTCTCGTAGTCGGAGTACTTCATCTTGATGAGCGACGTGTGCGATCCCGCGTTGAAGGCGATGTACTCGTCGCGCGCCAGGTCCTTCGACACGAGCACCTCCATGCCGTAAAGGTTGCCGAAGGGAGGCATCGCCCCCACCTCGCAGTCGGGAAAGCGGTCCTTGAACACGCCCTCGGTCACCATGTCCACGCTCCCGGCCCCGAGCTGGCCCTTCAGGGCGTTGAAATTGATCTTTTCACTTGCCGGGAGCACCGCCATGACGAGTTTCCCGTCGACTGAAAGGACCACCGCTTTCGCTATCTCTTTGCCCGAGATGTGGGTGATGTGGGCCACGCCCTGGGCCGTGTAGGCCTGGTCGTGGTTAATGCTTTCATAATGGATGCCCTTATCATCCAGAAAGCCGCGTATCTTTTCGCCTCTCATATCATACCTCCTCGTACCGTACGGTTGCTTACGGGGGCCGGCACCAGCGGCATCCCGTATCATACAAGATAACGAGAGGGACGGGAAAAGGCAAAATTTGACCATGAATACAACCGCCTTGCGGGCACCGTGGGAGGGTGGGCAAAAACCTGCCATCATCCCATTTTTCACTTGCTATGCCGGGAAGATACTATATTTTTGTCGGAAAAATCGGCCTTAATCGGTTTTGTGGATTAGACAGAGATTGCACCGGGGACGCCGTTTCCGCATACATGCGCGCACCCGGCCCGGCATCACTAATCATTCAATTAATTTACGTTATGGAGGACTCACATGGGAAGAATTTATAATTTCGCCGCCG
>Ga0116155_10003471_pt1 | contig 10432 bp, 10 predicted proteins | sample AD_UKC032_MetaG_FD_89890 | JGI IMG/M metagenome (GOLD analysis project Ga0116155, IMG submission 89890) | Active sludge microbial communities of municipal wastewater-treating anaerobic digesters from USA - AD_UKC032_MetaG | ecosystem: Engineered > Bioreactor > Anaerobic > Digestate | place: USA... | reverse complement strand
TGGGCAACCGCGGTTCCTTTATTGGCGGACTTGGATAAGCTTTAGAAATATTGCCTTAATCAATAGACACCTTCCATTCGAGAAGGTGTCTATTTTTAACAAATATTTTGAAATTTACCAGCCAAACGCAACGGCGCGTGTGCCGAGAATGGTGACGTCAAAGATTAGGTCGGCCTTGCCCGTGCCGAGTCCAGCGCAGACCATCAGCGGCATCAGGTGTTCCTCCCGCGGGTGGGCGTGGCGCGCGCCAGGGGCTTGGGACCAGGCCTGCAAGCTGGTAGACAACCTTGCATAGTCATCTTGGGATGCGCACGTGTCAATCAAGCAATTCTGAAACGCATCGTTTAGTGGGTCAGGTTGGTTATCAGGGCTCCAGCTGAAAGCGCGCATGTTGTGGAATGAAAATCCCGAACCAATCACCAGGATTTCGCGCTCCAATAGGGGCCGCAAAGCTTCGCCAAGTTTCAGATGCGCCGTAGGGTCCAGCCCTTTTATCAATGAAATCTGGAAGGTGGGGATGTCCGCCTGAGGCTACATCATGCGGAGCGGGATGAAGTGACCATGATCGAAGCCCCTTTTTGCGTCCTGAGCGCTGGCGATACCATTTTCCTGTAATAGAACCTCAATTTCCTTGGCTAGGGTGGGGTTTCCAGCAGCGGGATATTGCACGGTGTAAGTTTCGGGTGGGAAGCCGAAGTAATCATAGAGCATTGGCGGATTAGGATAGGTCTGCAGGGTAACCACGGGTTCCTAGGGCGAAAAGCTTGGTCATTTTGACAAACCCCCACCTCGATCGCTTCGCTCACGATGCCTCCCCCAACGTTGGAGGCTTAAAAAACCTCAACCGCTTCGCTCACGATGCCGCACCCACGGTGGAAGCTTAGAAAAACCTCGATCGCTTCGCTCACGATGCCTTCCCCAACGGTGTGGGCTTAAAAACCTCGATCGCTTCGCTCACGATACCTCACCCTACAGTGGAGGCTTAAAAACCTAAATCGCTTCGCTCATGATGTTGCACCTATGGTGGAAACTCAAGAACCTCGACTGGTTGCCATATGATGTTTCAAAGAAATAAGACTTAGCAATAAAACTTGATTATTTTGCTATCGTAGGGCTGCCAAGCTATGGAGACTCTTCCAAGCACGCCCTGTGGGGAGGGTCGAAGCGACACGCATTTTGTTTTGTGTCGCGCAACGGGGAGGGGTTAAGTTAGGTGGGTTGGAAAACAAAGCAAGCCAGTAAATTTAGATAAAATGGCAAGTTTGTTGAGAAAGGAAAGTAGAATTTGAGTATGCCACTGCCAAGAAATCCCAAGCTAATTCCATTAGCAAGAAGGTTGCGAAGAGAAAGCACCCAGGCTGAAAAGCATTTGTGGTATGACTTTCTGGCAATTCAACCTGTGAGGTTTAGGCGACAAGCCCCAATCGGCAATTACATCGTGGACTTCCTTTGTATACCAGCGCGACTGGTTATCGAAGTTGATGGCGGGGGTCACTTTGAAGAGGCAGCCTTAATTGTGGATGAAAAGCGAACGAAGTACATGGAGCTGCAAGGTCTTCTTGTCGTTCGATATACCAACGACCAGGTGATGAAAGAATTTGCTGCAGTTTGCGAAGATATCACTAGTCACTTAATGGCTCGGTTAAAGAGCCCCCACCTCGATCGCTTCGCTCACGATGCCTCCCCCACGGTGGAGGCTTAAAAACCAAGATCGCTGCGCTTACGATGCCGAACCCACGGTGGAAGCTCAAAAACCTCGACAGCTTCGGTCATGGTACCTCAACAACGATGTAGGCATAAAAAACTCAACCGCTTTGTTCACGATGCCGCACCCACAGTGGAGGCTTAAAAACCAAGATTGCTTCGCTCACGATGCTTCCTCCACGATGGAGGCTAATTAAACCTCAACCGATTTGCTTGCGATGCCTCATCCCACGGTGGAGCATTAAGGCCCGAGATCGATTTGACAACTAACGACTACCAGATGGTGGAGGCTTAAAAACTTCAACCGCTTTGCTCACGACACCGCACCAACAGAGTAGGCTTAAAAACCTAGATCGCTTCGCTTATGACACCTTATCGACCTGAGGAGGCTTATGAACCTCGATCGCATTGCTCATGATGCTTTTCCCAACTGAGGAGGTTTAGAAACTTTCATCGCTTTGCTCAGGCTGCATCAATGAGCTGTGTTGGCTTTTGTAAGCCCGCCCTGTGGGGCGGGTCGAAGCGACACGAATTTTGTCTTGTGTCGCGCAACGGGAAGGGGTTAAGTCAGATTGTCAGAGTAAAACCTTTTCCGAGCAGAAGGTTCAAAGAACCCCCACCTCGATCGCTTCGCTTACGATGCCTCCCCCACGGTGGAGGCTTAAAACCGGGATTGTTTCGCTCACGATGCCTCCCCCACCGATGGAGGCTCAAGGTCTGAGGTTGATTGACAACTACCAATCACCAAACAATGGAAGTTTAAACACATGATGATCGCATAAACAATCCACCCTGTGTGAATTGATAAAATACTCACGCGGGGAGACTATTTACTTACAATTCTTCCATTTTTAAAACAGTAAATCAAAGAATCGGATATAATGACGCAACGTCGAAATTTGTAGTGAAATTGCCCTGACAATCAAACTATTTCTCTTGACTATTCTGAATTGGACGTGATAGAATACATCTTCGCCTGTTAAGGCATTGTTTTTGTGTGTCTGAATCGGCAATATTAGATAAAACGGGGCCATCCGTAGTCATGATGGCCTTGATTAATGAATAATTGATTAGTTATTTAGTACGGAGGCAAAAGAAGTGCCAACAATTAACCAACTGGTTCGAACTGGTCGCAAATCGAAGCATAAGAAAAGCAAGGCGCCTGCGTTGCAATATACGATGAATGCCGAAGCGCGACGCCGCACCCACCAACCCAAGGGTGCCCCCCAAAAGCGCGGTGTGTGCACGATCGTGCGTACCATGACGCCTAAAAAACCGAACTCCGCTCTGCGAAAGATCGCTCGTGTGCGTCTTTCCAACGGCTTGGAAGTCACCGCCTACATCCCAGGTGAGGGACATCAACTCCAGGAACACTCCGTGGTGTTGATCCGTGGTGGTCGTGTACGTGACCTGCCAGGTGTGCGTTATCACATCGTGCGTGGCACATTGGACACCACCGGTGTATCAGACCGCAAGCAAGGGCGTTCAAAATACGGCGCCAAAATGGCTGAGAAGAAGTAGATCAGGCGCGACCAAGGAGTATTGAATGTCAAGAAGAATTAAACCCGAAAAGCGCGAAGTGATCCCTGACGCCAAGTTCAATAATGAACACGTTCAGATGATCATTAACCGCATTATGCTCAACGGCAAGAAAAGCACGACAACCAGCCTGGTTTATGATGCTTTTGACCAAATCACAGCCAAAACTGGCAAAGATGGTGTTGAGGTTTTCGAGCAGGCGCTCAAGAACGTCGGTCCAATGATGGAAGTTCGCCCCCGTCGTGTGGGTGGTGCTACTTACCAGGTGCCTATGGAAGTCGCTCCTGACCGCCGCGTGACCCTGGCCATGCGCTGGATCATTACCGCTTCACGCGCTCGCTCCGGCAAGTCCTTTTCTGAGAAGTTCGCTGGTGAATTGATGGATGCTGCTGAAAATCAGGGCGCCTCAATCCGCCGCAAGGAAGAAACCCACAAGATGGCAGAAGCCAACCGCGCTTTCTCCCACTTCCGGATGTAAAATCGGCTTTGCCGCACCTTAACAGATTAGAGAAAAAATGAACGAATTTCCGCTCGAACGATATCGCAATATTGGCATCATTGCCCATATTGACGCTGGTAAAACAACCACGACCGAGCGGATTTTGTTTTATACCGGCAAGACCTACCGCCTTGGTAACGTCGATGAGGGGACTACCGTCACCGACTGGATGGATCAGGAACGCGAACGTGGCATCACCATCGTTTCCGCGGCTGTTACCGCCGAGTGGAAGGGTTACCGCATCAACCTGATTGACACCCCAGGGCATATCGACTTCACCGCTGAAGTACAGCGCAGTTTGCGCGTACTGGATGGCGGTGTGGTCGTTTTTGATTCCGTGCAAGGTGTCGAGCCCCAGAGTGAAACGGTCTGGCGACAGGCTGACAAATACCAGGTGCCCCGCATCTGCTTCGCCAACAAACTGGATCGCACCGGCGCGTCCTACGACCGCACCGTGGAAAGCATCCGTGAACGGCTTGGCGCGAAACCAATCAAAATGCAGCTTCCGATCGGTGAAGAATCTGGTTTCCTTGGTATCGTTGACCTGTTGGAAGAAAAAGCCTATTATTTTGAAGATGAGACTGGCAAGGAACCGCGAGAAGCGGAAATTCCTGCTGATCTTCGGGATTTGGTCACTGAAAGACGCGAAGAATTGGTGGAAGCCATCGCAGAATTGGATGATGACCTGATCAGTAAATTCCTTGAAGGTGAAGAAATCACCATCGCTGAGCTAAAAGCTGCCTTAAGAAAGGGCGTTTTAGCCTCCAAAGTCAATCCAGTCTTCTGCGGCAGCAGCCTCAAGAACAAAGGTGTGCAGCTGGTGCTGGACGCGGTAGTCGATTATCTGCCTTCGCCTCTGGATATTCCAGCGGTCAAAGCTACTTTACTGAGGGATGGTTCAGAGGTCGAACGACACGCGAAGGACAGCGAACCACTTTCCGCCTTGGTCTTCAAGATAGTCACCGATCCTTATATGGGGCGCCTGGCATACATCCGGGTTTACTCCGGGACGATCAAGCAATCCGGCACAGTGCAGAACTCCTCGAAAGACAAGAAAGAACGCGTGGGTCGTTTATTGCGCATGTACGCCGATCGCCGGGAAGACATCGACGAATTAGGCGCGGGCGACATTGGCGCTATTTTGGGGCTGAAATTCAGCTTCACCGGTGACACACTGTGCGACACCTCCGCTCCAGTTCTACTTGAGACCATCACCTTCCCCAATCCGGTTATTTCGATCGCGATCGAACCTAAAACCAAGGCTGACCAGGATCGAATGGCTGATTCACTGCAGAAACTTTCTGAAGAAGATCCGACCTTCAAAATCCGTGTGGATGAAGCCACTGGGCAGACTGTCATTTCGGGCATGGGCGAGTTACACCTGGACGTTTTGGTTGACCGCCTTTTGCGCGAGTTCAAGGTACAGGCCAATATTGGCAAGCCCCGTGTGGCTTATCGCGAAGCGATCAGTCGCCCCGTCAAGGACATTAGCTACAAATATGCCAAGCAGTCCGGTGGACACGGCCAATATGGGCATGTCATCATCGATTTGGAACCGCTTGAGAATGGTTCGGGCATTATCTTTGAAAACAAGATTCGCGGCGGTGATATTCCCAAAGAATACATCCCCGCGATCGAGAAGGGCGTCATTGAGGCTGCTGACAGCGGACCGCTGGCCGGCTTCCCGATGACGGACATCAAAGTCACGCTTACCGGCGGCTCCTTCCACGAGGTTGACTCGTCCGAAATGGCGTTCCGCATGGCTGGCATTTTTGCCTTACGCGAAGCCGCTGAAAAAGCCAAGCCCGTCATCCTGGAACCGATCATGAAAGTCGAAATCACCATCCCGGAAGAATACACCGGCGATATTATTGGCCAGGTGAACGCGCGGGTTGGCAACATCCTGGGCATGGAGGACCGCTTCGGCAACGCCAAAGCCATCCACGCCGAAGTGCCGCTGTCTGAAATGTTCGGTTACGCGACCGAACTACGGTCTGCCACTCAGGGTCGCGGCGTGTTTACCATGGAGTTCAAGCACTACTCCCAGGTATCCGACGGCTACATGAAAAAGATTCTTGGCAGGCTAAACAATTAAACTTCAGGGTAGCGATATCCTGTTGAATAGAAACACTTAGAAAAGTAGGAAAAATGGCAAAACAAAAAATCAGAATTCGCTTGAAAGCTTACGATCATCGCATTCTTGACCAATCCGCCAAACGGATCGTCGAGACCGCCGAGCGCAGTGGCGCCAAAGTGGTTGGCCCCATTCCCCTGCCCACCAAACTCGAAAGATTTACCGTGCGCCGCTCTCCTTTCATTGATAAGGACTCGCAGGAACACTTTGAAATCCGCACCCATAATCGTCTGATTGACGTCATGGAACCGGATTCCAAGACCATCGATATGCTGATGCGGTTGAACCTGCCCGCCGGCGTTGATATCGAGATCAAGATCTGATCGATTGTTTGAATCGGGTTGCCTCTGCCTGAGGGTGGAGGGAATCGTAACAAGTGAATATACCAAGAGAAGACGTACCAACGCGTCTTCAGAGTTTTGTCATTGTATAACAGTGAAAGCGGAGGGTGACCTTCGCTTTTTTTAATGTTTGGTATTTCGCGATCTTTCCAGGTTCCGCTGATATTTTCGTATGCTCGCACATTCTGGCTGGACTAATCAATCAACTTCTCAAAGGCTTCTCATACAATAACGCCAGTCAAAATACTCGAAAAATTGGTTTTTTTAAGGTCTTCATTGAGTAATAGTAAAGTGAAACCAATTTATGCAAATTTATGCGGGCTTCAGACTGTTAGAATTTTAATAGTCCCTTAGCTAAACACTTTAGGAGACTGATTTGGCTTAAAAATTGTAAATTTGTTCATTCAAAGGAGGTGTCCCATCAAAGCTCTAGCGATCGTCTTCGTTGTGTTGTCTCTTTTCTTGATTATCTTCCCTCAGTTCTTCGATTGTGAGTCGCAAGGTCGAGCGATTGAATTGCCCAACGGTAAGACAGTTGAGATGAAATGCCATTGGAGTGCCACAGCTGAAATCGCGTTGGGTGTGCCACTGCTGGCATCGGGTATCATGCTATTCATTACAAAAAATCGAGGCGTGAAAATTACCGTAGGAATAATGGCGATTGTTCTTGGCATCATGGCAGCATTGATTCCAGGCTATCTGATCGGTGTGTGCGGTATGGCGACAATGATCTGCCGCCAGGTAATGCTGCCGGCCGTTTATTTGGCAAGTGGTCTGGTGGTGCTCGCTGGCATTGCGACAATTATTATTGCTTCAAGCCGCAAAGAGACCGTCGAAATCTCCTAAGGAATGAAGGTAACAGTCATTCGTTATGAAATCCTTCGCGCTCGCGCTCAGATTTCTGACTTACCGCCCAAGTCGAAGTCTGGTAATGATTTTGTTTGTGCTGTTGGCAGTTGTCGCAGCGATTTGGAGTAGCGCGCTCACCAGGATTATTGACGCGGACCTTAGAAACAGCCTGGCTGGCATGAGAAAAATGGGCGCTGATATTGTTGTTATTCGGCGTGGGAGCAGTGAAGCCTATACTGAGCCAGGCAACACTGAGCTGAGCAATACCGCAAAACGTATTCGCAATATTGAAGACGTAGTTGGTGTCTCGACCCAACTACGTCTTTTCACTTATCAAAATAGTCCTTGGTCAGAACAGCCAAAAGCTTATGTCTATGCTGTTGACCCAGCGACAGATCTGACAGTAAGTGAATGGTTGCCCGAGGGCGCGTTGGGTTTCCTGGACGATAATGAAGTCTATGTTGGTAATCGGATTAAATTGTTGGGAACACAAGCTGTCGTCAGTCTGGCAGGTATGGAGCTTCAGGTGGCAGCGCGACTTGAGGAAACCGGTACGACTCTGGATGACACGATCTTTGTCACATTTCCCGCAGCCAGGGTGCTGGCAGAGAAATTTCGCACACTTACGGAGGTTAGTCCCGGTCTGGAAGCAAATTATGTGCCGGTCTTCATGGTTGCTGTGAGAAACGGAGTTGATGTCTTTGAAGTTTCGACACTCATCCTAAAACAGATACCAGGGGTCACGAGCTTTGAATCGAGCGAGTTTTATCGATCCGGGCGGGAGCAGTTGACAGGTCTGATCAACAGCCTGGATAAGATCATTGTATTCGTGTGGCTGGGGGCTTTGGTTGGCATCGCGACCGTGTTCCTGATCTCGCTCAATGAGCGGCGTCGGGAGATCGGGGTGTTGAGGGTGCTTGGCGCAGACCAGGCATTCGCGCTGCGGACGCTAATCATTGAAGGCTTGATGCTCGCTTTGATTGGCGCAATCCCTGGCGTGTTAGTCGGTGTTTTTGGTGGGGCATCGGTGCTTCCACGCCTGCTTACAGGAACAGCACCCCAGCTAATTGGCTTGACTGAATGGTTAAGTTCTGGCGCAACAGGTCTGTTAGTTTCATTTTTATCGGTAATTATCGCTACTATTGTTCCCATTCTTTGGGTGTTTCGACGTGACGCCGCGGTCTCGATGCGGGGATAGGATTGACGAGGAGCTTGAATGAATGACCAAAGGCTGATACTCAGGAATATCTCGGATAACCCGTTGAGGAGTTGGATCACAGCTATTGCTACTGCACTGGTAGCCGGATTGATCATCTTTGCCTATCTGCTGGTGAATGGCGCCGAAGAAAGTTTGACGCGTGTCATTCAAAGGTTGGGGGCAGATATTGCTGTCATACCTGCAGGTGACCAAATCCTGGTTGAGGAAGCCCTGCTAATGGGCAACCCAATTTCGATATGGATGCCCCGATCTGTGGTTGATGAAATCGCGCAAATCGAAGGAGTTGAGGTAGTATCACCCCAATTGTATCTTTCCACGATGCGCGGTGCTTCCTGCTGCACCGTTTCCGATATGTTTATGGTCGCTTTTGATCCTGCCACAGACTTCACCGTCTACCCGTGGATAAAAAACAACCTGGACGCACCGCTTGAGATTGGTCAGGGAATAGGTGGGACATACATCCGATATACGGCTGGTCGGGATGACATCCTTATTTATGGTTATGATATTGATCTAATAGGTTCGCTTGAACCGACGGGCAGTGGTCTTGACCAAAGCCTGTTTTTTACCTATGAGACGGCGCTGGAAATTGCCCGACTTTCCCCCGTTCAGGCAGAAGCGGAATTGGTTTTGACTCCTGACAGCATTTCCACAGCTTTGGTACGGTTGTCTGATGGCGCCGATGCTCATAAAGTGGCTGACGAAATCGAATCTAAAGTTCGGTTGGTGAGCGCCATCCCCGCGGACAGTTTATTCCGCAATCAACGCGATCACGTGGAGAACTTGAGGCAAAACCTTAGTTTGTTTTCAATGATTGTTTGGGTTATGTCCGTGGTTTTGATTGGATTCGTGAGCGCCGCGGCAGTACTTGGAAGACGGCAAGAATTGGGGGTGCTCAGGGTCCTGGGAGCAACGCAGATCCGCCTTACGATGATGCTCTTTTTGGAAAGCACAGTGCTCACCATCGCGGGTGTCGTTTTTGGCGTAGCCCTCAGCACCTCAGTATTGCTTCTCTTCAGAAACCTGATTACCCACTCGCTTAACCTTCCACTCTATATTCCAAGTCTGCCAGAGTTTCTATTACTGGCGATTGGAATCCTGTTGGTCGTATTAGCCAGCGTCTTTTTGGCTTTACTGGTGCCGATTCTAAAGGTCACCCGTGAAGAAGCCGCCACAGTGCTCAAGGAGTAGCCATGATCGAACTCACTAACGTCAGCAAAGAGTATGTCTCGAAGAAGGAAGCCTCCGTTATGGCGGTTAAAGATGTGAGTCTCCAGGTGGTTCAAGGAGAATTTGTTGTGGTCACTGGCAGGTCAGGCTCTGGGAAGACTACTTTATTGAATCTGATGGCTGGGCTGGCGAAACCCACACAAGGCCGGGTTGCGGTCAATGAAACCAACCTTTGGGAGATCAATGATACCAAACGAGCCAAGTTACGTAATCAGAAACTCGGATTTGTTTTTCAATTTCCCAGTTTGCTGCAGTCGTTAACTGTGTTGGAGAATATCGTGCTGCCACTTGGTTTTTTTGGCAATGGGGCCACTCAGGCTGACCTCGACAGGGCAAAACAATTACTCGCAACAGTCGGATTATCCGATAAGGTCAACGCGGTTCCGCGTCAACTTTCGGCTGGGCAGCAACAACGGGTGGTGATTGCTCGCGCGCTAATCAACTCGCCTTCAATTTTATTGGCAGATGAACCGACCAGCAATCTAGACGAGCAGACAGAGACTGAGATTGTCAGCCTTCTACTGGATATTTACCATAAGCAGAACATCACCATGGTACTTGTCACGCATGATGGCAGCATGTTGAAACATGGCACACGCAGCATTGTGATGAGTGGAGGCAAAATCAGTTCTGATACAAAAAGCGTTGAGATATTGTCAGGAGACGCTCAAGGATTGCGTGCTTGACTCATGGCGGAGTGATTGACAGCCACTCTTTATCAAAATATTGTCCGTGCTGCAATCAGAGGAATTTGCACAAACCTCGCTGACAGAAACAGAAAAACCAGATTGCGGGTTACTTTGCGCGGAGGGGAAACAAGAGGTACATGGCCGGCTTCTCGAAGTATTTTAGGCGGGATTCGGCGTTGTAGTATTCGATCTCATCAATCAGGTCAGATTGCTGATAGGGGGAAGTTG
>Ga0116155_10003466_pt1 | contig 10444 bp, 12 predicted proteins | sample AD_UKC032_MetaG_FD_89890 | JGI IMG/M metagenome (GOLD analysis project Ga0116155, IMG submission 89890) | Active sludge microbial communities of municipal wastewater-treating anaerobic digesters from USA - AD_UKC032_MetaG | ecosystem: Engineered > Bioreactor > Anaerobic > Digestate | place: USA... | reverse complement strand
CCGGTCAGCACCACTCCTCCCACAAACACCGTCACCTTGGCTCCGTTTTTAATTCTCATTGAATTTTGTTCACAGGTTTCAAAGACATCTCCTTCCTCCCCATAAGCCTCTCGGGTAACCTGATCTTGAGTCTGGTTCAAAATCAATTGAGCCATTTTGACATCAACTCCCAGGTGCTTGGCCAGGGTTCTTACCGTTTTACCTGCCGGAGCGCTCTCAATTATCTTTTGAATTTCAACCGTAGTATAGGCAGAAACATCTTTTACTATATTAAAGGCTGTTTTTTCACCGGCCATTTTGTCAGCTTCTTTTTCAAGTTCCACTACCTTGCCTTCCAGTGCTTTCCACCCCTCAATAACGGCGCTCATTTGTGTATTCCATTTATCATAATCTCCATATTCTTTTGCTTTTTCCAAAACATTTTCCGTTTGATATCGAACCAGAGCATATTCTTTTGAAACGGATAAAGTTTTTTCGTAAACCGTTTGATCTAAAGCTGGAGTTTTTTCTCCCTTTTTCAAAAATAAAAAACCAACAATTGCCACAATTGCTAAAGCAACAATTGCCATTGGGAAAATTTTTTTTATTGACATGGCCAATTATATCAGTACCACGTCATTCCGAAGATGTACTCAGTGTAAGATGGCGGAAGGGGGGGTCCCTTCGACAAGCTCAGGGCCTTGCTTCTTGTTCCACCATTCAACACATCGACAAACTCAGTGCTTCTTGCTTAATTGTATTAATAATTCCGTATTTCCATCAATTAATGCCTTCTTTTTTGCTAAAGACCAACCTTTAATCTGTTTTTCTCTTAATAGTGCTTTTTCTTTTGAATCTAATTTTTCGTGGTAAACAAGTTTAATATCAGAAAATTTATGGGTAAAATTTGATTGTTTTGTTTGGTGTTCAGTTAATCGTCTTTCAACATTATTTGTCGAACCAACATAATAAATTTTCTGATCGCAAAAAAGAATGTAGATAAACCACGGCATTAGTTTATTTTACGGCGAAGCACTGAGCTTGTCGAAGTGCGGAGCATGGGGGTCTGAAATCTTTATGTCCCTAAATGAGATAGTATAAAGAAGTATCTAATATTTAAGATCCACGGCAACAATTTCTTTTGTTGGTAACAAGGATAAACTTCTTTTTATTTCTTCTTCTGTGTGTACTAAAGAACTACATGTCATCAAATCAATATGTATAGCACTGTTTTCGGGCCATGTATGAATTACTAAATGTGACTGTGATAATATCCAAAATTTAGTTAAACCATTATTGGGAAACTGGTGTTTTTCTTTTTTAACTACATTTAACTTAAGATTGTTAATCAATAAATTGGCAATTTGATCAATAAATTTTTCGTTTATTTCTACCTCTTTCGTAAAAATTATTTTGACAGCGTAGTGTTGGAAAAAGGGAAAATTAATCATTTGTATATACTTTTTTTAAATTTAATTCGATAGTTTTTGTACTCGGTGTCCAATCTAAAACATACAATGAACTTTGTGAACCAATACTTTCTGCCCCGAAATATTTGTTAAATTGTGGGAATTTAGTCTTTATTAGTAGATTGTGCCCCAATATCAATTTTTGAATCTCAACCTCGCGTTCTCTGGCTCTATCACTATTTCCATAACACAGATAAATTCTCCCTAAAAAATTTTTTTTAAATATCCTGATGGCTTGGTTTAGAAAAATATTTATTCCGTCAATAGTGTATGGAGGATCAGTAAAAACTACATCATATTCATCAAGCCATTTTTTATCGATGGGTTGAGATAAATCTTGTTCAATTATTTCAATCTCCAGATCATATTCTTTCGATATTTTGTTAATAAACTCGTTTAGTCGTTTATCTATTTCAAATACGGTTATTTTATTGCATTTATGAGTTAGGGCAGCGGCAACCGAGACCAAGTCATCGTCACCTAAAAAAGCTACCTTTTTGTCATTTAGATCTCCGTTTTTTAATAGTTTTATCACTCGTTTTATGGTCGTTTTGATAGTGGCGTTAAATTGATCTAAATCTCTGTTTGGCTTTGGTCTAAATTTTTGGTATTTTATTAAAACCTCTCTAACTCTTTTTAAATCACAAGTCCTTTCATCAAGTCTAATTTTATTTGACATTTCTCGAATCTCATTGACCATGCTTTTTTTTACAAAAATATATTTTGAATTCTTTTCTATAATATCAGTAAATTCATGAATTAATCGATATAAGTGTGTTTGAGGTAAGCCTAATTTTCTGATTAATTCCTTACTGGGATATTTTGATGGTCTAGAAATTAAATACAAAAATTTTGCCACCACTTTTTTGCGTAATTCTAGTTTATTAGCAATTTCTTCAATCTTTTTATACATTTTTTTTTGAGACATATCATATTATAAACCATTTTAATATTTTATTATTTTACATATAACCTATATTATAATATAATAGGTGTATGAATAAAGAAAAAAGATTACCTGCTGTCACTGAAAATAGGCTAAAAGAAATATTGACTTTTAAACCAGTAGAAAAATTAGGTCAAAATTTTTTGATAGATCCATTGATGGTTAATAAGGTGGCTAACTCAACAATTCGAGGGGCTGATGTTGTAGAAATTGGTACTGGTCCCGGAAATATTACAAGAGGAATTGCTCAAAGAGCCGACAATGTGATTGGTTTAGAAATTTTTCCCGATTTTGTCGAAGCTCAAAATATTCTTTTAAAAAATTCTCCTAATGTAAAGATAATTATTCAAAATGCATTAAAATTTGACTTTGCTAAGTGGGCTGACATTGACAGAGATGCTAGACATCAGGTAATCGGTAATATCCCCTTTAATATTTCTGAACCACTGTTAACAACACTAGCTGGTATATCCGATAAGATAGAAAATATAACTTTATTGGTGGGTGACAACTTGGCTACGACAATGACAATGACAAATCCTTATGATGACCGGTATACCCGATTATCATTTATCGCGAGTATTTTTGACGTTTGCCGAACTATACATGTTCCGCGAACCTGCTTTTGGCCAGTTCCTAGAACAGATTCAGATGTTATTTCTTTGACACCAAAAGAATTTCCCGAAAATGGAAAAATGTTTGGATTTCAACTAAGAAAAAAAATTGTTTTGGACCAGGCGGCTAATTTAACTTTGGCCAAAGTCTTAAACGGATTTTCATCTGGCTCTGAAACTGGAAAAATCTTGGATAAAGATTTGTCACATCGTTTCGATCGCAGACAAACACGAAGTGAATTAAAGAGAGTCATGAAAGATTTAAACAGAATGCCGATTGGTAGAAAAGAAATTGATTCTGATTCAATGAAGACGATGAGGTCATTGATATCAAGAATAGGATTATCAGCGGAAATTCTCAGTAAACCATTCAGCCGATTAAATAATAATGAGGTTCGAAAGTTGGCGATGGCAATTGATAATCTATAAAATTATTTCAAGTTTTTCAATCTTGTGCCTAATAAGAAGTCGATCTCTTTCTTTGTAATATTTTTGAATAATGTGTTCGGCTCAGGTATTTTTTCACCAACTCTTGGACTGGTATGATCAAAAATTACATCGACTGCACCCAACGTAAGAGAAAAGTTTAGTTCATCATCGGATAAATAATTTTTACTAAAATAGCCTTCAATAAAATTTATTAAAGATAGGCCGCCGTAATTTTTATGAAATTGATTATGGAGAAAATCTGCACAAAATATAGCCAAATCCCAATAAATGAAATTGAGTCCACCAAACTCCCAATCTGATATATATATCTTTTTTTTATCTTTCATGATATTTCTAAGTCTGTAATCACCATGCGTCAATCCAATCTTTGGTTTTGTGACTTTCTCTTTAGAACTATTTATTAAATCTGAATACTTTTTTTGGGCATTGTATCTATCTAATATTCCTGGCGGCCAAACACTAGATAACGTCTGACATTTTCTGTGGATTAATGCTAAGTGTTCTCCTATAATCTTCAAATCAGAGTTGTTTAAAGACTCTTTGTTTATTTTTTTTAAAGTGATTTGCTTTAATTGCAGGTTAGTCCTAAGTAAAGGAACTGAAATTGTCGAAAATAGCTGGTTAAAGAATACCTCATTAAAATATCTCTTTTCTACCCTGTCTCCTTTAATTTGTTTGATAAGTTCTTCCATCATTTGTTGTATGTCAATGTCTCTATAACATCTGCCTTCTCCAAAAACTCAATAATTACATTTGCTGTTGTATGGTAATCATTATTGTTTTTAACCAGTGTAAAACTACTATTATTAATCTGTTTTGATTGTTTTATTATCTCGTTTTGCAATATAAACAGTTTGTCGGTAGAATATCTTTCTAACATTTCTCTATCGTCTCCAAATAACTTAGTTCGATTAAGATTTAATCTTGCTTCGTTTGTAGTCAAAATAATTAATTTGTTTCTATTTCTTAGATAGGGCTCAACAATTAACGGGGTTAGTTGTACTCCCTCAAAAATCATGTCACGGACTCCTTGCGCTTCTAACTTAGGTAATACAAAAGGTAAAATAGAACTGACTGCCTCGGCGTACTTATTGAATCCTATAACTAGATTCTTTGGCGTATATTTACCATTACCAATATTTTGGTAACTATCGCACGAACCATACTTCACAAACGAGTTCCGACTTGAAGGCTTCTTTCTATTTTCAAATTCCTGTGAAAGTAGTCTAAAAATATCCATTGATTGAGTAGCGCAACCTTCAATATCTGCCGCAACTAAGGGAGTTACTGTTGATTTCCCCGAAAGTGGAATTCCGGTAATAAATAATACTGTATTTGGAAACTTAAATCTATATCGTGGTATTTTCATCTTTCCAAACATCGTTTTTTCTTTTAACCCATAATAGATTTTTCAATTTTGCTTTGGATTCTTTTTGAATCTTTTCATCATTCGGATTTGTCAAATTCTTTAAAATTATTTTACCGATAAGATTTACCTCTTCGGGCCGATAACCTCTTGCCGTAATCCAAGTTGCTCCCAATCTGATTCCACTGGCAACATATGGTTTTAATGTATCGCCTGGTACTACTTGTCTATTTGTTAATATACCAATTTTCTCTAGTATCTCCTCTGAATCTTTTCCTGTTAGTCCCAAAACACTATAAGTATTCAACACCATTAAGTGAGTGTCACTCCCGCCAGTCACCAATAACCCGGGAAGTTTATTAAATACTTCTTCGAAAACTTTCATATTTATCAGAAGTCGGTCGATGTATTTTGAAAACCATGGTTTAGATGTATCTAATAAACATTGAGCCATTTCAAATATTCGTCTCAAAGGTACACTTGACTGTGTTCCCGGATGAACAGCTTTATCTATTATTTGCTCAAGTTCTTTTTTACATAAAATAATTCCACCATGAGGTCCCAGCATAGTTTTATCTAAAGTCAAAGTTACTACGTCACAGGAGGGAAAAGGTTGGGGAAACTTATTGGCAACCACTAAACCAGCAGGATGTGATAAGTCTGCCATTAGATAAGCCCCTACTTTTGCTGCAATTTTCTTTAGTTTTTTGAAATCAATTTCTCTTGGGTATGAAGAAGCACCACAGACAATTAGTTTTGGTTTAAATTCAACTGCTTGTTTTTCAATTGCTTTGTAATCAAGTCTTCCATCTTTTCCCGTACCATAAAAGTTAAAATTAAAAAATCTTCCTGAAAAATTTATTTTTAGCCCATGGGTCAAATGTCCTCCGTCACTAAATTTCATTGCTAAAACTTTGTCACCATTTAAAAGTAATCCTTGATAAACAGCTTGATTTGCCTGGCTTACCGAGTGAGGTTGTACATTAGCATGGTCAGCTCCAAATTGTTGACAAGCCAACCTGCAGGCTATTTCTTCAATTCGATTAAATCCTTCCGCTCCAGCGTAAGGTCTATGATCCAACAAGCCTTCTGCAATTGCATTATGCCTTAATGTTGTGTTTAAAAAATATTTTAAAGGAGTAGGGCTAGCTGGCGCAATTAAGTTTATTGTTTGCAAATCATAATTATCCTGAAATCGCGCTGCTTCCATTAATTCTTTCTCAATTTTTTTTAGATTTATTCTTTTTTTCTTTTTATTCATGTTAATTTATTAACCTCCTTGTTTTATAAGGGTCTTTAACTATCTGGAAAAAATAACCAGCCATATAAAAACTGTTCCATATAAGATCATATATTGCACTTAATAAACCCTTTTTTTTGGCAACGTCAAATATCATTGAATAATGTGATCCGATACCTTTAGCAATATTTTTTTCTACCCTAATTCGTTTACCAATTCCATATTTAAATGCACTATTTAGATCTTGCTTTAAGGTTAGGGATGGGTGATAGGCAATAGCACTTGGAACCGATTTTATTTTTATTCCAGCTGCAACAATTCTCTTGTTCAAATCGGCGTCTTCGGTCCAATATATATCGCTGTGAAAAAAGAATCCACCAATTTTATCGGCTAAATCTTTTCTAAGCCCTAAAAAGGGATTATAAGCCTTGACCGTATCAGCATTAGTATAGTCTCTGACTCTTGATATTGATCTAGAAATTAAATTATTGTATTGGAATATTACCTTACCTTTGGCAACAAAATTATTATTGAGGGCTAAAAATATTTTTTTAATTGCCCGAGGATGAAAAATACAATCTGAATCCATTAATATAAATTTCTTATTGGTAGCTTTTTCAATTCCAGAGTTTAAAGAGTTGGGAAGATTTCTTTCAGATAAGGTAACAACTTTTACGGGATATTTTTTAACAATATCAATAACCTCTTTGGTCGGACCGTTAAGAACAACAACTATTTCGACATTTTCATTAATACTATCGAGACAAGTTTTTATCCTAATATCGGTGGCACAGGGAATAATAATACTTAAAGGAAGTTTATTTTTTTTCATTTTTTGTAATCCAATAATTTCCAATGGCGAGACAGTCAATGGCACTGGAATAAAATGATCTAATGGCTTGATCTGGAGTGCATACAATTGGTTCTCCGGCAATATTAAAGGATGTATTCAAAATAATAGGAGTTTTAGTAATTTTATAGAACTCTTTTATTAACTGATAATATTTTTTATTGGTTTTCTTTGTTACAGATTGGTACCGAGATGTCAGATCCGTATGAACTACGGCTGGAATTTCCTTGGCTTTATTTTTGTGCACCTTATGGTTTTGAAGCATGAAAGGCGAGAAACTGCTCTTTTCAAAATAATCTTTTCGATAATCTTCCAAAATACTTGGGGCTAGCGGTCGCCAATTTTCACGGGATTTAATCTCATTAACAACATTATGCATAGAACCAATTTTCGGGTTGGCTAGAATACTACGATTTCCCAAAGCCCTGGGGCCGCCTTCCATTCGGTCCTGAAACCAAGCTACTATTTTTCCCTCAGCCAATGATCTTGCCGCAATCTTTTCAATATTATTAACTTTTTTGTATAAAATTTTGTGTCTGTTTAATGATTCTTTTATTTCCATGTCGCTATATCCTGGCCCAAGAAAAATGTGGTTAAGACGCTCAAATTTTGATCCATTAATGTTATGTGCTTTTTCTAATGCGGCACCAACACTGACTCCGGCATCGTTTGCTGCTGGAGAGATATAAAGATTGTCGACAATCTTCTCGGAAATTAATAATCCGTTGGTGGTACAGTTTAGCCCTATTCCACCAGCAATTACTAAATCTCTACAACCAGTAAAATCAATAAGAGACTTGGCTAAATATATGATTGCTTTTTCCAAAGACAATTGTACTGAATAAGCAAAATCTTTATGACTTTGGTTAAAACATAATTCAGAACTAATCGTTCCAGATAAAGATTTATATTGACTATTTTTTTTAATTTTAATTTTAAAATTTTCATCAAAATATTTATGCCAAACTTCAATAATTTTTTCTTGTTCATCAAGAGAATTTTTCAGCAAAGATATATCTTTAGGAAAACCTTTTATTGAATAATTAATTTTATTGAAGATAAAGTTTTCAAAGACATGCCCCCTTTTACCATGACCAGCGAGCCCCATTAATTTTCCAGCATCCGAGGTTCTCAAACCTATATATTTACAGGCTGCTTCCATCATATATCCTAGAGAATATGCAATTGGAATTTGACTAATTATTTTTATCTCACCGTTTTTTGCAAAACCTAAAGTACCGCTGGCGTTTTCACCCTGACCATCCAAAACCAATATCGAAGCATCCTTAAATCCACTGAGACGATACGAACTGGCTGCATGAGATAAATGGTGATTTATAAATTCAATTTGTGGAATTTTATTATATTTATATAACGTTTTTGGAAATATTGAAGAAATTATATATTCTTTAAAATTAGGCGGCTTTCTTCCTCTCAGGGAATATTCAAGAGGTAAATCCCATCCATACACAACAAAATCGATATCCTCAACATCAATTTCCGCCTCGTGTAAACAATATGCAACCGAAATTTGAGGCATAGAATCAAAGCTGTATCTTTTTCTATTAAATCGCTCCTCTTCCGCAAAGGCAATAATTTCATTCCCAATTATTAAACAGGCCGAAGCATCGTGACCTCGCTCAGACCATCCGTTTAAACCTAAAATAACAGTTTTATTATTTTTCATATTTAATTGGATCTTGAGAAACATTTAAATTAAAAGCCTCAATTCGGGAAAGACAATTACTGCAATGGCCACAGGCAAAATCTATTCCATTGTGACAAGACCAGGTAAGTTCGAAGGGAACTTTAAGCTTTTTACCAATCTTTACGGCTCCAGTTTTATCAGTTTTTGTTAGTGGGTGAAAAATTTTTATATCTTTTTTTAACATGGTTCCCATAGATATTATTTTTTGAAAAGCTTTGATAAATACGGGGCGATTATCTGGACAAATATGGTCACCCCCAGTTGAACCAACTACAATAATGTCAGCCTTTTCCACTTCAGCCAAAGCGGTGGCAACAGCTAAAAATATTGAGTTTCTAAATGGGACGTATTCTAAGCGAAAGTTTTTTTCATCAAGTGAAATATTTTTATCAAGAAGCGCTGAACCACCAAAATCTTTTATCCAAGGAAGATCAACTTTATGAACATGTTTTATATGCCAATGCTTAACTAATTGGTCTAAACACCATTCTTCCTTTTTTACTGTCTTTTGGCCATATCGTAAAAATAAAAAGATTGGCTGATAACCTTTGCTGATGGCAATAGCTGAAGCAACAGCGCTATCTAGTCCACCACTAATCAAGCAAATTGCTTTCTTATTTTTCATTACTTATCTCCTTTCCTAAAATGGCTTTATTTAAATACATGAAAGGAATATTGACCAATCCAACAATCCATTTTAGAACTGTCTGACCAACAATTAATGGCATTAATGGCATAAGACCAGCAAAGGCAAGTGGAATAAAAATTAAACTATCAAGGAGAAGAGAAGGTATGGAACTAAAAACATTTCTGGTCCAAAGATGTTTTCCTTTTGTAATTTTTTTGAAATACTGATAAATGATTGCATCAACATTTTCTGAGGTTAAAAATGCTACCCAACTCGCAAGAGTAATTCTGGGTACAACGCCAAAAATTTGTTCCCAAGTTTTTTGAAGTGTCCAGAAAGGTGCTGGGGGAAATGAGGTCCCGAGCCACAAAAAGAACAGCATTGCCACTTGAGAAACAAAAGCAATAAAAATCATTTTGTGTGTTTCCCGACGACCAAATTTCTCGTTGACAATATCAGTTAATAAATAAGTAATCGAAAAAACCAAAACTCCGCTTGGACCGGTAAATGTAGCAAATCCCAAATTAAAAGCAGAAATTTTAGCGGCAAGTATCTGAGAAACCAAGATAAAAGTGACATAGAGACCGATGAGCAAATCGGGCTTATGATACTTACGAGCATACAAACTCCCGACTAAAGTAAAACAAGTAATCCCAATTATCCAAATTATTATTAATATAAAATTCATAGACTTAACTTTCCAGCCAAACTTGAACAGGCTGGTGTGCATTTGAATGTTTAACATCGGCTATAACTTTCAGGTACGTGGGTTTAATTGAGTCATTAACCTCCTGATAAATTTGGTTGACTAAATCTTCTGCAGTAATTTTTTGAAGTGCTAGTGTGCTGACTACCTCCTCTGTGTGAACATACTCCAAGGCATTTTTATCGGGACGATATTCGATAATAATATCGCCTCCAAATTCTTTATCAGTAACCGAACAGATAGCCTTAAAGGGGATGGTTATTTTCGTTCCAGATATTTTATAAGGCAAAGGAATTGAGTTAATCATTTCTGAATATATATGAATAAATAATTTGGAAAAGACCAAAAAAATACGGTCAACAATATGACCGTATTGAAACACAACGAAATCGTTACAAGAGAAAACTTAGTTAAGATATAATAATTTTTCATTGCAGGTTTTATTGGTTCATCGAAAGGGATGAAGTCCTGCTACCGCTGCAAGCTTT
>Ga0116155_10003463_pt1 | contig 10456 bp, 5 predicted proteins | sample AD_UKC032_MetaG_FD_89890 | JGI IMG/M metagenome (GOLD analysis project Ga0116155, IMG submission 89890) | Active sludge microbial communities of municipal wastewater-treating anaerobic digesters from USA - AD_UKC032_MetaG | ecosystem: Engineered > Bioreactor > Anaerobic > Digestate | place: USA... | reverse complement strand
GTAGACGGTGTTCGCCCCCTTGTAGGCCCAGACGATGCCGAGCCGCGGCTGGAGCGCGTCCCCGAACTTGATCTCGTGCATCAGGTAGCGGCTCCCCTGCGCGACCTCGAAGCCCGAGACGGTCCCCTCCTTCTCCCGGAGGCCCTGCCCGTAGAGCTTGTCGTTGCTCGCCAGGAGGCCGACGTTCACGGTGAGGTTCGCCCAGCGGATCGAGTCGTTCAGCTCGATGTTCTGCTGGTGGTACTGCGAGTTGATCGTCGGGACGTTGAGGATCCCCTGCTGCTGCACCTGGGCCTGGTAGTAGATGGGCTGGCCCGCGCAGGTGGAGTTCGACGGGCAGTTGAGCCGGCCGCCGGGGATCGTGATCGAGCCCCAGCCGTTGGAGGTCCGGTAGAGGTCCTCCTGGTCCTTCGACCACTGGTAGCCGACGTGCAGGTTGTGGGTCACCTTCCGGCCGAAGGAGACGTCGTAGCCGAGCTGGTAGCTCTGGCGGTAGAAGTCGTTGTAGTCGAACTGCGTCCCGGCGCCGATCCGGCCGCCTCCCTTGCGAACGCCGTCCTGCAGGTAGCCGTACCTCTCGATGATCGGGGCGATGAAGTCGTTGAAGGCGGTCTGCCCCGCCACCGGGACGGGGATCGTGACGAAGCCCATCGTGTCGAGGGCGCCGACGTTCAGGGTCGTGCCCACCGCCATCGACGGGACGACGTCGAGGACCGTGTCGGGCCTCCCCGCGTTCGGGTTGCGGAAGTCTGTGAACTTCGCCGTCGCGTAGCTCTTGTCGTTGATGATCCAGGAGCCCTCGAAGATCGCGATCTTCTGCTTCGCCTTCGCGCCGTTGCTCGTCGAGGCGGCGTAGGCCTCTCCGCCGACCCCGTAGTGGCTCTCCTCGCGGTCCGAGTGCCGGTAGGAGCCGTTGAGGAGGATCGAGTCGGTCGGGGAGTAGGTGAGCTTGCCGAAGAGCTCGTCGCGCGTGCTCTTGTAGTTCGGGACCTCGCCGTAGAGGTTCGCGCGGTTGTCGCGCGTGCTCGTCGGGCTGTAGTAGGAGGCGTAGAAGAAGAGGCGGTCCTTCAGGATCGGGCCGCCGAGGTTGGCGACCGCCCAGTCCTTGTCCTCCTCGAAGACGGAGGCGCTGGTCGTCCTCCGGTCGGCGATCAGGCTCTCCGGCTGCATCTGGTACGAGAGGCTGCCGCGGAACGCGTTCGTCCCCGAGCGGCTGACGGTGTTCACCGTGATGCCGGCCGCGCGGTTGAACTCGGTGGCGTCGGCGCCTCCCTTGACGACCGCGACCTGCTCGATGTCGTGCGAGGAGGGGTCGGCCGAGAGGGTGCCGAAGAGCGGCAGGTTCACGTTCACGCCGTCGAAGCTGTAGACGTTGTCCTGGCCGCTGCCGCCCGCGCTCGGGCCGCGGACGGAGTCCTCGGTGTACTGGACCCCGGGGACGAGCTTGACGAGGTCGCGGTACTCCTGGCCGACCGGCAGGGCCTTGATGACCTGCTCGTCGACGGCCGCCTTCAGCGCGGACGACTCGGTGTCGAGGAGCGTGGCCGTCGCGACGACGGTCGCCGCTCCGGTGACCCCGGCGATCGAGAGCGTCGCGTTGACCATCGTGTCCTGGCGGAGGACGACGCTCGCCGGGCGCTTCACGGTGGCCATCCCCTGGAGGGTGAACGTCAGCTCGTACCTGCCGGGCGGGAGGAGCGGGAGGCGGAACTCGCCGTTCGCGCCGGTGACGGTGTTCCGGGGCTGCGGCAGGACGTTCGAGGTCGCCTGGACGGAGACCCCGGGCAGGGCGGAGCCGTCGTCCATCGTGACCTTGCCGACGACGTTGCCCGTCTGCTGGCCGAACGCAGGCGAAGCGATCAGCACCACCATCAGTGCCCTCAGGAGCCACTTCATTCGAATCTCCTCCCTATCAGGTAGCCACGCCGAACGGCGCGGCGAGTGTCTTACCCAGGGAAACGCCGGACGGAATACTGCAGCCTAGTGTAGCCGAGGCCGTGCCGGCGCGAGGCGCGGATTCGAGCCCGTCCGGGGGGCCCGTCAGGGGAGGAGGCCTTCGAAGAGCCGCTCCCCTTCGATCAACCGTCGCGTCGTCGCGTCGGCGCTCGCGCGGGCGGCGCGGACCCTCTCCTTCCGGTCGGCTTCGCCGAGGAGGACGCTCACCTGGGCCCTCTTGAAGAGCGCCATCGGAGCGTCGGGGTGGCTGCGGGGGACGCGATCGAGGGCATCGCGGGCCTCCTCGAGCCGGCCGGCCGCGAGGGAGAGGACGCCGAGCTCCAGGTCCCTGCGGAACGCGCCTCCCTGCAGGCCTCGCGCCCTCTCGAGGGCGGCGAGGGCGGGCGCGGTCTCGCCGAGCCGCATCCGGAGGAGGCCGGCCTCGACGAGGCGCGTCCCCGGGTCGCCGGAGAGCGGGACGGCCCGCTCGAGGAGCGCCGCCGCCTCCGCGAGCCGCCCCTGGCGAACCCGGACCTGGGCGAGCCCCTCGATCGCGGCGAGCCGGTCGGGCTGGGCCTCGAGGACCGCCTCGAGGAGAGGCCCGGCGCGCTCGACCTGCCCGTGCTTCAGATGGTGCAGGCCGAGGTAGTGCCGGACCTCGACCGAGCGCGGGTCGATTCGCCGCGCCCGCTCGAAGGCGGCGAGCGCGTCCTTCTCCTGGCCGAGGAGCGAGCGGCAGGCGGCGAGCTGGACGGCGGCCATCAGGTTCCCGCCGTCGCGCGCGAGGACGCGCTCGAAGCGCTCGGCGGCGCGGGCGTAGCTCCCGCGGGCGAAGGCGAGGGCGGCGGCGTCGAGGTCGGCGAAGAGGGCCGTCATCTCCGCTGCGCGCGGCGCGTCCGCGGGGACGGCGCCGGGGGCCTCCCCCGCGACGAGGTAGCCGAGGCTGGCGAGGCGCCGCCGCTCTTCGTCGCTGGCCGGTCTCGGGGCGGTGGCGGCGGACGCGCCCGGCAGCGGGTAATCCGCGACGGCCCGGGCGAGGGCGCGGTCCGGGGCGACGCCTCCGGCGAGGTCCCGCGCCTCCGCCGGGTCGACGTGCAGGTCGTAGAGCTCGAGACGGCCGGAGCGGATCAGCTTCTGCCGCCCCGCGACGCCCATCACCTGCGGCTGCCAGCGGTAGTTGAGGTACGGCTGCATCGCCTCGGCGAGGACCGGAGCGCCGCCGGGCGCGAGGAGCGTGCCGTCGGCTACCTCGCCGGCGAGGCCGAGGAGCGTCGGCCGGACCTGGCGGAGGCTGACGGGATCAGCGCGCGTCCCCGTCCCGGCCCCGGCGCCGGCGACGACGAGCGGCACGCGCATCACGCCCTGGTAGAGGAGGTTCCCGTGCAGCATCTCGCCGTGGTCGCCGCGCCCCTCGCCGTGGTCGGCGGCGACGACGATGCCCGCCCCGCGCGTCCCGGCCGCCGCCTCGAACGCGGTGACGAGGCGCCCCAGCTCGTGGTCCATCGCGGCGATCTCGCCGAGGTACGGGTCGTCCGGAAAGCGGCTGCGGAACGGCTCGGGCGGCTCGTAGGGGTCGTGCGGGTCGTAGTAGTGGACCCAGAGGAATCGCGGGCGGGCCTCGGGTCGCGCGAGCCAGGCAAGGGCGCGGTCGGTCGTCTCGCGGGCGGAGCGCTCGACCCGTCCGTCGCCGAGCTCATCGTCGTAGAGGTCGAACCCGCGGGCGAGGCCGAACGGGCTCTCGAGCGGATAGCCCGAGACGAACGCGGCCGTGGCGTAGCCGAGCTCGCGCAGCCGCTCGGTGACGAGCGGGACGTGGTCCGGCAGGCGCCTCCCGTTCTCGTGGAGGCCGTGCCCCGCCGGGTAGAGCCCGGAGAGCATCGAGGCGTGGGAGGGGAGGGTCGTCGGGGCGGTCGCGTAGGCCTGGGAGAAGCGGACGCCGCGCGCGACGAGGGCCGCGAAGGTGGGGGTCGCGGCGGCGTCCCCCTCGGGGGCGAGGGCGTCGGCGCGCGTCGTGTCGAGGGTGACGAGGAGGAGCGCGGGGCGCTCCGGAGGGGGCGCCGGCCGGGCGGGCTCGCGGGAACAGCCGGCCGTCAGCGCCAGCGCGGCCGCGAGGAAGATCCGGCGCGGGAGGGGTCCGCCGACGCTCACGAGGCCGAAAGTCTAGCCGACCCCGAGCCGCGACCGCGGCGTCCCGGAAGCTGCCAGAATCGCCGGCGGATGGACGCCCCGCCTCCCGGTCCCGGCGCCACGAGGCCCGGCCTCGCCCTCGCGCTCCCCGGGCGCCGCAAGCCGTACGTGATGGCGCACCGCGGGAACCGGACCGCCTGCCCGGAGAACACCCTCGCCTCGTTCCGCCGCGCCCTCGAGGACGACGCCGACGTCCTCGAGACCGACCTCTGGCTTTCGGCCGACGACGTCTTCGTCTGCATCCACGACGCCACGCTCGAGAGGACGACCGACGGGGCCGGACCCGTCGAGGCGAGGAGCCTTGACGAGCTGAAGACGCTCTCCGCCGGCTGCGGGCGGCCGGAGTTCGCCTCCGAGCGAATCCCGACCCTCGCCGAGGTGGCCGCGCTCCTGCCGCCCGACCGGGGGCTCGCCCTCGAGCTGAAGAGCGACCGGTTCCTCGATCCCGACGTCGGCCGGCGACTCGGAGAGGAGCTCGAGACGCTCGGCGTCCTCGACAGGTGCGTCGCCCTTTCGTTCTCGCGGGCGAGGCTGGAAGCCTGCCGGCGCGGTGCGCCCCGTCTCCCGACGGGCTGGATCACGCTCGAGGAGTCGAAGCCGCTCCCGGGGACCGAGCTGCTCGGGCCGTACTGGCCGCTCCTCCTCCTGAACCCGCTCTACGTCGCTCTCGCCCACCGCCGCGGGCAGGCCGTCGCGCCGCTCGACCCGTCCCCGGGCCGCCGGCTCTGGCTCTGGAAGCTCCTCCGCTGCGACGCCGTCCTGACGGACGACCCGGCCGAGACGGTCCGGCAACTCGGGAGGAGGCCGCCCCGTATCTGAACGAGGCCCGGGCCGTCCCGCAGAAGGGATAATGCGAGGTCCGGCCTTTTCCGGAGGGAGGATTCCACTTGAGCAAAGCGTTCCGTACCACCGTCGTCCTCGTGGCGGCCCTCTGCGCCGCGTCCCCCGTCGCCGCCGACGAGGGGATGTGGATGCCCCAGCAGATCCCCGACCTCGCCCCCCGCCTCGCCCAGCTCGGCTTCACGGGCGACGCGAAGATGTGGGCCGACCTGACCGGCTTCCCGATGAACGCCGTCATCTCGCTCGGCGGCTGCAGCGCCTCGTTCATCTCGCCCGACGGCCTCATCGCGACGAACCACCACTGCGTCCAGGGGTCGCTCCAGTACAACTCGACCCCCGAGAAGAACCTGATCGTCGACGGCTACCTCGCGCGGACGCGCGAGGAGGAGCTCTCGAACGGCCCCGGCTCGCGCGTGTGGGTGACGGTCGCCGTGAACGACGTCACCGACGCGATCACCGGGAAGCTCGCTCCGAAGCTGACCGACCGGCAGCGCTACGACGCGATCGAGCGCCGGATCAAGGAGCGGACGGCGGCCTGCGAGAAGGACGGCCTCCGCTGCCGCGTCGCCTCCTTCTTCGAGGGGCTGAAGTACTACGAGATCGCCCAGATGGAGATCAGCGACGTCCGCCTCGTCTACGCCCCGCCGCAGGGGATCGGCAACTACGGCGGCGAGACCGACAACTGGCAGTGGCCCCGCCACACGGGCGACTTCTCCTTCTACCGCGCCTACGTCGGCAAGGACGGCAAGCCCGCCGCCTACTCGAAGGACAACGTCCCCTTCCGCCCGAAGCACTTCCTGAAGGTCTCCCCGAAGGGGGCGAGCCCCGGCGAGCTGATCTTCGTCGCCGGCTACCCCGGCCGGACGCAGCGGCACGAGACGTTCGCCGAGGTGAAGGAGCGGACGGAGTGGGGCTTCCCGCGGTACGTCCGCCGCAACCGGGAGATGATCGCGATCCTCGAGGAGGTCACGAAGGGTTCGAAGGAGCTCGCGATCAAGGCCGAGCCGCGGATGCGGGGCCTCCAGAACGGGATGAAGAAGAACGAGGGGGTCCTCGCCGGGCTCGTCAAGGGCGGGATCCTGGCCCGCAAGGAAGAGAAGCAGAAGGCCCTCGAGGCCTGGATCGCCGCCGACCCGGTGCGCCAGAAGGAGTTCGGCCCCGCCCTCGCCGGCCTCGCCGAGATGCAGGCCGAGAGCGAGAAGACGCGTGAGAAGGACGCCGTCTTCGGCGCGCTCTACATGAGCTCTCCGCTCCTTTCGACCGCGAACCAGCTCTACCGCCTCTCCCTCGAGCGCCCCAAGAAGGACCTCGACCGCGACCCGTCTTTCCAGGAGCGGAACCAGGCGCGGATCAAGGAAGGCCTCGAGCGGATGGAGCGCTCCTACGACAACCGCCTCGACCGGCCGATGCTCCGCTACGTCCTGCACGAGGCGGCGGCCCTCCCGGCCGGTCAGCGGATCGAGCCGCTCGACACCCTCGTCGGCTTCGCCGCGGGGATGCCGAAGGAGGAGGCCGCGAAGAAGGTCGAGACGTTCCTCGACGCGCTCTACGCCGGCACCCGCCTTCCCGAGAAGGAGTTCCGCCTCTCCCTCTTCGACGCGACGACGAAGGCGATCGTCGACACGAACGACACCGCCGTGAAGCTGGCCGTCGCTCTCCACCCGATGGCCGAGGCGGCGCGCGAGCGCGAGAAGGCGACCGAAGGGAAGCGCTCGCGTCTCCGTCCGGTCTACATGCGGGCGCTCCTCGCGCAGGCGGGCGGGCTCGTCGCCCCCGACGCGAACTCCACGCTCCGCGTCACGTTCGGCCGCGTCATGGGCGTCGACCCGCGCGACGGCATGCGCTACCTCCCGCAGACGACGCTCCAGGGCGTTCTCGACAAGCACACGGGCGAGGGGGAGTTCGACGCCCCCGACGGTCTCCTCGAGGCGGCGAAGGCGCTTCGGGCCGGGAAGAAGACCCCGTACTTCGACGAGAAGCTGGGCGACGTCCCGGTCGACTTCATGTCCGACGTGGACACCACGGGCGGCAACTCCGGCTCGGCGGTCCTGAACGCGAAGGGCGAGCTCGTCGGCCTCCTCTTCGACGGGACGCTCGAGACCGTCGCCTCCGACTTCCTCTTCGACACGGAGAAGACGCGGTCGATCCAGGTCGACAGCCGCTACCTCCTCTGGGTCTGGGACGCGGTCGAGGGGGCGAAGAACCTCCTCGACGAGGTCGGGATCCGGTAGGTCGCCCGGCTCCGCCGGAGACTCGAGCGGCCCGCGTCCCCCGCCGGGGGGACGCGGGCCGCTTCCTTTTCGAGGGAACGCCTACTGCGCGGCGGCGAAGGCGAGGATGACCGCGAGAACCGCGAGGATGGCGAGCGTGATCTTCGCCGCGGAGAACGGCGCGTTCCCGTCCACCTTTCCGGTGACCCCGTTCACGAGGAATCGGAACGGCCGGCCGCCGTACTCGTAGGCCGAGATCCAGACCGGCAGAAGCGCGTTCTTGCACGTCAGGCCCGACCAGGCCGTCGAGACGGAGAGGTTCCGGAACGTGTCACCCGGGACCTGCGCCCCGCAGGCCGCGTGGATCTCGCGCGTCATCCGCTCCCGCGCCGCCTCGACCGCTTGCGGGAGATCGACGGCGTACTCCTCGGCCAGGAAGCCGGAGAGGTACTGCGGGTCGTAGGGGACGAGGCCGCCCGTCGGGAACGGCTCGATCCCTCGCGCGAGGCCGGGGGGAAGCCCCTTCGAGGCGGGGACCGGGACGTCGTCGAAGACCTTCTCGAGGAAGCCGGCGGCCGGCTCCCAGCGGATGCGCGTCTCGGAGCGCATGACGGACCTGCCGTTCACGAGGGTCGACACCTGGACGGTGTAACGGTGGCCCGCCTCGGCAGTCCAGCGGTTGTGGGTGAGGGCGTCGAACGTCCAGAACGGGACGTAGACCCCCTGCATCGCGGTGACCGAGGCCTTCTCCTTCAGGTCGTTCGGCCGGAACCAGAGGCCCGAGATCCAGCTCCGGAAGCGCTGCGCGGCGGAGGCGCGGTCGACGGAGAAGGGGAGGAGGCCGGCGGGGCGGACGTGGTCCGTCTCGGACGGCGCCTCGACGACGGCGGGGGTCGCGCAGAACGCGCAGCGGGAGGCGGAGACGCCGGGGTCGAACGTCGTCGTGGCGCCGCACTTCGTGCAGCGGACGCTCTTCCTCTCGGCCCCCCAGCCGAGGCTGCGCGGCGCGGCGAGCGCCTCCTCGAGCGGCCGCTCGACGACCTCGTCCGAGGAGGTCGGCAGCGCCGTCTCGCTTCCGCAGTACGGGCACTTCAGCGCGGAGGCGCCCGGGTGCCAGACGACGTCGGCGCCGCAGGCGCCGCACGGGAACTTGCGCGCGCGGGCGGAAACGGGCTCCCCGCCCGTTTCCGGGCGGGGAGGGGAGGCCGGGATCGGGGGAGGAGGGGGCGTCAACGGACGCCCCTCCTCAGCGGGCCGGCGGCGGCGGGGGCGGCGGGACGACGCCGGGGCTCGTCCCCTCGAAGCCGGGGAACGTCTGGAGCGGGGCCCACCCGGCCGCGCCCGGATGCCAGGCGAGCGTCGTCGGAGCGACCTGCCCCGCGGCGATCATCTGCTTCATCGCCTCGTCGGTGTAGGGTCCGTAGGTCTTCCCGTCGATCGCGAGCGACCAGCGTGGAGCGGCCGGCGCGGGGGGCGGCGGGGGCGCGCCGGCGCCCGGGGCGGGGGGCGGAGCCGCGGCGCCGTAGGCCGGCGGCGGGGCGGCCTGCGGCTGCATCATCGGCTGGAAGGCCTGCCCCATCACGCCGCCGATCGCCATCCCGGCGCCGAGGCCGGCGCCGGCGCCGGCGAGGCCCCCGGAAGGGTTCGCCGCGGCGATCTTGATCGCCTCGGCCGCCTGCATCTGGGTGAACTGCCCCATCCTGTCGCCGAGGACGCCGAGCTTCGTCCGCTGGTCGATCGCCTGCTCGACCTCCTCGGGGAGGGAGACGTTCTCGATGAAGAACTTCGTCAGGTCGAGCCCGAAGCTCCCGAACTCGGGGGCGATCTTCTCCTTGCCGAAGGCCGAGAGCTCGTCGTACTTCGCGGCGATGTCGAGCGCCGGGATCTTCGACTCGGCGATCGCGTCGGAGAGCTTCGAGAGGACGATCGACCGGAGCTGGCCGGTGATCTCGTCCGTCGTCGTCAGCCCCTGCGTCCCGACGATCGTGTTGAAGAAGACCTTCGGGTCGGCGATCTTCATCGCGTAGGTCCCGAAGGCGCGGATGCGGATCATCCCGAAGTCGGAGTCCCGCATCATGACCGGGTTCGTCGTCCCCCACTTCAGGTCGGTGAAGGTCCGCGTGTTGAAGAAGTAGACCTCCGCCTTGAACGGGGACTGGAAGCCGTACTTCCACCCGCGGAGCGTCGTCAGGATGGGGATGTTCTGCGTGGAGAGCTCGTAGCGCCCGGGCAGGAACAGGTCGGCCGCCTTGCCCTCGTTCACGAAGAGGGCGGCCTGGTTCTCGCGCACCGTCAGCTGCGCGCCCATCTTGATCTCCTGGTTGTAGACCGGGAACCGGTAGACGAGCGAGTCGTCCGACTCGTCCAGCCACTGGATGATCTCGATGAACTGCGAGCCGATCTGCTGCTTGATGTTGTCGAGCAGGCCCATTCTTCTCCTCCTAATCCCGGGGGGGACCAGTCTAGCGCGATGATACGTACTGGAGCGGAGAAGGGTTGGGGCGGGATCGGGTGGGGGGGAATGAGCGAGGGCCGGCGATGTGCCGGCCCTCGTTCGTGATCAGCCGTTCCGGCGGGGCGGCGGGCCGCCCGGGCGGCGCGGGGGGCCGCCTGCGGGGGATCCGCCCGGACGCATGCCGGGACGCGGAGCGCCGGCCGGGCGCGGCGGGCCCGAGGGCCTGCGCGCCGGAGCGCCCGCCTGACGCCGGACCTTGTCGTCGATGCGGGCGTTCATCTCGGCCTCGGTCCGATTTCGCCGTTCGACCTTCTCCTTCGCGCGGGCCCGCTCGCCGGCCTTCTGGGCGCGGATCTGGGCGATCCGTTCGGCGATCGGGATCTCGAGCCGCTCCTGCGGCCGCTTCGTGTAGTCGAAGCCGGGAAGCGTCACGCGCGGGAGGCGCTTGCCGACGGCGCGCTCGATGGCGAAGAGATCCCCCTCCTCGTCGGGCGCGACGAAGGTGAACGCATCGCCGGTCGCCTCGGCCCGGGCGGTCCGGCCGACGCGGTGGATGTAGTCGTCCGGGACGTGCGGCACGTCGAAGTTCACGACGTGCGAGAGCTGCTCGATGTCGATGCCGCGGGCGGCGATGTCGGTCGCCACGAGGACGCGGTACTTGCCGTTCTTGAAGCCGGCGAGCGCCTCGGTCCTCTGCGCCTGGGAGCGGTTCCCGTGAATCCGCTCGCACGCCACGTTCTGCTTTTTCAGGAAGTCGGCGAGGCGGTTGGCACGGTGCTTCGTCCGCGTGAAGGCGATGACGCTCCGGATCTCGCCCCGCGAGAGGAGC
>Ga0116155_10003457_pt1 | contig 10471 bp, 10 predicted proteins | sample AD_UKC032_MetaG_FD_89890 | JGI IMG/M metagenome (GOLD analysis project Ga0116155, IMG submission 89890) | Active sludge microbial communities of municipal wastewater-treating anaerobic digesters from USA - AD_UKC032_MetaG | ecosystem: Engineered > Bioreactor > Anaerobic > Digestate | place: USA... | reverse complement strand
GCCGTCGACCTCACCCTGCGCCCCCTGCACCGCTTCCTGAAAATGTACGTTTTCCGGCTCGGTTTCCTCGACGGCTACCACGGGCTGGTCCTCTGCGGGCTCTCCGCCTTCTCCGTTTTCACCAAATATGCCAAGCTCTGGAACCTCCAGCGCCGGGAACACGCGGGCGGGCCTGACGGCGCGGCGGGAAAAGGTTGATTCCCCCCGCCTTCGTTTGGTATCCTTCCAGTCCCGTTACAAATCGTGCAGTGTGTGTTTTTTGACCCCGAAAAATCAGGCAACAGTGTTTCTGGAGGATTGCCTCGTGAAAACCTACATCCCCAAGCAGGGGGAAGTTACGCGGAAATGGCTGGTCATGGACGCCGAAGGCAAGTCCATGGGCCGCATCGCCGCGGAAGTGGCGAAGGTGCTTCGCGGAAAGCACAAGCCGGAGTTCACCCCGTTCCTTGAATGCGGCGACTACGTGCTCGTGGTGAACGTGGACAAGATGGTCGTGACCGGCACGAAGATGACGGACAAGATGTACTACCGTCATTCGGGCTACAAGGGCGGGCTGAAGCAGACGCGGATGTCCGACATGATGCTGAAGGATCCGACGTCCACGCTGGACATCGCGATCCGCGGCATGCTTCCGCACAACAGCCTCGGCCGCAGCCTCGCCACCCACTTCCGCCTTTACACCGGCGCGGACCATCCGCACGCCGCGCAAAACCCCGAACCCTACGAGTTCTAACGGCGACTGCCGCGCAGGAGAAATGACACGTGATTGACCCGAAAACGAACGAAATCGTGACGGTCGGCCGCCGCAAGCGCGCCACGGCGCGCGTGCGCCTCATCCCGGGCACCGGCAAGTACATGGTGAACGGGCGCCCCGTGGGCGAGTATCTCGCCCGCGAGACCCTGGTGCAGGTCGCCACGCAGCCGCTGGACCTGCTGGGCCTCAAGGACAGTTTCGACATCCGCGCCCGGTGCGACGGCGGCGGCCTTGCGGGCCAGGCCGGCGCGCTGCGGCTCGGCATCGCCCGCGCCATCGCGGAGAACGACGAGAACCTGCGCCCCGCGCTGCGGACGGCGGGCCTGCTGACCCGCGACGCGCGCGAGGTCGAGCGCAAGAAGCCCGGCCAGCCCGGCGCGCGCAAGCGGTTCCAGTTCTCCAAGCGCTAGGCCGAATCCCGGCACGGGCCGGTTTCCCCCGAGAAAACGCCCCCGCCTCCTGTTGGAGGCGGGGGCTTTGTCATGCCGCCGGGGGGGGGGCGGAGCTGCCGTCCGCCCTGTCCGGACCGTGTCCGCTACTTCGCGCCCAGTTCTTTCAGGTCGGCCGCGGCCTGCGCCGCGATCTTTTCCCCGGTGCCCACGGGCACCCAGGCCACCGTCGGGTCGGCGCCGTAGCCGCCCTCGCCCACGGCGGACTCGGTGGGGATGTACATGCAGTGGCCGTTGCAGTAGCCGAACACCAGGGTGTTCGCCACGGGGGACTGCGCCTTGATCTGGTTGGACAGGTCGGAGAACAGCTCGCCAGAAACCCCAGCGAAGGCAAGGTCGCCATTAACCACCACGGTGGTCAGCTTCGCCGTCACCGTGTTGTCCGGCACCTCCACCAGCATGGCCATGAGCTCGGGGAAGAACGCCTGGCTCAGGGTCCCCACCACGATGGGGTTCTTGAAGTCCAGCCGGGACGGGCCGGAGAAGCTGCGGTGCAGGTGCGTGACGCCGGGTTGCGCGGGCACGGCGGGCTGGATGGCCTTGGCCATCTCGGCCACCTTCGCCGCCACGGCCTTCCCGAAGCCATCGGGGCCTTTCCTCTCGGTGTTGGTGTTGGGGGACATGTCGCCCGAGGCGCCCTGCATGAACATGCACATGGTTCCCAGTTCCGCCTCCACCCCCTGCTGCATGTACCCCACCCAGTCCGCGCTGAACTTCCGGTCCATGATGCTCTCGAGCACGGGATGGGCCGCCAGATTGGCCATCACGGCCAGGGTCTTGCCGTCCAGGTCGTCCACCCGGATCACCGACAGGCGCGGATCCCGCACCTTGGGCTCCTTCCTCCTGTGGCGGTTGCGGTTCAGGTCGGTCTCCGCCACGGCGACGCCGATGGCCGCGGGCACGGCGTTCTTCGCCGCCTCCACGATGGCGTCGGCCAGGGTTTCCGGAAGCTGTTTGGCGTACGCCACCGACGCGTCAAATTTTCCCTGGCCCAGTCCGGGCTGGTCGAGGAGCTCGATCACCGGCCCGTGGTGGGTGTGGCAGCCCACCGCCAGCACGCAGCCGACCCCCGCCTCCTCGCGCACCCGCTGTTCGATACGCTCCATCATGGCGTAGGTGGGGCCGCGGCCGATGTCCAGTCCGACCAGGGCCACCTTGTCGTTGCCGCCGTCCAGCACCAGCACCTTGGCGTGCAGGGGCATGTTGGCGCCCGTGGAGAGGTAGTCATGCCGGGCGCCGTAGCCCCACATGGGCACCGGCTGTTGGGGCGTGATGTCCCGCACCGCGATACCCGCTTTGAATTCCTGGGCGCCGGCGCCGGCGGCCGCCATGAGGACAACGGAGAGAAAAACTCTTGACAACATGATGCGGCTCCCTTGGTTGGTTTCCTATGACCCCGCTTCTACGCGCCGGGTTTCCCCCAGGGGTCGCTGTTTCAAAACACATGGAGGACCAAACGTATGCCGCGTGGGCGGGGAATTTCGTATAGTAACCGCGGCGTGCCTCCCGTGACCGGAGGCCGCCCGCAGGTCGGGACACGAGGGCTGGAAACGATGAACAAGGCTATTCTAACCGGATGCTGCCTGGCGGTGCTCTTCTCCGCCCTGACGGCCGGCGGGCCCGCATTCGCGGCCACCGCCGTGATTGTCTGCCCGGACGACGCCCCCCCGCTCATGGCCTACGCGGCCCGGGAGCTCCGCCGGTATGTGCTGGCGTGTTCCGGCGAGCTGCTCCCGTTCACCGGGGAGCCGCGCGGCCACGCGCTGGTGCTCTCCACGGACGATGTCGGCCTGCGCCCCCAGGAGTACCGCCTGCTGACCGTGAAGGAGGGGCGGTGGCGCAGGCTGCTGATTTCCGGCGGCGACGAGGCCGGCCTGCTCTACGGCGTCTACCGGTTCGCCGAGCGGCTGGGGGTGCGGTTTTACCTGCACGGCGACGTGCTGCCGGACGAGCGGACCCCTTTCGCCGTGCCGCTGCTGGACGAGAAGGGCGCGCCCCTCTTTGCCCTCAGGGGTATCCAGCCCTTTCATGATTTCGCCGAGGGGCCCGACTGGTGGAGCCGGGACAACTATCTGGCCAACATCGCCCAGCTCCCCAAAATGGGCATGAACTTTATCGGGCTGCACACCTACCCGCTGGCCGAACCGACGGTCTGGGTGGGGACGCCGGAGGACGTCGGCGGGGACAGCCGCCCGCGCAGGTCCTACGCGACGCAGTACATCAACACGGGCGTCAATTCCGGCTGGGGCTTCCGCAGCCGGGACACGTCGTCGTTCTGCTGCGGGGCGGGAATGCTGTTCGAGGAGGATGTCTACGGCGCGGACTACCTGCGCGACCTGATGCCCGCGCCCAAGACGGAGGAGGAGAAGAACGAGGTCTTTAACCGCACGGGGGCGGTGCTGCGCGAGGCGTTCACCCTGGCGCGCGCCCTCGGCGTGAAAACCTGCGTCGGCACCGAGACGCCCCTGCGGATTCCGCCGTATCTCATGGCCGAGGCGGCCGACCCGGCCGACGTGATCCACGCGCGCGGCGGTTCCGTGGCGCGCTACGGCAGCCCCATCGCCGACACGGAGGAGGATCCGGTCTACCAGACGGTCCGGTACAATCTGGACTCCTACCATTTCAGGGTGCCCTCCGGCACCCACCGCGTGACGCTCAAGTTTTGCGAGGTCGCCTATGACACCCCCGGCGCGCGGGTTTTCGACGTGTCGCTGGAGGGCGCGAAAGTCATTGAGAAGCTGGACGTTTTCGCGCGCGTCGGCAAGAACCGGGCCTTTGACGCCGTGTTCGACGCCGTGGAGGTGACCGACGGGTCGCTCGACGTGGCCTTCGGCAGGGTGGTGGAGCTGCCCGCCGTGGCCGGCATTGTCGTGGAGGGCCCGGGCACCCTGCTCAAGGTCAACTGCGGCGGGGAGGCCTGGGGGGATTATCAGGCCGACCAGGCCCTCGCCGTGGACCCCGAATTTGTGGAGCGCGTGTACGAGGGCATCTTCACGCGCATTCTGCGCACCCATCCCCTGGACTATTACTGGTTCTGGACGCCCGAAGACTGGACCTGGAGCGGCACGACGCCCGAAATGGCGGAGCGGACCGCCGTGGACCTCGCGGCGGCGCACGCCGCCTGGGAGAAGACCGGAAAGCCCTTCGGCCTGGCCACCTGCGGGTGGGTGCTCGGCCCCCAGTTTGACCGCGCCTGGCTCGACGCGAAACTCCCCGGGGACTTCGCGATGAGCTGCATCAACCGCGACCTGGGCTTCGAGCCCGTGGACGAGGGCTTTTCGCGGATCAAGGGGCGCGGCAAGTGGGCCATCCCGTGGATCGAGGACGACCCCGCCATGACCATCCCGCAGTTCTGGGCGGGCCGCATGCGCCGCGACGCGCGCGCCGCCCTGTCCCGCGGATGCGACGGGCTGCTCGGCATCCACTGGCGCACCCGTGTGATCGCGCCCACCGTCGCCGCCCTCGCCCGCGCGGGGTGGACGCAGCACTGGCCGGCGGCCGTCATTCCCGGCGGGGCCTTCCGGCTGCGCAATCCCGCCGCGGGATTTCCCGTAAACACCCTGTACACCCCCGCCGACATCGAGGGCACGGACAACGACCCGGTCTACCGGACGGTCCGGGTGGACGCCGCCCAGTATGTTCTTCCCGTGCCCCCGGGCGAGTACACCGTCACCCTCCACTTCTGCGAGACGGTCTTCACCGAGCCCGGCGCGCGGGTTTTCGACGTGGCCCTGCAGGGACTGAAGGTGGCGGAGGACTTTGACATTCTCAAGGAGGCGGGCGGGGCGAACCGGGCGCTGGACCTGTCCTTTGACGGCATCCGGCCGGAGGGCGGCGCCGTGGTGGTTTCCCTGCTGCGCAAGAAGGACTGGCCCGCCCTCTCCGGCATCTCCGTGGAGGGTGAGGCCGCGGCCGTGCGGGTCAACTGCGGCGGCGGGGCATGGGGCACCTTCTCCGGGGACGCGCCCATGGTTTCCGAGGACCCCACCTCCGCGGACTTCTACGCCGACTGGGCGGCCGCCGAGTTCGGCCCGGGCATCGCGCGCGAGGCCGCCGAACTCTTCGCCCGTCTCGACGGCTGCACGCCCCGCCCCGCCACCTGGGTGACCGGGCCGGGCACCTTCTTCCCCGACCCGCGGCCCTGGGAGATGGTTGCCCACGACTACGGGTTTGTGGACGAGTTCGCGCGGCTGGGCGCCCGGGTGTCGGGCGCCGGGGCGACGGACCGCTACCTCTACTGGCGAAGCTCCCTGGAGTTCCTGCGCGAGGCGGCCCGCATGAACTGCGCCTGGGGGTATTTCAACCGGGAGATGGAGGCTGCGGCCGCCCTGCCCGACGCCGACGCCCGCCGCGCCCGCGCGCGGGCGGCGGTGCTTCCCGCGCGGATTGCCCTCGCGCGCGCCGTGGAGCGGGCCATGACCCGGCTGCTCATGACCGCGTCCACGCCGGGGGAACTGGGCACCATCGCCAATTTCGAGTGCCAGTCCCTGCCGAAGATGCTGCTGGAGCCGGGGGCGAAGCTGGCGGAAATGCTCGGGGAGCCCCTTCCGCCGGAGGCCCACCCCTCCACGGAGTGGACGGGTCCCGACCGCTTCTTCTGCCTCGCCGCCGTTTCCTGCCGCGCGGCGGGGGATCCCGTGCGGATCAAGGCGCTGACGCTGGCCGCCCGGCCCGCGGAGTCGGTGACCGCCTACTGGCGGCCCCTGGGAAAGGGGAACTGGAAGACCCTCGACATTCCCCGCCGCGCGCGGGGCGTGTTTGAGGGGGAGATTCCCGCCGACGTTCCCGGCGACGGGGATTTTGAATACTACCTCGAGGCGCGCATGGCGGACGGTGCGAAACTGGTCTGGCCGGCCGCCGCGCCCACCCAGCCGCACAGTGTCATCATCGGCCCGGCAGAGAAGGAGTAGGGAATGGCCGCCGCATGCCGGATGCTTGGAAGGTTCGCGGAGTCCGACGAGCCCTTCATTGTGGAGGTGGACACCCGCTCGGGGAGGGTCATGGCCGTCCGCGCGGCGCGCCCCGGCGCCGGGGCGGACGCGGGCGGTCCGCAGTGCGTCTTCTGTCCGCCCCTGGTGGACGGGCAGGTGAACGGTGCCTTTGGGCTGGACCTCCAGGACGACGCCCTGCGGGAGGAGGACGTGCTGGAGATTTCCCGCCGTCTCGCCCGCAACGGGGTGGGGTGCTGGCTGCCCACGCTGGTCACCGCGTCCCTCGACGCCCTGGAGCACCGGTGCCGGGTGATCGCCCGTGCCGCCGCCCTCCAGACGCCCGACGACGGCGCGCGGATCGGGGGCATCCATCTCGAGGGGCCCTTCATCTCCCCGGAGGACGGCGCCCGCGGCGCCCACCCGGCCGCCCACGTGCTGCCGCCCTCCCTGCGGGACCTGCGCCGTCTGCTGCGCGCGGGGGAGGGGAGGGTGCGCTGCGTGACCCTGGCCCCCGAACGGCCCGGGGCGGGGCGTCTCATCCGCCTGCTGGCTGCCGAGGGGGTGGTGGTCTCGCTGGGGCATCATCTCGCCGCGCCCGCGGAAGTGTTTGCGGCGGCGGACGCCGGGGCGACCCTCTGCACCCATCTCGGCAACGGGCTCCCCGCCATGATCCCCCGTCACGACAACCCCCTCTGGGCGCAGCTGGCCGATCCGCGCCTGGCCGTGTCCGTCATTCCGGACCTGTTCCACCTGCCGCCCCATGTGCTCGAGGTGGTCTTCCGCGTCAAGGGTCGGCGGGGCACCCTGCTGGTGTCCGACGCCGTGAACCTCGCCGGCATGCCCGAGGGGGAGTATTCCCTCTTCGGCCAGGCGGTCGAGAAGCGGTGCGACGGCAAAGTGGCCCTCAAGGGCACCGATTACCTCGCGGGCAGCGGGCTCATGCTGCTGGAGGGCGTGATGCGCACCGTCCGCCGCACCCGCATCCCCCTGGCCGCCGCGCTGGCCTGCGCGGCCGCCGCGCCCGCAGCCATCCTCGGCCTGCGGTGCCCCCCGTGGCGGCCCGTGCCGGGGCGTGCCGCCCATTTCCTGCTCGTGGACCCGGAAAAATCCCAGAAGGCCCGCACCCCGGAATCCTTCCTGCGCGCCGCCTTCCTTGGCGGGCGCATGGTGACCGCCCCGCACTGACGCAACCCCCCCGGATCAGGCGGAGCGCCCGCTTCGTTCAGGCGGACGGCGCGTACAGCCGCACGCGGCACTTCTTCGCCGCCGCCCGCAGCGAGGCGTCCAGCGTTGCCAGCGGCAGCCCCTGCCGCATCGCCAGATCGAGATAGGAGGCATCGTGGGTGGTGAGACCGTGCCTCCGGGCAAGAGCGATCCCTTCTGTAAGCATCCTCTCCGGCGGCTCCTGCTCCACCGTGATCCGCAGCCCCCGCACCAGCGCCAGAAACCGCGTCGACGCCGCCTCATCCAGGCGTTTCCGGCGCTCCGCCGCCACGAGCACGTTCCCCAACTCCAGCGGCCAGACGGCGGGCACCACCGCCTCCCCCTCCGCCAGACTATCCAGAACCTTCAGCGCGTAGGCGTCATTCTCCCCCTCGAAACACCACGACATCACGACGGAATTGTCCACCACAAACCGCGCTCCCATCACCGCCGCCCCTCCTCGATCATCTCGCGGACGGTGACACCCTCCAGCCGCCGCCCCCGGGAAAACGCCTTCAATGCCGCGATGATCTCCCCCGCAGGCTGCGTGGCTGCGGGGTTCACCGGCTGAAGCGTCGCCACAGGCACCCCCCGCTTCGTGATCACAATCCGCTCCCCCCGGGCCACCCGCTCCAGCAGCCGCAGAAGATGCGTCTTCGCCTCATACGCACCAACACTGTCCATACAAGCCTCCAGTCAGACCGGTCTGATACCAGTCTATCCGAAAATGAGCGAAAAAACAAGCCGATCAAGCGGGTCGGAATAAAGTCTCCGCACTATCCGGACAGCAGCCGCCGCTCGAGGAGGGCGCGCAGGTCGCGGCGGCCGTCGGCGATTAGGAGGATGTGGACGCGTCTTTCAATGACGACGTAGAGGATGCGGTAGGGTTTGAACCGGACTTCGCGGTAGTCGCGGATGCCGGTTTCGAGGAGTTCGGGGGGAACGTTGCCCCGGTCGGGCATTTCGGAGAGCCGGGTGACGGCATCGGAAATCTTGTCGAGGACCCGGCGGGCCGCCTGCGGGGAATCGTGCGCGGCGATGTGGGCGGTGATGTCCTCCAGATCGCGCAGGGCGTCCTCCGTCAGCAAGACGTCGAAGGTCATTTCGCGAGCCCGTCCCGCAGGGTGCGCAGGGCGTCCGCGGCGGGGACCACGCGCCCGTCCTCGATCTGGCGGCGTCCCAGGGCGAGGATTTTCAGCAGGGCGAGGGTTTCCTGCATGCGCTCGTAGCTCTGGATGTCCTGGAGGACCGCCTTGGCCTCGCCGTTCTGCGTGATGACCATGGGCCCGCCCTGTTCGCCCAGGGTCCGCACAATGTCGGCGGCATGGGCTTTCAGATAGCTGATGGGTTTGATCTGGCTGGACAGGTCCATGGGGGCGTTCTCCGCGTGTGAACCAAATATAGACTTAATTTGGGCTGGTTTTCAAGGCGCGGGTCCCCGCCAGTGCGGGACAAGCGGCGGTTTTCGCGTTCGCCCCGGGCGCAGCAAGCAGCGCCCCTACGGGCGGTGACTCACGGGCTTTCGTGCTCGCTCCGGGGCGCGGCAAGCAGCGCCCCTACGAAGGGATTGCAGGGCGTCATCTCGAGAACCTGCAGCGCACGGCCGTAGGGGCGCTGCTTGCCGCGCCCTCTTCGCGCTGTCCCTATTTGCCCGCGCCGGCCTTTTCGGCGGCTTTTTGGGCCAGCAGGGCACCCGTTTCGCGGCAGCGGCGGAGGTCGTCCTCCGTGGGGCGGTATTGGACGCGCAGGGGTTCGGCGATGATCTCCCAGCGCATGGCCTCGAGGACGGTCTGGACGCCCTCGGCGCCGCCCTTGGCCCAGCCGTAGGCGCCAAAGGCGACGGCGGCCTTGGGGGCGGGCTTCAGCCCCTGGAGGTGCGTGAGCACCGCGCCCATCTGCGGCATGATGCCGCCGTTCACCGTGGGCGAGCCGACGGCCACGGCGGCGGCGTCCATTACCTCGCGGGCGATCCGGGTCAGCGAGGCTTTGCGGACCGGCAGCAGGACGGTCTCCGCCCCGGCGTCCGCCGCGCCCGCGGCCAGCTCCTCCGCCATGCGCTCCGTCGCGCCCCACATGGTGTCGCAGAGGACGACCACCTTGTTGCAGACGGCGCCGGAGGTCCAGGCCTTGTATCCCGCGAGAATTCTGTCCAGATGCCCGCGCCAGATGACGCCGTGGGACGGCGCGATCATGCGGACGGGCAGTTTCTCGGCCGCCGCCATGGCCTTTGCCGTGGGCGTGCCGAAGGGCAGCAGGATGTTCGCGTAGTAGGCGGCGGCCTCGTCCATCACGGCGTCCAGGTCCGACGCGTTGTCAAAGCGCTCCGGGGTCCCGTAGTGCTGGCCGAAGGCGTCCATGGAGAACAGGACGCCGTCCTGCGGCAGGAACGTGAACATGGACTCCGGCCAGTGCGCGAGCGGGGTCTGGACGAACTCCAGCGTGCGGTCGCCGAGGGGGAGCGTGTCGCCCGGCCCGATGATCCGCACCTTCCACGCGGTCATGTCGAAAAAAAGCGCCAGCGTCTGGCGGCATTTCTCCGTGCAGACCAGCGTGGCGTTGGGCAGGGCGGCCATCACCTCCGGCAGCGACCCGGCGTGGTCCGGCTCGGCGTGGTTGCACACCACCCAGTCCACCTTGTCCAGCGGGACGATTTCGGCGACATTGGCCAGCAGCGTGCCCGCAAAACCCTTCTTCACCGTGTCAATCAGGGCCGTCTCGCGGTCCCGCACGAGGTACGCGTTGTAGGTTGTCCCCCGGTCCGTCTCATACCCGTGGAAATCTCGCAGCCCCGCGTCCACCGCCCCCACCCAATACACCCCGTCACACAACGAAACAGGCATCACCGATTACTCCTTTGATTCCAGACGGTTCATTCAAACCGGACGCCGATGCCGGCGCCGACACCGAAAATATGCTTTGCCCCCGCCAGGTATTCCTTCTGGGAGGCCAGATGCTCGATCATGAGGGGCGGCTGCTGGGGCAGGGCCGCCAGCCGCCGTAGCAGGGTGGCGTAGTCCAGCGTGCCGGTTCCCGGTACCACCTCGCGGAAATGGATGTTCATCTCCACGTCCCAGGTCAGGTCTTTGGCGTGGCAGCTTGCGATCCACGCCCCCAGCTTGTCAAAACACTCGTTC
>Ga0116155_10003456_pt1 | contig 10478 bp, 5 predicted proteins | sample AD_UKC032_MetaG_FD_89890 | JGI IMG/M metagenome (GOLD analysis project Ga0116155, IMG submission 89890) | Active sludge microbial communities of municipal wastewater-treating anaerobic digesters from USA - AD_UKC032_MetaG | ecosystem: Engineered > Bioreactor > Anaerobic > Digestate | place: USA... | reverse complement strand
TCGATACCCGTCGATCCGATTGCCGAGATCGTCGAAAAGATGCTGGAACCGCTGGCCGGCGACGGCCGTTCCATCGGCCCAGAAACGCTCCGCTCGGATCAACTGGCCCCGGGCATCATATCCATACTCCCACCGGCTGCCGTCGGCGGCCGTCGCCATCGATCGACGGCCTGCCCGGTCATAAGCGTATTGCCACTTCCACGGCCCGGCCTGGATCTGGACCGTCCGCCCCAGCCCGTCATACTCTTTTTGGCTGTTCCAGACCTGATTCCCGGCCTGCGATCCCGCGGCCTGGCTCACTCGGCCTGATGCCGGGTCATACGTGTAGCGCACCGCCAAGCCGTCGCCGCTTCGGATTTCCGCGAGCCGGCCGGCAGTATCGTATTCATACGCGATGGCCTGGCAGAGCTGATCCCCCAGGAAGAGCCGTCTGCGAACCACATCATCTCCCTGCCAGTCCCACTCGATTCGGCATTGGTCCAGGGGGCCGCCCTGGTGGGATTCGCGCGCCAACCGCCCCTGGCTGTCCCAGGCGTATTGGATTCGCGAGCCAGCCTGCTCGACCGCCATCAGCCAGCCGGCGCGGTCGTAGCGATACTCGGCATCGGGCCCTTGGATCCCTCCGTATCGGACCGAAGACAGCTCGCCTCCTGGGCCGTATGCGTAATCGATCTTTCCTCCTCGAGGCCCGATGACCCGCGTCAACCGTCCTGATGCATCGTAGGAATAGGCAAAGCCCGGCCCGGCCGGCTCTCCGCTTGCAGGATCCGGATCCCATCGGCCGGCGGGCAGCCCGCTGATGGGATCCCATGTCAAAGCCGACCGGGCCTGGCCGGCGTCGGCGGATTGCCAGGTTGTCCAACCGCGCATTCGCCCCTGGGCGTCATACTCGAAGTCGACTCGCTCGCGGCCCCACTGCCGGCTCACCAGACCTTGGCCCTGGTAGGCCAAGAACTGGCTGGCACCGTCCGGCCCTGTCGCCCTCGTCGCACGTCCCATCCCATCATAATCCCACTGCCAACTGAGCAGCGGGACGCGGCCGGGCCCCTGCACGGCTTCCTGGAAGGCCTGGCCGGCGCTGTTGCGAATCCAGCTCCGGATCCCGCCACTGCCATCGACAACTTGCTCGAGCCGATCCCAGGGATCATACCGTCCGGACTCCTGCTCGAACGCCGCTCCGGTTCCGTCTCGGCGGATCCTTTCGACCCACCGGCCTTGATCGAATCGATTCTCCTCGATCCCGGTGGATCCATCGATCCACAGCATCCACTGGCCGGGCGCGCCCCATTCGATCCTGGCAATCGAGATCGACTCCCTCTCCTCGATGCGCCAGCCGGTCCCATCCGCGGCTGCAATTTCCCTGGACACGAGCGTCGGAGCTCGGCTCCCGTTTTCATGCCACTCGCTGACCTCCGTGCGCCAGGCAGGGCGGCCGCCATCCAGGACGGCCTCGCTGATCCATCGCCGGATCCGGTCCGGCCCTTCCCAATCGATCTTGCCATTTCGGTTCAGATCCAGCGCTTCGGATTCGAGCCGCCCCTCGGGATCGTAGGCGAGCAATTGGGCCGGGGTGGAAGGGGCTTCGCTTCGAATCCGTTGGCCCAGCTCGTTATAGATCCATCGCTGGACCTCGCCGCCGCTGGCCATCCCGACCAGACGCCCCAGACCGTCGCGGTACCGAACGCGCACTTCGGCCGTGTCAGCTCCATCCGCAGCCAGGCGGATCTCGCGTTCGCACACACGGTCGATCCCATCGAACCGCTCGACGCCATACTCGAATCGGACGGGGAAAGCCGCGGTCCCATCGATCCGAGCCAGCCGCCCGTCGGCATATCGGACCTCGCGCTGCTGGGATCCATCGGGGTATCGGATGATTTGCTCCTGCGCGGACAGGGAGCGATGGACCGCCTCGCCCCAGGCATTGGTGTATCGGATCCATTCTCCGGCCATGTCATAGGCCCATCCTCCGGAATGGAGCGCCACGCCATTGGTCCCCACCACCTGCTCGGCCACGGCCTGCCCAATGGCATTCAGCTCGACGCGCCGCACCACCCCGCTGCCGGCAACCTCGCCGACCAGTCGGTGAGCAGGATCGTGAAGATAGATTGTCTGCGCTCCGGCAAGATCCTTCTCCCATTCGATCCCGCAGCAATGATAGCCTCGTTCCAGGAGTCGGCCGCCCAAGGACTCGACTCGGGTGGGCCGCCCCCATTCGTCTCGCTGGACTGCAATCTCCTGGTGCAGACAGATGGACTCCTGAGGCCGGACTCGCTCGACCGATCGCTGCACGACCGCCCCTCCCGAATCGATCGTATAGGTGATCCGAATCCCTTGATCGACCGCGCCGTCGATCCCCCCCGCGCGGCCGGTGGCGCTCTCGACGATCCGGTGATCGCCTTCGGTGCGCTCGCTCCACTGAGTCAGCGTGCCATCCTCATGCCGGATCGACCCGCCCGGGCCGTCCATGGGCGATCTCAACAACCTGCGCAGGCACCGTGGATCGTTCCACTCGAGGCCCGGCTCGGGGCATCGGATCTCCTCGATCGATCGGTCCTGGGGCCCCAAGCGGTGGATCGTGTAGGTTCTGCCCACCTCGATCCCCTGCACACGCTCGATCACCCGCCGCGGCTCCGACGAGGCCCATTGAGGATCATCGCCCGATCCGGATGGGCTGGCGTAATCCAGTTCCCACACATGGCATTCCTGCGGGCTGCTGTCGGCGTCCGCATCTGCCCAGGGCTGGATCACGCGGCTGAGCCGGCCCTGGTCGTCATACTCGAACCGCTCCCAGCCGCCGTCGGGATACTCGATGTTCCGGAGGGGCTGGGGGCTGCCCTGTGCGAACGGGCCGTCGATGTACCAGAGCCGCGTTGTTCGCTGGCATTCTCCCTGGCCCTGACGCAACTCGGCCAGCCCTTCCCCCCATTCATGCCGCCGATAGATCCGGCACTCGCGATACTCGACCTGCCCGTCCCGCCCGCGCACCTCAGTCCAGATCACTCGTTCTGCCGGGCCGTATTCCAGTCGGCTCGAGTCCTGGCGGACAGCCTCCGGCCACAACAGGGTCCATGTGCGCGACTCTGCCTGATAATCGTATTTGTAGGTCCATCGTTTTGCGCCCCGGATCTCGGTGATCTCCAGGGATGCGTTTTGCCCGTCGCGGTCTGTGCGCACCTGCCAGATCACCGCCGGCTCTCCGATTCCGACAGAGCGTCCATCGGTCTTGGGGCCGGCCTGAGCTTTGGGGAAGAACCGCCACTGGAAGCGCCCGGGCCCCTCGTGCTCGAGATCGACCAGCACCTCGGGGGTTCGGACCTGTTGGATCCGATCCTGGTCCTCGACGACCTCGATGCCGGGCGATCCGACCACCTGGAACATCTCCGGCGCACCCCAATTCCGCTCTGGCTGCTGACACCCCAGCCACAGGCAGCCGTCCGAGCGCCCCTGATTGAACCGGCCAAGGGAGATCCCGAAGTCGGGAATCGCTCCGATCGCAGGCGCGCTCGTGGGCGAGCCCTGGCATCCGGCGCACCCCTCCGGCTCCCACGGGGATGGCCCTCCGCTGCCCGGCGCCCGCCCGCCGTAATCGAGCACCCCGTGAAATCCACCCGCCACCACTGCCACTCGAACCCCTTCGACCGTCACGCAGCCGGCTCGAGCCGGCACGGGCACCGAAAACACTTTCGTGACCTGATCCTTTCCATCCCCATCGACCTGGACCATGCGCGGGACGGATTCGACGGTTCCATCGTCAAACCGGCTGACCTCTTCCCAGAACACCCGGTAAATGCCGCCCCGCTCCGTCCGCAGCGCGAACCGATACCGCATCGACTGGCCCACTGCCCAGCGCTGCGCCGGGCTGAGCCACAGCGCCGCCATCCCTTCCCCCTCCCAGGCCGTTCCCCAACTGGATGCACTGGCGTCCTCCCCCAGCCGCTCGATCAGCTCGTCGGTCGTGTATTCCTGGGTTAGAACCTCGCTGTGCGTTCGGGCGCCCAGCACCTCGTCCTCGGCGGTCTTTCGCTGGAGCAGGTCCACCCATGTCACCGCTGTCTCCGCCACCGCGCTGTCGCTCCGATCGGCTTCCCAGCGAACAACCCCGCACTCTTCGGGAGCCCATTGCCCGCCGGCCATTGTCGCCGCGCAGCTCCCGGCATCGGTCACGACCGCCTGGCCTCCCTGCCAGACCTCCGTCTTCCACTGCCGCGCTCCCTGCCCGTGCTCGATCGTCTCGAAATCACCTTGAGGCCACACCTTCGGGTCCCCGTCGTATTCGATCTCATCGAGCGCGATCCGGTATTGGTCCGGCCCCCAGTGCTCGACGCGCTGGATGAGCCGCTGACTCTGTCGTTCGAGCCCGCAGAGGCTTCCTTCCCGGGGCGCCAAAGCGCGGTACGACCGCTGATACTTGTCCTCCTGGGTCGTGGTGCGTGTTCGGAACACCCGGGGCCGGGCCGGATCGGCCGCCTCGAACGGCAGCCAGCCCGCCTTGGCGCGCTCGACCGCCACCGTTTGAAACTCGAGCCGGCACGTAAAACAGGGATCCAGCTTCCCGTGGGTTTGCGCCCCCCTGGCCAGCTCGTGCGAACTCGATCCCAGCGACAGCCCGGCGATGAGTGCCGCGGCCAACCCTCCCCGCCTCTTGTTTCCCTTCATACGCCCTTTCTTTCCTTAGTGGTCTGTGCAAAAATTAATTCCGATTTTGCTGGAGGAGATTGGGCGGGCTGGCAAGGCGCGACGAGCGAGCATACCCGCGCGGTCTGTGAGCGAGGAGCAACAACAGCCAGCGCGCCCAAGGCCCCCAGCGCGCAGGGGCGGGGCGGCGCCGGGCCATCTGCTTCGTGGCTCGGTCGGTCGAGTATCGCAGGGGATACACTCCCTCCACTCGCGCCTCGCATCTGGCCCGGCGGCGCTCCCGCCAAAATCGGAAGTAATTTTTGCACAGACCCTTAAGCCCACCCTTGTCTTCCACAGTGCCGACACGCACCGGTCCCTCGACCGCCGAGGGGCCAGAGAGCATCGAGGAGCAAACCCGATCGTCCTCAGCCGCTTCGCACTTTTGCCAATAGCAGATCCCGTTCCAGCCGCCCCGGCACTCAAATGCGCGGGAAATCGGCTGGATGGGCGGCGCGCCCCCCGGCATTGAGTTGTGGGCCGATGGCGCCTTGTGTAGAATCCGCGTCATGCCTCATCTCGATCAGGGCCCCGAGCGCCCGAAACCAACGCGCATGAACCGCCGCAGATTTCTCGCTGCGAGCCTTGCTGCGGCTTCGTCGGCGGCGATCCGAGCGGGCCGCGATGCGGCGGATTCGGTCGACGGCTGGTTCGATCCGTCCGCGGACATCATTCGGGCTCCGGGCGATCCTGCGCTCTGGCCCGAGTTTCGCCGGCGGCTCGGAGCCGCAACCCAATGATGACCGATGCAACGGCTTAGGCGCCACCACCACGCCGGTCGCCCGATTCCCCGCCGGACGATCCCCCTTCGGCATCTACGATCTCTGCGGCAACACCTGGGAATGGACCGAAAGCGAGCGGGCCGACGGCGTGACCCGTTTTGCCATCCTGCGGGGCGGCTCATTCTACCAGGCCAGGAAAGGAAACGGGTCCTGGTACATGGACGGCGGCCCGCAGGAAGTCTCGTTCGGCTGCAAGTGCCTCCTGGCCTGGCCCGGGCTGGACCGCTGCGCAACGGTCGGCTTCCGCTGCGCCGCGGACCTCGATCCGTGAAAAAGAACGAAAGATGGACAGGGAACGGGCATAGTGAGAATAATGCGCCCTATGCAACCCAGCGGCATCGGAAGCGCCTGGAGCGGTCTGCTGAGATGCTGGGCTGCCTTCGCCGCTCTCATTCCGAGCGCGCTCCTTGGCGTATGCACCAGGCGGCTGCGGGCGCGGCGGTTCTGGCTGCTAAGCGCATGCATCGCGATCGGCCTGCCGTGCCGGGCGGAGGCGCACGCCCTGTTCACCGCCTACATCCGCCATGGCATTCTGGTCACCGTCGGCGCTCGGCACTTCGACATCGAGGTGGATCTGACCTTCTTCGAAGAATGGTCCGGCCGCGAGCGCGCCGCCATGGATTCGGACGCTGATGGAACGATCACGCGTCCCGAGGTCGAGTTGTATGTGAAAAAGCTCGCGCCCGATCTGGCTCGGCAGATCCGGCTGTGCGTCGGCAGCCGCGAGCTGGCGCTGGCGCCCCTCTATGCGCCGGAAGTCGATCTGCTCGGCAGCCGGCAGGCTGGCCCGGCCCATCACCGGCTCCGGCTTTTCTTCTTCGCCGCCGATCCGGCGCCGCTGCGCGCAGGCGACGAGATCCTGATCGAAGATCGACTCTGGCCGGCGGCGAAAGCACTCGGGTTCCTGCAAGCCGACGGCCGCGATGGCTGCGCCCTCGAGGCGGAGAAGCGAGACGATCCTGGATTCGCTCCGCTGCGCGCCGGCGAGGCGCGGCTGTTCAAGGTCCGATGTCTGCAGCCGCCCGCACCCGAGGCATCGTCCGCTCATCCGACCCGTCCGATGGCATCCGCCGCTGAAATGCATCCACCCTCTCGTCCATGAATACTGGCACGAATCCTCTCTCGCTCCTGCGCCTGCTCACCGCGGCCTTGGCGGTGTTCCACTGGATGCCATCGCCACAGGCCGGCGATCCTGCAGCGGTCTTGCCGCCCGGCATTGTCGATTTTGCGGGCCGGATTGCCCGGAGCCATCTGGATCTGTTCGAGCCCGAGAAGCACGCCGAGCTGGAGGCAATCAATCGCGAGCTGCGCCAGATCCAGCAGCAGATGGAGAGAACCCGAAGCGGCGATGCCCTCCGGGCGGCGGCGAACCGGGGCGCCGCCGCTGCCGGCCAGCTTCTCGAGATCGTGAAGAAATGCCCGCATCGCATCCGCGTGGACCTGACTTTGGCGGATCCGCAGCTCAGGCCGGCGGGGCCTTTCGAGCTGGCCGGCGACACGGGGGCGTTGCTTTTGGAGATCGAGGCGGGCGCTGAAGGATTGAGCTATGGCACGACCGTTGCCGACCTGTCGCAGCCAGCCGGCGAATCGAGCCAGGTCAACCTGGATGTCGGCTCCCAAGGCACGACCTACGCCGTGGTGGGGCTCGAATGCCTTCCCTTCGGCCGCACGATGCTCTGCCTCAACCTGCGACGATCCGGGCAGCCCGGCGTGCGACTGCCGGCGGAAGTGGCCACGCCCAGCCCGGGGCGGTTGAAACTCACCGTGCTTTCGGACGATACCGGCAAGCCCGCCCCTGCCATGGTGCAATTGATGTGGCGCACGGACGGTCAGGTGCGGCAGCCCGCGAATGGAATCGAGTTTGCGCCGCAGTTCGACAAGCAGGGCAGGGCCAGCGGCGCCCGCAACGCGAACCTGCCCGGGGCGCAGCGCGGGACATTCTGGTGCGTGCCGGGTCCGTTCGACATGGCGGTGGCGCCGGGAACGTGGCAGATCGGCGTGCGCCGCGGCGTCGAGCACGAGGTTGTCTTTCGCGACGTGACGGTCCAGTCGGGCCAGACGGTCGGACAGACGCTCCGCCCGAGCCGCTGGGTCGACATGCGCAAGCGAGGGTGGTGGTCCGGCGACGATCATGTCCACTGCCGAATTCGCTCGGACGAGGATGCGCGCCGCTTGATGGCTTGGATCCAGGCCGAGGATGTCCATCTGGCCAACATCGTCAAGATGGGCGACATCTACCGGACCTACTTCGAGCAGCGCGGGTTTGGCCCGGCCTACCGCGTTGTGGACGGCGAGTTCGTTCTGGCCCCCGGCCAGGAGTGCCCGCGCACCCACGACCAGATCGGCCACACGCTGGCCATGAACATCGCCAGCATGATTCGCAACACGGATCGTTACTTTCTCTACGACGAGGTGTTCGATGCTGTCCATGCGCAGGGCGGTCTGGCGGGCTATGCGCACGTGAATTCGGGCCTCTTCCACGTCCATCGCGACATGAGCATCAATGTGCCGCGACAGAAGGCGGACTTCGTCGAGATCCTCCAGTTCAACAGCCTCGGCACCGGCCTCTACTATGAGTTCCTCAATATCGGCTGCAAGCTGACTGCGTCCGCTGGCTCGGACGTGCCTTGGGGCGGCACCGTGGGCGAAGTCCGCGCTTACGCGTTCCTGGGGGACGAAGCGTTCTCGGCCGATGCCTGGTTCGAGGCCTTCCGCAAGGGGCGCACCTTCACCACCAGCGGGCCGATGATCGACCTCCGCGTCGAGAACGCCCTGCCCGGCGATGAAATCCGCCTCGCGTCCAGCCGCACGCTGCGCGTCCGGGCGCGCGCCTGGGGCGACCCGGCGCGCATGGCGCCGATGCGTCTCGAAATCGTCCGGCATGGCGAAGTCATCCGGTCCGCGGAGTCCGCCAGTCCGCGCAGCGCCGAAGCCGAGGTCGACTTTGCCGTGGATGCAGGCGACGGCTGCTGGATCGCCGCGCGCGCGCACGCCGGCGATGGCACCAGCGCCCACACCACGCCCGTCTACATCGTGCGCGAAGGATTGCGATTCTGGAAATACGACGGCCTCGAGGCGCTGTTCCAGGCGCGGGAATCGAGCCTCGCCGAAGTCGAACGGATGGTGGCCGATGCGCGCCGCGACAACGCCGAAGGCAAGCTCGCAAACGACCGCTATCGCCAGCAACTGGCGCTCCAAGGCGATCTGCTCCTCCAGCGCGTCGCCCTGGCGCGCCAGGTCTACCAGAGCCTGCGGCGGATTGCGGAGGCCGAGCGCTCCGTGCGGCAGCCGTAGTAGACCCCATTGTTCGAGGGCTTGGTTACCGGGCGCTGCCAAGCAGCCAGCGGGCCAGGTCGCGCCCCCGGGGCGAGTTGCCCTGGATCAACAGCGCGGCGCGGAAGATCCGCCCCGCCATCCAGATCATCAGCAGCGCGAAAAGCACCAAGCCGACCCACCCCACAACCCCTTGCCACCATGGGGCGCCGTTGGGCAATCCCAGACGCACCATCATCAGGATCGGCGTGAATGGCGGGATCAGGGACAACGTCACGGACAGCATGCTTTGAGGTTCCTGAATGACGGGCATCAAGAACATCAGGGGCAGAACGGCCGGGATGATCACCGGGAACGTGAGGTTCTGGGCGTCCTTGGGATCGTTGCAGGCGCTGCCCATGGCCGCGCTCAAGGCGGCATACATCAGAATGGCAGGCGGGAGGAACAGCAGCAGCCAGGGCAGGACCGACCACGGGATCCACCGGAAGAAGTCCAGCCGATATCCCAGCAGGATGCCAAGCGTTAGATACACCGCGGAACCGGTCAGAGCCACCGCGAGCGCGCTGAGCATTTTGCCGAACATCAGCTCAAACGGCCGGGCGGCGCCCAGCAGGATCTCGGCAATGCGTTGCGTCTTTTCTTCCATCACCGCATGGAGCATCGGCAGGGCGGCCATCAGGACCATCACGTACACCAGCATGGCCAGCACCATGGGCGCGATCACCGCGTGCCGTTCGTCCCGCCGTTCGGCCTCCTTGATCTCGCCGGTGCGGGCGTCGGCGGACACCAGGCTCATCAGCTCGATTTCCAGCCGGCTGAAGAGGTGGGGCACCTGGGCCTCGGTGATCCCGGCTTCCGTCAAGCGCGCGCGGCGGAGTTCCTGGTTGATCGGCCCGCTCAGCCACCCTCGAGCCTCATCCAACGCGGCGCCCGGAGAATGGTAGCTGATCCGAGACTCCGGATTGCCGGGCCGCGGATGCACAACCTGCGAGCCGATCTCGAGGTAGGCATGGAGCTCCTTGCGTCGCACCCGGTCGGACAGGGCCAGCCGTTGAGCCGCCAGGTTCGTCCCGGCCGGCGCCGCCACCTCGATCCAATAGGCGGGCGCCAATTTTCGCCCGGTCCGCCGGTCGAAAATCTCCTCGGCGTTGCGCCGGGCCGCCGCTTCCGCCAGCGCCGGCGCCAGTCTGCCCGTGCGATCGACCACGGCAATCCGACGGTCCCGCACATCCCGGTGGCCTTTGAACAGGTGGATCACCAGCACCGTCCCGAACATCAGCAGCGGCATGATCAGGAGCCCAATCACGAATCCCTTGGTCCGGACCGTGGCCAGGTACTCGCGGCGCGCGATGCAAAGAATCCGGTTCATGAAAGCGAAGAGCGGTTTTCCGGACCGGGCGCCGCTGGAGGAGCCAGGCCCGGCACGGGCTCGTCCCGCGGCGGCTTGGAGGCCGCCTCCGGTCCAGCGATCCGCACGAAAATGTCATGCAGCGACGGCCGGGTCACCTCGAAATGCCGGACGCGCCCTCGACCGGCCAGGGCGGCCAGCACCGCCTGGGAGTCCGCCGACGGCGCCAATCGCAGCTCCTGACACTGCCCGCGATCCACCACGCGCTCGACGCCCGGCAAATCGGCCAGCAGGGATCCGTCGCCCTCGATCTGGACCTTGAGGACGTCGGCGCCGTATCGGTCCTGGATCGCATGCAGCGTCCCGTCCAGAACCTTGCGCCCTCGAAAAATCATCAAGAT
>Ga0116155_10003454_pt1 | contig 10484 bp, 7 predicted proteins | sample AD_UKC032_MetaG_FD_89890 | JGI IMG/M metagenome (GOLD analysis project Ga0116155, IMG submission 89890) | Active sludge microbial communities of municipal wastewater-treating anaerobic digesters from USA - AD_UKC032_MetaG | ecosystem: Engineered > Bioreactor > Anaerobic > Digestate | place: USA... | reverse complement strand
CTCCCCTCTCGGCTCAAGGCCAGGCCCTATCCCTCCGTATCCAAGGAGCTGGAGGCTCTCGAAGACCATCTTATCATTATCGGCTACGGCGTCAATGGAAGAAATGTGGCCCGATCGGCCAAGAGAGAGAGCATACCCTATCTGATCATTGATATGGACCCGGAGATTGTTATGCGGGAGGGAAAGAGCGGCGAGCCCATCTATTTCGGAGATGCTGCCTCTGAGGCGGTATTAAACCATGTGGGAATATGCAAGGCCAAGGCCATGGTCATAGCCATATCCGATCCCTCTGCCACCCGCAGAATCACCGAACTGGCCCGCAGGCTCAATTCGGATATATTCATCATAGCCCGCACCCGCTATGTCCAGGAGATGAAGCCTCTGCATGACCTTGGTGCCGACGAGGTGATACCGGAGGAGTATGAGACATCGATAGAGATCTTCTCCCGGGTCTTAAGCCGCTATGATGTTCCCAGGGACAAGATAGAGAGCTTCATTGACCAGATAAGATCGGATGGCTATGAGATGTTCAGGAGCTACTCCCGAGAGCCTTTTTGCAGCGCCGATCTCAGCCTCATGACCGAGGATATAAGCACGCTCAAGGTTTGCCAGGGCTCCCCGGCATCAGAGAGAGCTCTGGGGGATTTGGAGTTGGAGGCTCTGGATATCAAGCCCCTGGCAGTTCACAGGGGCATGGATACTCTGAGCAATCCGGACGGTGACCTGGTGCTGTTGCCGGATGATGTGATCATAATGATGGGACGGGAGGAGAATATCCATAAAGTCGCAGATCTCTTCCGATCCGAGACCCCATAAAGGGCAAGGCTCCGCCATCGATCTCCTTCTATTTCAAAGATTTCATATTAGCGATCTATATTCATCATAGGCTTTGATGGCTTGATCACGCCTGCCCTGATCATCAAGAACAAGACCTTTGTTGTACCATGCTGCTCCATATTCCGGATCCAGTCCGATCGCCTCATCGTAGGCGGCGATGGCTTCAGCATAGCTGCCCCGCTTATATAGGGCAAAGCCTTTGTTGTTCCAGGCCTGGGCGGAGTTTGGATCCAGCCGGACCGCCTGCTCAAAGCTTTTCAGCGCCTCATCATAACTGCGCTGTTCAATGAGTGCGAGACCTAGGCTATACCGGGCTTGGGCATAATCCGGATCGAGGCTGATGGCCTCTTTGAAGCTATCTTCCGCCTCTTCGTATCTGCGCTGTTCATAGAGGACAAGGCCTTTATCGTTCCAGGCCTGGGCATAGTCCGGATCGAGGCTGATGGCCTCTTCAAAGCATTTGATGGCCTCATCCAATCTGCCTTGGGCACTGAGAATCAGTGCTTTTTTGTGCCAAGAATCAGCGGATTTTCCATCAAGAATAAGGGCTCTGTCAATGGATTGGATGGCCTCATTGTATCTGCCCTGCTCTCCCTGAGCCACGCCCTTATTGGCCCATGCCGGGGCATAATTCGGATCTATCTCAATGGCCCTATCAAAATATATTATGGATTGATTATAATTTCCTCTTGTCAAATAAGACATGCCCCTGTAATTCAATGCCTCGACATACGACCTGCTCAGCTCCGTATTAAGAACTTCTATGGCTTCATTGTACCGGCTCATATTGAGGTGGAGCTTATCTCGGTTTTGCAGGGCAATAGTATCTCCTCCATCAAAAACCGGGACCTCTTCCGCCTCTGCATCATCAGCAGCAGAAATAGGGATTGATTGCAGAATCGCCAGCAAAAGCAGCAGCCTCAAGATCCGTGCCCGTCTCATATAGTCCTCATAGATCATCTGTTCCGATCGATCCATAAAAGAGCTTTGCAGCCTAAAGACTCTCATCTCTTCCGGCCAGAAATTCCCGATCAATATTCTGCGGTATCTCTGGCACTCTCAGGTCCATCGCCGCCTTCATGATTCATCTTTGCTGCCCTCCCTTTTTTCCACCAGGGACCTGAGCAGCTCCAGGGACGGCCCGCTTGACTGGACGGATAGACGGTCTCCCGCCTGCAGTATGGTGCTCCCGCCGGGACGGATGGGATGGCCATCTCTCCTCAACACTGCTATCCAGGTATCGTCAGGGATGTTGAGCTCGGCGATCTGCTTGCCCGCAGCGATGCTTTCGGGAAGCACCTCCAGCTTGATCAGCGACTCCCAGTTCTCTCTTCTGGGTTCGGTATCCGATGTCTCAGGTGAGGATTTAATGGGCTCATCAACACCTAAACGGCGCGCCACGAATGGGATGGAAGATCCTTGCACCAGAACCGATGTCAAAACCACGAAGAAGACGATATTGAATATCATATCCGCCTTGTTTATCCCCGATACCAGGGGAAATGTGGCCAGGATGATGGGCACCGCTCCCCTGAGGCCCACCCAGGATACCATAATCCTGTCCTCCAGGGTCATCTTCCGAAAGGGCAGGAGGCATAGAAGAACGCTTATCGGCCTGGCCAGGAACATCAGCACAAAGCAGATCAACAGGCCAATACCGGCGATGGGGAGAAGCTGGGAGGGAAATACCAGCAGGCCCAGGGTCAAAAACATTGCGATCTGCATCAGCCAGGCCAGACTGTCATGGTATTGCAGCAGGCTGCGCTTGTGGATGAAGGTGTGTTTTGCCAGGGTCAGCCCGGCAAGGTAAACGGCAAGAAATCCGTTACCTCCCAGGGCAGAGGTTATTGCATAGATTATCAGTATCAGAGAAATGGTCAGAACGGGATACAGTCCTTGATAATCGAGGCGGATGCGGTTGATCACATCAGCCATGGCCTTTCCCAACAGATATCCGAATACAGCTCCCAGAGCCATCTGCTGGGCGAACATAGGGATGAGAGCTGCCAGAGGAGTGGTGGGATTCTGGATCAAAACGATCAGGCTGGTGGTGAGGAAGATGGCCATGGGATCATTGCTGCCCGACTCCAGCTCCAAGAGCGGTCTTAGCTCTCCTTTCAGGCTGATCTGTCTGGAGCGGAGAATTGAGAATACCGCTGCTGCATCGGTTGAGGAGATGATCGCTGCCAACAGCATGGCCTCGAGCAAAGAGAAATCCAGAAGAGAGTACACGGCATAGCCTGCGATAATAGCGGTAAGCATAACCCCCAATGTGGAGAGTATAGCGCCCTTCCAGAGGATGGGCTTGATCTCATTCCATCTGGTATCCAGTCCCCCTGAGAATAGGATAAAGATCAAGGCCACGGTGCCCAGAGACTGAGCCAGCCAGGGATTGTTAAAATATATGCCTCCCGGCCCGTCCGAGCCGGCCAGCATGCCTATGGCCAGGAATAAAACGAGAGTGGGCACACCAAGCTGGGTGGAGGCTTTGCTGGAGATTACGCTCAGGAGCAGCAGTACGGCCACTCCCATGAGAAGATACTCAAATGGCAGCATGGCTTGTTTTCCATTATTCTGCGGCTCATATCAATCTTTCCGAAATGGGCTTGAGCGTAAGAGATGGCAATTCGCCCTCCATTTCGTCTGTGCCGACCATTATGGGGCTTGCATTTCAGATTAGATCCAATGATCCGGGATCGATTCATATAAGCCCGTCATCACTTTTTGATCAGCTATATATATTACATAATCATTTTTCGATGAATTCCCCGACAGACTTCTTGTCTAAAATTGAATTTTGGGGAAATATTTATATTTTTTCGCCGCATAGGCAGCATGATAGAATTGATGTGAAGCAGCGGCAATATGCATGCCCATAGGTGGCCAGTATGATGGACAAAAATCCTGATGGATGGCATTAAAATGGATGAAGGCTCAGCCGGAGGCAGGAGCGCAATCGGCGGGAAGGAGATAAAGAAGAGATGGCCGGGCAAGTTTCGAGATCAAGAGAGGTTCATCTTCCGGGAGATCCGTCCCGGGGATCGGATCTTCGTCGGCACAGGCTGCGGTGAGCCTCAATATCTGATAAGCTCTCTCTTTGATTTTGTCAAGCAGCAGCCAAAGGCGTTCTTGGATGCGGAGATCATCAATATCGTCACCCTGGGCGTGGCGCCCTATACCGATGAGAAATTCAAGGACAACGTGCGGCTCAACTCCTTTTTCATTGGCGACAGCACCAGGAGGGCGGTCAACCGTGCCGAGGCCGACTATACCCCGGTCTTCCTCTCTCAACTACCCGGACTGATCCGCTCCGGCAGAATACCCCTGGATGTGGCCCTGATTCAGACCTCTCCTCCCGATGCCGAGGGGAGGATGAACCTGGGCGTTTCCGTGGATATAGTCCGGGCGGCGGTGGAGAGGGCAGGAATAGTCATAGCCCAGCCCAACTCATTTATGCCGGCAGTAGATGGCGACGGCTGGATTGATATGGATGATGTGGATTTCATAATTCCCCACGACGAGCCTCTGCTCGAGTACATCGAGGATCCTCCCGATAGCGTTGCCAGAAGGATAGGAAGCTACGTAGCCCGCATTGTGGAGGACGGCTCAACCATTCAGGTGGGATACGGCAGCATTCCCAATGCCATAGCCTCGTGCCTGGGAAAGAAGAAGCATCTGGGGGTGCATACCGAGCTTCTGGGCGACGGCATAGCCCTTCTGATGGAGGAAGGAGTGATTGACAATAGCTACAAGAGCCTGCACCCCGGCCAGAGCATCGCCACCTTCTGCATGGGCTGCAGAAAGACATTCGATTTTTTGAGGGAGAATCCTTCCGTCCGGTTCAAGGGCATAGACTACACCAACAATCCTCTGATCATAGCCCAGAACAAGAAGATGACCGCCATCAACAGCGCCCTGGAGGTCGATCTCACCGGCCAGGCCACGGCGGAGTCCCTGGGGCACAGCTTCTACAGCGGCATCGGGGGCCAGGCGGATTTCATGCGTGGCGCAGTCTTGTCCCCAGGCGGAACCACCATCCTGGCCCTGCCTTCTACCGCCCAGAGCACTGCAAAAAATGAGGCGGACGGTGCTGCCCGAGGACCGCTGGTATCCCGAATTGTGCCTTTCCTGAGGGAAGGAGCAGGGGTCACGCTCACCCGGGGCGATATTCATTATGTGGTCACCGAATACGGCATAGCCTATCTGCACGGAAAAAGCATCAGAGAGAGGGCCATGGACCTGATATCCATTGCTCATCCCGGCTTCCGGCATTATCTTATCGAGGAGGCGAGGAGGCTGCATCTGATCTATTCCGATCAAGCCTTCATCGCCGGCATAAAGGGCGAGTATCCCGAGGATCTGGAGGTAAGGAAGACCACCAGGGCCGGCCTCGAGCTGCTGCTCCGCCCGATCAAGATCAGCGATGAGCCCATGCTCAAGGAGTTCTTCTACTCCCTGTCTGACGAGAGCATGTACCAGAGGTTCATCTCCGCCCGCAGAGATATCCCCCATGAGCTGCTTCAGGATCTGGTGGCGGTGGACTACTTCACCAAGATGGTTCTGGTTGCGGTTGCGGAGGTCGAGGGCAGGGAATTGATATGCGGCCTGGGCCAGTACGGCATGAACCGGGATATGTACACCGCAGATGTGGCTCTGGTGGTAAGAGACGACTTTCAGAAGAAGGGGGTGGCAGGAGAGATGCTGGCCTACTTAACCTTCCTGGCCAAGAGGCAGGGGCTCCTTGGCTTCACCGCCGAGGTTCTGGCTGGAAACGAGCCGGTGTTCAGGCTCTTCCGGAAGATGGGCTTTGACGTGAGCAAGAGAAATGAGGAAGGCGTTTACGAGATGATGGCAATGTTCAGATAGGGCCTCCTTTCTGCCCTTTAGGGCAGGCAGTGGGCTCTTCTGAAATACCCCTATAATTTTCCGGGAGGCTCTTTTCTCTTCCCGCATCAGGCGGATGCAGCAAAAGCTTTTTCCTTTTCCCATTCATCTTCAATGAAGTGATGCAGAGGGGATCATAGCTTTGCCGGCACCGCAGGAGATTGTCGAGCTGGTGGACCAGTTCAGCCGCAGGATCAGCGAGTATCGCGGCAGCCTTTACAATGAGACGGAGCTAAGAAATGAGTTCGTCAATCCCTTCTTTGCTGCTCTCGGCTGGGATATGGACAACCGGCAGGGTCTCTCCGGCGATCTCAAGGAGGTCAAGGTGGAAGAGTCCATCCGGGTGGAGGAGAGCATAAAGAATCCGGACTACAGCTTCCGGCTGGGAAGGAGTCGCAAGTTCTTTGTGGAGACCAAGAAGCCCTCCATCAACATCGAGGGTGGGGTGTATCCCGCCTTTCAGCTTCGCCGCTATGCCTGGTCGGCGAGCCTGAAGCTGTCCATTCTCACCGACTTCGAGGAGTTTGCGGTCTACGACTGCCGGGACGAGCCCAAGAAGATAGACAAGCCGGGAAAGGGCAGGCTCCTTTACCTGCAGTACGATCAGTATGTGGAGCGGTGGGATGAGATCGCCGCCCTCTTCTCCAAGGAGGCGGTGCTGGCAGGATCTCTGGAGAGGTTCATAGAGGCCATACCGGAGAAGAGGGGCAACAAGAGGGTGGACGCCGCCCTGCTGGACGAGATCTCCGGCTGGAGGGAGGCCCTGGCGGAGAGCCTAGCCCGGCGCAATCCGGATCTCAGCCAGGGCGATCTGAACTTCGCTGTTCAGAGGACCATCGACAGGCTGCTGTTTTTGCGCATCTGCGAGGACCGGGCAATTGAGGAGTACGGGCGGCTCAAAGCGCTGCTCGGCGTGGACGGAGCTTACGCCCGGCTGATGGAGCTATTTCGGGAGGCGGACCGGCGCTACAACTCGGGAATCTTTCACTTTCAGGAGGAGCGTGACCGGTCGGAGCAGCCGGACGACCTGACGGGCAGGCTCGCTGTGGATGATGCCACGCTCAAGGACATAATCCAGGACCTCTATTATCCGGACAGCCCCTATGTCTTCTCCGAGATCCCGGCGGAGATCCTGGGCCAGGTTTATGAGCAATTTTTGGGAAAGGTCATTCGGCTGGAGGAAGGGCACAGGGCGGTGGTGGAGGACAAGCCCGAGGTGCGAAAGGCGGGAGGCGTCTACTACACTCCCTCTTACATTGTGGAATACATAGTCAAGAACACAGTGGGAAGGCTGCTGGAAGGCCGCAGCCCGGCAGAGGCGGCGGAGATTCGCATCCTCGATCCTGCCTGCGGCTCGGGTTCTTTTCTCATAGGCGCCTATCAGTATCTGCTGGACTGGCATCTGCAGTGGTACAAAGCCAACCTGGCTCCGCTCCTAAACAAGAGCGGCGGGATGGCATCGGCGGAAGCTCTGCGCCTCCTGCCCGCAGCACCGGAAAAGCGAGCCGACCGGCGGGCCAGGAGGATCGCCGTCCGGGCGGCCCAGGCGGCGCTGCCCATCTTCAAGGACGGCAGCGGAGAGTGGCTTCTCACCACATCGGAGAGAAAGCGCATTTTGCAGAGCAGCATCTACGGGGTAGACATCGATGCCCAAGCAGTGGAGGTGACCAAGCTCTCCCTGCTGCTCAAGGTTTTAGAGGGCGAGAGCCGGGAGAGCATCAGCAGCCTGCTGCGCTACTTCAAAGAGCGGGCCCTGCCGGACCTGGGTGATAACATCAAGTGCGGCAACTCTCTCGTCGGCTACGATTATTATGACGATCATCCGAATATGAGCGATGAGGAGGCCAGGCGGATCAATGCCTTTGACTGGAAGAGAGGTTTTCCGGAAGTTTTCCAGCGGGGCGGATTTGATGGGGTGATCGGCAATCCGCCTTATGTCCGGCAGGAGGGCCTGGGAGAGCTGAAGGATTACCTCTCCCGGCACTACCGGATCTACCACGGCGTGGCCGACCTTTATGCCTACTTCATAGAGCGAGGAGTCTCGCTCCTCCGCCCGGCGGGCCTCTTCTCCTACATCGTGGCTAACAAATGGATGAGGGCCAACTATGGCACTCTCCTGCGCCGCTGGCTCAAGGAGCAGCATATCGAGGAGATCGTGGACTTCGGGGATCTGCCCGTCTTCACCAAAGCCACCACCTATCCCTGCATCCTGAGGATCGCAAAGGAGAAGCCCGAAGAGAGCTTTTCTGCCTGTCAGGTAAAGACGCTCCGCTTTTCCAGCCTGGAGGAGTATGTCAGAGAGCACAGCTATGCCGTGCGCCAGCAGGAGCTGGATGAGTCCGGCTGGTCCCTGGCGGATGAGAGAACCCAAAGGCTGCTGGCCAAGCTAAAAGCGATCGGCGTTCCCCTGGGAGAGTACGTGGGCGGGAAGATCTATTATGGCATCAAGACCGGGCTGAATGAGGCCTTCGTAATAGACGAAGCCACTCGGGCACGGCTGATAGCCGAGGATGCCAGGAGCGCAGAGCTGATCAAGCCATTCCTGGCGGGAAGGGACATCAAGCGGTACGAGCAGCCCAAGAGTGAAAAGTATTTAATTTTCACCAGGCATGGATTGAATATCGATGCCTATCCGGCAATTAAACTATACTTGAATCAATTCAAAGAAAGACTCACACCGAAGCCAAGGAATTGGACTGGCAAGGATTGGAAAGGACGGAAGCCTGGTGCCTATGAGTGGTATGAGATTCAAGATACAATCGATTACCATGCCGAGTTTGAGAAACCTAAGATATTCTGGCCGGAGATAGCCGGAAGTGCAAGATTTACCTTTGATGAATCAGGCTATTATGCCAACAATAAAACCTACTTGATTCCTCTCGCCGACCTTTACCTTCTGGGACTGCTCAACTCATCATTGCTCCGATTATTCATTCACAGCGTATGTACTGATCTTCAGGGAAACAGCTTCAATTTTTCTGAGGTCTTCGTGGAAAGGACGCCAGTCCGCACCATCGACTTCTCCGATCCTGCCGATGTCGCCCGCCACGATCGGATGGTGGAGCTGGTGCAATCCATGCTCGACCTGCACCGACAACTATCAATCCCCGGCCCGGATCACGAGAGGACGCTGATCTCCCGCAGGATAGAGGCCACGGACAGGCAGATCGATAGGCTGGTCTACGAGCTGTACGGCCTGACGGAGGAGGAGATCGAGCTGGTGGAGGCGGGGGCAAAATAAGTATTTGTACCTGTAAATCGACTATAGTTTGGCTTGTGGTTGAAATGGATGTCCAGTATGTTTATGATGAAGATGGCAGGCAGACCGCAGTTATCGTCCCCATCCATCTCTGGAGTAAGATGAGCCGTCTGGCGAAAGAAGGCCATAAGGATAAATCAGATTGGGATCCATCAAAATATAGGGGGATGTATAAGGATCTCAAGATCGATGTGAAGAAAGAGAGTGCTGCGTTGCGGGATGAATGGACAAGAGCATGAGAAAATATCTGCTGGATACCAATATCCTGATCTATTATTGGAAAAATGATATCCCTGAGGCAGAGCGCGATAAAATAGAGGAAATATTGAAGCACTCGTTCATCATTTCTATAATCACAAAGATAGAACTGCTGGGATGGAGAATGCACACTCCGGGTGGATTTGAGAAGGCAAAAGAGTTCTTGGAGCAGGCTGAAGTCTTGCCGATAGATGATGAATTGGCTGAACTGACGATAGCACTAAAACGAAATAATAATATTAAGCTGGCAGATGCGCTAATTGCGGCAAATGCTCTCTTAAATAACTTGGTCCTGGTCACAAGAAATTATAGCAACTTCTCAACTCTGGCCGAACTAGAAATTTACAATCCATTTGATTAGAATTCGTTATCCTTTGTTCCTGTCTATAAATGCGTTTCATTTCATCCTCGTCTCATCCGTCGTCGGCTCACTCCATATGTCTCCGGTCACGACCGCATGGTGGTGTTGGTGCAATCCATGCTCGACCTGCACTGGCAGATCTCCTCCCCCGGACCGGAGCACGAGAGGACTCTGCTCGCCCGCCGGATAGAGGCCACGGACAGGCAGATCGACAGGCTGGTCCACGAGCTGTATGGGCTGACGGAGGAGGAGATCGGGATTGTGGAGGCGGGGGCAAAGTAAAGCGGCGAAAGATATATACTGCTAAAGAGATCTTAGAAGTCTGATTGGAGAATGCGAAATGGCTGAAGACGTCGTTGGCCAGATATACGATACTGATAAAAAACAGCTTCCTTATGGCGGTGCAGTGGACATGAACGGCAGGATCGTATGGGCTGTAACTGAGGAAGAAGATAAGGCTACTTGTGAAAGAATACGCAAAGCTTTTGGAAAGAAATGAAGCATGTGGCCATAGATTCGGATGTATTTTTCTATTCCATCAGTCAGGACAAGAAAGACAGGAAAGTGCAACTTGCCTCAGGAATCTTAGACCATATAAATAATCATCCCGATCTGGAGCTTTGTGTACCATTTTCCGTGCTTGCTGAAACCGTTTTTAAGGGTCTGATCGACGAAAAAGAGAACAAAGATCCAAGAAGAATGGACAAGATATCTTCTTTGATAGGGCTATGGAGAAGGTTGGACATAAGATTCCTGCCGCCAACAAACAGAGTAGCAGAGATTTGCTGGCATTTGATTGAAGAATGTGGGAGCAGGATGCAGCCCACAGATAGAACCCATCTTGGATATGCACTGGCTTATAATATGGATCTGATGATAACCAGT
>Ga0116155_10003447_pt1 | contig 10493 bp, 6 predicted proteins | sample AD_UKC032_MetaG_FD_89890 | JGI IMG/M metagenome (GOLD analysis project Ga0116155, IMG submission 89890) | Active sludge microbial communities of municipal wastewater-treating anaerobic digesters from USA - AD_UKC032_MetaG | ecosystem: Engineered > Bioreactor > Anaerobic > Digestate | place: USA... | reverse complement strand
GGCCTGTCTCATAGAGATGCTCAACCGGTCGCTGGGAAGCGGGCAGATCAAGTTTTATCCCGGGGTAAGCTACCGGAATATCATGGTGATCGACGAAGAGGTTCTGGGCGGATGGTCGAGGTTGTCATGCACGCCGCCGCACGACATCGCCGGCAAACACATCACCCCGAATATGCCGTCGGGCAAAGGATCGAAGATACTGGTCGACTTGATGCGCCGCTCGTCGGAGATCCTTGCCGATGCGGACGTCAACAAGGTCAAGGTCGATCTCGGCGAGAACCCGTCGAACATGATCTGGCTCTGGGGGCAGGGGAAGACGCCGGCGATACCGGCCTTTCAGGAGATGTTCGGGGTTAAAGGCGGGATCATCTCCGCGGTCGCGCTGCTCAAGGGGATCGCTTCGGCGGCCAAGATGGATATCATATCGGTGCCGGGGGCGACCGGGTATTACGATACCAACTACAAGGGCAAAGCCGAGCATTGTATCAAGTCGCTCGAACAGGGGTGCGACCTCGTACTGGTTCATGTGGAGGCGCCGGACGAGGCGGGCCATAACGGCGACAGGGCGCAGAAGCTCCTGGCGATCGAGCGGTTCGACGAATATGTCGTCGGGCATATATACGACGAGATCAAGCGGAGGGGCGACTACCGTCTCATGGTGCTTCCCGACCATTACACCCCGATATCGCTCAAGACGCATGTCGGCGACCCGGTGCCGTTCGTCATCAGCGGCGCGGGGATAAAGGCGGACGACATGGGACGCCTGACGGAGGCCGAGGCGCTCAAGGGGTATTACAAGACGGTCGACGGCCACGAACTGATGAGGATCCTCACTGCCCGATAGGATCGGGCTTGTGGGCCCGGCTGCTTCGGGCAGGCTTACACACATAAGGAGAAGGGCATGCTTATCGTACAGAAATACGGCGGGTCTTCGGTCGGCAATCCGGAACGGATCAAGAACGTCGCGAGACGGATCATCGAGACCAAGCGCGCCGGCAACGACGTCGTGGTCGTCGTTTCCGCCATGGGCGACACGACCGACGACCTGATAACGCTCGCAGACCAGATCACCGACGACCCGTCCGAGCGCGAGATGGACATGCTGCTGTCGACGGGGGAGCAGATCTCGATCGCGCTCCTGGCCATGGCGATACAGACGATGGGCGAGGAGGCGATCTCGTTCACCGGCGCCCAGGTCGGGATCATGACCGACAGCATCCACAGCAAGGCGAAGATCGTCGACGTCAAGGGTTCCGGCAAGATGCGCGCCGAGCTGAAGAAGGGGAAGATCGTGATCGTCGCCGGATTCCAGGGGATCGACAAGGATTTCAACATAACGACGCTCGGCCGCGGCGGCTCGGACACGACGGCGGTCGCCCTTGCTGCGGCGCTCAAGGCCGACGAATGCGAGATCTTTACCGACGTCGACGGCGTCTATACCACCGACCCGCGGATCGTGTCTGAGGCGACCAAGCTCGACGTGATCGCATACGACGAGATGCTCGAGATGGCGAGCCTCGGCGCGAAGGTGATGCACTCGCGGTCGATCGAGATGGCGAAGAAATACGGCGTGGTCATCCATGTCCGTTCGAGCTTCAATAAGGTCAAAGGGACGTTAATCCAGGAGGAGGATGCGCAGATGGAAAATATCGTGGTGCGGGGCGTCGCCCTCAACAAAGACGAAGCGAAAATAACGATCTCGCGGGTGCCCGACAGGCCGGGCATTGCCGCCAAGATCTTCAAGATGATCGCCGAGGGGAACGTCAACATCGACATGATCATCCAGAACGTGAGCGAGAAGGGCTTCACGGACATCTCGTTCACGGTGCTCAAGGAAGAGCTCAAAAAGGCGCGCAAGGTCCTCGACCGGATCGCGGCGGACGTCGGGGCGTCGGGCGTGACGTACGGCGACAACATGGCGAAGGTGTCTATCGTCGGCGTCGGGATGCGGAGCCATACCGGCATCGCGTCGGCGATGTTCGAGGCGCTCGCCTCAAAAGGGATCAATATCGAGATGATCAGCACCTCGGAGATCAAGGTCTCCTGCGTGATCGACAGTAAGGACGCCGAAAAGGCGGTCAAGGCGATACACGACAAGTTCAAGCTCGGCGGCAAGAAGGTGATGAAGGAGAAGATTTCCGCAGCAAAGTAATTGAAAGCAGGTACGATCATGAAAAACGTATTTCTGTACGATACCACGCTGCGCGACGGTACGCAGGGCGAAGGGGTCTCGTTCTCGGTCGCCGACAAGGTCCGCATCGCGGAGCGGCTCGACGACCTCGGGATCCATTATATCGAGGGCGGCTGGCCGGGGTCCAATCCGAAGGACATCGAGTTCTTCGACCGGATCGGCGCGGTGAAGCTCAAGCACGCGAAGATCGCCGCGTTCGGCAGCACCCGGCGCGCGCACGTCGCGGTCGAAAAAGAGGACAACATCCAGAAGCTGATCGCGGCGAACACGCCGGTGGTCACGATATTCGGAAAGAGCTGGCTCCTGCATGTCGCAGACGTCCTGAAGGTGTCGGGCGACGAGAACCTCAAAATGATCAGGGAGTCGGTCGGTTATCTGGTCTCCAAAGGCAGAGAGGTCATCTACGACGCCGAACATTTCTTCGACGCCTACAAGGACGATCCCGCGTATGCCGTCGAGACGCTGAAAGCCGCCGCCGCGAGCGGCGCATCGACGCTTGTCCTGTGCGACACCAACGGCGGGACGATGCCGAACGAGGTTATCGAGATCGTGAACGCGGTAAAGGTCAAGATCGGCACGCCGCTGGGGATCCACGTCCATAACGACAGCGGCATGGCGGCCGCCAACTCGGTGCTTGCGGTCGTCGCGGGCGCCCTGCAGGTGCAGGGGACCGTCAACGGCTACGGCGAGCGCAGCGGCAACGCCGACCTGTGCGTGATCATCCCGAACCTCAAGATCAAGCTGGGATATAATTGCATAACCGACAAGAAGCTTCGCGAGCTTGTCGAGGTGTCGCGATTCGTCGACGAGCTCGCGAACCTGCGCCCGAACGACAAGCAGCCCTATGTCGGCAACAGCGCCTTCGCGCACAAGGGCGGGATGCACGTCAACGCGGTCGAGAAGAACCCGAAGACGTTCGAGCATATCAACCCGGAGCTTGTCGGCAACCACCGCAGGATCCTCATCTCCGAGCTGGCAGGCAAGAGCAACGTGATGCTGAAGACCAGCGAGCTCGGGCTCAGCTTCGCCAAGGACATGCACGTCACCAAGGAGATCATCGAGTCGCTCAAGAAGCTGGAGCACGAGGGATACGAGTTCGAGGCGGCCGGCGGGTCGTTCGAGCTGCTCGTCAAGAAGGCGATGAAGCGGCACAAGACCTTCTTCAAGCTCGAGGGGTTCCGCGTTATCGTCGAGAAGCGCGAGGACAACCGGCTGATATCCGAAGCGACGATCAAGGTCAAGGTCGGCGACGAAACGGTCCACACCGCGGCGGAAGGGGACGGCCCGATCAACGCGCTGGACAGCGCGCTCAGGAAGGCGCTCTGCCAGTTCTATCCCGAGATCAAGGACGTCCGCCTAGCCGATTTCAAGGTGCGTGTCCTCGATGCGAAGACCGGCACGGCGGCGAAGGTCCGCGTCCTTATCGAGTCATCGGACGACAGGGAGATATGGGGTACCGTCGGCGTCTCGGAGAACATCATCGAGGCCTGCTGGCAGGCGCTGGTGGATAGCGTGGAGTATAAACTGTTGAAAGGGGCGAAATAGTTAACTGAGCGATGTAACGCTTGTTGTCGAATGACGAATGTCCGATGAACTAAATACCAACATGGTAATTCATAATAATTCCTTGTTGGTCATTGGATAATTGGCCATTGGCCGTTTCTTGCATGATCCCATGACCGAACTTTCCAAACAATACAATCCCAAAGACGTCGAAGACCGGCTGATGAACTTCTGGCTCGACGGGAAGTGCTCGCACGCCGAGGTGTCGGACGGCGGAAAGCCCTACTCGATCGTGATCCCGCCGCCGAACATCACCGGCGTCCTCCACATGGGGCACGCCCTGAACAACACCATCCAGGACGTCCTGACGCGATGGAAGCGGATGGAGGGGATGAACACCCTTTGGATGCCGGGGACCGACCATGCCGGCATCGCGACGCAGAACGTGGTCGAGAAGAAGCTCGCCCACGCCAAGACCTCCCGCCGGGACCTGGGCCGCGAAAAGTTCGTCGAGAAGGTTTGGGAGTGGCGCAAGGAGTACGGCAGCACGATCATCAGCCAGCTCAAGCGTCTCGGCTGTTCCTGCGACTGGGAGCGCGAGCGGTTCACGATGGACGAGGGGCTGAGTAACGCCGTCGGCGAGGTCTTCATCCGACTCTACGATAAGGGTCTGATCTACCGCGGCAATTACATCATCAACTGGTGTCCCCGCTGCCAGACGGCGCTGTCCGACGAAGAGGCGGAGCACCGCGAGCTCGACGGCGCGCTCTACCACATCAAATACCACATCGACGGCTCCAAGGAGACGATAACCGTCGCGACGACGCGCCCCGAGACGATGCTCGGCGACGTCGCCGTCGCCGTCAGCCCGAAGGACGAGCGCTACAAGCACCTGGTCGGCAAGACGATCATCCTGCCGATCCTGAACCGGAAGCTGAAGGTGATCGTCGACGATCTCGTTGATCCGGCCTTCGGGACCGGTATCGTCAAGGTGACGCCGGCTCACGACCCGAACGATTTCGACATGGGGACCCGCCACAAGCTCGAGCCGATCAACGTCATGAACGATGACGGCACGATGAACGAGAACGCCGGCGAAGAGTACGAGGGGATGGACCGGTTCGAGGCTCGCGAGGCGATCGTCCTCGACCTCAAGGAGCGCAAGCTCCTGGCGAAGATCGATCCGCACAAGCACGCGGTCGGCCACTGCTACCGCTGTCACACCGTCGTCGAACCGCGGCTCTCGCTGCAGTGGTTCGTGAAGATGAAGCCGCTGGCGGAAGAGTCGCTCAAGGCATTCCATCAGAAGAAATTCCAGTTCTATCCGGCGCGCTGGAACAAGGTCTTTCAGGACTGGATGGAGAACATCCGCGACTGGTGCATATCCCGGCAGATCTGGTGGGGGCACCGCATACCGGTCTATTACTGCGACGCATGCCTTGAAAAGGCGGGTGCGAAGGCCGGCAAGACCGACGGTATCATTGTCTCGAAGACGAAGCCCGAGAAGTGCCCGGCATGCGGATCGACGGCACTCCGCCAGGACGAGGATGTCCTCGACACCTGGTTCTCGTCGTGGCTCTGGCCGTTCTCGACCTTCGGCTGGCCCGCGAAGACCCCGGAGTTGTCGTTCTATTATCCCACGAGCGCGCTCGTCACCGCTCAGGAGATCATCTTCTTCTGGGTGGCGCGGATGATCATGGCGGGGATCGAGTTCATGGGCGACGTCCCGTTCCGCGACATCTACATCCACGGGACGGTGCGCGACGACACCGGCACCAAGATGAGCAAGTCGCTCGGCAACGTCATCGACCCGCTCGAGATCATCGAGAAATTCGGCGCCGACGCGCTGCGCTTCAGCATCATCATGATCACGTCCCAGGGGCAGGACGTCTTCCTCTCCGAGGACAAGTTCGAGATCGGCCGGAACTTCGCCAACAAGATCTGGAACGCGTCGCGTTTCCTCCTGATGAACCTCGAGGGGGTGAAGGACGCCGATCTGGGCGCCTATCGAAACCGGCTGTCGATCGAAGACCGCTACATACTCGGCCGGCTCAACGCGGCCGTCAGGGACACGACGCGGGCGCTGCAGGAATACCGCTTCAACGAGGCGTGCCGCGTCATCTACGACTTTTTCTGGCATTATTACTGCGACCGCTACATCGAGTCGGCGAAGCTCGACCTCTACGGCGAGGACCCGGCGGTGAAGGAAAAGACCCGCGCGGTCCTTATGCATGTCCTCACGTCGGTGCTCAAGCTGCTCCACCCGTTCATGCCGTATATCACCGAAGAGATCTGGCAGAAGCTGCGGGAGGGGATGGGCGCGGCGGGACTGACGATCATGCGCGAGCCGTGGCCCCGGGCGGACGAGACGCTGATCGACGAGAAGGTCGTCGCCCAGGTGGAGCGGAAGTACGAGCTGATCCGCGTCGGCCGCAACCTCAGGACGGAATGCAACATCCCCCCGGGTGTCGAATGCGATTTCGTCTTCAAGATCTCCGACCCTGCCCAGGCGGCGTTTATCGAAAGCGAGCGCGTGAGCGTCGTCAGGCAGCTCAAGGCGAAGCGTCTCGATATCCTGGCCGAGTTCACTCCGGACCGGCCGATGATGTCCGGCGTCAGCGACAGCGGCACGGTCTACCTGTCGCTCGAAGGGAATATCGACATCGAGGCGGAAAAAGAGCGTCTCCGGAAGTCGATGCAGAAGATCGGCGAGGGGATCGAGGGGATCAACAAGAAGCTGACGAACCGCGCCTTCGTCGAGCGCGCCCCCAAAGAGATCATCGCGCGCGAAGAAGAGCGCAAGAAAGAGCTCGAAGAAAAGCTCGCCAAGATAGAGAAGAACCTCAGCCTTCTCGGCGCATAGCGCAGCATTGCAGGATGTCTCCCCGTGGTCATTTTTTCCGTCAGCCCCGATAAAGCAAAAGCCCTTCAGGACCGGATGTCTGCGCTCGGTATCCGCGAATGCGACCTGCGCGAAGGGTTCGTCCGCTCGAGCGGACGCGGCGGGCAGAACGTCAACAAGGTCTCGACCTGCGTCCATATCAAGCACCTTCCCACCGGCGTCGAAGTGAAGTGCGGCAGCGAGCGCTCCCAGGCGCTGAACCGGTATATCGCGCGCCGGCGTCTCGCCGATAAGATCGACGAGATGGTCAGGGGCCGCGCGTCCGACGAGCGCCAGCGCATCGAGAAGCTGCGCCGGCAGAAGCGGCGCCGCTCGCGGCGGTCGAAAGAGCGCATGCTGGAGCTGAAGAAACGTCAGGGGCAGAAAAAAGAGTCACGAAAAGAGGTCCGGCGCGATGGCGACGTTTGAGCTCACCACCGACATGAAGCCGATGGGCGACCAGCCCGAGGCGATCGACGCGCTGACGGCGGGCGTCGCGAAGGGAACGCAATACCAGACGCTCCTCGGCGTGACCGGCTCCGGCAAGACCTTCACGGTCGCGAACGTTATAGCGAACGTCAACCGGCCGACCCTCGTCATCTCGCATAACAAGACCCTCGCCGCCCAGCTTTACTGCGAGCTGAAGTCGTTTTTCCCGAAGAACGCGGTCGAGTACTTCATTAGCTATTACGACTATTACCAGCCCGAGGCCTATATACCGCAGACCGACACCTATATCGAGAAAGACGCGTCGATCAACGACGAGCTCGAGCGCCTCCGGCTTGCCGCGACCAGCTCGCTCCTGACGCGCCGCGACACGATCGTCGTCGCCAGCGTGTCGTGCATCTACGGTTTGGGGTCCAAGGAGGACTTTCAGGAGATGATGCTCCTGGTCCGCGTCGGGGAAGAGATGTGCCGCACGGAGATCCTCAAGAAGCTCGTCGACGTGCAGTACGAGCGCAACGATATCGATTTCGCGCGCGGGAAGTTCAGGGTGCGCGGCGAGACGGTCGAGGTCTTTCCCGCCTACAGCGAGCAGGCCGTGAGGATCGAGCTCGCGGAAGACACGGTTTCCCGGATATCCTTCATAGACCCGTTGACGGGGAAGATCCTCGGCGTGACCGATGCGGCGACGATCTATCCGGCGAAACACTTCGTGACGCCGTACCGCAAGATCGAGGCGGCGATGGGCGACATCCAGGGCGAGCTCGAGGAGCGGCTACGCTATTTCAAGGCGAACAACAAGCTGCTCGAAGCGCAGCGGCTCGAGATGCGCACCCGATACGATATCGAGATGCTCCGCGAGATCGGCTATTGCCAGGGGGTGGAGAACTATTCGCGCCACCTGAGCGGCCGGCAGGCGGGCGAGCGCCCCTCGACGCTGATCGATTTCTTCCCCGACGATTACCTCGTCGTGATCGACGAGTCCCACGTCACCGTCCCTCAGATCCGGGGGATGTACAACGGCGACCGGTCGCGCAAGGAGACGCTGGTCGAGCACGGCTTCCGCCTCCCCTCGGCGCTCGACAACCGGCCGCTCAACTTCGCCGAGTTCGAGACGATGTTGAAGCAGGCGATCTTCGTCTCGGCGACGCCGGGGCCGTACGAGCTCCAGCGTTGCCCGAAGCCGGTGGAACAGCTGGTCAGGCCGACCGGGCTTATCGACCCCCTGATCACGGTGAAGCCGCTCGCGGGGGAGATCGACGACCTGATCGGCGAGATCAGGAAGCGGATCGAGAAGCGCCAGCGGGTGCTGGTGACGACCCTGACCAAGCGCTCCTCCGAGGACCTCACCGACTATTTACGCGCGCTCGGCATTAAGGTAAAATACCTCCACTCGGAGATCGACGCGCTTTCGCGGGTCGACATCCTGGGGGGGCTTCGCAAGAAGGAGTTCGATGTCCTGGTCGGCATCAACCTGCTCAGGGAAGGGCTTGACCTCCCCGAGGTGTCGCTGGTGGCGATCCTCGACGCCGACAAGGAAGGGTTCCTCCGTTCCGAGACGTCGCTGGTGCAGACGGCGGGCCGCGCGGCTCGCCACATCGACGGCGAGGTGATCATGTACGCTGACAAGATCACCAACTCAATGCGCCGGGCGATCGACATCACCGGCTACCGCAGAGAGAAACAGCTCGCCTATAACCGCGATAACAATATCACGCCGCGGAGCGTCGAGAAGGCGATACGCGACGAGATGTCGCTTATCGGCAAGGCCGAGTCGCTCGTGGAAGACGTGATGAGGAAGGCGGGCGACGATTTCGACCTGCACGAGGTCCTTTTCGAGATGAACCGCGAGATGAAGGAGGCGGCCGAGAATCTCGAGTATGAGCGCGCGGCGAAGCTCAGGGACCAGATAAAAGAGATCAAGATGTCGCGGCTGTTCAAAAAGAAAAGAGCGGCGGGTAAACAAAACAGGCAGTAGGGGAACCCTTCGGGCTTCTCCTGCGCCGACGGTGAACGTAAGGGGATAGGCAGATGACATTTATCGAAGAGCTCGATTTCAAGATCGTCGATGCGATCGTTCAGGAGGCGCTCGCCGAGGACGTCGGCGGGGGCGACATCACGACCAACGCGCTTATACCGCACGACCTGGAATGCCGTGCGACGGTCGCCGCGAAGCAGGACTGCGTTGTGGCCGGGGTGCCTGTCGCACTGGCGCTGCTCCGGTCGTTTGACCCGAGCGTGCGCGCCTCCGTCAGGTGCGCCGACGGCGGAACCGCGAAGGCGGGCGCCGAGCTGATGTCGCTTGAGGGCAGGGCGCGGTCGATCCTGACATGCGAGCGGACGCTCCTCAATTTCCTCCAGCGGCTGTCGGGGATCGCCACCTTGACGCGATGTTTTGTCGAAGCGTGCGGTACAAAGCGCGTGAAGATATTGGACACCCGTAAGACGACACCTTTGCTGCGCCACGTCGAGAAATACGCCGTCCGCGCCGGAGGGGGCGAGAACCACCGTATCGGGCTCTACGACCAGTTCCTGATCAAGGACAACCACCTGCACCTCATGGGAGAGATCGGCCCCAACCCGTTCGGGCGGGGCATAGCGGCGGCGAGAAAGCACGCCCCCGGGATCCCCGTCGAGGTGGAGATCGAGCGTATCGAAGAGATCGACGCCGCGCTCGATGCGGGCGCCGATATCATCCTTTTCGATAATATGGCGCCGGAGACGCTCAAAGAGGCGGTGGCGATCGTGGGCGGCCGCGCGCTGACCGAGGCATCCGGAGGCATTACGCTCGATAACGTCCGTGAATACGCCGAGACCGGCGTCGACCGCATATCGGTCGGAGCGCTGACGCATTCGGCGAAGGCGATCGACATATCGCTCGATATCGTGGAATAGTCCGTACATGTCCATAGACGAACAGCTTGTCAGGGTCCTCCACGAAAAAGGGGATCACTTTATTTCGGGCGAAGAGCTTGCCGAAACGCTCGGGGTGACCCGCACGGCGATCTGGAACCATATCAGCAGGCTCCGTGACTTGGGGTATACGATCGACGCGCTTCCGCACCACGGCTACCGGCTGGCCGGTATCCCGGATAAAATGCTGCCCGACGAGATCCGCAATGTCCTGACCGCAGACAGTTTTGTCTCGAAGATACACGCATACGATCGCGCCGATTCGACCAACGACATCGCGATGCGCCTCGCGGAAGGGGGCGCGCTCGAGGGCGAGCTCGTGGTCGCCGAGCAGCAGCTCAAGGGCCGCGGCCGCCTCGGCAGGAACTGGTTCTCTCCGAAGGGGAGCGGGCTGTGGCTTTCGCTGATACTGCGTCCTTCGTTGCCGCCGTCGGCGGCGCCGCAGGCGACGCTTGCAGGGGCGGTCGCGGTTGCGAAGGCTATACGGGAGACGACGGGGTGCGAGGCGCACATCAAGTGGCCGAACGACGTCGTGATCAGAGGCCGCAAGGTCTGCGGTAT
>Ga0116155_10003438_pt1 | contig 10503 bp, 11 predicted proteins | sample AD_UKC032_MetaG_FD_89890 | JGI IMG/M metagenome (GOLD analysis project Ga0116155, IMG submission 89890) | Active sludge microbial communities of municipal wastewater-treating anaerobic digesters from USA - AD_UKC032_MetaG | ecosystem: Engineered > Bioreactor > Anaerobic > Digestate | place: USA... | reverse complement strand
TGATCGCAAAATATGAAGAGAAATTCAATAATCCGTATTTTGCAGCCTCGCTGGGCGCTATTGAGGAAATTATTTTGCCGAGAGAAACGCGCAAGCGCATCATCGCAGTGCTCAATGCCATGCAGGATAAAAAAGAAGCGCGACTAAAAAAGAAGCACAATAATATACCTCTTTAACTGTGAGCGATGAATTGGTTATGGGACATTGGCGTGGGAAGGTATTTCGGGCTCAGCTTTTTTGAAAATCAACCAATGAATCGACAACTTTAATAATTTTCAAAATTGTAAAGAAAAGCGACATAAAAAAGATCCACATGAAGGGTGTAAACAAAAAACATGAGTGTAATTAAGTGTATCACAGAATTCATTTTTGTAAAGAATTCCGACAATATAAAAAATGTTATTTAAAAATATCTATTTAAAAATCTTAAGGAGATGCTTTTACTCAAAAATAATTTAAGAATTACATCAGATAAGTTTGAAGTTCTTTATAGTTCTGGAAATCGGCATCAACAAACGAAGCGCCGATGTGGACGCTGTCTTTAGAATTGACGACGTTTTGCGACTCACAAGACAGGCAAATAGATTTATTATTAGAAGGCAAGTTAAAGGACACTTTAAATTTTGACCCCGGACCATCAATTTTCAACCGGTCTTCCATGTCCTTTGGAAGCATTATTTTCAAGCCCCCCAGCGAAATCTCCGTAATGGCGGCTATGCGTTCCTGCCCGTTATCCGGTTGGTTAACAACAGCCGGAGCGAAAAGAGCTTTGCGCGGATATTGACGTTTTTCATGCTTGTTTTCAACAGTGGACACCATTCTTTTATTCAGATAATCAGATAAAATAATTGCAATTGTTGAGGATAGAGACCGTCGGTCTTCCCTGGAAATTTGCAATAATGAATCATGCAGTTCTTTGCTGGCACGAAAGCAGATGGAACTTTCTTTTTTCATGAAGCAACCTTGTACTGTAATTTATTTTCTCATCAATGATCACATGCACATGTTATGCCTTGTAAAATTTTAAAAACTCTCTCGTTTACTTATCATATTGTAATAACGAAACATTTTTTAATTATGAGATAAAAGAAATTTTTATTAATCAATTCCTTCTATCTTTTTTTTCATATTTGTAAAAAATTCCGACAATTTTCATTCTGCATTTAATTTGTTTCAAGGAATTTCATTTTTGTAGATCAATTCCATCATATTTCATAAAATTACTAATTATTACAAAAACTCATAATATTTCATTTACAAAATAGTCCGTAAATGCTATGGAATCCAACAATTGAGTTTAATTGACGGTGATGTAGCTGAGGTGTTTATTGATATATTAATGATTCCGTCATTATTTTGTCATATGGAATAAGTATAATGCACCTGCAATTTCAGGATGATCATTATCGATAAAAAGCCCGATAGTTGGGTTAAGTCAAATATTTCTTAGGAGGAAAAAATGAAGAGATTTTGGGTTGTTTTGTTAGCGCTGGGGCTGATCACAGTCTTCAGCACAACGGTTTTCGCCGTCGATGTAAAATTCAGCGGCGAGTATTATGCAGCGGGCATGTATCTGGATAAAACAACGTTGCATAAAGGTTATAAAGATATCCTTGAAGGTCCAAGCACAGCCTTTTATTACCAGAGGTTAAGGGTTAAAACGGACTTTGCTGTAGCTCCCGGATTGACCCTGATCACACGTTTTGACGCGATGGAAAGGGCATGGGGAGCTTCGAGATCTGATGTGTCTAAAACACCGGCAGTTGATTCTGCTGGAACTGTCGCTGAAAATGAAAACATCGCTTGGGATTGGGCTTACGTTGAATATAAATCACCCATCGGTGTGTTCAATGTCGGCTATATGAATTATGGAAGCACGGGCACAATTTTCGGCAACAACAGCGCGCCACAGGCAAGAATTAAATACTCGTATGCAATCGGTCCGGTAACGATTAATCCGGCCATTTCAAAAATCAAAGAGGGTGACAGAGGGACCTTCAATACGAGCGGGGTGACCGATGCGGATAATGATGTATATCACCTGGAAGGTGTTTATAGTTGGAAAACCGGCAAGGCGGGCTTGAACGTCAATTATTACAATTATAGCGATAAACGCCCCTACAATGATTCGACAAATAAAGACCCTTACACGAGTAGATATTTTCTGATTACGCCTTATGTCATGGCCAAAATCGGTCCAGTGGCACTTCAGGCGGAATTGAATTACCTGACGGGTGATCAGAATTATGAATCACCTTCAACTAAGCATGATGTAGATCTTCAAGGTATTTCCGGCTGGGTTGATGCAACAGCTGATTTCAAAATGTTTTATGTTGGGGGCAGTATTGCCTATGTATCCGGTGATGATAACGGAACAGCTAATAAAAATGAAGGCTATTCCCTTACCGGTGGTCGCGACTGGAATCCCTGCCTGATCATGTTCAACTATTATGATCGAGCCCAGTGGGTTGGCGATCTCAATGGTTATGATACTAAAGACAACGGTCAAATGTCCAACGCCTGGTTCTTCCAGGCCCGCGGCGGTTTGAGACCTGTAGATAAATTAGACATCATGGCATCCGTTGCTTATGCCCGCGCGGATAAACCTAATACGGTCCTGGACCGGGAATACGGCTGGGAAGCGGATCTGACCGCCACATACAAAATTACCAATAACCTGTCGTATATGCTGGGTATGGGTTATCTCTTCACCGGTGATTATTATAAGGGAACCAATGGTGACAACGACATCAATAATGATTTTCTGGTCATCAATAAGTTGACGCTGACGTTCTAAAACAGATTGATAATCTAACCACTTTCAGTCTGAGAAAAATTTAAATCCCCGCAGGTTTTCGCCCGCGGGGATTTTTTTGCTCATCTCAACACGGTTTTGTTATCCGGGCGTTGTCTGCATGTCTTTACCTAATGGATGTAACATTTAGCGAAGGAAACCCGGACGGCGAAATTAACATTGCATTCACTGGGAACATGGAGTACATTTTATAAAAGTCTTTTGTTTATTAAAAGTTTAAATCCAATTGTCATTGCTCCGCCGGGAGGTCATGAAGTGAATTTTAAGATAATGCTGCTGATCATTGTGGCTGGCCTTGCCGTCATTTTTATCACACAAAATGTGTCTGCTGTTACTGTCAGTATTATCTTTTGGTCAATTTCCTTGTCTCTTGCCCTGCTGATTTTTTTTGTGCTGGGTATGGGTTTTGCTCTCGGGTGGTTTTTACACAGCTTTCTAGCGTATCAAAAAATTAAAAAAGAAGTGGCCGGCATTCAGGCCGACATGCGTTTAAAGAAATGACGAGGCAGGGAGGATTTAATGACCGGGCAAGAACAGGATTTGTTTTTAGAGCGTGTAGCCGACATTCTGATCCGGTGCTTTTTGATGACCATCGCTTTACTTTTCGTCTGGTTTATCTTCTTTGTGTTCGCGGGCGGATTTGTTTATGAGCTGCATTCCCAATGGTTTGATCTGGAATGGTATGACTTAAACTGGTTTTTCTATATCGGCACGGCGACGTTGAAGATTATTGCGTTTGTCTTTTTCCTCTTCCCTTATATTGCGATCCGTCTGGTGCTGCGCAAAAGCAAAACTTAAAGATATTGAATACAATAACTTCGCAAAGAATGTCTGTGAGCCTCACGGCTCCTTAAGTAACCTCGTGTAACCTTGTATGGTCTCGTGTGACCTCGTGTAACCTCGTGTGACCTTCAGGTCATCAGGTCATCAGGTCGTCAGATCTGAAAAAGAGTCAGTCTAATCTTTTTTGCTGCTCTTCTCGTGTTCGATGAATTTCAGTGTATTATTAAAGCTGAACATGCCTGGAATCGTGATATAGTTTATATATTTTTCTTTTAAAGCCGTCTGTTTTTCTTTATTGCCGATAGAATCACCGATCAAAACGAAATAGTCTTTCATTGTGGTAAGCGTCTTTTGATCACCGACTGGTCCGTGGCCGGGGATGAGCGTTTTGACTTCATATTTATTAGACAGAGTGGCAAGTGCGTTAATCCAGGACGCCACCTGCGTGCCGCTTTTGGCAAGGAGTGCCGGATGCCAATGATTGAAAATCAGATCACCCGTGACAAGGAGCTTCCGGTTTTCCAGATAAACAACTATGTCATTCCAGGTATGCGCCCTGCCGGTGTTGAAGATATGCACGGTTTCACTGCCAATCTTCATCATTCTTTCTTCACCGGACTTTAGCGTGACATCCGGATACCGGCTGGTCTTGCCGGAATCTTCATCCCACTGCTCTCTGGTGTATTCACCGGCGATGATCCTGGCCCGCGGATAAAGTGCATTCCCGCCAACGTGATCAAAGTGGTCATGTGTGTTGACAATCGTGATGTCTTTGGCCTTGACTTGATTTTTAAGGATTTGAGCTGCACCTCTCATTTTGGTATCGACGATCAGCGCACTTGCACCGTCTTCGGAAGTCAGGACAATGGAGTTTCCGCCACCGATGTAGATAGTTAATTGGGGATCATGCGAGACGGTTTCAACCGTCATAAAGTCCTGGTAGGCTTTCCAGAAATAAATACCGCCTGCCGTAATGACGACTAAAATGGTTAATCCAACAATCAGAAGAACTTTTTTCATACATCCTCCTTGAATGATCTTAATGCCAAACATCTAATCTCTGACATGTCACTCTTTCTGCTCCATCCATTTTCCCCCTCCCAGTACTCGCGCGACCATCATGCTCGAAACATTATCGCCCACGGCATTAACCATTGTGGCAGGCGCATCCACCAAGGTGCCGATCATCGTGATGAGCGGAAATGCTTCGGGAGGAAAACCATATAAGGATAAAATCAAAAGCTCGCCGATGGTGCCGCCGCCGGGAATGCCACTGACGACCACGCCAGTCAGAAGGGCGATGCCCAAGGCGGTCAGCATCGTATCGATGCCGGAAAATGGCATCTGAAAAATGCCGAAAAGGAATGCGATTTTCAACACAGCGGCCAGACACGATCCTTCCATGTGTATCGTTGCGCCGATAGGAATGACGACTTCGCTGATATCTTTGGGCACGCCAATCTTATCCGCCGCCTGTAAGTTGGCGGGAATTGTCGCCATGGAGCTGCCGGTTGCCAGCGCTGTGACGGATGGCGGAATAATGTTGCTCCAGAATTCTGTCGCGCCGGATGTACGGCCGGCGATAAAGGCGTACAACGTAAAGGCTAGAAAGAAATACAAAATGGCCGTTGGATAATATACGGCCATTGCGCGCGCGTAAGAACCCAGAAGCTCCGGGCCGAAGACGCCGACCAGGTAGGCGAAATAGGCGCAAAGACCAACCGGTGCATAATACATAATGAAGGATATCAACTTCATCATGACATCGTTTGCCGAAGTCAGAAATCCGGTAAAGGCTTTTCCTTTCTTTCCCACGGCGGACGCGGCCAATCCGACCAAAATAGAAAAGGTGATTAGAGCAAGCATGTTATTTTTGGATAAAATATTAGGGAAATCCGAAACAGTGAATGCCCGGACGATTTGATCTCCCGTCTTGATCTGCTGAACGTCTGCCGTTGTCGGCATGGGAATGTTTACACCCGAAGCGGGAGGAAAGAAGATGACAGCGACAAGCATGACCACCGACGCGATGATGCCTGTGATCACAAAAATCAGGATCATCACCGAGAGAATTTTTCCCAGACGCTTAAGGTTGGTCATGGAGGCTACGGTGGATGAGATGGAAAAGAAAACCAGCGGCACAATGACCGTAAAAAGCAGGTTTAAAAAAATATCACCCAGCGGCTTGAACATGACCGCGTCTTTTTTAAAGATGATGCCTAGAAGAGCGCCGATCAGGATGGCAATGATCAGAAGGATCGAAAATCCGTAGGACTTCAAAAATGGCGGCATATTTCTTTTCATATTTATCACTTTACCGGGAAATTAAAATATGTGTCGGGATAGGGTTCATTATTGAGCGTAAAGTGCCACCACTCTTTTTCATAACTTCGGAATCCGTGTTTTGCCATCAGTATTTTTAAAAGCAGGCGATAGCTTCTTTGCTGCGGGCCGAGATTTTTATTTTCCGGTTGCGACAGTTCATGAAAGCAATCAAAGCCCGTGCCCATATCCAGCGAGTTGTCCGCGAAGCGAACACCCGCGGGCAGAAAACACTCCGCAAGAGGTTCTCCTGTGGTATAGGATGGTTGAATAGGCGCCGGCAGCGCCACAATGGTCAGATCCACCGTACTGCCCCGGCTGTGGCCGGACCGGCTGTCGATATATCCATCGCGAAAAAGATTCTGTTTGTCCACTGTGGGATAAAACTCTTTTTTTGTTTTGGTATCATTAATATCTTTGGCCCAGCGCACAAAGTGATCAATGGCCTGCTGAGGACGGTAACAGTCGTATATTTTCAGACTCATGGAAAATGGTGTCAGATCTTTTTGTGCTTCGGCCAGTGCCTGGGCCGCCTGCCTGGTCAGGATGCACTTTGGCGCCAGGTAGCCGTCCACGTTTTGGCCGAGAAAATTATGCTCGCCGAAATAACGGATATCCAGGAGGATATCGGGAATAACGGTTTCAATATCGACGAAGGTATCCGGCATGGTATCGGCGCAATACGATACTGGGGGAGGAATAGCAAACAGCAGAACCATCGCCAGCAGCGCGGCATGAGTTATTTTACATGTCATGGATTGATCCTCCTTTTTATAGCGGCTCAGGGTTGATGAGAATGACGGGATTTGTCTCCGGATTCAACCAGGCAAGAATTTTCAGGATGTCTTCCTCAGACACGGCGACACATCCTGCCGTCGTGGATTCAGCACCTGCCCAAACATGAATAAAAATCGCGCTGCCGTGATTCTTTATGACGGGATGGCTATTGTAGGCAATGACGATTCCGTATTGATAAAGATTGTCATCCCGTCTCATTTTCTCATAAGAATTAGCCTGGGTCTGGCCTTGTTTGACCCAAATATTATAGTCAGGAGCGTTCGGATCGTCAATCCACAGGTCATCAGCCAGTGCCTGACGGTAGGGCATTTTTGTGACGGCTGATTCAGCATATCCAAAAGCTGTTCCGAGCCGGTAAAGTCCGGAGGGCGTTCGTCCGTCTCCTTCCCGTTTTTCGCCTACCGGCGCAAAGCCATTTCTGCCGACGACTGCGTTCATGGGTGCCATGACCTGCCGCCAAGTCAAATCTGACTTTTCCATGGCATAAACCTTCGTGGAATGCATAAAAAGAAAACGGTCTTCCATGACCAGTATCGCCTGGCTTATTTCGGGCGTGACATTTTTATGGGTCGACAACAGGACAGCTGTTTTCATTTTAAAGATAGAGGGATGATGGGCGCAGGCCATCAGAGAAAGAACGGCAACCATCATAACGACAAAGCGGAACATCATCCAAAATAAGTTTTGCTTCTTCACGGCGGCACCTTTATTATTTTTTATCTGTAATTTAAACGAGGCAGTTTTTCAACATAATTATCTGTTTCAATAGGAAAATACTATCGGGATTATTTGATGGATATGATAGGAATCATCAGCAATATTTATTGTGCACAAAGACAAGCGGGATGTTGCAAGGCTAGTTTTTGTGTCAATAATGTACCGTTCAGCAAATGTGACGAATGAAGCTTACTATTTGAATTATGAAATTTAACATTGCTCATGAATGAAAAAAAGATTTGATTTCTCACGCATGCGAATTAGAAAATCCCATTAACGGATCAACTTCTTCCTTGCAATGATCACTTGGGTTTTTGGTAGATATTTATCGAAGGACTCTAAAAGTTTTTCAGAGCCACTCAATTCCATCAATCCCGCCCAAGTATTTGACCAACTCTGCAAAACAGGATGATAGGGAGGCTTGATAGAGTCCAAGATGGGACTATCAAAATTTTCCTGCTGATGAACTATCCAAAACAATGACATAAAGACAGTCCAATAGAAACCCCACGTATCATATCTTTCCACTTTTAATCCTGAATTTTCCACCAGCCGGACGAAGTTTTCTTTATCAAAAATCTGAATGTGGTTCGGCTCTAAAAAATATACAGGGTTTGCCACAGTTTTTTGCAGCATTTCGGATCGGGAATCAGGAACTGTGATTAAAAACTGAGCGCCAGGTTTACCCACTCTGACAAGCTCCGCCAAAACCATTTCAGGTTTTGATGTGTGCTCCAACATCTCCGTCGACAGGATTTTAGTCGCATACTCATCCGGTAGCGGCAAGGGCATTGTATCGCTAACGAAACCCTCAACTTTTCTTGCCGGGGATTCATTAGCTTTCTGGATTAGCGCCTTAATTTTTGTCGCATCGACATCTGAAAAAACAACATGAGCACCTTGTTTTGCGCAAAAAAGTATGGCGTTTCCTTCACCACATCCGGCATCCAAAACAATATCGTCGCTGGTAACCTTAAAACCAGGGAATAGCTCTCCTGTTCCTAACTGGTACCATCCGCGCCGCACTGCGTCTAATAATCCACATATGCGAGGATCCACATTTTTCTCTGCAGTTGCCGCAGGGCTACTCATTTTCGGTAGGTTTAAGTTGCTGGCTAAGCTCGACGACGGTTGCTGACGTTTTCCTGACATATTCGTGATTCCATTCCTGCGCTTTGAAGATAGTTAATTTATTATTGACAGCGAACCGTTGTCATCTTTTCGATATACTCGCCCGCCATGATGATCTGTCCAGGATGCTTGTATCACAGGTTAAGCTAGAATTCTGCTATTTTGAATGATTGTCATTTGAAAAAAATCTTTTTCTGCGGGCCTAATCGACACACCTCGGCTCATGCCGACGTGCGGAAAGCGAATTTCTTGAGGCCACGCGCATTGAAAAGCGCGCCGTGAGTCTTGTCGGTCCATTGGATAGTCTTTTCCAGACACCTATATCGTCTCCATGTCGAGTTTCACGACTCCCCTCTTGACGAAGCCAAGTTGCTTGGCCATAGCATAGGAAACATCCACATCCCGGCCGTTGACATAGGGTCCCCGGTCATTAACAACCCCTTCGACGGACTTGCCGTTAGAGGGGTTGATAAGTCGAACCTTGGTTCCCAGGGGTAATGTCCTGTGGGCAAGGGTGTTTTTGTGCATGTTGAATTTCTGTCCGCTGGCCGTCAACTTGTTGTGATGTGCCGGTCCATACCAGCTGGCGGTCACTTCCCCGCTCACGTTTTGAGGATCCGTTCGGTGAGAGTGCGTGGGGGTGAGATATCCGATTTTTTCTATCCGGGTTGCCGACAGTTCCCAAAGGGTACGCTGGGAAACATCCGCCATCCCCATGCCGTTGATCTGCACATGTTCGCCGTGAATAGCGGTTGCAGGCTGATAGTCGAGCGACTCTGATACGCTCTCGATGGAGAGGATACACAGAAAAACTGCCAGCCAATACATTGATTTTTTCAGAAAATTCCTTACTGCCATATTGTTCCTCTCCGGGCCTCTGGGGAGTCAGCCGTTAAGCTGTTTTTCCATCTTCCTAGTTAGATACTAGGTTTATGACAACAGCTACCATATACCACCTCACAGAGGTTAAGAGTGCGTTGACGGATAAAAGTCCATGGGAATTGACGTACAGAATGATTTCAGGTGATTCGCAAAAAATCACACATCTCTTCGTTTGTCAAATAATTTTTCCAGGGCAATGATTGCGAGTTGAAATACTGTATCGTCGTTGAGGTCGGTATGTCATGGACAACAATACAGATGAGTGACGGCATGCATGCCGTCACTATGGTAGGCATAAATATTTTTTGCCGCGTGCTTCATTTGCCGCGGCAGGAAGTTCGACCGCAGAAAGTCTGGCTAATTATCTAGATGGAATGATATTTTTACAATAAAGACTTTCGCCCTATCAAAAGAGAGGAGCGATCTTCGATCACGCGTTTTTTATCAAACTTAAAGGACACGCTTAATTTCGCCCGATACTCAACAACTTTGCCTTTTTCCACTCTCATGTCGAGTTCTTTTACTTCAGCAATCCTTATTTCTTCCAGGCTTTTGGCCGTTGATTCAACTGCATTTTTAGCGGCGTCTTCCCATGATTTTTTACTGCTTCCGATAATTTCGATGACTTTATAAACGCTCATAATCCTCCTCCTTTTTTAATGGGTCTAGTGACGTATTTAGGTATATTTACCACAAGTTAAATTAGAGTCCAGCAGCTTTTTAAATTATTTCCAGGGGAGCACCGTTTCTGCTAGCATCAGTAGCTCAATATCTCAGACGGTCATAGGGTGCAACATGCATATGTTAGTAGTTCTTTACAACTCCATACATGTATTGTATAAGGATCAAAATAGAAAAGTTAAGGCGTTCTTATGAATAAAGACAGCTTGATATGTTTCCGTACCAGTAAGGATTTGCATGAATCCCTCGCGCAAGTTGCAAAAGAAGACAGGCGGTCTTTGTCATCAACGATTGAGATGGCCCTGACAAAGTACCTGAAAGAGAGGAAAGCATTCCAGGGCGTAGAGAAAGAAAAACGTCAATATCCGAGGAAG
>Ga0116155_10003427_pt1 | contig 10530 bp, 7 predicted proteins | sample AD_UKC032_MetaG_FD_89890 | JGI IMG/M metagenome (GOLD analysis project Ga0116155, IMG submission 89890) | Active sludge microbial communities of municipal wastewater-treating anaerobic digesters from USA - AD_UKC032_MetaG | ecosystem: Engineered > Bioreactor > Anaerobic > Digestate | place: USA... | reverse complement strand
GGAGAACAGGAACAAAAAAAGTGCGCAGACGGCGCAGGCGGTCATTTTTCTCAGGAAAACCATGATAATATTATTCAGACGTAAATTGTTTGAAAATTAAGCGGGGGGATACTATCCTGTCAAACAATAAATGGCCCGCCATGAACGCAAACGACATTAAACGAATGGAAGGCATCTTCGCCTCCGCCGGAATCGGCCTTGACGAACGCGCGTCCGGCCTCTTCTCCCGGTACTATGACATGCTCGCCGGCAGCAACGACGACCGCGATCTCACCCGCCTGACCCGCTTCGACGACATTATCATCAAGCATTTCGTCGATTCGGTGTATATACTCAAACTGACCGAGCTGTCTTTTCCCCTCGTCGATATCGGCACGGGCGCCGGGTTCCCGGGGATCCCGCTCGCCATAATGAATCCCGGCCGTAAAATAATACTGGCCGAGCATCGCCGCCGCAGGGTCGACTTCCTCGAAAGTGCGGTCTCGGCCCTTGCCCTGGCCGGCGTCGAAGTTTATCCCCACCTGGTGACCGAAAAATCATTCTTCGAAGTACAGGGTGTGATCACCAGGGCCCTGGAATCGGTCGACGGGACCCTCTCACGCGTCGGCCATTTTCTCCCTGCGGGAGGCAGAGTGTATTTTCTGAAGGGCCCGGCGGTCGGCCGCGACATGGACGATCTGTCCGAATCCAACAGAAAAAATTTCACGATCGAAGAAAGCCGCGAATACGCGCTTCCCGGCACCGATTATCGCCGGTGCCTTGTCGTGGCCCGCAAGACCGCAGAGCGCACCGCAAAGACCTACTTCGTGCCCCGCGACCCTGACCGCGCCGAGGGCGTCGTGATCACGTCAAAAGACAATGCCCGTTTCAAGGTGTTGAGGCAGGCTGCCGAAAACCCGAAAAAATCCGGCAGAACGATCATTGCGGGAAAAAGAATCATCACCGATTATCTCTCGGGTAACACTGCGGCCGGTTCCTCAGCCGACTGCTCACTCGTACTATATGATGGATACATCGAAAAAGACGACGGATTCAGGGAGATCATCGAGGATTTCACCGAACATAACGCGCTGATGATTTTAAAGAAAGGACTGTACAACGAGCTTGACGTCCTTGACAGCGGATCGCCGCTGCTGATTGCCCCGAGGCCCGGGATTCCCGTATGGGATGGGGCCCTGGAAACCGGATGCGCACTTGCGCTGCCCTTCCAGGACCCGGTCAATATCGGCACCGCCATAAGGAGCGCGGCGGGTTTCGGCGCAGGCCCGGTCATTCTGCTCGAGGGCTCCGCTGACCCCTTTCATCCAAAAGCCGTCCGGACCTCATCAGGCGCCGTGTTCCACATCGCCCTGGCAAAGGGGCCGACGCTTGTCGGATTCTGCGCGATGTGCGCCGTAAAAAAAATCCCGCTCGTACCCCTCGACTCGCACGGGATTGACATGGCCGCATTCGATTTTCCTGACGCCTTCGTCCTTCTTCCCGGCATCGAGGGCCCCGGGCTTCCGGATGAGCTGAAAAAAACAGCGGTGTCGATCCCTCTTGAACCCGGAATCGAATCGCTCAACGCTTCGATTTCGGCTTCGATAGCGCTGTACGAATGGAAGAAAAGACAGCGCTGAGGGTCTTGGACAGCCGCCGCATATCGATATCCGTTAAACCGGTTTGAATCCGCTAAAACCTGGCCTCGCTCTTGATGTAGAACGCGGCATTGCCGGGCTCGTCCTTCGTCTTGTAGGATTCATAGTACGCCAGCAGGCGGATATGTTTATTGAACTGGTACCCGAGGCCCCCGGCAAGGAGAACCGTCGGCTTGTCCTGATCGGCGTTTTTCATGCCATATGAAAAGCGGCCAATGACGAGCACCGGCGCCTGCTTCACGAAGCTCCCGAGATTGAAATGGAGCCATGCTTCGATCAAATGATAGGTATAGGCCCCGACGTCGCCTTCCTTCACCCCGTGCAGGACGTAATTGCCGCCGATCTTGAGGAAATCCGCGACAAAGGCGACACCGCCGCCGTAATAGAAATTCGTTTTGTATTTCTCGGTTCGTTCCTGATTGATGTACCCGTTGATGTACACCCACTTGTGGGGTATGATCGAGATCGTGCCGTAATGGGCCTTGCCGTCATATGACTCCACTGGTTTTTTCCATCCCTCGCCGTGGCACAGGGCATAGGTCAGCTCCACGTACTGGTAGATTCTGGCCGAAAGGGTCAGCCCGACATCGGCCGATGTATCGCCTGTTTCAACATTAACATCCGCGCTCTTGTCGAAGCTGTAATCGTTGTACACCCATCTGAGATCCTGCATCCTTCCGAGAAGGCCGATTGCCGGAGTGGTAATGATGCCGAACTGCCCCTTGAGCGCCAGGAAGTCCCATGCATGGGCCGCCTGGATATAGGCGTTCTTGATGAAGAACTCATAGGACTGGCCGGCGACTTTTACAGATGTATCGCTGCTTTCAGATTTCATTCCTGTACCGACATCCGAAGTGATATTGAAACTCAGCGGTCCCCATAACACGCGCTCGTAGGTCAGGTATGCGCGTGTCAGGGCGAAGGTGTTTTTCGCTTTTCCTTCGACCATGGTGTCGGCCCTGAATTCCAGGTACATCCTTCCAGAAAGACCAAGCGGCGGATTTATTCCCTTGTCGTCTTTCTTTTCTTCTTTGGCATCAGTCTGATTGACCGCTGCCCCTGCCTGGGCTGCGGGTTTGTCCTGAGCATTGACTGCCGCCGAATAAAGGGCTAAAACTGCAGCGAATAATAGATATCTTGTTTTCATTAAGACCTCCCCTATAGTTTATTTTTTTCAGGATCGTATTTTTCCCTGATCGAGATGCAATTTGTATTCAGTTTATTTTACTATAATTCACATTATCTTAACAGCCCCATGATAAAAAATTCATAAATGAACGGTTTTACGATATGCTGAGCTATTTAATGTATTTCTATAATGTCTATAAAGAATATAGATAATATCAAGAATAATTTTAATAATTTTCAAAAAAATTAAATATTCCAATTCATCTGCAATAATCATGAGACATGTAAACTTATCATTGTAACAACACGTGATACCGGCAAACTAATCTCTTGACTTCATGTAAGCCACATGAACAATTAAAGCGATCAGAATTGACAGACATTGATTGCCGGAATTCAAAAACAAAAAACCTAAACGTATCTTTTAAAGGAGCATGACGATGAACTTCAAAAAAAATTGTATCCTGTCATTGTTTTTGGCCGCAGCCGTTGCCTTAAACCCGGCACAGTCAGGCGCCGCCGATTTTCTGACAGACGCCGCCTCCACATCCCCGCTGAAAGACAAAAATAAAAATTCAGCCGTATATGAACTCCAGAAAGCCTACCAGGAAATCTATGAAGCTTATAAGGATTCGGTGGTATTCATCAGCACCGAAAAAACGGTCGTCAACAGGTTCAACCACCCGTTTTTCAACGACCCGTTCTTCAGGGATTTTTTCGGCCCGAGAGGCCCTCAAGGGCAGAAGAAGGAGCAGAAACAAAAGCAGAAAGGTCTCGGGACCGGGTTCATACTCTCGAAAGACGGGTACATATGCACCAACCACCATGTCGTCGACCAGATGGACTCGGTAACGGTGATGGTCAATGACAAGGAATACAAGGCGGAGATAATCGGATCGGACGCGCTGACCGATATCGCCCTGCTGAAAATCAAGGGAGACACCAGCTTCAAGCCGGTATTTCTCGGAGATTCCGACAGGGTAAAGGTGGGCGACATCTCTGTCGCGATAGGAAACCCGTTCGGCCTGGACAAAACGATCACTACCGGCATAATCAGCGCGACCGGCCGCAAAGAAATCGACAGCATCGGGCTGTCCCATATACAGACCGATGCGTCGATCAATCCCGGTAATTCAGGCGGCCCGCTCATCAACCTCGACGGCGAGGTAATTGGAGTCAACCGGATGATCTATTCCAACTCCGGCGGAAGCCTTGGCATCGGGTTCGCCATTCCGGTCAACACAGCGAAAAAGGTACTGGTGCAGCTTAAAGATCACGGCAAGGTCAAGCGGGGATATATCGGCGTGCAGATATCCCCCCTGACCGAGGAATACTCGAAAGAGCTTGGCCTTGAGAAACCCGGCGGGGCCCTTGTCGGAGGTGTTGAAAACAGCGGGCCGGCCGAAAAGGGCGGGCTCAAGGAAGGCGACGTTATCGTAAAACTGAACGATGAGCAGATAACCGACTACAAGGACCTTCTCGATATCGTCAGCAATTCTGAAATCGGTAAAACCATCAAAATTACCGTGTGGCGCGACAAAAAGCAGCTCAATTTCTGGGTAACCGTTATTGAAAGGCCATAAATAATGCCAATGATCTTAAGCACAAAAGAGGCTATCCTTTCGGGATAGCCTCTTTCGATTTATTTATCAAACATTCTATAGTTCAGCAATATTCTCAAGCTCGTAATCTGGGCCGTTATATCCGCCGGAGACCCCGTACTCTCTCTCCCTTCCGGTTTCCTTTTCGTCAAGAGAGCTTGTCCCGGTTCCGTCTTTCTGCTCGATTTCCGATCCATCATCATCAGGCAGGCGGTCTTTCTCGATGCGGTACATGATCTCCTTGGTGCTCATTTCCTTCCATTTTCGGGCGGTTTCTATGTTTTTCCCGCCGGGAAATTTTTCAATATATGTCTGGAACTCGCGGGCGGCCAGATCGAATTTTTTCTCCATGAAATATGAATATCCCCGCTTTATCAGGGCATCCTCGTCCTTGGTGTAAATGGTATTCCCCAGTACGCGCCCGAAGTAAGTTGCAGCCGAAGTGTATTTTTTCAGGCCGAAATACGATTCCCCTATCCAGTACAGCGAGTTTTCGACTTTTCTATCTCCCGGAAAGTTCGAGAGATATCTTTTAAAGTACTCGATCGCCGGGTAATATGAACCCCGCCTGTAGCTCCTCATGCCGCTGTCGTACAGGTTGCGGGCGAAGCTTTTTCGCACATCGGCCGCGTACTGGCTGAAATTCCCGTAGTATTTGAGAAAATATTCGTAAAGGTCATAGGCCTTGTTGTCGTCTCCTAGGTGGATGAACGAACGCGCCTTGCCGAGGATCGCCTCCTCGTTTCCGCCATTTTCAGAAAGCGCGATGTCAAACATCCTCCTGGCCTTTTTGTAGTCGCCTTCTTTAAGGTATGCATGCCCGAGCTCGGTGTAGATTCTGCTCCTGAAATCGTTGTTGCTCGAATAGTTGACGAGTCCCAGCAGCTGGTCGATCCCTTCCTCGGTATGCTCGCGCATGATTTTAAGCCTTGAAAGGCGCACGCGGATGTCGTTCGCCAGGTCCTGGCTGAGGTTTTTCGTGTTTTTAAGGATATACACATACTTCAGGTAGGCAAGCCGGTTCAGACCGAGCTTCTCATATCCCTGGCCGATAAGATAGATCGCTTCATCGGCTGATTTGGTATCCGGATAGCGCGCGATGATTTTCGAAAACAGGTTGATGGAGTTGTTGATGGAATCCTTGTCTTCCCTTTCATAGGCGAGTTTGCCTTCGACCAGTAACTCCCTGGCCTCTTTCTCGGGCTGGACTTTGTGCAGATAGACGATCAGCAGCCCGATTCCGGCCGCAATGACCACCGATCCCGCAATCGTTAAAAATAGCCTGGTTGCACCGTTTCTTTCCATTTATAATCACTCCTGAACCCTGTGCTCTATCTGACCCGCATCATGGCGAATTCCCTCCAGAACGTCGATTCCTCGGGAAAAATGCTTCTAACATCGTCAAGCGAAAGATAAATCAGAGCCCGGCTGAATTCATTGAGCTCGATGTATGATCTGCCGATGAACAGCCTTGCCTTTGCCGCTTCAGCATTATTATCGGTGACTTTTACAATATCCTGCAATTCTTTTATCGCCAGATGATATTTTCCCCTGAAGAAAGTCCTGTGCAAGACGTCATCCACCCTGTCGGTCACTACCCGCATTTCCGGCAGAGCGGGTCCTCTCCGCACGACCGTTTTTTCGGGAGGACCGGCGACATCGACCGGTGTTGCAGTGATGTTTGAGCCGCTTATAATCTGGTATGTCCTCCGCTCATCCGCCGCCGAGGGCGCAAGCCCGTAATAGAACCTGCCTTTCGGCGGATTTTCATCCTGATAGGAGTTCGATGTCGCATCGACTTCTGCGAGTATCCAGCCGGCCGATATGCCGGCCGGGGATGAAGGCGGATTGGAGCAGCGGTAAAGGATGAATTTTTTTCCGGACCGCCCGCCCCTGTGCCTCCACGATATTTTAATCCTGCCGTTTTCGCGCGCCGCACCGATCGAGAAAACCTCGAATTTTTCGCTCCCGCCGAAATCGACCGGCTCTGTGGTATAATTGTATCCCGCATTGAGCCGGGTATCCACTGCGCCGTTCTTGAACTTGACCAGCACCGCGTAATAATGCCTCCCCTCGCCCGGGTTCTTATCGAGAAAAGAGGTCGTCCTGCCGTCGAGGGTGCCGATATGCTTCGAAAAATCGAGCCGTTCATAGTTGCTGATGGGGATATTGGCGCGATACACCGCATACCCGTCAACCTCGTACTCGATGCCCGAGGCGACGCTTTCCCATCTTACCTGGATATCGCCGTTTACCGGCGTGGCGGAAATGTTCTGGATGACCATCGAGTATTTGATATAGACGAACACCCCTTCGGAAGTATACGTTTCTCCCGGAATAAAGACCGTATGCTCCCGGTCTTCGAGCTGCTTTGTCATGACTGCGTAAAAATAGGTCCCGGTCACCGGAATAGTATCGTCGATGAATTGCTCCGCGTCGGTGAGCGAGACCACCTTGATCGCGCCCGAAAGATCGTCGTCGCTCGAGATCGACTTCATCGCCCTGTAAACGGTGTACATGATGCCCGATCCACCGGTTCCTTTCCAGGACAGGAGCACCTTGTCGGCGCTGATTTTTCTCGCCGTAAGCTTTCGGACGCTTGCGGATTCCTTCTTTGCAGGGGCGGAAATCACCGCCGGAAAGCTCGTATGGTTGACGTCCGGAAAAATCTCGACGTCCCTTTTCGAGACGCGGTCCTTGGACAGCACAACGTAATAATAGCTCCCCGGAGGAAGGTCTGCGTCGACATACACGCTGCTGTCGCGCGCGTTCAGGACCTTGATCGAGGTGGAAGAGAGGGCCCTTTCGCGCGTATTGATGATCTCACTGGCCCTGCCAATGATCAGGTCATCCCTGAAATCGGGATGAACGTCCCAGGTTACCATGACCGAATTGGAGGTCCCTTTGACGAGCGCCGCCTGGACATTATAGGCCACGTCAACCGGATATCGCCCCTCTTTTTTCGAGGATTTTTCGACCACCTCCTTGATCTCTTCGCTTTCCTCGTCATAGAGGAACGAAGCCGGCACGCTGTCAGCAAAAAGCTGCCGCGCCGGAACCGTTGCGAACACAAGAGAAATGATCAAACTTGAAATGATTTTTATCATGGGCATATATTAACAGCAGAACGGTAAAATAGCACCAATTATTTGAGACTTATCTTCTATATTTTCGGTGCAGTCCCGAATATTCTTGATTCATTATGGGCCGTACTATATCATGGTATCTGGATCGTTATATGCAGTATTCCGATTTAAAAATCCGCAGCAGGGACATAGAAACGCTGATCGACGCGATCAGGCAAAAAAACCCCGAGGAGGACCTCGACATCATCAGGAGGGCCTTCGACTACGCGAACAGGTCCCACATGAACCAGTCGAGGCTTTCAGGAGAGCCCTATATAACGCACCCGCTCGAAGTCGCCCTCATACTCGCAAACCTCGGATTCGACACCGCCACCATAGCGGCCGCCCTTCTGCACGACACCGTGGAGGACACCGGCACCACGCTCGAAAACATCGCCAAGGAATTCGGCGAAGACATCGCGCGCCTCGTCGACGGCGTGACGAAGATTTCCTCGATAAAAAACAGATCCAGGGCCACGGCGCAGGCCGAAACCCTCAGAAAAATGCTCATCGCGACCATCAAGGACATACGGGTCATAATCATCAAACTGGCCGACAAGCTTCACAACATGCGCACCATCATGTTCCAGCCGGCCGAGAAACAGCAGCGTATCGCAAAGGAGACGATGGACATCTACGCACCCATTGCCCGGCGGCTCGGTATGTCGCAGATAGCCTCCGAGCTCGAGGACCTCGCTTTTCAGGTGCTCTTCCCCGAAGAGTTCGAGGATATCCGGAAAAAACTCGCCCAACGCAAGCACGAACTGGAAGAATATCTCGATTTTATCAGGACCACCCTGCAGGCGAAGCTCAAAGAGCTCAAGATAAACGCGGAGATAACCGGCCGCGCCAAGCATTTCTTTTCAATCTACAGAAAAATGTACAAGCAGAACAAACAGTTCGACGACATCTACGACATCCGGGCCGTACGGATCATCACCGACGAGGTCCGCGACTGCTACGGAATACTGGGAGTTATCCATACGATGTGGTCGCCGGTCGCCTCCCGTTTCAAGGATTACATAGCCGTCCCGAAATCGAACATGTACCAGTCGCTGCACACCACGGTGATCGGGCCGCAGGGCTATCCGCTTGAAGTACAGATCAGGACGAAGGTGATGCACCTCACTGCGGAGATGGGAGTCGCCGCGCACTGGCTTTACAAGGACCAGGAATCCAAAAAGAAAGGCATCAAGAGAGACTACCGAAGCCTCAACCTTCTTCAGGATATCAGCAAATGGCATAAAGAGCTCCACGACACACGCGAATTCATGAAAAGCCTGAAAATGGACCTCTACCAGGACGAAATCTTCGTCTTCACACCCCAGGGAAAGATCATCAACCTCGGCCAGGGAGCGACGCCGGTCGATTTCGCGTTCGCGATTCACACCGAAATCGGCATGCACACCGTCGGGGCCAAGGTGAACAACAGGATGGTTCCCCTGAGGGAAAAGCTCAAAAGCGGCGACATCGTCGAAATCCTCACGAGCAAAAACGGGCACCCTACCAACGAGTGGCTCAAATTCGTCACTTCCCCCAATGCGAGGTATAAAATCAGGAGCTGGCTCAGGAAAAACGTAGAAACGGAAAGGGACCGAAAGGAGCAGACTGAAGAGAAAGAGAAGGACAGGTCAAAGGAAAAAAAATCAGCGAAGGAGGCCAAGCAGGTTTCGGTGTCCATACCGGTGGACGAGCAGGTCAGATTGAAAAACCTGTCCCAGAAACAGCGTATAGGCGCCCAGATCGAGGGGACTTCGAACGTTCTCATCAGGCTTTCGCAGTGCTGCCAGCCTATACCGGGCGACAACGTCGTCGGATTCATTACACGCGGCCGGGGCATAACCGTGCACAAGGTAACGTGCCCCTCCCTGAAACGGCTGAGGTACGAAAGCGAGCGGATCGTGAACATCGTGTGGCAGGAATCTGAGCATAATCTTTACCCGGTCAAGGTCACGGTGCACGCGATAGACAGGAAAGACCTGCTCAAGGACATCGCGGACGAAATATCCCTGTGCCACACGAACATCGTCAAGGCCGAGGCGCAGGTGAAGGAGAAGGGCCTGGCCCTGTTTAAATTCATCCTGGAAGTCAAAAGCAACAAGCACCTGAAAGAGATAGAAGCAAGGATCAGAAAGATCAAGAACGTGACCGACGTGTACAAGGTCAACGAGAAAGTCATCCTCAAGTGAGCCATGAAAATCATTCTCGCCTCCTCATCCCCCCGCAGAAAAGACATACTCGACGGGCTTCCGGTCCGATACTCGATCATGCATCCCTCGGCCGACGAGAGCGTCCTTTCCGGCGAAACCCCGCTGCATTACGCATCGAGGATTTCTTCGCTGAAGGCCCTCGCAGTCTCTTCACAGACGGGAGAACACGCCGATGCCGTGATAATCGGTGCGGACACGATCGTGACCATCGGAGGGAAAATTCTGGGGAAACCGCGGGACTTCAACGATGCGTTCGGCATGCTGCGCTCCCTCAGCGGCAACACCCATGAGGTGATAACGGCTCTTACGGTAGTGCGCAGGCTCGGTTTCAGGGATGAAGCATTGACCCGGTCGGCCATGACCAGGGTTTCATTCAAAAAAATCGGCGACGAAGAGATCAAACAATACATGTCGCTTGTCGACTACACCGACAAGGCCGGCTCGTACGCATTTCAGGAACACCGGGAACTGATCATCAGCAAAATCGAGGGATCGTTCACGAACGTTATCGGGTTTCCGCTTCGGACTTTTTTCATGATCCTGTCGGAGATGGGGCTGGCGGGGATTGTTTTCGGAGTAGAAACGGGCGTCGCCCCTGCTGAAATGAAATAAAAAAGGGGAAACCCGTTTGGAGAATCCCCTTGCGTCATTACGGCATGATTTGCACCGTCATTTGCCTTCACGCTGCCTGATCTTCTGTACCATCTGGCCAAATACATCGTAAAAATCCTTGAGCTCGTCCTTTTTACGAAGCGGCCGCGGGCTGGGATACTTCCCGTTAATGACCTCTTTCATATAGTTGGTCATGACGAACAGGGGACCCGATATG
>Ga0116155_10003426_pt1 | contig 10530 bp, 4 predicted proteins | sample AD_UKC032_MetaG_FD_89890 | JGI IMG/M metagenome (GOLD analysis project Ga0116155, IMG submission 89890) | Active sludge microbial communities of municipal wastewater-treating anaerobic digesters from USA - AD_UKC032_MetaG | ecosystem: Engineered > Bioreactor > Anaerobic > Digestate | place: USA... | reverse complement strand
GGTCACCGATCCCAGCTCCGGCTCCAGCGCCTCGAGCGGCGGTTCAAGCAGTACCGCGTTTATGAATCGCCAGGAGCAAACCGCCGAGTTCGCCAAGGTCAATCTGGAGCGGTTGCGGAACGACATGGCAGCGGGACGGGGCGAATACCTGGCCTCGCTGGCGACCTTGCTGAATATCGAACCCAGCCGACAGCCGGCGTTTTTTGCCTTCACCCAGGACAAGTTCGCCGTACTGTTTCCGACGGACCGGACCACTGCCGCCGACATGCTGGCGACACTGGACCGGGAACTGCAGGCCGACCCGCGTTTCAGCCAGCGGTTGACCTTGAACTGAGCACTGAATCGTCCATCGTTCCGTTCTCGCGCCTGACCGGCGTCCTGCTGCTCGGTCTGTTGATCCGCGCGGCAGGCGCCTGCGCTGATCCTCTTTATCTCACCGAACTGCTGGACCGCGCTGACGCCGCCGAGTTGGCCGCGCGGCGTGAGTGGCGCACGCTGCTGCACTACCGGCCCGCCGCCGGTGGCAAGCGTGTAGTCAGCGACGCCGATGATTCCCGCTTTTTCCTCGCGCCGACCGGTAAAACGGATCCGCACGCCGAACTCGCCGCAACCTTGCGCGCCTTCTTTAGCGCCGATTGGGTCGGCGGCGACCCGCAACCCGCCCAGTGCGCTTTCATCGCCCGCTATCGCTGGCTCAAAGCAGAGCTGAATTTCGACGACCGCCGCCTGCCGCCGCACGACTGCGCGCGGTTTCAGCAGTGGTTCGGTGAACTGAATGCGGAAACGGCAACCCTGGTGTTCGCCTCGGCCTACCTCAACAATCCCGCGTCGCTATTCGGCCATACCCTGCTGCGGCTGGACCGGCGCGGCCAGACCGAGCAGACCCGGTTGCTGGCCTACGCAATCAACTACGCCGCCGACGATACGGACAGCCATGTCCTGACGTATGCGCTGGACGGCGTCGCGGGCGGCTTCAAGGGCCGGTTCGATATCCAGCCCTATTACCAACTGGTGCGCGCCTACAGCGATCTGGAAAACCGCGATCTCTGGGAATATCGGCTGAACCTGTCCCGGAGTCAGTTACGACGCTTGTTGGAGCATGTCTGGGAACTGCGCGGCATCGAGTTCGATTATTACTTCTTCAGGGAAAACTGCGCCTGGCAGTTATTGACGCTGCTGGAAGCCGCCGATCCGGAGCTGCGGCTCAGCGATGAATACCGGCTCTGGACCCTGCCAGCCGATACGATCCGGCTGCTGGCCCGGCAACCGGGGCTGATCGGCGAGACGACCGCCCGCCCGGCGCGCGGCACGCACATCAATCGCCGTTACGAGGCGCTGAATGCCAGCGAGCGGCGATTGGCGCGGCGCCTGGGGAAAGATGCAGCGGTCGCGGCCGCTCCCGATTTCGTCCGGCTGGCCCCGGAACGGCAGGCGCTGCTGTTGGAACTGGCCCTGGACGAGCGCCAGCAGCAGCGCGCAGGCGACGCCAAACCGCCTGAGTCGGTTGCTCCGCCCGATGCCCTTGCGCACCGCTTGCTGATGGCCCGAAACCAGTTGGCGGTCGCCGCCGCGCCGGTTGCGGTCGAACCCTACGCCACTCGCCCGGAAACCGGCCATGCCTCGCGGCGGATCGGCGTCGGCATTGGCCAGCGGGATGGCGCGGCGTTTATGGAACTGAACGCGCGGGCCAGCTACCACGATTTATTGGAGCCGGACGCTGGATATACGCCCGACGCCCGGATTGAGTTACTGAATATCGCGGTCCGGGTTTACACCGATCACAGCGGACTGGCGCTCGCCCGACTAACCTTACTCGATATCACTTCGTTACCGCCGCTCAATGCCCTGACCCCGCGCCCCGCCTGGCGGATTCACGCCGGCTGGGAAGCGATACCCCGGTCGGATTGCCGCGACTGCATCGCGTTTGATTTGAGCGGCGGGCTGGGCCTGGCCGCTGAAACTCGCTGGCCTTGGCGGACAGTCTGGTTCGCATTGCCGGGACTGGAGTTCGATTACAGCGATGAATTCTTCCACGATCATCGGGCTGGACCGGCGCTGGCGGTCGGGGCGCTGCTGCAACCGACGCCTGCCTGGAAAATTCTGGCCGGCGCGACCTGGCTCAATAGCCGGTGGGGTGAAACCGATACGGTCTCACGGGTCACGTTGCAACAAAATCTGGCCCTGGGACAGGATTGGTCACTCCGGGCCGAATGGCGGCATCAGGAGGGTGTTGATGAGGTGGGATTGAGGCTACAGGTGTATTTTTGATAACCAGATGGATACTATGATTTAGCTGACCACGGGCTGCTGATGCTTCTGGCGTCTGGTTTGGAACTCGGGGCCGCCGTGAGAAGAACTATGAACCCATGAACCCTAAAGCAAAAGCCATCCTGTTAGTAACCGTCAGTTTCGCGGCGCTATTACTGGCGATCTGGGGATTGAACCACTGGCTGATCCAGCCAGCGTTCAACCAGTTGGAGCAGGCCGAGGCGCTGGAAGAAAGTTCACGGGCGCGGGCGGCCATCCAGTGGGAATTACGGCAACTGAGCGGCGTGGCTGGAGACTGGGCTGAATGGGATGAAACCTATGCCTTCGCCGAACAGCGCGATCCGGCTTTTATCCAGTCCAACTTCAGCGACTGGCCGCAGTTGGAAAAAAATGTCCGTCTCAACTTCTGCCTCGCCCTGAACCGCGCTGGCCAGGTTCTTTATGGGGGTGGCTACGATACGGATCTGGGCGGCGAAGTGAAGCTGGCCGCCTTTTCAGGCGAACGGCCAGCTATTCTGACCACACTCCGGCCCCCGCTGGAACACGGGCAAGCGACTGAAGGGATTGTGCGCACCGAACACGGCCTGCTGCTGCTCGCCATACGCCCGATCCTGACCTCACAAGGCGTGGGACCGGCGCGCGGCGCCCTGGTGTTTGGCCGATTGCTGGATGCGTCACTGCTCAAAACGCTGGCTGAACAGACCCGGGTGGCGTTCACGCTGTTCCCCGAAGGCGACGGGCGGCTGGAGCCCGAGGAACAGGATTACCTGCGCACCCTGCCCCCCGGCAAAGCCGTCTTGCAGCCGGGGCCGCAAGGCGTGACCTTCGTCTATGAGACGCTGGCCGACTTGGCGGGCCAATCCATCGCGCTGCTGCGCACGCCCATTCGGCAGGAAATCTCCATGACCGCACGGAACACCGGTCATGCGCTCATTGGGATTCTTGGGTTAGGCGTTCTGGTACTGCTGCTGGGCGGAGCTTATCTTTTCAACCGGTCGGTTGTTGGCGATGCAGTAGCCAGTAACACGACAGCCGCCGCCTGGGGAACCGCAATCCTGACCCTTTTGATCGGCGCGGCGCTGACGACCGGTCTGTTTCTCGATCTGCGCCAGAAAAATCAGGACACCCTGGAACACCGCTTTCAAACACTCGCCGAGCAAAGGGCCAAGCTGATCATCACCAAGTTCAGGGATGGTCTGCGTGATCTTGAAGCGATCAGGCGCTTCTTCAACGGTTCGGATGTGGTCACCCGCGAAGAATTCCAGCAGTTTGTAAACCCGATTCTGAACTATGGCGACTTCTGGGCGATTGAGTGGCTGCCGCGCGTAAGCCGGGAACAACGAGCCAAATTCGAAGCCGCCGCGCGCCGGGACGGTTTGGCGGATTTCCACTTCACCGAACTGGACAGCAGTGGGACGCTGGCGCCGGCCACCGAGCGCGATGAATATTTCCCGGTGTATTACCTGGAGCCTTATACCGGCAACGAGAAAGCCTTGGGATACGCCCCCCCGCCAAGCCATCAGGCGCGTGGCGCGGCGTTAACGCACGCGCGGGACAGCGGCCAACTGGCGCTCAGTGCACGGTATGTCCTGGTGCAGGAATCGGCCCAGCGGTTTTCCGTGCTGGCGTTTGCGCCGGTCTACCGAGGAGCAGCCCGCAACGTGGAAGAGCGCCGGCAGCGGTTGGAAGGCTTCGTGCTGGGGATCATCCGGGTGGGTACGGTGGTGGAAAATGTATTAAAGGACACCGTACCGCAAGGGTTGATATTGCGCCTGAGCGATTTGTCGGCGGACAGCGAACAGCAGGTGCTGTATGACTGGGTCCCTCGGCTGGGCGCTGCTGAACCCGTTGCTGATGTGTCGCTGCGGTACCGCCAGGATATTCCGCTCGCCAACCGGCTGTGGCGGATCGAGATACAACCCAACGCCGCGTTCATTGCCAACCATGCCGAGCGGACCCATCAGTGGGTTGCAGGCGCGGGCGGGCTGTTGACGGTGCTGGCGGCGCTGTATCTGTTTGCCGTGGTATCCCAGCGCCAGCGGGCGGAAGCGCTGGTCATGGCGCGCACGGCTGAACTGCGCGCCAGTCAGGAATACGCCCGCGCCGTGCTGGATGCCCTCGACGATGCCGTGTTCGTGGACGATGCCGATACAGGTCAAATCCTCGATGTGAATCGCCGTGCGTGCGAGATGTACGGCTACACCCGCGCGGAAATCCTGCAGCTCGCGGCTGGCCAGCTTGGCATGGGAACGCCGCCCTATTCCGAGAAGGATGCAATGGCGTGGTTGCGCAAGGTTCGGGCGGAAGGCCCGCAAACCTTCGAGTGGATCGCCAGGCAACATTCTGGAGAGACCTTCTGGGTCGAGGTCAGCATTCGGTTCGCCGTGATCGGCAGCCAGGAGCGTTTCATCATTAGCGTGCGCGGCATCGCCGAACGCAAGGTAGCCGAACAATCGCTGCGGGAAAGCGAAGAGCGGTTCCGTGTCCTGCACGAAGCGTCGTTTGGCGGTATCGGCATCCACGATCAGGGCGTGATCCTGGAATGCAATCAGGGCCTGGCCGACATGACCGGCTTCCCACTGGAGGAGTTGATCGGCATGAATGGACTACTGCTGATCGCGCCGCCCTGGCGGGAGCTGGTGGCGCGAAACGTCCAGGATGGATACGACAAAACCTATGAAGTAGACGGTCTGCGCCGGGATGGCTCGATCTATCCGCTGGAAGTCCGGGGCAAGACGATTCCCTACCGGGGCCAGATGGTTCGCGTGTCGGAGTTCCGGGATATCACCGAGCGCCGGCGCGCCGAGGAACGGCAGCGCCTGGCGGCGACCGTGTTCGAGGCGGCGCGGGAAGCCATCCTGGTGACCGACACCCATGGCATTATCGTGGCGGTTAATCCCGCCTTCATCGCGATGAGCGGTTACCCCGAGGCCGCTGTGCGTGGCCAGTCCTTGCGGATCCTGCAATCTGAGCGCCAGTCAGACGTCTACTATCAGGCGCTGTGGCAAACGGTGGCCCGGGAAGGCCTCTGGCAGGGCGAATTCTGGTGTCGGTGTAAGGACGGCGGCCTGCTGCTGGTGCTGACTACAGTCAGCGAAGTGCGGGATGCCGCGAACCATCTGACCCATTACGTGATTATTGCTACCGACATTACTCATCAAAAGGAAACCGAGCAGCGCATCGAGCATCTGGCTTACTACGACGCCCTGACCGATCTGCCGAACCGGGCGCTGCTAACCCAGCGAGCGGAATTGGCGCTGGCGCTGGCGAGCCGTCGGCGCGAAGAACTGGCGGTGTTGTTTCTCGACCTGGACCGGTTTAAGGAGGTCAACGATTCGCTGGGCCACGCCGAGGGTGACGCCCTGCTGGTGCAGGCGGCGATACGATTGCGGGAACTGACGCGGGAAACCGATACAGTCTGCCGGCTGGGCGGTGATGAATTCGTGCTGTTATTACCCGACACCGGCCAGCCCGGCGCCGCGCGGCTGGCGAGCAAACTGGTGACTGCCTTCGGCCAGCCTTTTGTGGTGTCGGGCCACAACCTGCGGGTGACGGCCTCTATCGGCATCGCCCTTTACCCGCATGATGGCATGAGCTTTGCTGAATTGCTGAAGAACGCGGATACCGCTCTGTATCGGGCCAAGCATGAGGGCCGCAATACCTGGGTGTTCTACACCCGCGAGATGAATGTCGCTACCTTTGAGCGTCTGATGCTCGAATCGCAGTTGCGCAAGGCGATTGAAACCGGCCAACTGCGCGCCTACTTTCAGCCCAAGGTGCGGTTGGGTGATGGACGGCTGGCGGGCGCCGAGGCGCTGGTGCGCTGGCTGCATCCCGATCACGGCCTGATTTCGCCGGGGCGTTTTATTTCGGTCGCCGAAGCCAGCGATCTCATCGTTCATCTGGGCGACTGGATGCTGGCGGAGGTATGCCGGCAACTGGCGATCTGGCGCGGGGCTGGCCTGCCGCCGCTGACCGTGGCGGTGAATCTGGCCGCCCGTCATTTCCGCGATCCGGGTTTTGGCGAACGGATCGAAAACTTGCTCACGGCCCACGGTCTCCCCGCCCAGGCGCTGGAACTGGAGCTGACCGAGTCCAGTTTGCTCGAAACTGGCGCGCGGACGGCGGAAACCATGCTGACCCTGCGTCGGCTGGGTTTGGGTCTGGCCATTGATGATTTTGGCGTCGGCTATTCCAGCCTGAGCTATCTCAAGCGCCTGCCGCTCACCGCCCTGAAGATTGACCGGAGTTTCGTGCGCGACCTTGTTACTAATCCTGACGATTGTATGCTCGCCGCTACCATTATCGCCCTCGGTCACGGTCTGGGGTTGAAGGTGGTAGCGGAAGGGGTCGAGAACGAGGAACAACGGCGCATCCTGCTCAATCAGGGCTGTGATTTAGCACAAGGTTATTTATTTGACCCCCCGATGCCCGCCGAACAATTCGCTGACTGGTTGGTGCGTGCATCAATCACCGGTTAGCGCCGAAAAATGAAATGATTGAAAATATTCGTCATCGTGGAGGTGGTTATGGCTGAGTTGGCGCGCAAGCTGTTCATATCACCCGTTGAGTATCTGGAAGGCGAGAAGGTGGCCAAGATCCGCCATGAGTATGTGGATGGCGATGTCTATGCGATGGCGGGAGGAACCAAGGCGCATAACGAGATAGCCGGCAATTTTTATGGATTGCTGCGCGCTCACCTGCGCGGCACGCCTTGCCGGGTGTTCATTGGCGATGTCAAGGTACATGTGGCCTGGGACTGGCGCGAGCGGTTTTACTATCCGGATGTCGTGGTCGGCTGTGCGGCGGGCGATAACGATCCATATGTGGTCGAGCAGCCGAAGCTCATCGTCGAGGTGCTGTCGAATTCCACTGAACGCGACGACCGTTCGGACAAGTTTTATGCGTATCGCCGCCTGCCGAGCCTGGAAGAGTACGTGCTGGTAGCCCAGGATGTGCGGCGCGTGGAAGTGTACCGGCGCGAAACCGGTTGGGATTTGGAAGTGTATGAAACCGACGGCGGGATTAACCTGCGCAGCGTCGGGGTGGATTTAACCCTCGCCGAGGTTTACGAAGGGGTGCTGGAAGCGCCCGGCGCATGAACCACCGCCGCCGCCTGTTCAGCATCCCGGTCGTGGGTGTGGTCCCTGGCCAGCAACGCATACAGCGCTGGCACCACGAACAGGGTGAACAGCGTGCCGATAGCGATGCCGCCGACCAGCACCAGGCCGATGGAATTACGCGCGGCGGCCCCGGCCCCGGTCACCAGGGTCAGCGGCAGGTGTCCGGCAATGGTCGCGGCGCTGGTCATCAGGATCGGCCGTAACCGGATCAGCGCGGCCTCATGCACCGCCGCCCGCTTGGGCAGACCGTCGCGCTGGAGCTTGTTGGCGAACTCCACGATCAGGATGCCATTCTTGGAAATCAGCCCGATCAGCGTCACCAGCCCGACCTTGGAATAGATGTTCAGCGAAGTGGTCCAGCCGGCCGTCAGCGGAAATGGCGTGTTCGGATCGGGAATCTTCAGGAAGGTGAAGACCAGCGCGCCGAACAGCGCCAGCGGCACCGAGCCGAGCAGGATGATCAGCGGATCGCGGAAGCTGTTGAACTGCGCCGCCAGCACCAGAAAGATCAGGACGATGGCCAAGCCCATGGTGGTCAGGAACCGGCTGCCGCCTTCCAGCCGCAACTGGCGCGATTCCCCGGTGTAATCAATCACGTAGCCCTGCGGCAGCAGTTTGGCGGCTTCGTCCTCCAGAAAGCGCAGCGCCTGGTCGAGCGGACGGATGGCCACCCCGCTGAGCTTGACCGCGTTGAGCTGCTGGAAGCGATTGAGCGAACGCGCCTGCGTGCTCTGGCGCAAGGTGGCGACCGAACTCAGCGGCACGAGCTGACCGTTCGGGCCAGTGACGTAGAGATTCTCCAACTGCTCCGGATTGAGTCGGTCGCTGCGCGCTACCTGCGGAATCACTTTGTAACTGCGCCCGGCGATGTTGAAGCGGTTGACGAAGTTGCCGCCCATCGCGGCGGCGAGATCGGCCCCGACCTGTTGCAGGTTGAGACCCAGGGCGGCGACCTTGTCGCGGTCAATGACCACTTCCGTTTGCGGCTGGTCCAGCTTGACATCAATCAGCGGCGGAAAGGCAAACATCCCGCTACTCATCGCCTTGAGTTTCAGTTGTTCGACGATGGCGAGGATTTCCCGGGTATCGGCGGTCGAGGCGATGATGAACTCGACTGGAAACTGGCCGCCGCCCGGCAGCGCCGGCGGCGTGACTGGAAACATCTGGATGCCGGGAATGCGTTGCAGTTTTTCCTGGACCTCCGGCAGGATTTGAAACACGGTGCGTTCGCGCTCGTCCCAGGGCTTGACCACCAACCCGGCGAAGCCCGAAGTCGGAAACGTGACCTGAAAGGTAAATTCGGCTTCCGGTGGACTCAGCAGCGCCTGATTGGCGGCGGCGGTGAACGCGCTGGTCTGATCGAGGGTGGCGTTGGCGGACGCCTCGATGATGCCGAAAATCACGCCCTGATCCTCGCCCGGCGCCAGTTCCTCCGCCGAGAACATCCACATCGGCGTGACCAGGACCGCCAGCGTACCCCACGTCAGATAAACCGCCGGGCGCGCGCTCAGCGCCCCGTCGAGCAGATGGCCGTAGAACCGCTTCAGGCGATCAAAGGCCGCGTTGACATGCGCCGGCAGCCAGTGCTGCTCGTCCTCGGCGCTGAGCAGCTTGGACGACATCATCGGCGACAAAGTGAGCGCCACGATGCCGGAAATGGTGACTGCACCCGCCAGGGTGAAGGCGAACTCACGGAACAGCGATCCGGTCAGCCCGCCCTGCAAACCAATCGGGGTGTAGACCGCGATCAGGGTCACGGTCATGGCGATGATCGGGCCGACCAGTTCGCGGGCGCCGAGAATGGCGGCGTCGAACGGGGTCTGCCCCTCGCGCAAATGGCGCTCGACGTTCTCCACCACCACGATGGCGTCGTCCACCACCAGCCCGACCGACAGCACAATCGCCAGCAGGGTCAGCAGGTTGATGGTGAAGCCGAACAACTGCATCAGGAAAATGGCGCCGATCAGGGAGATCGGAATGGCGATGACCGGCACCAGCACCGAACGCAGCGAACCCAGGAACAGGAAGATGATGATCACCACGATCAGCAGGGTTTCCGACAGAGTTTTCACCACTTCGATGATGGCGTTGTTGATGTAGTTGGTGGCGTCGTAGGCGACGAACGCTTGCAAGCCGGTCGGCAGTTCCTTCTTGATCAGCGCCATTTCGGCGAGGACCCGCCGGATCACGTCAATCGCATTGGCGTTCGGCAGCGGAAAGATGCCGATGAATACGGCGGCCTGCCCGGAAAAGCGCACATCGGCGTCGTAATCCTCGGCCCCCAGCACCACGTCCGCGACATCCTTCAGCCGCACCAGCGCGCCATCCTTTTCCAGAACCACCAGATTGTTGAATTCCTCAACTGAACGCAGATCGGTGTTGGCGGTCAGGTTGACCTGAATCAGCGCACCCTTGGTGCGGCCCACGGCGGCCAGTACGTTGTTGGCGGCCAGCGCCTGGCGGATTTGCACCGGACTGAGATTGAGCGCAGCCAGCTTGTCGGGCTTGAGCCAGATGCGCATGGCGAAGGTGCGGGCGCCCAGAATGTCGGCGCGCTGCACGCCAGTGATGGCGGTCAGACGCGGCTGCACCACCCGCACCAGATAGTCGGTGATTTCGTTTTGCTGGAGCACATCGGAACTGAAGCTGAGATAGGCCGAGGCGAATTCGCTGTCAGCGGACTCGATGTTGAGGATTGGCGTTTCGGCTTCTGGCGGCAGATCGCCGCGCACTTGATCCACTTTGGAGCTGATTTCGGCCAGCGCCTTGGTGGCGTCATAGTTCAGCTTCAAGCGGGCGCGAATGGTGGACAGACCCTGGGCGCTTTGTGATTCCAGGTACTCGATGCCGTCCGCCGCCGCGATAACCCGCTCCAACGGGGTGGTGATGAAACCGCGCACCAGTTCAGCGCTGGCGCCGATGTAAGCGGTGGTGACGGTGACGCTGGCGTTGTCGCTGCGTGGATACTGACGGACGTTGAGGGTAAAAATGGCCTGAATACCGGCGATGATGATCACCAGGTTGACCACGATGGCCAGTACTGGCCGGCTGATGAACAGATCCGTAAAGGACTTCATTTTTCCGCCTTTCGCCTTTCGCCTTTCGCCTTTCGCCTTTCGCCTTTCGCCCTTCGCCTTTC
>Ga0116155_10003417_pt1 | contig 10547 bp, 10 predicted proteins | sample AD_UKC032_MetaG_FD_89890 | JGI IMG/M metagenome (GOLD analysis project Ga0116155, IMG submission 89890) | Active sludge microbial communities of municipal wastewater-treating anaerobic digesters from USA - AD_UKC032_MetaG | ecosystem: Engineered > Bioreactor > Anaerobic > Digestate | place: USA... | reverse complement strand
GTCACTGACAAAGCGCGCCACGGGGTCTCGAAAGAATGCGAAGTAGCGCGTCCCAGGTAGCAGGTCATCCAGTCGAACAGGCACATGGTGGTGGATGCACAAGGGATGGTCGAGTGGCGTCCGCAGCTTGGGGAGATCACGAGTCAGTGTCGCTCTGGCATAGATGGCGAGTCCGTATTGCTGCTCGGTCTCGAAATTGAGGTCGTAGCAACACAAGGCCTTGTCGGAGAACTGTGCAAGTTGATGCCATACGGATGTCCCGCGAGTGCGGGGTATGTGGAAGAAGACCAACGGTTCACGTTGAACGGCGTTGCTTTTGCAAATCACGAGGTGCTGGTCTTGTCTCGTTACGTCAGTATCCATCGAGCTAGACTCCACGGTCACGGTCTCCCCTCCGTGGGTCCAACTACGGCAGTCACTTAAGGTTCACAAGGCTTTTTGTTGGCACCGTCAAAGACCCAAGCCCCCGCGAACGCGTCCCCGAAGAATCTGGGCAACTTCACGCAGTGCCGTTCGAGTAACGCGCAGCAAGCGCAGTGCCGCACCACCTCGCCGAAGGATGCGCGCCGTCTCCCAGGCTACTGCCAGCGGTCCCACAAGCAGCATCGTGTGCGCACTCTCATTCTTCGCAAACACCCGATAGCGGTTCACGAATGCTTGCTCCGAGATCCGCTTCGGTTTGCCTGCCGGGCCGCGCCTACAGTGAAAGGCGATGGCTGAAGGCTCATAGCGATGCGTGAACCCGGCACGGTTCAAGCGCCACGCCAGGTCGACATCCTCGTAGTAGGCAAACAGCGAGGCTTCGAAGATCTCGGGGCCCACGGCCTCAAGGGCACTGCGGCGATAGAGCGCTGCGGCAGCAGACGGGCCGAAGATCTCTTCAGGTTTGTCATACTGGCCGCGGTCTTCTTCACCCAGGCCGCGGTCGAGCGGACACAGCGCGTAGTGCCGAATCGTGATGCCGGCCGAGTCGATGTAGCGCTTGCCACCCTCTTCATACACCAGTTTACCCACCGCGGAGGCAGCCTCAGGGTGGCGCGCAAGGCTTGCAACCAAAAGCTTGAGATAGTCCTGAGCGAGCACCGCGTCGGCGTTCTGCATAAGCAAATAGGGGGCGGTAGTGACACCAATACCCAGGTTGCAGCCTGCCGCAAAACCTACATTTTTAGGCTGCGGCAACACTCGGGCGAGCGGGTAGTTATGGCGCACACGTGCCAAGGTGTCGTCTTTAGAACCGTTGTCCACCACCACCACTTCGGCTGGCTGAGCGGCAAAAGCGCTGGCCAAACAGGCGTCGATTTCTGCGCTGCTGTTCCAGGTGACAACGACGATCGCGACGGGATGTGGCTCTTGGACGCGTTTCGAGCGCTTCGCACGGGGGCCTGTATTCTTGGTGCGCGCGGGCCTACTTCGCACTCGCCACCATCAACCTAACCTTCGCCCGCTTCGCCCGCCCCCACTGCTCCTCATACTCCGGCGTGCCAAAGTCGAGCTTGGCAAGCTTTTGTTCGGCATCCTTCAAGGCAGCCTTCGAGCGGTCTAGGTCGATTTGGTCTTTGTGCTCGGCCGTTTCCGCAAGCAACGTCACGTGGTTGCGATCGACCTCGATGAAGCCGCCCGACACGGCGTAGAGCTCCGCCTTGTCGCCGTTCTTAATAAGCACGGGGCCTTCTTGCAGGCCGGCCAAAAGCGCGCGGTGGTTGGGCAAAATGCCCACCTCACCCATAACCGATGGCGCGGTGACCATGTCGGCGTCCACACGCACCACCTGCTTTTGCGGCGTCACGAGCGAGACCGTTAGTTTTTCCATGCACGAACCCTCATGCCGCCTTGGCGTGCGGTACCTAGCCAGCGATGCGCTTGGCGTTTTCGACCACGCTCTCGATAGTGCCCATCATGTAAAAGGCTTGTTCGGGCAGGTCGTCGTACTTGCCTTCGACGATTTCCTTGAAGCCGCGGATGGTGTCGGCCAACTCGACGTAGGCACCCGGACGGCCGGTGAAGCCTTCGGCCACATGGAACGGCTGGCTCAGGAAACGCTGGATCTTGCGCGCCCGGGCGACAATCAGTTTGTCGTCGTCGGTGAGCTCTTCCATACCCAAAATGGCAATGATGTCTTGCAGCTCACGGTAGCGCTGCAACACCTGCTGGGTTTCACGGGCAACTTTGTAATGCTCTTCGCCCACCACTTGCGGGTCGAGCAGCCGCGAGGTGGAGTCCAACGGATCCACCGCGGGGTAAATGCCCAACTCGGTAAGAGCACGGGACAAAACGGTGGTGGCGTCCAAGTGCGCAAAGGCCGTGGCCGGCGCTGGGTCGGTGAGGTCGTCGGCGGGCACGTAAATCGCCTGCACCGAGGTGATGGAGCCTTTGGTGGTGGAGGTGATGCGCTCTTGCAACTCGCCCATCTCGGTGGCCAAGGTCGGTTGGTAACCGACCGCGGAGGGCATACGCCCCAGCAAGGCCGAAACCTCGGAGCCGGCTTGGGTAAAGCGGAAGATGTTGTCGATAAACAACAACACGTCCTTGCCTTCATCGTCGCGGAAGTACTCGGCGGCGGTGAGCGCCGACAAACCTACGCGGGCACGCGCGCCCGGCGGCTCATTCATTTGGCCGTAAATGAGCGCGCACTGCGACTTGCCGGGCACGATCTTGAACGAACCGTTGGCGTTGCGCACCGGATGACCCTTGGCGTCTTTCTCCACCGCAATAACGCCCGAGTCGATCATTTCCATGTAGAGGTCGTTGCCTTCGCGGGTACGCTCACCGACGCCGGCCAACACCGAAAAGCCGCCACGCTTGGTGGCCACGTTGCGGATGAGCTCCATGATGAGCACGGTTTTGCCGACGCCGGCACCACCGAACAAGCCAATCTTGCCGCCGCGCGGGTAGGGGGCCAACAGATCGATGACCTTGATGCCGGTTTCAAACGACTGAACCTGCGTGTCTTGCTCGGTAAACGCGGGCGGTGAGCGGTGAATCGGCCGATACAGTTTGGCCGCAGGTGGCGGCATGTCGTCTACCGGCTCGCCCACCACGTTCAAAATGCGGCCCAAAATCTCGGGGCCCACCGGCATCGCAATGGGGGCACCGGTGTTTTTAACCGGCATGCCGCGCACGAGTCCGTCGGTGGAGTCCATGGCCACCGTGCGCACCGTGCTCTCGCCTAGGTGTTGCGCGACTTCCAACACCAGGTTGTCAGGGCGCGCATCGATCTGCGTGTTGGTCATCGTAAGCGCGGTGAAGATGGCCGGCAGCTGCCCAGCCGGAAACTCCACATCAACTGCGGGTCCGATGATCTGCGTCACTTTACCTTGAGCCAATGCCTCTGCCATCGCATCCCTCTAATCGGCGCTACGCGCGCCGCAAAAAATTTCTCTCGTAACCCCCATCAACCGCCCTCGGCGGCAGCCTCCCCCACCAGGAGGAAGCATGACAGGGAGGCACGCGCCGGGCGCGTACCTTGCTATTTTAGGGCCTCTGCACCACCCACGATGTCCATCAACTCGGTCGTGATGGCACTCTGACGCGCGCGGTTGTACGCGAGTGTCAACGAACCTACGAGCTCCTTGGCGTTTTTGCTGGCGCCATCCATCGCCGTCATGCGGGCCCCTTGCTCGCCCGCAAAGCTCTCCAACAGCGCCCTCCAGACATGGGTCGCGACGTAGCGCGGCACCAAGCTGTCGAGCACCTGCTCTTGGTTCGGCTCGTAAATGTAGTCGGCGTCATCGCCCACCGGCAGCTCCTCATGCACAATCGGCAAGAGGCTCTCCACCACCACCCGCTGCATCGCCGCGTTCTTGAACTCGTTGTACAGCAAGTACACCGCGTCGAGATCGTGCGCCTTGAATTCATCGGCCAGCCCGAACGCGATCTCGGAGGCACGCCTGAAGGTGAGCTCGTGGAACACCCCGGGGAAATCCCGCACGGTGGCCACCTTGCGCTTGCGGAAATACTCGGCGCCCTTTTTGCCCACGGTGGCCAGCTGCAACGACTCGTAGTTGCCCTGGTTTTCGGCCACAAACCGCTCGGCCCGCTTAAGAATATTGGCGTTGAAGGCGCCACACTGGCCGCGGTCGGAGGTCATCACCACGAGGAGCACGCGCTTGGGCTCGCGGTGTTCAAGCAACGGGTGCGGGGTGTTGCCGTGCTGATCGTGGGCGCGCGTGGCCACGCGGTGGAGCAGGCCACCCAACTGCACGGCGTACGGTCGCGCCGTGAGGATGGCATCCTGCGCCCGGCGCAATTTGGCCGCGGCCACGAGCTTCATCGCGCCGGTGATCTTTTGCGTGCTCTTCACCGAGCGAATGCGTTTGCGTATGTCTCTTAAGGAGGCCATGCGAGCTCGCTAGTTCTTCTCGGTGATTTGGAACTGATCGCGATAGTCCTTCAGCGCCTGGTCGACTTCCTTCTTGATCTCGTCGGTGATCTGCCCGCCCTTTTCGATGTTGTCGAACAACGTCGGGAAGCGGGTGTTGATGAAGCTCTCCATCTCGGCGCAAAAGCGGCTGATGTCCTGCACCGGAATGTCGCGCACAAAGGTCTTCTTGTCGCCGGGCGCGTTCTGTGTCCCGGCGTAGATCTGCAACACCTGCAATGCCACGCGCTGTGGCACATACTGGCCTTGCTTCAGCATCTCGGTCAGGCGCTTACCGCGCTCCAGTTGCTCCACAGTGGCCTTATCGAGGTCGCTGCCAAACTGGGCAAAGGCCGCAAGATCCCGATATTGCGCGAGATCTAGGCGGAGCTGGCCGGCATACTTCTTCATCGCCTTGATCTGCGCCGAGCCACCCACGCGCGACACCGAAATACCGACGTTCAACGCCGGACGTTGGCCGGCATAGAACAAATCGGTTTCCAAAAAGATCTGGCCATCGGTGATTGAAATGACGTTCGTCGGAATGTAGGCCGCCACGTCACCCGCTTGCGTTTCAATAATAGGCAAAGCGGTGAGCGAGCCGCCGCCTTTGGCGTCCGAAAGCTTGGCCGCGCGTTCGAGCAGGCGCGAGTGCAAATAGAACACGTCGCCCGGAAACGCCTCGCGGCCCGGCGGCCTTCGCAAGAGCAACGACATTTGCCGATAGGCCGCAGCCTGTTTGGACAAGTCGTCGTAAATAATCAGCGCGTGTTGGCCGTTGTCGCGGAAATACTCGCCCATGGCGCAGCCGGCATAGGGTGCCAAGAATTGCATCGGCGCGGGATCGGCGGCGGCGGCGATGACCACCGTGGTGTAGCTCATCGCGCCGTGGTGCTTCAGCTTGTCTACCACCTGGGCCACGGTGGATTGCTTCTGGCCGATGGCCACGTAGATACACTTCACGCCCGAGTTCTTCTGATTGATGATCGTGTCGATGGCGATAGCCGTCTTGCCCGTTTGCCGGTCGCCAATGATCAGCTCGCGTTGGCCGCGACCGATCGGGATCATGGAGTCGATCGCTTTGATGCCGGTTTGCAGCGGCTCGTGCACGCCTTTGCGGGCGATGATGCCAGGTGCCTTCAGCTCAATTTTGCGCTGCTCGGTGGCCTTGATCGGCCCAAGCCCATCCACCGGCCGCCCGAGCGCATCTACCACGCGACCCAGCATGCCGGGCCCGGCAGGCACCGAGGCGATTTCGCCGGTGCGCTTCACGGTGTCGCCCTCTTTAATTTCCACGTCGTGCCCCATAATGGCCACGCCGACGTTGTCCTCTTCGAGGTTCAACACCAGGCCCTGGATATCACCTGGGAACGTGAGGAGCTCACCAGCCATCGCGCCCTTGAGGCCGTAGACACGCGCGATACCGTCACCCACCGAGATGACGGTGCCGGTCTCGGCGACGTCCACCTTCTTCTCGTAGCCTTCGATCTGCTGCTTGATGATGCTGCTTATTTCTTCAGCGCGAATTTGCATGCTTCCCTCGTTACTCGTGCGATGGCTTGAGCAGCGTCTCGGCCAGCACCTTCAGCTGGCGCCGTACGCTGGTATCAAAGGTTAAATCCCCGACGCGACAGATGAGCCCGCCCATAAGCGCCGGCTCGACATTTACCACCACCAACACCGGCTTCTTCAGCCGAGCTTCTAAAGCCTTGGCCACCCGTGCCGCTTGCGCCTCGGTGAGGGCGACAGCGCTCGTCACGTAGGCGCGTAACCGTGAGGCCTTGTCGTCGGCCAGGCTCTCGACCTCCAAAACGACTTCATCCAGGGCGCTCATCCGATCACGTGTGGCGAGCAGCGCAATCAGCTTGGCGCCTTGGTCGATGACACCCAATTTGTTAAGCACCGCGTGCAGCGTGCGTTCGCGGTCGACCACCAGCACTGGGTTCTGCATCAACTCCTGCAGGTCGACATTGTCACGGTATGCCTGGGCAAAGCTACGCAACGTCGCCGCTAAGCGGTCCACGTCGGCCAGGCTACCGTGGGTCAGCACGGCCTCCACGGCGGCGCGAGCATAGCGCCTCGCAATCGCACTCATGCCGCACCTCCGCGCTGTGCCCCTGTGTCTCGTTTGCCCTGTTGCCCAAGGACCTCGGTGGGGGCCATTTCGAGGGCGCCAATCGATTCTTCCAAGAGCCGTTCGCGTTCTTGCGGACCCAACCCTGTGATCAGCAACGCTTCGGTGCGCTTTAGCAGGTCATCGACCACCTGGCGCTGCAGGCGTTCACGGGCGCGTTGGCCTTCAGAGGCAATGACAGCCTTGGCATCGGCCTTAAGACGCTCCACGTAGGTGCGAGCCGCGGCCAAAATCGCTTCTTGCTCGGTTTTGCCGTCCACCTTGCCACGCTCAACGTGTTGAGCGGCCTCGTGATCGACATCGGCCAGCTTGCCGCGATACTCCTCGTAGCGGTCTTTGGCGCCCTTCAGCGCGCCTTCGGCGTCCCCCAAAGCCTTCTTGATGCGCAGATGGCGCGCCATAAAGGCGGCCTTGATCGGCTTGCGAGTGAAGTAGACCAACAGAGCTACAAACAGCACAAAATCGAGCAGGAACCAGCCGACCGGCGGTGCGCTCGCGCTCCAGGTCCACCAGTTCACGGTGGGAGCACCATGAGCGCCCGCATGGGCGTTTTCGCTCGCGACAGCGTGGGTGCAAAACAAGAGCCCAACAGCAAACACCGACCAGGGTCGCAAAGTTTTGGCGACGTGCAAAGGCAACCTCGTTACGGGTTAGAGCTTTTGGCCCAGCATGCGGGCGACGAGATTCTTGGCCATCGCATCAGTGTCCTGCGCCAACGCCTGCCGCGCTTGGCTTTCGGCGGCATGCACCTGCTCGCGCGCATGAGCCAACTCTGTTGCCAACTCGGCGCGCACCTCGGCCAATAGCTTGCGTTTTTCGTCGTTACCCAACTGCAACAGCTGCTCGCGCTCGCGCCCGGCCACCTTGCGGGCATCACGGATGCGACTCAGGTAGGCATCGCGGTTTTCGTCGGCCAAGCGCACCAGCCGTTCGGCCTCAATGCCAGCGCCTTCGATCCGTTGATGGCGGGCTTCTAAAACGGCCATCACCGGTTTCATGAGCGCGTGGCTTAACACCACGAGCGTCACGAGAAACAGCAACATCTGGATGATAATGGTGGCGTCAATGTCCATGGTGACTCTTCGGACTCGGGCCGTGTCTATGGGGTCACGCGGTTTGTAGCCGCCCCTTTGGCGACGGTCAAGCTGAGGTCTTTAAGGCTTTTTGGCAAGAGCCGCGCCGACAAGATTCGCGCAAAATTGACCTTACGGTGTTGCCGGCATCAGGAGGCTTAGGTGGGTGTACAGCACCTGCGGACATACCACCGGAGCCACCAGGCATAGCAGCTCGATGAGCCATTTGCTTGGCACCCGGCATCTTTTGGCGCATACGGCGGCTCGGCCCAGGTGGTGCCGTGTGGTATGCGGACCCCTTGTGGGAGAAAGTGGGGCCTATGTGACCGAGGCCGTGCTGGATGCCGAAGAGCAGCTGCTTTGTGCCCTAAAACGGGCCGACAAAGCCGCCGCGACGGCGTTGTTTGAGCGCTTTCACCGGGACATCAACCGGCTGATCTGGCGTTTCTTGGGGGCCGACCCCGAGCACGACGACCTGGTGCAGCAGGTGTTCGTCCAGGCACTCGCCTCGGCCCACAAGTTGCGTGAAGCCTCGGCGTTGAGGAGTTGGATGGTGACCCTAACCGTCAACACCGTGCGCATGGAGCTGCGGCGCCGCAAAGTGCGTCGCATCATGCACCTTACGCCCGATACCACCGAGCTGTTGGTGCCCCATCTAGACGACCACGACAGTCGCACCGCGATGCGCGGCGTCTACCAGGTGCTTGCCTCGCTGAGCATCGATGAACGGCTGGCTTTTTCGTTGCGATACATCGAAGGCGAGGCGTTAGATGACGTCGCCAAGGCGTGTGGCTGTTCGCTGGCCACGATCAAACGCCGACTCCAGGCCGCCTCGGCCAAGTTCTTTGCCCTGGCCGAAGCCGAACCGTCCTTGGCCGCCTATGTCGCTAGGCACAGCGAGGTGGAACATGAATGATCCGAGCAAGTTCGGCCACCACGTCGCCGAGACCGTGGGCGCGGGCCCAAGCGATGAGCAAATCGCGGCGCAACGTGAACGTTTGCGTCGTTACGTGAGCTCGGCCAAACCCTCCGCCTCACGGCTGAAGCGCTGGCATTTCGGCCTGGGCTTGATGGTGGGTGCCACTGCCGCGGCCGCTGTCGTATGGTTTGGGTTACCACTGTCCTCGACGCAGTTACGTTATCGGGTTGGCTCGGCAACCGCAGCGCCGAACACGACTGCAGCATGGCACACCGCACCTACCGAGGAGCTGCCTATTCGTTTCGAGGACGGCACACAGCTGGTTGCCGAGGCTTCAAGCAGGGTCGCGCTCTCGTATGTCTCGCGGGCGATGGTGCGAGTGCGGGTGGAGCAAGGCAGCGTGCGCGCTCATGTGACTCCGCACGGACCTACAACATGGGACTTCTTGGCGGGGCCCTACACCGTGCGAGTGGTGGGTACGGTACTGCGCGTTGCCTACGAGCGCCAGGAACTGACAGTTCACGTGACCGAAGGTAGCGTACGGGTCACTGGCCCTGGCCAGCCCACCCCGGGCCGAACGATTTCGCAAGGCGAGCCAGTGCATTTTGCGCCCCCCTCGCCCGTCGTCGAGGCTGTTGTCGAGCCGCACAACAACCCCAAGCCTTCGCGGGCCGAGCTTCGCCATGCCGCGGTCCCGCAGACCCCAGCTTGGCAAGTATTGGCCGCCCAAGCGCGCTACGCCGAGGCGTGGGCCCTGGCTCGCCGTGAGGGCATCACAGCGCTCGCCAAAGGTGCGCCACCTGAGGAACTTGAAACACTGGCAGACCTGGCACGAATCGCTGGCGCCGCACGCGAGGCGCGCTGGGTGCTCAAAGCGTTGTCCCAGCGTTTCCCCAACCACGCGGCCGCCAAGCTTGTGCCATTCATGCTGGGGCGCTTGGCTCAAGAGGTCGACCATGACGACGCGAGTGCCGCACGGGAGTTTGAGCGCTACCTCACGGCCGAGCCGCAAGGGGCGCTGGCCGAAGAAGCGCTGGGGCGTTGGTTGGTGGCGCTCACCCATCAGGGCGATGCTGCTTTGGCGCACACCTTGGCCCAACGTTATCTGGCGCGTTACCCGCAAGGCGTCTATATCAAGGTTGCCAAGGAGGTAGTGGAACGACCTTGATTTATCTTCGGTTTTGGTTAGCAGCGTGGGTGACGTTGAGCCCGGGTACAAGTTGGGCCCAAAGTGCGCAAAACCGCGTGGTGCTGCTGCAACTGGGTGCCGATTTTGGCGACGAGGCGTGGCCTGCAGCCGAGCAACGAATCGCGTTGGAGCTCAAAGTTGCAGGTTTCGACGTATTGCCGCTTGTCGGGACCACCCATGGGGAGCATGCGCGCAGAGCGGAGCTGGCGCGCATGGCCGAGCTGCACAACGCAGTGGCGGCGGTGTCGCTGCGCCGCGTGATCCACGACCAAAGCCTTGAGGTGTGGCTGACCGACCGGGTGACCGACAAAGTGCTCAACCGGCGCTTTTCGCCTGACACCGACGCCCGAGTGGTAGGGCTACGTACGCTGGAGCTCCTGCACGCAAGCCTCATCGAGCTCAAGTTGCCGGCCCATCCCGTGGCCGTAGCGCCGCCGCCGCAGGTGGTGGCTACAGTGGCGACACTCTTGCCAAGCGCCGCCGACCAACCACCGCCCAACCCCTGGCAGTTAGCGGTGGGATTAAGTGTCACGAAAGGCACCACCCAGGTGGCCGCGATGGCAGGACCAACGCTGTCGATGCAAACACCCACGCTTGGGCCAGGACACCTGCTCGTCAGTGCCCTGGTGATCACGAAGCCCGCTGAGCTTCATCGACAGCTGGGCACAGCACAGCTGTCCCGCTCCTATGCGCAGCTTGGCTACCGTTGGTCCCCGTGGGAGGTGGATATCTGGTCGCCTTATGTGGCGTTGCAGCTGGGCGTGGCCTGGACCAAGGTGCATGCCGAGACGATGGCGCCTGCGGTGGCACATGACCGCACGTTGGTATCACCGTTGGCCTCAGCGACGTTGGGGTTGCAATGGCAGTTTTTGGAG
>Ga0116155_10003412_pt1 | contig 10555 bp, 11 predicted proteins | sample AD_UKC032_MetaG_FD_89890 | JGI IMG/M metagenome (GOLD analysis project Ga0116155, IMG submission 89890) | Active sludge microbial communities of municipal wastewater-treating anaerobic digesters from USA - AD_UKC032_MetaG | ecosystem: Engineered > Bioreactor > Anaerobic > Digestate | place: USA... | reverse complement strand
TTGTGGCCCCCAAATCGATTTCGAGTCGATCCCGTTACGACCACTTCGGTACCTCTCCGCGACTTATTTATCCGCCGAATCGGCTCTTATCCTCTTTTCCTTAAAAAATCTACTCAAAATTTTCCCGCATGCTTCCTGCAAAACCCCTTCCGTCACATCCACCTGATGATTAAAACGGTTATCATTTAACATATGATAGCGGGAAAATACGGCGCCGGCTTTCGGATCGCGTGCGCCGAAAATGACCCGCGCCAGTCTTGCCTGGAGAATCGCACCGGCGCACATTACACAGGGCTCCAGTGTCACATAAAGCGCCGCGCCGGTCAGGCGGTAATTACCTGTTTTCTTGCAGGCTTTGCGGAGCGCCAGCATTTCCGCGTGCGCAGAGGGATCGCTGCACGCAATGGGAGCATTATGCGCTTGCGCCAGTATTTGCCCGTCTTGCACCAGTACAGCGCCAATCGGCACCTCGTCCTGCTTGAATGCGATGAATGCCTCTTGAAGCGCGATATTCATAAAATCAATGTCCGTCAGCATTCATTGGTCTCCACTTTATTCAAGGTTAACTTTTAGTTATCATATTGTTGATTTTGAGGCAAATGCCGTATATGATTCAACTCGGGTAAGATAATATGGATTCAAAAAAAATATTCCTATGGCCTGTCTTCATCTCAATCATCGGGCACGCTGCGTTGATTACGGTCAGCAGTATGGTTGACTTGCGTGACAGCGTTAAAGCCGCCGACCTCTTCACGGTACAAATTACGCAGCCCCAACCGGCTGTCGAACCTAAAAACGAGGAAAACAAGGTGGCAAAAAAAGTGCCGCGGCAGGCTGAAAAAGTGAAGCCGGTTCCTGCGGTTGAACGGGAGGACACTGTGGATATCGGCTCCTCCGACGTCAAATATGCGACTTATTTGGCAGGAGTTAAAAAGAAGATTATGCGTATCTGGAATTATCCAACCGGCGCGTATGCAAAGAACGAAGAAGGGGATGTGGTTATTAAAATATCGATTGATGCGAACGGCTCTCTGCTTCATGCTGCGCTGATAACTTCTTCCGGCTTTGATAATCTTGATTCCGGGACACTGGGTGTTGTTGAGACCGCCGCGCCTTTTCCACCATTGCCTCCACAATACGAACTGTCACGTTTGCACATCATTGCTTCTTTCCGCTATCGTATGAGGGATTGAGAAGGTCCTCATCAACTCTTTAAAAATAATATGAATGTGATGAAAAAAATTATTCAAACCGTTATCGTTAGTTTTGCGGTTGTTCTGTCTGTTTTTGTTGGCGAAACCGCTCATGCCGTCGTTGTTACCGATGAAGTGGGCCGCCGGGTTGGCATCTCGGGGACACCTCAGCGCATTGTGTCTCTGGCGCCGGGCATCACGGAAATTCTTTTTGCGTTAAATCTGGATGGCCAAATTGTCGGTGTAACCAGTTTCTGCGACTGGCCCCGGGAAGCCGGACAAAAAACAAGTATTGGAGGATTCACCAACCCGTCATTGGAGAAAATCGTTTCTTTGAAACCGGATTTGATTCTGGCGACAGCCGACGGTAATCGGCCGGAGACGGTTCGGCAACTGGAAAAAATCGGCATGACGGTTTATGTGATTAATCCGGTTGACACGGCTGGTATTCTTCAAAGCATTCGAAATATCGGTGAAGTAACCGGGCAGCGCCAGGCCGCCCGGTTACTTAATGCACCACTGCAAAGACGGCTGGACGCAGTCACAGCGCAAATTTCAAATAAGAAGAAACCGCGGGTTTTTTTTCAGATCGGCATGGATCCTGTTATTACCGTAGGAGGGCACACTATGATTTCCGACGTCATTGAACGGGCCGGTGGCAGGAATATCGCGGCGAAAGACACGGCGCGGTATCCGCGTTACAGTGCAGAAGGCGTCATGGCTCATGCGCCTGATGTCTTACTTTTCGCGCCGATGGCTACGGACAGGGAATTCAAAAAAGTCAAAGGATACTGGGAGCAATTCCCCGGCATTCCGGCGGTTAAAAACAAGCAAATCTATCCGATGAATACAGACCTGATCGGCCGCGCCTCCCCGCGTATTGTTGATGCCATTGAACAAGTGGCAAAAATATTACATCCGGAGATTATCATAAAGGCAACCAGACAAAAACAGAAGGGAACATGATAGAATGACCCTCTTTTGCACCCTGGGGAAAATGTTTTTGGGCAACGGCTAGAATTTTTTACCGCGGATGAATTTGACGGCGTTTTGGAAAATCGCCAGCCCCTGGCCTTCTTCAGGAAGGTTTTCCCGGGTCCAGCGAGGATGGTTGGTGCAGTGCAGAAACGCCTCGGGATGCGGCATCATGCCGAAGAGTCTGCCTGTTTCACTGCAAAGTGCGGCGATGGCATGGGTCGAGCCGTTGGGATTGGAAGGATAATCAAGAGTCGTCGTGCCATCAACCGTGCAGTATTGAAACGCGACAAGATTTTTCTTTTCGATTTCCTCCAGGATGGCATTACTTTCCGGAACAAATTTGCCTTCACCATGGCGAACAGGGTAATAGACAACGTTAATACCTTCGGTGAACACACAGGGGCTTTGCACGTTAGCTTTAAGATACACCCAGCGGTCTTCAAAACGGCCGGAGTCATTAAACGTCAAAGTCGTGCTCTGCTTGATGTAGTTTCCGCCGAGCGCCGGCAGCAATCCCAGTTTCACCATCAACTGAAAACCGTTGCACACACCTAGAATCAAACCTCCAGCGCTGATGAATTTGAGCAGTTCTTCAATGAGCATTTCATTGGCACCGGAAATGGGCGCGTGCAGGAACCTGTTGGCGCCGGCTTTGGCCGAACCCAGATCGTCGCCATCGAGAAATCCACCCGGCAAATTCAGAAAATTATAATCCGACAGTCGCTTTTCTCCGAAGAGTAATTCGCTGATATGGACAATATCAACTTTTTCGGTGCCGGCAAGTTTGCAGGCGTGCGCCATTTCCATTTCGCAGTTGGTGCCGTTGCCGGTCAATACAATTGCTTTTACTCTGCGGGTCATATTTTCAATCCTGTCTAAAAATTAAGCGGCTTTTGCCAGGCTTCTTTGAGTTTGCTGATTTTTTCTTTTATAATCAGTTTACCATTAAGACCGGTGACCTGAAAGAGTTGATCTCCTGCAACAAAGCCGATTTCATTCATTACGTTTCCGGCCATGATCTTTTTAAACCTGCTTTGATCTTTCGGATGGATGGTCACGACAAAGCGGCTGGCCGTTTCTGAAAATAAAATATAATCATTACGCTTCTTACCGCGGTAGGGAACATCTTTTAAGGCGATATTCATGCCGAAGCCTCCTGCAAACGCGGTTTCAATCAGTGCGATCCCTAATCCCCCATCCGAGCAATCATGACAGGAAGCGACAAGGCCTGCCTGAATGGCCTTATGCAGGGCGCGGTATTTTTTGATAGCTTTTTTCACATCTACTTGCGGGACTTTGTTGCCGATGGCATTGTTTTGCGCGAACCATTCGGAGCCGCCAAGTTCATCTGACGTTTCGCCGATAATGTAAACCAGATCCTGGGGACGTTTGGCGTCCATAGTTACGGCCTTACGGACATCCTTGATCTTGCCGATGACCGAATAAAGCAGCGTCGGTGGCACGGATATTTTCGTTTTGCCGATGGAATAGTCGTTTTTCATGCTGTCCTTGCCGGAAATGCAGGGCACGCCGTAGGTGGTGGTGTAATCAAAAATGGCCATATTCGAGCGCACCAGCTGGGCAAGCTTGTACTCGCCGTCGGGTGTCTTGGCGGATTGAACCGGGTCACACCAGCAGAAGTTGTCGAGTCCCGCCAGATGATCCAGATTTGCGCCGACAGCCACAGCGTTTCGCACCGCTTCATCAATGGCGCAGGCTGTCATATGGTAAGTGTCAATATCGCTGTAGCGCGGGCAGATGCCGTGAGCCACAACGACGCCTTCCATCGAATCCAAAACCGGCCGGACGATGCCTGCATCCGATGGGCCGTCGTTTTGCACGCCAACCAGGGGTTTTACGACACTGCCACCCTGGACTTCATGATCATACTGACGCACGACCGCTTCTTTGGAGCAGATGTTCAGACGTGAAAGCATTTGGACGAAAGCTTTCCCCAAATTGGTGGGTTCGGCAAAGGTCGGTTCGGCGTTTTTCGGCGCTTTCCACCTGGCTGTCAGCTTCATCTGCGGCACGCCGCCATGCAGAAAATTCATATCCAGATACGCCACGGTCTTTTTGCCATAGCGGACATGGAATATTCCCGACCGGGTGAACTTACCCAGGGCCGTGGCTTCCACATCCATCTTGCGGGCCAGCTTCATAAACTGATCTACCTTTTTCGGATCGACAGCCAGCGACATGCGTTCCTGCGCTTCCGAGACCAAAATTTCCCAGGGTTGAAGACCTGCATATTTCAGAGGCGCCAACGACAAATCGATCTCGCAGCCTCCGGAATAGTTTGCCATTTCGCCAATTGACGAGGACAGACCGCCCGCGCCATTATCGGTAATCGCGCGGTAAAGGCCGCGATTACGGGCGATCAGCAAGAAGTCCGTCATTTTCTTTTGCGTGATGGGATCTCCGATCTGCACGGCGGTAACCGGCGAGCCTTCATGCAGTTCTTCCGAGGAAAAAGTCGCGCCGTGAATGCCGTCTTTGCCGATTCTTCCGCCGGTCATGATGATAACATCACCGGGTTTGATTTCCTTGGTGTGTGTGGGCTTGCCGTTTAGGCGCGCGGGCATAATGCCGGCGGTGCCGCAGTAAACCAGAGGTTTCCCTAAAAACCGTTCGTCAAAAACAAGGCTGCCATTGATGGTGGGGATGCCGCTTTTGTTGCCGCCATGTTCCACGCCTTCGCGCACGCCTTCGTAAATGCGCCTGGGATGCAGAATGCGGGGCGGCAATTTCTTTTTGTGAAAAGGCGAGGCAAAACAAAACACATCCGTGTTGAAAATCAGCTTTGCGCCTATGCCCGTGCCGAACGGATCGCGGTTGACGCCGACAATGCCGGTCAATGCTCCACCGTAAGGATCAAGTGCAGAAGGCGAATTGTGCGTCTCCACTTTAAAAACCAGATTGAGATCATCATTGAATTTAATGATCCCCGCATTATCCACAAAAACGGAAAGGCAGAAATCCTTTTTGCCTTTTGATTTACGGATTTTGGCCGTTGAGCCTTTAATGTATTTTTTAAAAAGCGAATCAATTTTTAATTTTTTACGCCCGTCCGTATAATCAATTTTACTGTTGAAAATTTTATGCTTGCAATGTTCCGACCAGGTTTGCGCCAGGCATTCTAATTCCACATCGGTTGTGTTTTCATCCAATCCAAATTTTTTACGAGTTTTGAGCACGGTGGGATTTTGGTAGTAGCGCTGAATCACCTGCATCTCTTCCAGATTGAGGGCCAGCAATTTATCCTGGCTGATCTTCAAAAGACCTCGTGCATCAACTTTTGCCAGGTTGACTTGGGCCACTTGCGGCTCGTCTTTGCCCATCACTTGCGGAACAAATGCGGGCAGGCCGGAGTTCAAATCAAAATCATTCGCTGCGAGGACTTGATGGCGTTCGATCAAATCGTTTGCCAAGAGTCCTGCGGCAATTTTTTCCGCATCGCTTTTAGATATTTTCCCACTGATTAAGTATTGACGGGAGGTATAAACAGCTATTTTCCGCGCGCCGATTTTTTCGCCAAGTAAAAGCGTGATCGCTTCGCGGGCTGTTTTGCCGACATTGTCGGTAACGCCCGGACGAAAGCCGACTTCAACGAGCCAATCAAATTTCTTCGCCAGCGGTCGGTTAATGGAAAACTTCTGAATGACCGGATCGGAGAGAGGCCCATCGGCAGCTTTTTGCAATTCCATAGCGCTTAGCCCTCCGGTGACGGTATATACTTCGACAGTGGCAATTTTTTCGACCGGCAGTGCCAGATTATCGATGATACGCTTTTTGGTCTTTTCGCCCAAAGCGTCGCGAATGCCTTCTTTAAATCCAACTTCAATTCTATCCGCCATGATTTGCCTTAGAATTTCCGATATTTTTGATCTGCCTAATGTACATCAGACGGTGCGTTTATACCCAAAAGACGTGAATTATGCAACTTACAAATATGTATCGAAAATGACGTGATCATATCGTTTGACAAGAGTTCCGTTTAAAATGAAAAAACAATTGACAGAGGGGCCATGAGTGTTTATATATACCCCATGGGGTATAATGATGGACGAAAATCGGAAGAAAGTTTTAAACCGCTTACGAAGAATTGAGGGGCAAATCCGTGGACTTGAACGAATGGTTGAACAGGAAACGCCCTGTGCCGACGTGCTTACCCAGTTGTATGCTGCGACGGCGGCCATGAAGAAAACGGGGGTTTTCATCCTCCAGGCCAACATGAGACGCTGTATTAAAGAAGCAGCCGGTGATCCGGACAAAAACATGGATGATTTTCAAAATGCCCTCACTCGATTCATTGGCATGTCCTAGAGGAGATTTTATGGAGTCGCCCAAAATTTCTAAAATCAGCCGCCGGTCTTTCTTGCAAATAACGGCAGGCGTTGCCGCCCTCACCGGAATGAGTATGCCGACAAACGCGCAGGCCGGATCGGGTACATTATCGACGCTCATCGATTTAAGCCTTTGTGACGGATGTGTTGATCGGGAAACACCTGCGTGTATCAGTGCTTGCAGAAGGATCAACAAAGATAAGATCCCCAAGGTTGTTGATAGCATTCCCGAGCCCTGGCCAAGAAAAACCATCGAAGACTGGTCCAAAAAGCAGGATGTAACAAATAGGCTGACTCCTTATAACTTCATCTATGTGCATAAAGCAGAAATTGCAGCGGATGGCCGCCGACAGACAATTTTTGTACCGAGACGCTGCATGCACTGCGACAATCCCGCCTGCGCTACCATCTGCCCGTTTTCTGCCAACCATAAAAATGACAATGGCGCGGTCGTTATCAATTCAAATCAGTGTTTCGGCGGCGCAAAATGTAAAGACGTATGCCCGTGGGAAATTCCACAGCGGCAGTCCGGCGTCGGCATATATCTTCATGTACTGCCGGGCTTGATGGGAAACGGCGTCATGTATAAATGCGACCTCTGCAATGACAGACTGAAGGAAGGAAGGCTGCCGGGATGTGTTGAGGCCTGTCCCCGTCAGGCCATGATCATTGGTCCCAAAAAAGATATTGAAGCCCAGGCACAGACGCGCGCCCAGCAGATGAAGGGTTATATTTACGGTAAAAAGGAGAATGGCGGCACGTCAACCCTCTATGTGTCGCCGGTATCCTTTGAACTAATTAACAAAACGATGACCAAAAAACCGGGACAACCGGATATGAAACCCGATGTTAAGCGCCGCATGGTCGGCACTGATCCTCTGGGGAAAACGGTGTTGGCTTCCCCCGTTCTGGGATTGGCTGCCGCCGGAGTACTCGGCTGGTTTTCACGGCGCAAAGAGCAGATAAAGACGAAGGAGAAAGATCATGGCTGAAAAGATTCTTTCTGAAAAAAATCTTGTTGTCCGTCACAGCTTTCTTGAGTTGATCGAGCATTGGGCGATCGCCATTTCCGGTCTTCTGCTGCTTTTCACGGGGATATTTGAACTTCCCGTCGCTAAGCGATATTACATTATTACGGTTCCGGGATTAGGATGGTCGGCTGATTTTATTACTTCCTTATATATTCACTACGCGGCGGCGCTTGTTTTTACGGCTGTGGGAGTTTTTCATTTGGCTTATCATGGTTTTCGTGGCGAGAACGGGATGATTCCACAGAAAGGTGATCTAGCTGCATCCGTCAAGGTAATAAAGAGTCTGTTTGGTTTTGGCCAGGAGCCACCGATGCATAAATATTTGCCGGAACAGCGCTGGGCTTATGTAGGAATGGCTTTCATCATCTTGATGCTGATTATCTCCGGTCTAATTAAAACCTACAAGAATATTTATGCGCCGGATATGTCCCTGGCAATTGTCCTTACGGCGACTTGGATTCATAACATCTTTTTTGTCTTGTTTTTCCTGGCATTTCTGGCACATATGGCCGCGATTGCGCTACGTCCGAACTGGCCGATGGTGCGTGGCATCTTTACCGGCAAAGTTCGCTTGGACTATGCCCGGCACCGCCATCCGCTGTGGCTAAACGATATGGAAAAAGTTGATGTATTTCCCGTGCCCGTTCAACCGGCGCCTCTTCCTGAAGAGTTTCCTGTTATAGAAAAAGCAGAAAATAGCCCGGTCAGCGAGATGTCAAAAGGAGTGGACAAGAATAATGAATGATTTGTTGATTTTACTTTTAGTACTTGCCGTATGGATTTTTATTCAAGCCTGGTTATTGCCGCGCATGGGTGTTTCTACATGAGTTAGGCAGGCTTGTCCGGTCAAGGATAAGAAGAAAAAATGTGAAGTGGATGGAGATCAGATCCTCTAACCATTGAAAGAAAGGAGTTAGGATTATGAAATGTAATGTGGGTGGGACCGATAGAATAATCCGGATCATAATGGGTGTCGTCATTATCCTGGCGGGCGTTTATTTCAAAAGCTGGTGGGGTGTTGTCGGTATTGTGCCGATTTTGACCGCTTTGATCAAATTTTGTCCTGCGTATCTTCCCTTTGGATTTTCCACATGCAAACCGGACAAGAAATAAGCAAAGAAAAATTCTGAAAAGGGCATCGTTGATTCAGGAAGGTTTGATGGCCGGTAGAGGCTTCAAGATATAGACAGAAACCAATTAAAAGTGAGGAGGTAGTGTTTTATGAAGAAAATGGTATGGTTAAAAGCAGTTGCATTGGCAGCCCTGTTGTTGTTACCGTTTGCAGTCACAGCCCCCGTTCAGGCGGCGGCAAGAGGTATTGATCCGATTGTATCTTCGGATTGGCTTGAGAAAAACCTTAACAATCCGAATCTTGTCGTTATTGATTTACGCAAAGTTGAAGAATACAAAACAGGCCATGTTCCGGGAGCCATCAACGTTTTTTACGGATCCTGGGCCATCAAAAAAGGTGAACTGCTCAACGAATTGCCGTCTATGGATGATCTTGCAGAGATAATTGGTGGCGCCGGTATCGGGGCTAATTCTCTGGTCGTTCTCGTTGACAAGGTAGAAAAAGTGCCTGATCAATTCGGCATGACCCGTGTAGCCTGGACATTGAAGTATGCCGGCGTCAACAACGTAGCCATTCTGAATGGCGGGCAGAACCAGTGGGTCACAGAAAAAAGGGCATTGTCGCAGGATATAGTAACACCTAAGGCAAAGCCTTACAAAGCGGCATGGAACAAGAATCTTTTTGTGGACAAGGCGACTGTTGTTGCAAAACTGGGCAAGGCCACCATTATTGATAACCGCGCTCCTGCTTTCTATGAAGGAAAAGAAAAACTTGCTTTCGTGCCGAAACTCGGTCGGATCAAAGGCGCTGTTAATCTCCCGGTTGGCCAGCTTTATACGGTAGAAGGTCTGTATAAGGATAAGGCGACGCTCGCCTCATTAGCTGCAAAGGCAACGGGAGGAGATCTGGATAAAGAGTACATTCTTTATTGTGACACAGGAAAAACTTGCACGTCCTGGGCCTTTGTCATGACGGAGCTTCTTGGATATAAGGATGTGAAGGTTTATGACGGGTCATCCATGGAATGGCTTGCAGATCCGAATGCACCGATGGAACCTTAACTGTATAAAAAGATAAGGCCTCAGTCTTATAGGCAAGCTGAAGCCCGGCGGTGACCCCGCCGGGCTTTTCTTTTTTCAGCAAGCAAGCCATCGTCAGAAACACAAAGAAAAAAAGAGTCCTGTAAAAAATCGTTGAACCACCGCTTAGAGCTATTCGGATCTACTGTTTTGCACTATTTGAATAGAATATGCTAAAGAGTTAGATAAATTCCTGATCCATCGTGAGTTGGGAAAGTAAGCGATGTACTAAATGGAAAACAGTTTATGGCGTTACTTTGGATGAATAATATTTCCGTGGGTTTTGGCGGGCCGCTTTTGCTCGACAGCGCGTCACTGCAGATTGAAGCGGGTGAACGCATCGGGCTTCTGGGACGAAACGGCTCGGGCAAGTCCACCCTCATGAAACTGCTGCACGGCGATATCGTGCCCGACAAGGGTGAGATCGTCCGCGATAAAAATGTGCGGATTGCCGTTATGCCGCAGGATATTGAAGATTTGCCGGGTACGATCTATGATGCCGTTGCCTCCGGCGGTCAGGCGCATCTGAATTTGTTGCGGGAATATCACGATCTGATGGTGCAGTCAACCAACGGTAGTGATCAAAGCATGGTGAATAAAATAGAACAGCTGCATCTTAAACTGGAAACAGCGGATGCCTGGCAATATCACCAGAAAGTGGAGAGGGCGATTTCCCGCACATCGCTGGATGAAAATGCGGAGTTCCGGCTACTGTCCGCCGGATTAAAGCGGAGGGTTTTGCTTGCGCGAGCGCTGGTTACTGATCCGGACATATTGCTTCTGGATGAGCCTACCAACCATCTGGATATTGCATCCATCCTCTGGCTGGAAGAGTTTCTGCAAAATTACAACAAGA
>Ga0116155_10003405_pt1 | contig 10560 bp, 10 predicted proteins | sample AD_UKC032_MetaG_FD_89890 | JGI IMG/M metagenome (GOLD analysis project Ga0116155, IMG submission 89890) | Active sludge microbial communities of municipal wastewater-treating anaerobic digesters from USA - AD_UKC032_MetaG | ecosystem: Engineered > Bioreactor > Anaerobic > Digestate | place: USA... | reverse complement strand
TCATTGCCGTCAATGATACATTTGCCCTGTCCTTTTTCAAAACGGAAAAATTGATCGTTGTCCTCATGCACTTCCATGCCGATTTCTTCATTGGGTTTAAGACTCATAAGAACCAACTGGCTATGCTTTCCGGTGTAGAGCACTTTTCTGAAATTGGAATTTTCCAAAGTGTCTTTTTCAATGTTAGCGCAAAATCCTTTCATATTTTTTATATTAATTATTAGTATCTTTTATTACTCCTAGCAACTGTAAAAACTTTCCTTTTAAAATTATTCAACGCTGACAATTTGCGCGCAATGCATACAACGCTTAGCTTTGACTGGAATTTCTCCCAGGCACTCCGGACATTTTTTGGTGGTTGGATCAGGCAATGGATCTTTTTTGGTTTTGGAAACAAGCATATTCATCGGCTTAATGATAAAGAAAAAGATAGTAGCCGCCACCAAAACAAAAGAGATAATAGCATTCAAAAAATGACCATACAAAAGTTTACTGCCGTTTAATTCCAAAACTAAATTGCTGAAATCAGGCACTTTGGCCACAGCCGAAATGAACGGCGTCAGAATGTCAGAAACAAGGGCAGTGACCACTGTTCCGAAAGAAGCGCCGATCACTACGCCGACGGCCAGATCGACCACGTTTCCTCTGAGCAAAAACTTTTTAAACTCTTGCAACATATTTTTTTGATTAATTATTAGTGCAGAATCTCTCGGACAATGCCCACGATTTTTTGCGGCGTTGTCAGAGATTTGACAACATAAAAACGAGTTTCGAATTTTCCGGCTTTGCTGATAGAATCCTGATCGTCTGCATTGGTTAAGACAACAATTGGAATTTGGGAAAGTTTTTCGTCTTTCTGCAAAAACTCCATCACTTCAAAACCATTCTTGACCGGCATTTGCAAATCCAAAAGAATAATATCCGGATTATTTTCAGTAATGGCCAAAATCCCATCTTCTCCGTTCAATGCTTCAACAATCTCAAAGCCGCTGGCTGAAAGCGCTGTTGCATAAATTTCACGGATGTTGTCATCGTCCTCCACGATGCAGACTTTTTTCTTTTTTTGAATATCGTCAGTCATATTTTTTAGTTATTATTTTATGTTTGTATTATATCACAAAAGATTTCAATATTCTACTTGACTTAGACCTCAAAAAACACCTGAATAGGTGCTTTTTTGATTTTTAACCTGATTAGCGGATGATGTTCGAACTGGGTTTAGAAAGAAATGCTGTGAAGTTATATAGTTATTTATGTCAAGTTTAAATAAGATTGTACTTTTTTACAAAATTATCAAAATCTTCTTTAATCCAACGCTCCATTTCGACTTTAGACAAATCATTTAGAAATTCAGAACCAAATGATTCCTCAAACAACTTTACTACTTCATGGCTTTCAAATCTTTCTCCTTTAATAAACCCTTTTTTCAGCGCATCCCAAATGGTCTGTTCTGAAATTTTATTGTTCTCGGAAATTTTTCTTATAATAGCGTTAAGCATTATAACTTCCTGCTTGTAATGAAGTAATGAGCCTTGTTTATAAGATTCCTCGAATTTTTTTACTTCATCCTTTGGCCAATTTGAGAAAGCAATATATTCTAGAGTAATTTCTCTTGAAATTTTTTCAGCAACAGCCTCGTTAAGTGTATTGAAGGCATTGCCTCCATATCCTTCATATGGCAGATTACCATACCGAGAACTATTATAATAACCGCTTTGTTCTTGACCCATCTCTCCACGTGCTGGATTTTCAGGATATATAAAAGACTGCTCCCACCCAATGCATACGTTTTTACTAATAGCGTGTGTCTCTTCATGAATTAGGTTGTGCAGACGACATATATCAGCGCTCCCATATGCTTCTTTGGTTCGTTCTAAATATTTATTACTCTTCTCCTTGTCTTCAGTCTTATCATTGAGAGGCCACTGCCGATTAACGCTTCCGAGGGTTATTAAATTGTATTCAGAAAAATATTTCGAGCTACAGCCGTCAGCCGAAAGTATGCTTTCTGGGCCAAGAAAATTAGTTCTATTTTTAGTTACACCACAACGATTTTCTAATTTAGAAAATAAATTTTGCAATAAAGAAAAGTCTATTTTTTTAAAAAATTCTTCCCATTCTGGTAGATTACGACCCCCAAATCGTTCAATCCAATCTTTAATAAATCTCTTCTCCCGCTCCATTGCTAAATTTTCTGGCTCGAGATTCCCATCTTTCAAAAAAACTTCCCTCTGATTTGGAATTTTCTCGGACATGTATTTTTGTATAATTTTTTATAAATTTATTATAGCATATTTATTCTTAAATACAAAAAAACGGCTTTGTTAAGCCGTTTTTAGAAAACTGAGCGGGTAAGCAGAAGATCTCACGCGCGACTTCGTCGCTTTTTCAAACCCCTCGGTTTGAATAATTTCGCCACGGGGAAAATACTTTTCCCCGACCCCCTTTGGTTCGATTCTACTTACCACAATTCCACAAAACAAAAAACTCCCCGAATGGGAGATTTTTTGTTTCACTGAGCGGGTAAGCAGAATCGAACTGCCGTCTCATCCTTGGCAAGGACGTATAATAGCCACTATACGATACCCGCCTGCGCTAAAGCTTCGGCGGGCAGGCCCGCTTTTCTTTAGTGTAGACTTTAAAAACTTTATGAACTTTATAAACTTTTAACTTGCCTGTGGGTCCTGCTGGAATCGAACCAGCGACCAAGTGGTTATGAGCCACCTGCTCTAACCGCTGAGCTAAGGACCCTCAAAATATTCTTTCAGCCCATCTATCCATCCTATAATCTTAAAGAAAAAACTTACATCATTTATCCTAATATGCAAAGTACCGTGCGTCAAGTTACTGTTTTTTCTTTTGCTTATGCGTTTTCGCTTATCTGAAATGCATGTTTTAATAAATCTATTTTTATGTATTTTTGTTATTCTCGCCCAATAATTTACCGCTGATCTAATTTCTACATTTTCATGTGCAATAAGCTGCGCTCTTACTTTTTCTAGCGGAATATCGCATTCTTCTAAAAAAAATTTCATCATTATAACGATCATTTCCGGATCAGAATTTGCAAAATCCACACTTTTCCACCGACTGCCGGCCGCTCCTTTTTTATATCCTTCTGCCCAATATAAACTGATTCCACTTAGAAACAATGGTCTTTTTATTAGGCTTCGAAACTCTTTCTTTGCTGCTATTCTAATTTTATTTGCACGTTCAGCCGCCAATTTAGTTTGATTTTTATTCCTTTTGATTAACGCTTCTGTGCTTTTTTTATAAGAACGTTTATCTAAAATATCTTGCGCATCCTTAGACAATACTATGCCACTTAACCAGTAACTTAGCGTGCTCTTGGAGACATTTAATATTTTTCCAATTTGAGCATAACTTAATCCTTTTTTGCGTAATTCAGTAGCTTTTTGTTTTTCTAGTCTCATAACAATTGAACCCATGATTTACTTTATCAGTATATCATGGGTTCAGATTGTTTACAATAGTGCCGAAGAGCAGAGTTGAACTGCTGACGCAAGGATTTTCCAGCATGTTTTTCTCAAGTTTTCTTGAGGATCGGACTATATCATCTTCGTTTCTTTAAAAAAGAGGTACGAAGTTGGGCGCTAATGCAGAATTATTGTTGGGACTCATCTGCTAGTCTCTACACCTTCATTGAAACCAAAACCCTTCAATGCTTGGCTCGGGATTACCATAATCTTCCGTTACAAAAAATTTTAGGCTTCCCCGAATTCACCCAATTTTTAAATCCGTATTACTACGGAATGGACCGAAAATTCAGTCCTTCGCTCTACCGCTGAGCTACTTCGGCACGCTTAACATTCGATCGTGTGGGTGATACTGGACTCGAACCAGTGACCTCTTCTTTGTAAGAGAAATGCTCTAGCCAACTGAGCTAATCACCCAATCTGGAAAAATTATAATTTCCAATTTCTAATTTCTAAACAAATACCAATGACAAAATTTCAAATGTTTGAAAAATTAATACATTGAAAATTCATTGAAAATTGTGAATTGAAAATTGAAAATTTCCAGTGTGCCCCAAGGGGGACATCTCACCCGCCTTGCTTTTTGAAAACCCACGGTTTTCAATGCTTTCCTTCAACGGGAAACTTCCGTTTCCCGACCCCTTCCCGTTCTCGTGCCCCAAGGGGGACTCGAACCCCCATGCCGATTAAAGCCATGCTCCTCAAGCATGTGCGTATACCGATTCCGCCATCGGGGCATTCTTTTCTTGTTTTTAAAAAGAATTTTAGGCTATTATTTGGTTTCGGCCTTAACAGCTGGTCCTTCTGACTCTACCGACTCAGCAACTTTTTCTTCCACCTCTTTAGGTTCATTATCAACTTTTGCAAAAGCCGCCAGATCCTTATATTTCATTTTTAATGACTTGGCGCTTCTTTCACGCACAAAATATAGTTTGCCCTGACGAACCTTGGCTCTTTTAACAACTTCTATTTTAGAGATGTTTGGTGATTGAGTCGGAACAATGATTTCTACCCCAACTCCATTGGAAACTTTTCGCACAGTTATCATTGAAGATGAACTTTGGTTCCCCTTTACCGCGATAATCATGCCTTCAAAGATCTGCGTTCTTTCTTTTCCTCCTTCAATAATTTTTCGAAAAACTTTAACCACATCCCCTGCTCTAAAAACAGGCATTTTTGACGTCTTTTGACTGTTATTAAAATCCAATAGTTTGTTATTCATTTTTTTATATCCCACAATCCCACTGAGCAGATTGCTTTTGCCAAGCTCTCATCAGGTATAGGAAACACTTTAGATAAATTAAAAAGCTATTTTATAGTACTGGAAAAGCTACTTTTAGTCAACCCCGCACTAATTTAGCACTTTTATTAAAATTATCCTTTAATAGAGATACGATGCTACTCGAAAAAATTTAAATTTGCCAGATTTTTGTTAATTTTGCGCCTTTGGCGCAGTGCTAATTTGGTGCGGGGTCAACCCCGCACATATTTAGCCTTATATTAAACATTAGCCAAAAAATTCTTAAAATCTGGCGGCAAAGAAGCCAAAAAATCATATTTCTTCCCCAATAATTCAAACTTCAATTCTTCTGCATGGAGCAATTGCCTTTTGGCTGAAGAATTTTTGCCATAAACCAAATCGCCAACCACCGGATGGCCTTCTGAAGCCAAGTGAATCCTGATTTGATGCATCCGGCCGGTTTTCGGAAAAACTTCCACCACTGAAAAGTTATCCTGCTCTTTAATAACCTTGTATCTTGTTTCCGCCTTTCTGATTTTTGTTAATGTGTTTTCTCTGGCAATCACTTGTTTACGATAGCTGGTTGATCTGGCAATCGGTTTTTCAATAAGCCCTTCTTTTTGTGCAAAAATTCCCTCGCAGATTGCCACATATTTTTTCGAAATTTTTCTATCCTTAAAAAGTTTTTTTAGCTCATTGAATGCTTTTTGATTTTTAGCCACTGCCAGCACACCCGAAGTGTCCTTGTCCAAACGATGCACGATTCCGGGACGCAAAAACGCGTCTTTTGACTCATCATGCACGTTTTTTATTTTAGGAAAATATTTTATCAGCGCATTGGCGATTGTGTTTGTTTTTTCATTATGGCTGGGATGCACCTGAATTCCTGCCTGTTTATTGATGACAACAACATTTTCATCTTCAAAAATTATTTTGAGTTTAATCTCATTGTTAGCAATTAATTTGCTTTCTTTGCTTTCTGAAAAATTTTTGATTTGCAAGACATCCTTTTCTTTCAAAATATAGCTGGGTTTAACTTTTTTTGAATTAACTGCGACTTCCCCGTTTTTTATATTTTTTATTATTTCTCCGCGGGAATAAGAAAAAAACTCCACTTTCAGGAATTTATCAATGCGCATTCCAGCCTGTTCTTTTTTTATGATTATCTTTTCCATGTGCCGCGGGGGAGACTCGAACTCCCAATTCGGTAAAGAAACTAGTTCCTAAGACTAGCGCGTATACCAATTCCGCCACCGCGGCATATAAAACTTTTTTTATTTTTAATCCCTTGCGATAATCCCGCCCTGGCGGGACGCGTATACCAACTTGCCCCGTTGCAATTCGTCAACAGACGAATTTGCGACTGGAATTCCGCCCGCCTCGTGTCGACAAGCATTTATGCGAGTCGAAACGGGCCACCGCGGCATTTGTCAATTGTATAGACTATTTTCAAAAATATCAAGCTAAAACAGCCGTAAAGTAAGAGCGCGGATATCTTTTATTTTTTGTCATAAATCCTCATTATCAAAAAGCTTCTTTAGCGATTTCCGACAAAAAATAAAAGATATCCGAGCAAGGTTGCTTTATACATGCAATGTTTGTTTGATTCTATTCGCTTCAGTTTGCAGTGCGCCTTCATCCTCATATTCCCCATGATGCCTGGTTGCCGATCCATAAGTTTCCCTTTTCTGGTCCAAGTGAAAATCAATCGATAGTGTCGTGCCCTCCAGCCGAGTATACATATGAAATCTGGGATATCCCGCCCTGGCTAGCGGTCGGATAAAACTCATCTGATCGCCCTCATTGCGTTGAAAAATATAGCCAACTCGGCGCAGCATATTAGCCGGATTTTCCTTAATGGATTCAATTCTAATTTTCATACTTTTTTATGCTGATTTTAGGATTTATACGTTTGTTTTTCTGCAAAACTCTTCCAAGACGCTATCGGTATACTATACCCCGAAATTTAAAAAATGCAAGATGCTTTTTCTTGATATTTTTAAGCTTTAGTCACATAATATCAGTATATAATATAGCTTTATTAAACTTATGTCTATCGCTGAAAATGTTTTGCCACAAGAAGAAAAAGAAAGATTTTCGCTTATTAAAATAATTTTAGCTCTTTTTGGCATTATAACCATAAGAATATTTTTAGACAACTTAATATATCCTACCACGGATGGATATTTTTTGCCGATGGAACGCTTCATTCAAGAGCCCTTGTATTTTTTCTCAGTTTTCTTTTCTTTCTCGCTCTTGATGCGATTTTTCACAAAAGAATCATTCAGATCCATTTTTTCATTTTTAATTAAAATTTTTCTGTTTGTTTTGCTAATTCCTTTATTGGATCTTGCCCTCAGTGGAAAAGTTCCGGACGCGACCCAATATCTGCACATCGAGGCAAATAATTTTTTTACGACATTTATTCAAGTAATAAATCCTTTTTACGGACAAGGCATAACAATCGGCCAACACATCGGCTCATTTTTTATTTTTGCATCTATAGCTTGGTTTATTTACAAAAAAACAAGTAGCGTTTTTAGAGGACTAATTTCAGCATTCTTTAGCTATATTATTCTTTTTTTATATGCAATATTGCCAAGCATAATAACTTTTTTCAGCATTAAACCAACTTCCATAGATCCTGTCGTGCATTACAATACCGCTCAAGCTCCCGCACTGGAAACCTACTATTTTATTTTGAAACAAAGCTGGCTTATGCATATGGCAAAAAGTTCCGGCACTTTGATTTTCAACATAGACATTCTCCATGAAATATTAATGTCTTATGTTTTTTGGATATTAATAGTTGTGCAAGCTATTATAATACTTTTCATATCAAGTAGACATTTATGGAAAGTTCTCATGGGTAACTTTCCCATATTAAGAGCTGCCTATTGGTTTTTCATTTCTGCTACGGGAATCGGCCTGAGCTACAAGCTGTTTGGAGATTTGAATTTGCAAAATCCCGCCAATTTTTTAGCCTTAGTTGTTTTTTTCATTCTGTGCGCAATAAATCTCTGGTTCGCCGTCTTTATAAATGATGCAGAAGATATCGAAATCGACAAGGTGTCCAATCCAGAAAGGCCCATTGTGAAAAAAGAAATTTCTGAGCAAGAATTGAAAGTGACGCAAACATGCCTGCTGCTTCTTATCGTGTTCGGCACACTTACCATGAACAGAGCTGCCGGTTTTTTGCTCATTGTCGCACAAGGAGTTTATTATATTTATTCGGCCAGACCTCTCCGATTAAAAAGGCATTTTTTGTTTTCATCTATCTTGATTGGCATAGCTTCCGTTTCTGTTGCTATGGCAAGTTTTTTTCTGGTTTCACCTGACCAACATGTTTCCACCTTCCCTATCAAGGCTATTCTTATCATTGGAATTGCCTATGCCCTTCTTTCAAATCTTAAGGACATAAAAGATTATGAGGGCGACAAAAAAGAAAATATGCGCACCTTGCCTGTTGTTTTTGGCCTCGAAAAAAGTAAATATATAATAGCCGCTCTGTGTTCTCTGGTTTTAATCGTTGTCCCTTTAATATTGGAATTGCGTTCCATGCTTTTTGTTTCAATTTTTGCATCGTTATTTTTATTTTTTCTTTTTATAAGAAAAAATTACCAGGAAAAATATATCTTCCTGGTAATCTTTGTTTATATAATAACTTTGTTTTTAATGATAATCTGACCGTCTGCTACTTCACCCAATACTTCCCCTTTATTTCTTTATCGTCTTCTTCTTTTTTTTCTTCAATTTTTTCTTTCGCCATAGTGCGAAGATTCAGTAAATCTTTGCCGCTTAATTCTTTCGCGCGCATAAGCAACTGACCGCGCTGATTTTTTTCGGCGTCTTCAATGACTTCCGCCAAAAGCACTTCCAAAATGGCCCCGATTTTCGGTCCGGGTTTAATTTTGAGTTCCCGCATCAAATCATTGCCGTTTACCTTGAGCATTTTTACAGAAACAGCATCGTGTGAAACCTTGTCAATCATATATTCCAAATGACGCAGTTTGTATGGTTTGGCTTTCGGTGTTCCGCTGCCCAATCTGTCTGCGATGCGTAGATCGATCAAATCTTTCACATTTTCCAATCCGACTTTTTTTATAAGTTTTCTAACACTACTCTCCCCAACTTCCTCGGGATTGTAGTAGAACATATGGTTGTCTACGATTAATTTTACTTTTTGCACAATTTCGCTGGAAAATCTCAGCCTCGTCAGGATTTTTTCCGCCACCCGCGCACCCACGTGATCGTGGTTATAAAAGGTAGAATATTCCCCTTCGCCTCTTTTGGTTTGAGGCTTGGCGATATCATGCAGCAGCGCTGCCAGCCTAACATCTAATTTTTTTGAAGGGCAAAATTTAAGCGACAATAAATTGTGTTTGTAGATAGTGTGGATATGATGACGATTTTGTTTCACGCCATAGCCTTTTTCAAGTTCCGGAATAATAAATTGCAAAAGCCCGGTTTCATGGAGCAAATCAACCCCCTCAGCCGGATTATCCGAAAGAATAATTTTCGCCAACTCATCTTTTATTCTCTCCTCCGAAATAAATTTTAAATTTTTGAAATTTTTCTTAATAGCCTCCAGTGTCTTTCTCTCGATTGAAAAACCGAGCTGCGCTGCGAACCGCACGGCCCGCATCATGCGCAGCGCGTCTTCAGCAAATCGCTCATCAGCATCGCCAACAGCTCTGATAATTTTATTTTTAATATCTTTTTGTCCTTCATACAAATCAACAATTTCAAAATCTGATTTTTTTTGTTTCTTGTTTTTTGCCTGCCTGCCGGCGAGGCAGGTTTCTTGATTATTTAAGCTAAGGGCAATTGCATTCATAGTAAAATCACGCCGGCTCAAATCTTCTTCCAGCGTTTTGGCGAATTTAATTTCATCCGGCCGGCGACGATCGGAATATTTTGATTCGATTCTATATGTTGTAACTTCAACCACCTCTTTTGTTTTGTCTCCTTCTTTTATTTTCACACCGACAGTGCCGAATTCATTTTCATAAAAACTATCCGGAAAAATTTTCAAGATTTCTTCCGGTTTGGCATTGGTAGTAATATCCCAATCTTTGGGTATTTTATTCATAATTAAATCCCGCACGCATCCGCCCACGATATAAGCTTCAAAATTAGCTTTTTCTATTTTGCACAAAACCTCAAGAATAGGTTTTGGAATTTTGTTAGTCATTTTTTATGCGGTGCGCTTGGTAGGAATTGAACCTACGACGCCCACCTTAGGACGGTGGCGCTCTAATCCACTGAGCTACAAGCGCAAAATTAAATTTTTATTTCCTATTTTTTATAGCTAGGATCCGCGGCACTTGCCCCGCACTTTTGCTTTAGCAAATAGTGCTGGGGTCCGTTGAGCTATGGGGGCAAAAAAATTATTATACTGTGGACCTATGGAGAATCGAACTCCAGCTACATCCATGCCATGGACGTGTAATACCATTTTACTATAGGCCCGTAATTATGGACTACTTCCCATCATAGCAACTTTTAAGCTATGGTCAATGTTTTTTTTCTGAAAACGCGTTATAATAAGCTTATGACACATGCGTTCAAAAAAATATTTGCCTCTTTTCTAGAAAGACCAGATGTTTGGTTTTTTTGTGGCTTTTTAATTACTTTTACCCTATCCATAAGGAAGGTTTTATTTTTTTATCCAATCAATGGCACTTTTAATGAATATACCGGTATATATCTATATCTTTCAGATATCTTTCTTTTTTTAACCATAGCAACCTGGCTATTTATACTATGCAATAAATATAGTATTTTGTCAACATTTAAACTCTTTGCCCTAAAATGTTCCAC
>Ga0116155_10003400_pt1 | contig 10568 bp, 10 predicted proteins | sample AD_UKC032_MetaG_FD_89890 | JGI IMG/M metagenome (GOLD analysis project Ga0116155, IMG submission 89890) | Active sludge microbial communities of municipal wastewater-treating anaerobic digesters from USA - AD_UKC032_MetaG | ecosystem: Engineered > Bioreactor > Anaerobic > Digestate | place: USA... | reverse complement strand
TTATTGAACCGTTAGCAGGATCAATTGTACATATCTCATTAGCCATTGACATTGAGGCTATTCCTGACACCAGAACACCGGACTGATACTGAACCGGTCCCATGTTATGTATCCCTCCGGTAAGCCTGTCAACACCACCGGATGACAGGTTAGTTCTGAATACCTGTGCAGTTCCAAGGTATGAACAGGTAAACAGAAGGGTCTCCTTGTCCTGCCATTTGATATTTTCAACATCGAAGTCCCATCCCTTTGTCAGCCAGTGTCTCTTTCCCTCGCTGATGTCATAAATAAAAAGTCTGTCAAGATCAGCCTCATAGCCATCCCTTTCCATGCTCTGGTAGGCGATTTTTGATCCGTCAGGAGAAAAGACCGGATATTTGTCATAACCTTTATTGCCCTCGCTGATGTTTCTTTCCTCAGATGTCTTTAAATTGTAAAGGTAAATATCTGAATTTGTGCTTTTTGCATCGGCGACTCCATTCATTTTCTTGGAGGTGTAAGCGATATATTTTCCGTCGGGGCTCCATGAAATCTCACCCTCATCAAAATAAGGAGAGGTTGGTGTTTCGAATTTTTTGCCTTCCAGGATATCTTTTTCATCTGTTACCCCGCTGCCGTTGAAAGATGCAACAAAAAGGTGACTGTATGAATAATCACTCCAGGTGTTCCAGTGCCTGTACATAAGGTCATTGATTATCCTGACATTTGCTTTCGGGAGCTCATGTTTTTCATTGGCAGTCTGATCAAGCTTGACTCTCCGTGTAAAATATATCTTGTCAGAGGATGGAGCTATGCTGAAGATCTCAAAATCATCAAGTCCCGTAATCGTCTTCTGCCCGCTGCCGTCAGGATTCATTACAATAAGTTTCCCCTTGTTGACATAGGCAATCTCTTTCCCTTCACTGAACCATTGGGGAGAAGTTCCTCCTTCGGTTGTCAGTTGAACGGGATCTCCTCCGGCAGAGGGAATTTTATAGATATTTGTTATTCTTGCTTCTGTAGGAACATCAATATCAGTTACTGTATACAATACCTGGGAACCATCAGGTGATAGTGCAAAAGTCCCAAGCCTCCTGAATTTCCAGAGTATTTCAGGCGTCATCACTCCGCCTGCTTTTTCATCAGCAGTCAGAGCGTTGTTGATTGTGGTGGCAGCCTGTTTTGGTTCTGCAGGCTTTTGATTGCATGATACTGCAAATACAGTAACAGCTGTCAGCAGAAGACAGTTAAGCTTTTTCATCGGATAAGGAGATAAGAAATACTATACTTTTGATTTAAGAGCCTCTGACACTTTTGATTTTAGTTCATCATAGAGTTCAGGATTGTCTTTAATAATCTGTTTTACAGCATCCCTGCCCTGGCCCAGTTTTGTATCATTATAGCTGAACCATGATCCGCTTTTCTTTATTATTTCGAAGTCAACACCGAGGTCAACAATTTCTCCGATCTGGGAAATACCTTCTCCGTAGAGGATGTCAAAATCAGCTTTCTTAAATGGCGGTGCAAGTTTATTCTTAACAATTTTCACGCGTGTTCTGCTTCCAACTATTTCCTCACCTTCCTTAATCTGGTTTGTTCTTCTTATGTCAAGCCTCACTGAGGAATAGAATTTCAGGGCATTTCCGCCGGTAGTTGTTTCAGGATTGCCAAAAATAACTCCAATTTTATCTCTGAGCTGGTTAATGAAAATACACGAGGTGTTTGTCTTATTTATATTAGCGGTTAATTTTCTGAGAGCCTGAGACATAAGCCTTGCCTGGAGGCCCATTTTTGAATCTCCCATTTCACCTTCAATTTCTGCTTTTGGTGTAAGGGCTGCTACAGAGTCTATTACAATTATGTCAATTGCACCTGAACGGATCAGGTTGTCAGTGATCTCGAGAGCCTGTTCCCCATTGTCGGGTTGTGATATCAGAAGGTTTTCCACATCAACGCCAAGTTTCTCGGCATAATTGCGGTCGAAAGTGTGTTCAGCATCAATTATTGCAGCTATTCCTCCGTTTTTCTGGGCTTCAGCTACGGCATGAATTGCGAGGGTTGTTTTACCTGAAGCTTCCGGACCGTATATCTCAATCACGCGGCCGCGCGGCAGTCCTCCTATTCCAAGGGCTGCATCAAGACCTATTGATCCGGTTGAAATAACCTGTATATTTTCAATGGCATGGTCGCCAAGTTTCATAATTGTACCCTTGCCAAAATCCTTTTCGATTTTACCGATTGTTACTTCAAGAGCTTTTAGTTTCTCCTTGTTTATTTCCTTTTTTTCAGTGCTCATATTGTATTATTATTTGTATAAGTCGAGAATTTGTTTTGCGTGATCTGAAGTCTGAACCTTGTCTATTATCTTCTCTATCAGGCCTGTTTCATTGATTACGAAAGTTGTCCTCAGTACTCCGAAATAACTTTTTCCGTACATCTTTTTTTCTCCCCATACTGAGTAATCGTTCAGTATTTTTTTCGATTCATCAGCAATAAGCGGAAAAGGAAGCGAAAATTTTCCGGAAAAGTTTTTGTGTGACTTTTCGCTGTCAGGGCTGACACCTATAACAACGAAGCCTTTTTTTAGGAGCAGGTCGCTGTTATCCCTCAGGTTGCAGGCTTCTGCTGTACATCCCGGAGTATTATCTTTGGGATAGAAATACAGGATTACCTTTTTTCCTTTGTAATCAGATAATTTTATTAAGTTTCCATTCTGGTCAACTCCCTCAAACAGAGGAGCTTTTGAGCCTTCCTTCAATTGAGCCATACATTCTTCAATTTTGTTATTACGGGTAAATTTACGAAGTTTGAATTGTATTAAATATAAAAACGGTTTTTTGTTATCAACACAGATTATGGGATAATGTTCCATGACAATTAGCAGAGGACACTGTTTTAATGCAACTAAGACACGGAAAATTAATGAAATTTACCATACGTAAGGCAATAATCGTAATAATTTTTTTCTCATTATCTGCAGGTTTTGCCTCTGCCCAGACTTCCACGACAAAGCCGACCAGGCAATCATCGCTTGAGGCCTTCTCGAAAGGGAACTATGAAAAAGCATACCAGGAATTCAGCGAGCTCTTACTGACATACTCAAAGGACCCCTTATATAAATATTATGCAGGAGTGTGCCTTGTTAAACTTGAAAAGGATCCTCTGAAAGCTGAATCACTTTTGCAGCAGGCTCTTGAGATAAATACAGCAGCACGTCCCCTCCCTGAAGATGCCCTCTTCTATCTTGCACGTGCACAGCATCTCAGTGGTAATTTCAGCGTTGCAACAGCTTCCTATAACAGGTTTGCCGATCAGGCAGGCCGCAAAGCTTCAAGGGAGTCAGGTGTTCCTGATTTTATCCAGCAATGTGCCCAGGAGAAAGGAGCTCTGAAGGTTGAGAACGCAGTAGCTCCTGTAAAGACTGAAGCTCCTGTAATTAAACTTCCTGAGAATAAGCAGCCGGAAAAGCAGAAAGCAGCTGGACCGGAACCTGAAACTGTTGTAAAAGCGAAGGAAATTAAGCTGCAGTCTGCTGCCGAACCACTTGCAGAATCATATTCTGTGTTGCTCGATGAGGCTCTTGCTTACCAGTATCTTGCTGATTCACTGTTGGATCTGGCACAGAGCACAAAACAGTCGCTTGACAAGCTTCCGGATGATAAAAGAGGTTCATCAAAGGCACAGATCGCCGAGTATGAAAGAGCAGCGGAAAATTACCAGAAATCTGCTGATAAAAAATACGCGGATGCTCATTTTCTTATGAATCCCGGGGAACCGGATCGTGATACAATATTGTTTGTTGCTGAACAGGATGCTGAAATTGATTCAGCCGGAACCGCGCCTGAAGAAGTTGTTCAGGCAGCACAGATTGCAGATACACTTGAAATCTTTTCCTATTTCAGCAAATCCGATTCTTCGTCTGTTGAACCCAAGAGTATTATTACTATAGATCCTGAAGTGCCTGAAGGCCTAATTTACAGGATACAGATTGCAGTATTCAGGAATCCGGTCTCACCTGTTTTCTTTAAGGGTATTTCACCTGTATATGGTTTCAGAAATGAGGGATCGGAACCTAAAACTTATTATGCCGGAATGTTCAGGCGACTTGCAGATGCGCGTAAAGCACTTGCAGAGGTAAAGGGGAAAGGATTCAAAGACTCATTTATTTCTTCTTTCAATGGTAATAAACAGGTCTCACCTGACAGGGCAGCTGTTCTTGAAAAAGAGTGGGGCTTAAAACCTTTTGAGAGGCTTGTCACCAATAAGCAGGTTGTAATAAGTGCTGATACACTTCCTCCGACTCTTATTTTCAGGGTGGAGGTAATGAGAGTGACAAAAGCTCCCAAGCCAAATGTTATCGAATCGATCAAGACCCTTGCCGGAAGCAGGGGACTGGATATTCTGACACTTGAGGATAAGAAGATAGCATATTTAATAGGGAATTTTATTACCTTTGAAAGCGCTGCGGAATATGCTGATCTGATAGTCAGAAACGGATTCCGTGATGCCAGGGTTGTAGCCTGGCTGGGTAAGCGGGAAATACCGTTAGATACAGCAAAGCAGCTTTTTGATAATCTGAGATGAAGGAAAAGGCATTACATAAAAATGACAGGCTGAACAGCGGGGGCGAAAATGCTTCACTGATTCTTTATAATGATGAAGTAAATACTTTCCAGCATGTTATTAAATCGCTTGTTGAGGTTTGCGGGCATGATGAGGTGCAGGCAGAGCAATGCGCACTGATTGTGCATTTCAAGGGCAAGTGCGAAGTGAAATCAGGCCCTGTTGAAGTGCTCAATGCAATGAGCCGTTCACTTAACAGGAAAGGGCTTAATTCAAAAGTAGATCTCAAGGTTAGTTGATTCTTTCAATCAACACTTAATCAGTGTTTTAGCGTATTTTGTTCCTGAAATACTTTGACAGTGCAAGGTCAAAGACCAGCAGGAGAATGCTCAGTGACATTACATAGGCTGTGATGTCGGAAACTGTAAATCCGGAAAGGTCAGGAACGTGTACCGGCCAGCTTATATTTATACTTTTCAGCAGACCGGCAAGGAAGATGTTTGTACCGGCATGCTCTGTTTTTCCCGCGAATACTGCCAGTAAAATAAGTATAATGGTGATTATCAGTGACACAAGAGGTATTGCAGAGATGCTTTTTCTCACCTGCTTTTCCGGGGAGTGGGCAGGTTCAGTCATCAGCTGATTCATCATCCTTTCAGTAAAACCTTCAGGAGCCTTTTCAATACTCTCCCTGTTAAGATACCTCCTCAGGAGATCATCCCTGAATTCATCCCTGTCATTCATTTTGCATTACCTCCTTCGTTTTATCCACTGTCAGTGCTTCTGACATTTTTTTTCTTGATCTGTGCAATTTAACCTTAATATTTGAAACAGTCTCTCCGGTTATTGCTGCAATTTCATTAAGTGAAAGTTCATCATAATAGAAGAGGCTTATGATTCCTCTTTCCTCATCGTTCAGTTTACCCAGAGCCCTATTCACAAGGATCCTGTTATATTCTGATTCTGCCTCATATTCGTAAGAATTGATTTCCGAGTATCTGTATTTTTCGGTAAAATTTGTATCCAGGTTAATGTTATTATCCTTTTTCGTCCTTAAAAATGAAACTGAGGTATTATATACTATTCTGTAGAACCATGTTGTAAATGAACTATCCATCCTGAAATCGCCGAGTGACCTGTATGCCTTCATAAAAGAATCCTGGATTATTTCTTCAGCTTCCTCCCTGTTCCTGCAGATTCTGAATGCAAGGTTGAATGCCCTGTCTTTATGCGTATTTACAATATTCCTGAATGCATTTGTATTGCCATCCAGCACCTGCTTGATCCAGGGTATATCCGAATTTATATTCATTTGTTCCTTTTGACGAAGGTTTTATGACCAAGGTTACATAAGAGTCCTAAAAAAATATGCGGAATTTTGTAACCTGAGAATATAAACCGCAGTCTAAAGTTTCAAAAATAGTAAACTTAAAAAGTTAAATTATGGAAATAATAGGATTCATTGCATTTTTTGCAACAGTTTTCGGAGTATTGTATATGTATTTTACAACCCGTAATAAGGAGAGAATGGCTCTTATAGAGAAAGGTGCAGATGCAAGCCTTTTCAATACCGGCAGGGAGGGAATGAAATCAGGAATTCAATGGAGCAAGTTAACACTGAAGCTGGGCATGCTTTCAATGGGTATTGCCCTTGGAATATTGATAGCTGCCCTGCTTGTAAATGTTGTGACAATTGATGAAGATGCACTTTATCCCTCATCGATATTTTTCTTCGGCGGACTCAGCCTTGTTCTTTTCTATGTAGTTGACAGAAAAATCAAATAACCCACGTTTCATTTAATAAATCTTCCATGATACCTCATCCGGCTAACCGGATGGGGTATCTCATTTTTATGTTCTGCCAGTCATTCATAGTTCAGTTATTGCTGACTTATTTCCAGGTTAGGGATCAGCTAAGGAAAATCAATCGAAATATTATATAATTTTGCGTCGGATTAATTAAATGTTTTTATGCTTTTCAGGACTGATCCGTCAATATGGCTTAAAGACCTGTTCATTCAGACTGGTCTCAGCTACAGCCTTTCAACTTTTCTGAGCGCACTTACGCTTATTACGGGAGTCCTGATCCTCAGCTGGCTTGCCAACCTTGTCACAAAGGCCATAATCCTGAAAATTGTTCACAGAATTGTAAAAAGGACCACCTCAACCTGGGATGATATCTTTCTTGAGCAAAAAGTATTTACAAGGCTCTCTCACTTTGCACCGGCACTTGTTATATGGACTATGGCCGGATGGGCGTTGAAGCCATATCCTGTCTGGCTTATTGTTGTACACCGCCTTACCTATATTTATATGGTTATGGTGGGAACCATAGTCATGATTTCATTCATCGAAGCCTGGCATACAATTTACAACACACTGCCAATATCAAAGCACAGACACATTAAGGGCTATGTTCAGCTTGTAAAGATTTTTGTCTTTCTCGTTGCCATACTGATTATTGTATCAGTAGTCTTCAGAAAGGATATTACAAGCATTCTTGCCGGTCTTGGTGCAATGGCTGCCGTGCTGATACTTGTATTTAAGGATACACTGCTTGGACTTGTTGCCAGTATTCAGCTTTCTGCAAACAAGATGCTGGGAGTAGGCGACTGGATTACAATCCCAGCACGGGAGATTGATGGTACTGTTATGGATATAACACTGAACACTGTTAAGGTTCAGAACTTTGATAAGACAATCATTACAATTCCTACATATTCACTTGTAAATGAATCATTCCAGAACTGGAAAGGGATGGAGGAGTCGGGGGTAAGAAGGATACGCAGAGCTATTTTTATCGACATGAGGAGCATCAGATTTCTTGATGAGCCTCTTATTAAGAAGTTCTCTGAGTATCCCGTTCTGAAGGAGTATATTGAAAGTTGCCGGGATAAACAGCCTGATGCCGGTACTCCATTCTTCAATCATTCCAAACTTACCAACCTGGGTTTATTCCGTTATTATGCGGAAGCTTATCTGAAGCAACATCCTAATATTGAGTCAAAGGAAACTGTAATTGTCAGGCACAGAGATCCTGTAGGCAACGGACTTCCATTGCAGGTATATGTTTTTACGAAGAACAATCAGATGGTTCCCTATGAAAACATTCAGTCGGATATTTTTGAACATATTCTCGCAATAATTGGAGAGTTCGGGCTTAAAGTATATCAGCAGCCTACAGGTGATGATTTTCTGAAGATGTCGAAGCTTTTAAAGGAAGATTAATATAATAAACAGGGTATATGGCAGATCTTAACACACGCATAAGCGATTTTCTCTGGAAAGATTTAAACGGAAAACACTTCACAGGAAAGAAAGATCCTTTCTGGGAAGCCCTTGTTAAGGCAGGAACAGAGTTGTGGCTTGACACAGGAGACATGAATGAGGCAGAATCGAACTGGACTGCTGAAATGAGTGCACTGACAACAAATAACACACTGCTGAACAATGAAATACAGAAGGGAATATATGATGTTTTTATTTCCGAAGCAAAGGCTGTTGTAAGAGATCTGCCGGTTGAGGACAGGGTAAGAGAAATTGCCTTCATACTTAATGCCAGGCATGGCCTGAGGCTTGTAAACCGTTTTGACGGATTTGTAAGCGTTGAGCTTCATACCGATACAGCCCATGATATTAAGTCAATTCTTTATTATGGCAGGAGACTGCATGAGATCTGTCCTGAAAAATTCATTGTTAAGGTACCCTATACCGCCGAAGGACTCCTTGGAGCCAGGTTGCTGAGAGAATCAGGAGTCCGGATTAATTTTACACTTGAGTTCAGCGCCAGGCAGAATGTCCTTGTGACACGGCTCGCCAGACCTGATTATTTGAATGTTTTCCTTGGCAGGATAGGCGCTTATATAGCTGACAATAAATTAGGTGATGGATCCGGAGCCGGTGAGATGGCTGTAATTGCATCCCAGAACTGGGTAACCGGATTATCTGCTGAAAATCAATGGCAGACAAAGCTGATAGCTGCCAGCCTCAGGAATCATAATCAGCTTGAACTTCTTGCCGGAACAGATGTTTTCACAATGCCACCTAAGGTTGCTGCTTCAGGCAGGAAGGAACTTAAAGGAGAATTTACTTCAAGGATGCATGAGAATTATCCTGTAAACCTTTCTGGATCAGCCGCAGGATCGGCAGTGGAAAAATTCTGGGAGGTCGACGGGAAAGTTCTGGCTTTTTCTGAAAGAGTCGCAAAAAATGTTCCTGCTACAGGAGCCGAACTAATTCATATTGCCAGGGAAGAAGGGTGCGAGGATATGTTCCCCAGCCTTACACGTGAGGAAAAGAATTTTATTTCAACTGACGGAAAAATACCGGTTCATTCAAGGTGGAAAGATAAGATAGCTGATGGAAAGATTGCCCCGGATACTCTTCTGACACTTGCCGGTCTGGCTTCATTCACAGCCGATCAGAAGGCACTTGACGACAGGATCAGGAGCATAATTGAGTAAGAATCAGCTGCTTCTCTGCCGTATAATCTCATAAAGCAGAATTCCTGCAGCAACTGATACGTTAAGGGATTCTATTTTTCCTGACATTGGTATCTTCACTTTAAGGTCAGCAAGTGACAGGAGCTCACGGCTGATACCCTTGTCCTCCGATCCCATAATCAGAACAGAAGGTCCTTCAAGACTTACCTCTGAGGCAATGCTGTCAGATTTTTCCCCGGTACAGATAATTTTAAGTCCTGATTCCTTCAGGTATTCTATCGTTCTTACAATGCTCTTTTCCCTGCATACAGGAAAAGTGTGCAAAGCTCCCGCTGATGTTTTGACAGCATCGGCAGTTATTCTTGCAGAACCTTTTTCCGGTATTATTATGGCATGTGCTCCCAGGCACTCTGCCGTGCGGACTATTGCACCGAAATTCCTGACGTCGGAAACACCGTCAAGCGCTATAAGCAGGGGATCTTCTCCTTTCTCATAAATGCCTGGCAGGATATTACTTATGTTCTGAAATTCAATAAGAGACAGCCATGCAAGAACTCCCTGATGGTTCTTGCGGGTTACAAGTTCTATCCTTTCAAGCGGGACAATCTGGTATGCAATATTGAATTTTTTTACCTCCGACATAAGCTCGTGGTACAGGGATCCCTGCAGTCCCTGTTTAATAAGAAGGCGATCTATCTGTTTTCCGGCTTTAATTGCTTCAATTACTGTGCGCAAACCGAAAATGAAGTCAGTTTCTTTATACATCATATTTGTTATTATTTCAGATTCCCCCGGGATTATCGAGGCGGAATACAATACCTTTTCTCCAGCTCAGTACTGCCTGGTCCCAGTACGTTATAAGTGTTTCACTTCTGCTCAGGTAAAAATCATTATCTGAGAAAGCGTTGTCCCTCTGTTTGAAATTGAAAAAGATATAGTCTTCTTTGACTTTGTAACGCCCTCCCCATGAGGATTTTACAGTGGGTTTACGGTAGCCCCATGCTTCACCTTCAGGATTCTTATATACCTTGTCAGGTGGCCCGTATATTATGTATATCATTCCCCTTTCAGTCTTCCATCCTTCTGTAAACGATGTGAAGTACAGGTTTGAATAAACAACTCTTGTATAGTAGATGCGGATCAGTTCCCGTGCCTTTTCAATGTTGCCGCCGCACTTAATCCAGAAGTCATCAAGCGCCAGCTTTGGCTTCAGATTCGATTTCATCTGATCAATTTCAAGCTGGGGAGCTATATAAATAAGAGGATCAATCATTTCCTCCGGTTTTGTCATATTGGGATATGATTCACCAAAATTAAATAAGGCATAACCATCCCTGATATTACTGTCAAGCGAACACAGGTATATTCCTTTCCTTGGAAGCATTATGGGAAGTGTATCGGAATATGCCAGGGCAACTACTCTGTCGGGTTCATAATCGAAAGTCTTCTGTGGCAGCATCATTGAAGGAGGATCAGGCGCTCCTGAAAGCAGTTTGAAGTATGAGATGTAGATGGAATCAGGCTTCTGCCCTGAATACAACAGTCTTATGTATTCATTGACACGAAGTACAGGGGAGAACAGCT
>Ga0116155_10003396_pt1 | contig 10572 bp, 10 predicted proteins | sample AD_UKC032_MetaG_FD_89890 | JGI IMG/M metagenome (GOLD analysis project Ga0116155, IMG submission 89890) | Active sludge microbial communities of municipal wastewater-treating anaerobic digesters from USA - AD_UKC032_MetaG | ecosystem: Engineered > Bioreactor > Anaerobic > Digestate | place: USA... | reverse complement strand
GGGACTTCGACCGTCTCCGGGATGCGTACACAAGGGTCAACCTCTCCCCGCTCGGTGCAGCCGCTTTCGCATCTACCGGCTATTCGGTGAACCGTGATTACACTGCAGCCATCCTCGGCTTTGACGGTCTTGTCATAAACACCATGGATGCGGTGGCCACCCGTGACTTTGCCCTGGAGACCCTGGCCGATCTCGCCATTCTTATGGTCAATACGAGCCGGCTCTGCGAGGAACTGATCATATGGTCCACCTCGTTTGTGAGGTTTGTTTCGCTCGACGACGCGTTCTGCTCCACCTCTTCGATAATGCCCCAGAAGAAGAACCCTGATACCGCCGAGATCATGCGGGCAAAGAGCGGGTCGGTCTTTGGATCCTTCAGCGGGGCCATGATGACGGTCAAGGGACTTCCCATGAGCTACAACCGCGACCTGCAGGAACTCACGCCGAATATCTGGCGCGGGATGCAGGACACAAAAGAGAGCATCCGGCTCCTTATTGATATGCTTGCCAGTGCGAAATTTGATAAAGAACGCATGAGGGAGGAGGCCGGCAAGGGATTTTCTACTGCTACCGAACTTGCAGACTCGCTTGTCAGGGCATACAATATCCCCTTCCGGACTGCCCACAATATTGTCGGGAGAGCTGTACAGAAAGGAGATCTTTCTCTCGGCACACTTGAAGAAGCGGCACGGGAACTGGACAGCGGGATCTCGCTCGTCAAAAAAGGGCTCACCCAGGAAAAGATCAACAACGTGCTTGACCCGGAGTATTCCATCGGCCTCCGGAAAGCTCCCGGAGGGCCGGCTCCGGTGGCAATCAAAGGTGCCATCCATGACCGCAGGAAACAGCTTGATGCCGATTCTGTAATCGTTGACCAGAAACTGACAAAACTCGCAAAGGCAAGGGAAGAGCTCATCTCCAAAGCACGGAGGCTGATAGCATAACCCCACAGTTTGCCTCCGGCGACCATATCCAGTGCAGCTACAAGGGAATGAGCCGAAGAGGCGTGTACATCACGAAGCGCGACGGGATGGCTGTCGTAAAACTTGACTCCGGGTACAATATTGGTGTCCCTCCGGCTTCCTGCTCCCTGATTGAACACCCCGCACCGGTAGCGGTGACACAGCCAGCGGTTGTCCAGAACAAAAATCTCCCAACCCTTGCCATCGTCTCCACGGGGGGGACTATCGCAAGCAGGATCGATTACCGGACCGGCTCCGTCACGAGCCAGTTCAATGCGAGCGACATCCTGACCGCGATTCCCGCACTAAAAGAGATTGCGAACTACCGCACGATCCCGCTTGCAACCATCCTCTCGGAGAATATGACTCCTGCAATATGGCAGGAACTTGCCGGAGCGGTCCATGCTGAGATAAAAGGGGGAGCAACCGGCGTTATGGTAACCCATGGAACAGATACCATGGCCTACAGCGCGGCAGCGCTCAGTTTCATGATCGACACCCCTGTGCCGATAGTCTTTGTCGGTTCCCAGCGTTCCGCTGACCGGCCCTCGAGCGACAATGCCATGAACGCGGTCTGTGCCGCGGCTGCGGCAACAAGCGAACTCGGGGAGGTGGCAGTCGTAATGCACGCTACCACGAACGATGATACCTGCGCCATCCACCGGGGCACACGGGTGCGCAAGATGCACACCTCCCGCCGGGATGCCTTCCAGAGCCTTGGCATAGCCCCGATCGGTGAAGTCGGGTATCCCTCGCAGAACGTCACCCTTGCAAAGGAAGCGGTCAGGAGGGGAGCCCGCACTCTTGCGCTCCACGACGCTCTCGACCCGCACTGCGCCCTTGTCCAGTTCTACCCGGGCATGTCCCCGGGCATCCTGAAAGCGTACGAAGACTACCACGGCCTTGTGATCGCGGGAACCGGCCTCGGGCACACCAGCACCACGCTCATCCCCGCGCTGGGACGTCTTGTTGAGAAGGGGACCCTCGTTGTCATGACCTCGCAGTGCATGCACGGCCGGGTCTGCGACCGGGTCTACGACACCGGCCGAGACCTCCTCGATGCGGGCATTATCGAGGGCGGCGATCTGCTGCCGGAGGTGGCTCTTGTGAAGATGATGTGGGTGCTCGGCAACGAGAAGGATGCAGGGAAAGCGGCAGCGATGATGCAGGAGAATCTCAAAGGCGAATGTTCGCGGAGGAGCCCTCATGGACTATAAAGCCCTTGGCCTCATGGCGGGTATCGAGATCCACCAGCAGCTGGATACGCGGGAGAAACTCTTCTGCCACTGCCCCACCATGCTTCGCGAGATAGCGGATCACAACGGTGAGTTCTCCCGTTACCTCCGTGCTACTGTCAGCGAGATGGGCGAGATCGACAGGGCGGCCCAGGAAGAGATGAAGCATGACCGGAAGTTCCGGTACTATACCTATGACACCACCTGCCTTGTCGAGAACGATGAGGAGCCTCCGGCACCGGTAAATGACGAATCAATGGCAGTCTGTCTCACCATCGCAAAGATGTTCGGCATGACACCCGTACCGCAGGTGCACACGATGAGAAAACTTGTCATCGACGGCTCCAACACGAGCGGTTTCCAGCGCACGGCACTTGTTGCATTCAACGGAAAACTCCCTGACGGCGGGCTGATAGAGACGATCTGCCTTGAAGAGGAGGCAGCCCAGCGGGTGAAGGACGAGATTTTCAGCCTTGACCGGCTCGGGATCCCGCTTATCGAGATCACGACCTCCCCCTGCATGTACACACCGGAAGATGTCCAGAAGGTGGCCGAGTATATTGGTATGGTACTCCGATCCACCGGAAAGGTCAAGCGGGGGCTCGGCACAATCCGGCAGGACGTCAATATATCGATAGCGGATGGAGCCCGCGTTGAGATTAAAGGCGTGCAGGAACTCGATCTTATCGCCGAAGTTGTCCGGCGCGAAGTCCGGCGCCAGATAAGCCTTCTTGCGATTCGCGATGATCTCAGGAAGTGCGGGGCCTCTGTTGATGCAACCGGAGGGGCTGATGTCACAACCCTGTTTCATGAAACCAAATCTGCCGTGCTTAAAAAAGCAAAGAAGATCCACGCGATAAATCTCAAGGGCTTTGCCGGTCTTGTCGGGCGCGAGATCCAGCCGGAGCGCAGGCTTGGCAGCGAGATATCGGATTACGCGAAAAAGTGCGGGGTCGGGGGTATCTTCCATACCGATGAGCTCCCGGCGTACGGGGTCACAGCGGAAGAAGTAAACCGTCTCCGGACCTGCATGCATGCCGAGAAAGAGGACTGCGTTGTCCTCGTTGCGGGAACCAGCGAAAAACAGGCCTCCTGCGCGGCCGGCCAGGTTATCCTCCGGGCAAAACTCGCACTCTCGGACAAACCGGTTCCGGAAGAGACCCGCAAGATGCTCGAGAACGGGAGCACCAGCTACATGCGACCTCTGCCGGGGGCAGCCCGGATGTATCCCGAAACAGATGTCATGCCGGTGGTCATTGATGATACAAGGTGGGAAGCTGTCATCATCCCCGAGCTGCTTACCACCAAGGCAGAACGGTTTGCTGCGGCCTTTGAGATCGACAGGAACTACGCGCTCCAGCTGGCAGCATCAGAGAAACTCCCGCTCTTCGAGCAGGCAGTACAGGAAGGAATCAAGCCGAAGCTTGCGGCCTTCACCATCCTTTCCACCACCACAGAACTCCGGAGGGACGGGGTTGATATCCGTACGGTCCCTGACCAGGCATATCTTGACATATGGCATGCCGTCGGTTCCGGGAAAGCGGCTAGGGAAGCGATCCCCGACATGCTCCGGAAGATTGCGGAGGGCAGCAGCTTCTCCGAAGCCCTTGCACAACTCGCCCCGGTCGTGTCCCGTGAAGATCTGGAAAAGATAATCAGGAACATTATTGCTGATCGCAAAGACTTTGTGGCACAGAAAGGTACTGCCGCGATCGGCCCGCTCATGGGAATCGTGATGGCAGAAGTGCGCGGATCGGCAAACGGGAAAATCGTGAGCGAAATTCTGAAAAAAGAGATCAATGCAGCAACTCCCCGAAAATAACCGCCTTTTATGGAAGACGGCAAACCTTACGGGGAACCGATTAGGCGCGAACATTTATGAGCGGGGCAGCAGAATTAGATAAGGAGTTTAACTATGGGTAAAACAGGTACAACCCTCTGGGCACAGGTAAAAGGCGTCAAGGGCAAGATCCGGCTCGTGCCGAAAAAAGAAGGCGAAGCCAAGACCCCGGGACCGAACCAGCGGTTCAAGGCAGGCGCAAATGTCAAGCAGATCGACCAGATGGCAGAAGCCATGGGCGGCCGCGGGGGTTCCCGGGGTAGCCGCGGGGGACGTGGCGGCAGGCGTGGCGGCGATCGTTCCGGTGGCTCCGGGATGAATGAGTCAACGGCAAACCCGATGATCCGCAGAAGGATGCGCAGGGCGAAAGTCTCTGCCCTCGGTGCAAAGGCAAAGTCAGCTCGCTGATTCATTGTCTGGCGGAACCGTGCCCGTCCAGGGGTTCACCCGCCCCTTGTTCTTTTCAGTAGTATGCAATCTTTTCCGGCATGCATTATAAGAATGATAACTATATGGTCTCCACAACAGCTATGGTGAGTATGGAACCGAAAGTTGCTGTCTTGAATTACCAGTACGGGGAACGGGCAAAGTCAGAACTGATCCTGATGTCCCAGTTATCCCTTGCCCTCCCGGGATTCTCCGAACAGGAGAGGCCGGGCGGGAAAAAAATGCTTCTCATGATGATGGAATCGGTCCGGAGCGAACTTTCATTTGCACAAAAAAGCACCGGCCACCGGGAATTTGCCCGGGCGATCAACTCCCTCAACGAGGCGATCTCCTTAACAGAGAGCAATCAGCCGGAAGAAGCGTCCTTAAGGCTCGCCGCGGCGATCAGCGCCGCCGTCACCCCTGCACAGGAAGCTTGGCAGGTATTGGCAGAACATGGACTCCTCTGATTTTATCGGGTTTTTAAAGAGCCGGTCATCCGTACGCGAGTACGATGACGAGCCGCTGACACAGAGCGATATTGATTATATTCTCTCCTGTGCCAGTGCCGCTCCGAGCGCCGGTAACCTTGAAGCCTGGGATGTGGTTGTCGTCACTGAGGAAGAGACAAGAAGCGCACTCGCAGAAGCCGCTTTTTCGCAGGAACACGTGGAACGGGCGCCCGTGATCTTTGTGGTATGTTCAAATTATGTACGGTCTATGTCCCGGTACGGGGAGCGCGGGATCCTCTACGGTCTTGAGGATGCAACGATTGCCTGTACCTGTATGATGCTTGGGGCTCATGCCAGAAACCTCCACTCCTGCTGGACAGGAGCATTTGATGATGATGAAGTCCGCGGGATCCTCTCCCTCCCCCAGCATATCCGCCCGGTTTCCCTGCTCGCGGTGGGAAAGGGTCATTCTCCTGCACAGCACACGGATCGTATGGGTATCGGAGAACACGTTCACCGTGAAACCTGGTGAGAGGGAGACTATGCCTGACTATATCGTAACCATGGAATCTGCCTGGCTCATCCGCGATGTCAAGTCGCTAGACGATGCGACCGGTATCGCGATCAGCGAAGCGGGAAAACGGCTGAACCCGGCAACAAAATTTGTCGAAGTCGAGGCCGGCTATCTCACGTGCCCGTATTGCGAAGAAACCCTCGCAAGCGCAATCGTAGTTGCAGACACGGCACTTGTCGGCCTTATTCTGGAGATGAAGGTCTTCCGCGGCGAATCAAAGGAGCATGCAGGACGGATCGCCAAATCGGTCATCGGCAAAGCATTGCGGGACATACCGCTCAGAGTCCTGGATGTGGAAGAACAATGATCCATATCGTCGGGCATACCGCTATCGACAATATTTCGCGTGTCCCCCACCTGCCAAAAGCGAACTGCTCAACGCATATCACCGACCGCCAGATCTATTTTGGCGGAGGTGCCGCGAATATTGCAGCCGGTATCGCGATGCTGGGTGAGGAGGTGACCCTCCATTCCTGTATCGGGGGTGATTTTTCCGGCAGCGGGTACGACCAGTGGATGACCCGTCTGGGTATACAGCGGGAGTTCTTTGTTGTTTCGGATGCCCATACTCCCACGGCATTCATGTTCACCGATGATAACGGGGACCAGATGACCTTTTTTGAATGGGGTGCCTCCCGGGCATTTGCCTCCGCAGAAGCTCCCGGCCTGCCATTCGTGCACATGGCTACTGCCGACCCGGCCTTTAACTGCAGCGTGGCCGAGAAGAGCGAGTTTGTCTCGTTCGATCCGGGACAGGACGTGTTCTGGTACAACAAGGAACAACTGCATTCCATTATCGATAATGCAGATATTCTTTTTGCAAACCAGCACGAAGTTCGGCAGATGTGCGAGACCCTCGGGATCTCCCGGCAACAACTCATCGCGCAGGTCGATACCGCGGTATTTACCATGAGCGGGGATGGCAGCACGCTCTACACGCGGGGAACTGAGCATGTTATTCCGGTCGTGCCGGTGACCCTCGCTGACCCGACCGGTGCCGGCGACTCGTACCGGGCAGGATTCCTTTCCGCATATGTGCGAGGGTATGCACCGCTGACCTGCTGCAAGATAGGTACGGTAACCGCCTCGTTTGTGGTGGAGCATGTCGGGTGCCAGACACACCTGCCGGACTGGAAGATGATGGAGGCACGGTACCGGCAGAATTTCGGTCTGCTTGAAGAACAACCCGGCAAAGGAGCATAAGTTTGGCCTGGGCGGCACTGACGTCTGGGGGGAAGGATTCCATCCTTTCCTGCCAGAAAGCGATCGACAGCAAAAAGGATGTCAGGTACATGGTGACAGTCCGCCCAAAAAACCCTGATTCCTATATGTTTCACGCTGCTAATCTCGATGCGGTCCCGGTCATTGCCCGAATCGCGGGTATGGAGTACGTTGAAATTGAAACGCCGGGGAACAAGGAGCAGGAACTGAAGGATCTGGAGGAAGGACTTGCTGCCCTTGCTATCGAAGGGGTCATTGCAGGGGCTGTTGCTTCCCGGTACCAGGCTGAGCGCATAAAGACCATAACAGACCGGCTGGGTCTGGCACTCTTCACCCCACTCTGGCACATGGATTTGGAGACACTCCTGTATGAGGTTGCCCGGAGGATGGACGCGATTATCGTCGTGACTGCGGCAGAAGGGCTTGATGAGAGCTTCCTTGGTGCCCGGTTCAATGATGACCTCATCCACCGGCTCAGGAAGGTTGCTGCCACAAGCCGGATCCACCTTGCCGGCGAGGGGGGTGAATACGAGAGCCTCACGCTCAATGCACCTTTTTATTCCCGTCCGTTAACCTATACAACAACAGAGGTCCGGTCGACAACGGACCGTCATGAACTTCGTATCGGAGGATTTGCCTGATGGCGCAGAGCAGTGATGTGAAGATGGGCCAGCTTGCCCGGTTCATCTTCACCGCCCCGTCATGGAAACGATCCCTTGCCCTGATCTTCCTTCTGGGCATTTTTATCGATGCAGCAAGCGCGAAATCCTGGCTGAACCTCAACCTCGCCGGCCCGATCTCCTATACCCTCCCCACGGTCATCAGCAACTTCTTTTCCCTCCCGGAACAATTCCTGTTTTCCGGCACGCTTGCCTTTACGATCCCGGCCATTGCAGCCCTGGTCCTGACAAAACCGATCATTGAATACACCGGAAAGACCATGACCTGGAACCGGTCTGCCCTCCTGGCACTGACCTGCACAGTCCTTGGGGTCATCATCACGCTCTCCGCCCTTGCATCCTCCGTGAAACTCATTCCGATGTGTTACGCGATCTCCCTTGGTTTCATCTTCGGGCTCCGGTTGTTTGTGCTGACCGCAATTGCAGATTACCGGGTTCCCCGGATGATCATCCCTGCGCTCACGCAGAGCGGTGTCGGGATTCTTGTCGGTATTTTCCTTTTCTCTCCGTTCTTTGCCATCATCGCGCTCGTTCTCCATGTTGTTTTCGGGCTTGGCTTTGCAATCCTGATATGGATGATCGAACAGCCCCTCAAGCGTGCATTCCAGATCCGGGGGCTTGCCTTCATCAACGCGTTCATCGCCCACATGACCGACGGTTCCTCGCGGGGCATGGAGAACTTCTTCCGGGAGATCGGCGAGGAGATCTTTGTCCCGCAGGTGAGTTTCTTTTTTAAATACGGGGGGGGTAACCAGGTAATCTTCACGGTTCCGAACCTGCACCCCGGCCCCATGGGCGAGATCGGTGGCGGAAACCTCCCGAAGATCATCCATGACAATTTCGATGAGGAGATCCTTGTCGCCCACGGGTGCGCTACCCATGATTTCAACCTTGTTTCAGAATCGGAGATCAATAAAGTAATTGACGCACTCCGGCGCTCGCAGGAGGGACTGGTCTATTCTGCTGCTGCCGGGAGATCGGGACGGACACAGGCAGGATCGGTCCAGGTGCTGTACCAGAGGTTCGGCGATTCCGTGCTGCTCGTCACTACGCGGTCGCCTAACCGGACGGAAGATGTTGATTTTTCGATCGGTATGACGATCATGGCCGAGGGGCACCGCTGGTTCCCGCATGTCGCGGTCGTTGATGCACACAACTGCATGACCGACCTGTCATCACCGGTCCTGCTTGCCACGACCACCGCGGTCGAGTACCAGAAGGCCGCAGTCAATGCCATGGAAGCCTGCCGGACAGCGCCCCAGGCCCCCTTTAAGGTGGGGGTTGCCCACCACACGCTCCCCTTCAACCGGGAGATGGGTTTCGGGGACCTGGGTGTCCAGGTGCTCGTCATTGAGGTGGAAGGACAGAAAACTGCCTATGTCCTTATGGACGGGAATAATATGGCACTGGGGGCGCGGGAAATACTGCTCGAGGAGATCCTCGGCTTTGTCGACGATGCCGAAATCATGACCACCGATTCCCATGTGGTGAACACCATCACCGGGAAAAACCCGGTCGGGATGAACGTGCCGGTCTCGGAATTTACTCCCTATGTCATACAGGCTCTCAATGAAGCAATAGGAAACCTTGCACCGGCTGATGCAGCGGCAGGCACGGCACAGTGCGAACATATCGTGGTGTTCGGTTCAAACCGCATCTCCCAGCTGGCAAGCACGGTCAATGCCATGCTGGTCTTTGTTGCACCCCTCTCGCTTGCCATGCTGCTCTTGGCATTCCTGCTCTCTGTCATTGCCTATATTGTCATGGCGTGATGAAGCGGGCGTGTCAGATTTTTTTTAGGGGTATCGTAGCAATCCAGCCACTAATTTTTTGCTCGCATGTCGCCCCCCCCTCGCGCCAGCCCGCCCCCAGGGGGGCTCATGGCGCATGTGATTCCTCCTGCATCCCCGGACGTTGTTATGGGGATTCCTTGTAATCGCAACCGGGGCGCCATAGCGGCGGGGGCGAAGCCCCGGGAGCGTTATCATTGTCTCAATGTGCTTGTAATACTTTTTTTAATCAAAATTTTAAAGCTCCATCTCAGGCAGATTTCACATCATGATTTCGATTTTGGGTTGGTGGGAAAAATGAGACTCTGCCCTTTTTAAAACAGAGCGCGCGCTTAAGAAACGATCACCGACGCCTTTTTGTCGAACGGGTTCCGGCGCATGGCAAGCGAGAAGAGATAGGGATAGTGGTGCCTGAGATACAGCATGTAGGCCAGCCATTCTGTCAGAAGGAGGCTGTATACCCGGTTGATGTCTACGGAGAGGTGAGCGTAATCGGTCTCCGGGAGCCCGGTGAGGGTCTCCCGGGCCAGCAGCTCTTCGGTAAGGTGGTAAAGAGCCTGGAGGAGGGGGGTGAAACTGTCATGTTCGATCATCTGGGGATTTTCCAGGATGACCAGGAGCAAGTCCTTATTTTCATGCAGGAACCTGCGCAGGTCGTCCAGGGGAATGGTGCTGCTGTCAAGGCTGAAGGAATGGTTCCTGACAACCGACCCGGCACGGGCAAAATCCCCATCGGACCAGGCTGTGGAAACAACCAGGGCCGAACGAATCTCATCGGCAGAGCGATCGTGACTGCTCAGCAGTTTTAAGAGGTTTGTCCCGATCTCGGAAAAGAAGGTTCCGATGATCATGTTCAGTTTTTCCATGCGGGTCTTCCGCTCCCGCGCATCGATCATGGATTCTATGGAATTCGCTGCCACGCCGACAAAACAGCCCACGCCCGTGATGATGATGATCATGACAAGAATTTTCCCCGCCGGCGTTACCGGGTGGATATCCCCATAGCCGACAGTAGCAATCGTCACGATCAGAAAATAGAGGGCATCCAGGGGCGGGAGGTGTTCGAGGACCACAAGGCCGATGGTCCCGGCAATCACCACGCACAGGAGGATACTGATGTATACCCGCATCCTGAGCGAGAGGGAGAGATTCATCATTCACTAAATCCTGTTCCTGAGCATATAAACCGGCGCTTATGCTCAGTACCCCGTGGATGAAAAGAGGATACCCCCGACCAGATTCGAACTGGTGTCGCCGGATCCAAAGTCCTGCATGATTGACCGCTACACTACGGGGGTCTATGAAGATTTAGTTAACTACATTCGGCAAATTTCCATAATGGGAATTTGTCCTATTCCATTTCGCGCATGAGATATTAAATTCAACATCAGG
>Ga0116155_10003391_pt1 | contig 10578 bp, 8 predicted proteins | sample AD_UKC032_MetaG_FD_89890 | JGI IMG/M metagenome (GOLD analysis project Ga0116155, IMG submission 89890) | Active sludge microbial communities of municipal wastewater-treating anaerobic digesters from USA - AD_UKC032_MetaG | ecosystem: Engineered > Bioreactor > Anaerobic > Digestate | place: USA... | reverse complement strand
TTGATGAATTTTAGATAACTCGAATTGCTAATTACCCGAAACGCTGAAATAGCTTGAAATTCTATTTTAATTTTTTATGCGGCTCGCAGGCAAAGCCTGCGAGCCGCATGTCCTTAAGAAGACGTAGCGGCTGGCGAAGCCAGCCGCTACGTCAAATATAAAATTATTTATTTAGCAATTCGAGTTAGATAAAATTCACAAATGGAAGATTGCTTCGGAACAGGTTAACCGTTTATACGCCTAATTTTATGCCTCGCAATGACAACTCCACGCTTATTGGCATTGAATTTCACAAAAAAACACGATGAACCAAATAGGGCGGAAATTTCTTTCCGCCCTACTTTCAACTTAAAATAAAAGTTTATTTGGTTTATTGATTACTGACAATTTGTGGCAAATGCGATGGATAGAACTTCGTTAGGGTTAATTTGCGCTACTCTTGATCCGTCAGGTTTTATAACATAAGCGATTTCATCGCCTGACTCCTTGAGTATGCCGACAGTTCCACTTAATGCGGTTTTTGCAGTGTCAAAAACGCCTACAAATACATCTTGTCCCGCCATAAAATAGCTTCTGCCAGCCGCGGCTAATTTTCCGTTAAAGAGTTCATTATTTCCGTTACCAATGTTAGTCAGGAAATATTCCACAGTGTTTGCGGCAACAATAGCTGTTCCGCCTACTGTTCTGCCGGCGATACCGGCAACTTTTCCGGGCCAGCTGAATGGCCATGCGGCTAATCTGCCGACAATATTAGGATTATCTTCGCATACGACTGTCGCTGAAAGAACTTCTTTAGGAAGCGTTGTTTTGCAGGCGTCATTGCCCATTGAAAGGAAATCTACTCTGATTGCGCCTGCTTGTCCGATTCCGGGTCTTATGACTTCTGCAACTTTGCCGTATACGTTAGTTCCTGCCGGATGGAAAGCGCCGTCTATGCTTACTGCTTCTGTAGTTTTTGCGACAAATCTGTCACCAACTTCACTGGTTCTGGCTGAAATTATATCTTCAAATTTTAATTTCAATGTAGGAATAGTAGTTGTAACGATTTGAGGCTGTATTGCGGCAGCTGCTCCGGTAGTTGGCTGTACAGCAGGCTCAAGACCAAGTTTATCTCTTAGTTGTTTAAGCATTGACGCAACTTCTGCTCTTGAAGCGCTGTCATTAGGTCTGATTTGATCGCTATTTGGCAGATTACAGATAAGTCCGGCGTTAAGAGCTTCCGCCACAGGGATTGCCGCCCAGCCTGCAAGCTCATTAGCGTCAGAATAACTGTTTAAAATATTTTGCGCGTCAGCGCTGGAAATTTCTCCGGGAATGGCTTTTGCCAGTGTGCTTAAAGCTTCAGCTCTTGAAACAGGCATATCAGGTTTAAACATATTGTTTGGGAAGCCTGCCATTAAGCCTCTATTGTAAGCTTTGTCAACATCACTGTTTGCCCAGTGTTTATTAGGAACATCCTTGAATATTTGTTGCTGAAAATCAGGAACATTTTCGAGTTCAAGAGCTGATACCAGCGCGCTTGCCATTTCATCCCGCATAATAGGAAGATTTGGCTTGTAAGAACGGTCAGGATAACCTGCAAGAATACCTTGTGAAGCAAGTTTATTGATATCACATCCTGCGATCATATTATTGCTTACGTCAGGGAACTGGCTTGATACAGGACAAGCCGCTCCTATAGGCGCCTGAGTCAGAACAGGAACCAGAGATGTTTTTTGAATTTGAATACCGCTTGATGTTTGGATTGATCTTGGGAATACGCCTAATTGAGCCGCTGCGCCTGTAGGCAACATGCTCATAGGAGCGGCAAAGCCTGTAGGAGCGCAAGGATTACATGGATCGCACGGATTTACAGGACATGCGCTGCCTGTTGGACCTGTTAAGAAAGGCGAGCAAGGATTGCACGGATCACATGGATTTACGGGAACAATTGGAGCGGCTCCACCCATAGGCGCGCAAGGATTGCATGGGTCGCACGGATTTACGGGCATAATTGGAGCGGCGGCTCCCATAGAAGCGCACGGATTGCAAGGATTACAAAGCGCGGATTGAAGTATATTTGTTGCGCCGGGTATTTTGCATCTATCAATTTTCATTCCTTGAGTAACTTGTGTAAAGCATCCTGGAGTTAAAGGAGCGGCTCCGCCTAATGATTGAGGAACAATTCCAAGAGCTCCTCCTTGTGGAACAAGCGCAATTCCGCAAGGCGATGCTCCATTTATGGCAAGAGCTTCTTCTTCGCCGCCAATTTGAACAAGTCTTTCGCCCATAGGAATTACTACGCTTGCGCTTCCAATATCAGGAAATGCGAAAGCTTGTCTTTTAACTACTTTAGCGTTTGGAGCGCAATTTGGAAGATATCCGCCGATAGGCGCCTGCGACATAACTGCGCCGTTAGGGCATGCAGGGGCTGCAACTAACGGAGAAAACACTTCGTTTAAAGTTGTTGTTTGCGGAATAGCGATCGGAACTACCGGAACAGGGCATGCCATGCCTGTTGTGGGCGGGCATGGTTCAGGGCATACTGCGCTTGGTTCAGGAAGAAATTCCTGAGTCGGGACAGGAGCCGGTTTCACTATTCGTTTTTGCGGCGGACAAATAGGGCATGCCGCGCCGGTTTGGTCAGCTTTTGCAATGCCGCCGAATGTCATAATTCCAATTGACAATGTGGCTGCAATAGATAATTTTCTTAAATTCATAAAAACCTCCTTAACATCTAAAACTAAATTAAAGAAGTATCCGCTTCAAAATTTTAATATGTGTTTTTTTTAAACTGTTGATTTATATTTTTCCCTCCAACATTTATTTACAATCAGCAGTTTTTAAGTTCACCTAAATTACATATTAAATTCACAGGATTTCTTTATTTAAATATTGATCTTCATTTATTAGCAAATAATTTTTCCCAATTTAAAAAATTATTTCTACTGTTTAAATTATTAATCCTTATTCATTACATATTCATTGCCGAATCATCTTATTCTTTAAGGTAATTATATAAATGATTTTTTAAATTTAGTCGTTAGTAATATATGGCAAGTCTTTATAGCCGTTTTAATTATAAAAATTAAAGTTTAAATAACATAAAGTTTAATTATACCAATCCAAATAAGTTTTCGTTAATTTATTAAAAAGCTAATATCAATAGCCCGCGCCGCCCTGCGGGCGGCGCGGGCTAGGTAAGGGTATAGCGGGAGTTTCGGCGAAGCCGAAACTCCCGCTAATTAAGGAGCTACAAAAACCATCTTTTTTATTTATCGGTTTCTTTTAATGATTAGTATAAGTATGTTTATTCAATGAATGTAAATTAAATTTTAATTTTTTTTATGCGGATTGTTTAATTAACATTGGGCTTGCGCCGATTGAGGAGTCGGATTCTGCTTGTACTGAGTCAAGCTCTTTTTCTTCCGGTTCGGCTTTTGATAAAACTTTTTCGTCTTTAATTTCTATATCACTATTGCTGACTTCCTTCGCTATAGTAACATCATTATTTTTATCTACCTGAGATTTAAATATATCCTGGCTGATTCCAATTTTTTCCACACTTAATTCATTAATTCTCTTAAGTGTTTGTTCGCAAATTTTATTCGAATCAAAATCCTCACCGCTTCCGCTGAATAATTTGTCGAAATAATTGTCGTCTTTAAAGGAAACTGTTGCGTCAGCAGTCGTTTTATCCGCCAATTTAACGTCAAAAGCGCCTGCATAATCTCCGGCATTTATTTCCTCGAAGGAATCAAGATCAATTTCTTCAAATTTATTCATATCTAAAGATTTATATGTTAATTGACCCGAAGAATTGACTTTCATTAATTTTACATCCGCAGAAACTAATTCATCTTTAGACACTTTATTGTCTTCATTACTATCCAGACTTCTCATTTCAGCAAATCTATTGTCCAGAGTATCGCTTATTCCTAAAATTTCTGTTTTATCATCAGCTATAAGATTTTGATTTATATCTTTTATAAAAATATAATTTTCATTGTCTATCTGCGTTTCATAAGGATCAAAAGAAGCGCCGGCGACAATTTGAGCCGCTCTTTCCTGTTCTCTTAATGAATTAATTGATAATTGAGTATCATCGATAGCTTTATTATAAGTTGTAATGCTTCCCAAGCTGGTGGCGATCTGCGAGGTAATAGAGCTTAATTTCCCCTTGCAGTCAGTTATTTTAATGCCGAGTTCGCCTATAAAAGAAAGCATACCGGAGATTTCCGACAGATAAATATCAGTTTCGGAGAGAGTAAAAGTTGCCTCTGAAAAATAATTTGAAACAATAAGTCCCGAAAATTCATTACTAATTAGGGTTTCAAAGTTTTCTTCGCCGTCTTGCGCTTTATTAAAAGCTCTTTTGACTTTTTGTTCAACTAAATCAGAAATTTGATTTTCCGCAACAGAAGCTTTTAACTCAGCTTTAGCAAAAATTGTTTGAACTTTATTTTCGGTATTTGAAATTTTTTGATTGCATAAAAGAATGGAAGCTGTTAATTCCAAGGATTCATCTTCAGCAGTAACTTTTTCAGCTTCAAGTTTTTCTACAATTTTTATTTCATTATCCCTGTTTTGTATATTTAAGTCCTGAACGCTTTGCAGGCTTGAAATACTAATACCCAAATTAAAACCTCCTTACAGAAGAGCAGTAAAAAACTTTTTAAACATATAATCTGACATTTCCATAAATATAAAAACAAATAATATTTAAAAATTGCGTAAAAAGTATATAATAGATATATATTATTTACAATTCTTAATAAAATTATACCAATCCAAATAAGTTTTCGTTAATTTATTAAAAAGCTAATATCTACAGCCCGTGCCGCCCGCAGGGCGGCGCGGGCTAAGTAAGGGCAGGGTAGGTGTTTTGCCTTTGGCAAAACACCTGCTAATTAAGGATTTACAAAAACCATCTTTTTTATTTAACGGTTTTTAAAATTGATTGATATAATACACCTGAGTTCAATTTTTCTGAATGATACTGATTGTACAATTAAACGCCGGTTATAAACTTTATATCCCGAGCGTAGCAATACTGCGCTCGGGATATAAATATCAGCTTTTTAGCAAATTAACGAAAACTTTTTAAAATAAGTATAATTTTTATTCTTTTATTTTAATAACATTTACAGGACAAGCTTCTGCTGCGGCTAAGCAATCTTCTTCATTGCCATAAACCTTATCCTGATGAACATGAATCGTGTCTGAAAGTTCAAAAACGTCGCTGTTTATAGCTACACAAGCTCCGCATGCAATACAACCCGGTATAATTTCTACTTTCATATTAATATTTCCTTTCAATTTATTAAAATCAAATTTATTATCTTAAAGTTTCTCTTTTTTATCATTCCCTATATATACAATTTTATAGATTACGCCAAGTCAGACTTGATATTATCTGTAGTTATTTTTCCTTTACATTGCCGAAATTTATTTTTATTTGAGTATAATAAAAATTGGGTATAATATTAAAATAAATAAAAATTTTTAACTGCCGCTAGAAAGGGCTTTTTAGTGAAAATAGAAAAATCTATAATTGATTCGCTTGAACCGATTGAACTCTTTAATTCAGTAATCCTTGATAACAGAAATTTTACAGGTATATCACAGGATTCTCGAAAAATATTAAAGGATTATATCTTTGTTTGCATTCAAGGAGAACATTCTAACGGGCATGAATTTGCTAAACAGGCTGTAGAAAGAGGTTCTTCATTAATTATAAGCCAAAAAAAACTGCCAAAAGAAATTAATTGCCCCTATATTGTTGTAAAAGACACAAAATTAGCAATGGCAAGATTATCAGCATTGTTTTATAATTATCCTTCAAAAGAGCTTGATTTAATTGGAGTTACCGGCACCAACGGAAAAACCACAGTAACTCATCTTGTGGAAACTGTTTTTGAAAAAGCAGGCATGTCATGCGCTCTTATCGGCACACTTGGCAGCAGGTTTTCTTCGGCGGATAAGTACGATTCAACGGATCATACAACGCCGCAGGCAACTGAACTTCAACAGAATCTTAGAAGTTTTGCCGATAAAAATATTAAAAAAGTTGTAATGGAAGTCAGTTCACACTCTTTGGAACAGCATAGAGTTGCGGGATGCGAATTTTCCGGCGTTGTGTTCACTAACCTTACACAGGATCACCTTGATTTCCACATTACAATGGATAATTACTTTAAAGCAAAAACAAAGCTTTTAAATTTTATTAAAAAAGAACCGGAGAAAAGCAAATACGCCGTTATTAATGTTGATGACAAGTATTTTAAACAATTGCCGGATTTAATTCCCGCTAATATCGATAATTTCAAGATTTTAACGTATGGAATAGACAATAAAGCCGATATTACCGCTGAAAACATAAAATTTTCAGTAGACGGAGCAAATTTTTTATGCAAAACCCCTTTGGGAAATTCAAAAGTAAAACTTCAACTTACAGGAATGTTTAATGTTTATAATGTTCTTACCGCAATAAGCGTGGGCATTGCAGAAGGAATTCCTCTTAAAACATGCATAAATGCAGTAGAATCCGTTGAGGCAATCCCGGGAAGATTTGAAGTGGTTTCCAGAAAACCGCTTGTAATTGTTGATTACGCTCATACTCCAAATGGACTTGAAAATGTATTGCAGGCAGCGCGGGAGCTTGTGCCGCCTAAAGGGAATTTAATCTGCGTATTCGGCTGCGGCGGCGACAGAGATGTTACAAAACGTCCTCAAATGGGAAAAATAGCGGAAGATTTATGCGATAAAATCGTAATTACTTCGGATAATCCAAGAACAGAAGACCCTCAGCAAATCATAACAGACATTTTAACCGGCATAAAAGAGCTAAATTCAAAAAAGATAGTGGTTGAAGCGGATAGATCAATCGCAATAGAAGAAGCAATAATGAATTCTCATAGTGAAGACGTAATAATACTTGCGGGTAAAGGACATGAGGATTATCAAATTATTAACCACGAAAAATTCCATTTTGATGACAAAGAAGAAGCTAAAAATGCTCTTAAAAAAATAAAAAGATAATTTTTTTTTGGTTTAAACTTAAATTAATAAAAGATAAAAGAATGATATATATCGGGAAACAATAAATTGATAGAAAGATATACTGAAAAAGCAATCAAAATAATACTATTTGCGCAGGAAGAAGCCTTCATCGCAAAACACGACAAGCTTTACCCTGAACATATCCTTTTAGGAATAGTAAGAGATTCGTCAGGACTTTCTTCAAAGCTTCTAAAGTCTTATGGCTTAGAACTTGATGTCCTTAGACAAGCTATATATAAAAGACAGTTAAAGCAATATGACACTCAAAGTTCCTCAGAAACAATGTCTTTTAGCGCTCCGGTAAAAAAAATACTTAGAGAAGCTTGGTATGAGGTGCAATCTTCCGGCAATTATTATGTAACCCCCGAAAACCTTTTATTAAGCCTGCTAAGAGAAAAAGACGCTTCTGTAATTCAGTTGTTGAAAGAATTTAATGTTAATATTGAAAAAATAAAAACAAGTATCGCAAAAGTAAGCAATAAATCAGTTAAGACCTTTGCGCACCCCGAAGAAGCCGTGGGAACGGGGAATAATTCCGTAAAAGGTTTTGATAAATCCATATTTTATGAGGAAGAAGAACTCAAAAACCTTATGGAGATAGCCCGGGAAAAACTTGATGAAACAAGCCATGAAGCATTCGGCACCGAACAACTTGTTCAGGCAATGATTGAAAACAAAAATTCCTGGATTTCAGAAATTCTTGAAAATGAAGGAATAAACATTGACTGTTTCAATAAAAAACTTAAGGAAATTAATTCAAGAAAAGAAGAATATAAGGAAAACGAGCCTGAATTTACCCCAAAAGCTTTTAAGGCTTTAAATTCAGCGTTGGATAAAGCGAAAGAACTTGGCTCAACATATATTAAGCCTGAGCATGTTCTTCTTGGCATCTTGAAACAGAACGATGGGCTTGCCTGCAAAGTTTTTAAAGAGCTGGGAGTTAATACTGAAAGCCTTTATACCAAAATTATCACTCCAATAGAAAAAGAAAAGCCGGAAATCCTCACAATCATAAAACTGGCAAGGGAAGAAGCCGGAAGAATGGAACAAAACATAATAGGAACAGAACAAATCCTTCTTGGAATACTTGGAGAAGGAACGTGCGTAGCTTCTGTCGTACTAAGAAATCTTGGAATAACCCTTAAAGACGCGCGTGTAGAAATACAAAAAATTATCGGCATCGGTCAGCGCTATTCTGAAAACAATGAAATTCTTTTTACTCCAAGAGCAAAGAGAATTATCGCCCTTGCGTGGCAGAAAGCCAAGAAGCTGAAAAAACAAAAATACACCTCTGAACATCTTTTGCTTGCTATAACCAGCGAGAAGGAATCTATTGCAATGAAAGTCCTTGAAACACTTGGGGTTGATACCATTGAAATCAGACAAGGCATAATTAATGAACTAAAAAAAAGCTCTTTATCCATAGACGCAAATGAATATTCTGAATAAAATAATTGCTAAAATTGAACAGTTCGCGCTTCTCAATCTTGCGAAAGAATGGGATAATTCAGGCTGGCAGGTTTATTTGGGTAATAAAAATATAAAAAAAGTAATGCTGGCTTTATCTCCCACTCTAAATGTCGTGGAAAGCTCAATTAAAGAGGGTTGTGATCTGTTAATAACGCATCATCCCCTTATTTTTTCGGGCATTAAAAAGATTTCAACAGCCAATTACAGTGATTTACCCTTAATAACGGCAATACGGAATAATTTGCAGATTTATTGCGCTCACACAAATTTAGACATAACGCAAGGCGGAATTGCTGATGTTTTAGCGAAAATGCTTGATTTAAAAAACATTTCGCCTCTTGGAACGGCTGAAGAAGTTGATTTTGGAAGAAAAGGAGAATTAGAACAGGCGGAAAACTTAACGGTTTTAATAGCTAAAATAAAACAAACGTTAAATATCGACAAATTAAAGCTTATTAACCCTGCCAATCTAAAAAAAATTAAAACCATAGGGCTTTTACCAGGTAGCGGCGGAAGTTTTATTCGTGAAATAAAAGGGATTGACCTTTATATTACCGGCGACGTTAAATATCATGACGCGCTTTCAGCTGGAGAGTTTGCTGTTATTGACGCAGGGCATTTTGAAACGGAAAAAATTATTTTAAATATTTTAAAAAATTTATTAAAAGAATGTGAAACAGAAATACTGATTGCGGATGAAAACCCTCCGTGGGAGTTAATTTAAAGCAAAACCAGGACATCATAAGGATTTTTATATGATCTATAGAAAAACCCCCGAAGAAAAAGAACGGAAACAGCTGGAAATGGCGAAGCTGGAATCCCAATATAAACAGTTTTTAGCTGAAAAAATCTCTGAAAAGAGAAATGTTCTTTTATCAAAATACCCTGAAATCAAAACGTTGTTTGAAGACTGGATATACGGCGTTTATGTTGCGATACTGGATTATCGGCAAGTTTTGGAAGCAAAAGGGAAATTATATTATTTATTTGAGAATATTCCTGAATCCGGCGGCAAATACAAATTAAATTACGAAATTATCAATAATAATTGTTTATTTACGCCGTCAGAGCTGAAAAATTTTCCTAAAACATACTTATCTGTTTTAAAAAGGAATAAATTTGATATAAAAAAAAACAAAGCTGATATAAATGAACTGATAGCGGCGCATTTCGGCGAGAAAAAGAAAAAGCCCAAAGATGTCATAAAAATGGAATATCGGGCATGTGATTTGTATTATAATCATAAAATTCCTGCTGAAAAGATCTCTGTAACATTGAGAAACAGGTTAAAAAAACCTGAAATTGAAAGAATAATAAGGCTTTATCCTTATTTTAAGACCTATAACAGTGAAATCAAATGAAAATATGGGTTGATGCGGATGCCTGTCCGGCAGATATCAAGGAAATTATTATAAAAGCCGCTCACAAAAGGGGTATAGAAACAATATTTGTTTCAAACAAAGTTATTTCTATTCCTGAGTCCCCTTTTATATCAACAATAAAAGTTGCTCAAGGCATGGATGTGGCTGATCAATATATTGCCGAAAAAGCTCAGGATAAAGATTTGGTCATAACGCAGGACATACCTTTAGCGGCTATTCTTGTTCCACGGGGAATTGTTGTCATAAGTACTTATGGAGTCTTGTTTACTCTTGATAATATTGGTGAAAGGCTCTCTGTAAGAAATTTTATGCAGGAATTAAGGGATAACGGAGTTCAGACAAACGGACCAAAACCGTTTAGCAATAAGGATAAACAGAAATTTGCAAATACTTTTGACCAACAACTTGTTAAGCTTTTATAGGGCGCCTCTAAAAACTCATACCAAGTTGCAATCAAACAATTACTATTTCTTTGATGTGGTTTTCGCCGGCTTTGCCGGCGAAAACCACATCAAATCTTCTCCCCCTCCCTTCAGGGAGGGGGTAGGGGGAGGGTGATTTCATACTATACCGCCCCCAAAATGAATTTCGGATTTTTTCTTAAAACGTTAGGGGCGGTATGGCGAAGCAGGAGTGATGAAGTTGGGAAAATCCGGCTTTGCCGGTTTTCCTAAATTCAAACTCA
>Ga0116155_10003387_pt1 | contig 10593 bp, 10 predicted proteins | sample AD_UKC032_MetaG_FD_89890 | JGI IMG/M metagenome (GOLD analysis project Ga0116155, IMG submission 89890) | Active sludge microbial communities of municipal wastewater-treating anaerobic digesters from USA - AD_UKC032_MetaG | ecosystem: Engineered > Bioreactor > Anaerobic > Digestate | place: USA... | reverse complement strand
CTTGTCCAAACTGACTGCGGCCGGATCACGGTGGACTAACTTGGATGGCTTTGAACGGCACTCCAACGGCAGCTCCGCGACTGTGTTCTTGGTGGCCGGTGAGATAGTTGCCGGTCGATACTCCTCCTTTCGGTCAAGCGCGCTGCGGTTCGGTTTGCTGCCGAACCTGACAATAACAAGGACCACGATGCGATTGCAGTGTTCAGTGTCGACACTCAGTCAGGCCAGAGTGTTGGCTATGTGATGCGCGGAATGCACTGGCAGGTCGCCCGCCTCAATGGAACCGGATAGTAGAGCAACCGTCAAAGTGAGGACATAACTACAGTTGTAGACTCGCTTTGGGCAACGGCAGGTGGGCTTTGTGGCTCCTACGCGCAGAACCACTTTCTGAGTTGTGCCACTGCTAGCTTGGCACACTCCTGACCTGACATGTCTCACAAAATGGCAAACTGATCCGTCAGAGCTGGCACACAAGCCCTTTCTGTCTTCCCTTTGTCGACAGCACCACTACCCGGTTGGTGGCGCATTGCGGGTCGTGTCGCGGAGTTCGTGCCGATGGGTTCACCTTTGGGGTCTCGATAGTGTCGACGCCGGGACCGTGCCGACGAATCGAATCAGAAGGTCGTCGTTGCGCCTCCGCTAGGAGCCGGCCCGGTTTCTGGCTGCTGTTGTTGCTGAACAACAAGCCCGGTTGCGCATTTGAAGGCTCGGCCGCTGATTGAGAAGTTCATGCCAACCTCGCGTGCCACATCTATAACAACGTAGTTGGCGCCACGCTCGTTAGCACTGAACTGGATCGCAGCGAGGGCTGCCTCATAGGATCCCGGATTGACCCCGAAGAACGCGTAACCTTGATCTTCACCCTGCACGGCCCCGAGTTCCTCACACCCCGTCGGTTCCGTCTTGTTGACCTTGACACGCTTGTCCAGCTCTAAAGCATAGGCCAGCGACAAACGGCAAAGGGCGCGCATTGAGATCTTTCCGAAAGAACGATTGCCGCTTGCGAGCGTCACCCGATTGCCATCACCGCCCAGATACAGGGTCGCGCTTGATGGGGCATCTGCGTCGATATTGACGCCAAACCGATGTGCTTCTTCCACACAGGCCGCTGCCTTGTCGGCGTTCGATTCTGGACCCTCAACCTTGAGGGCCACAGCGGCCCACGCATTGGTGAGAGGCGCCGCTGCCGCCGCTCGGTTTCTCGAACGCCCACAGGATAACAATGCGATCGAACAGGCCGCGAGTATGAGTATCGTTTTCATAGGCATTGTCTATACAACTCACGTGTCTTCTGTCAAAGCGGCTGATACGCGCTCTCCGCTCTCCGCCTGTTTATCGACGCCGGAAGACGCGAGAGAGTGAGAGGGTATCGACCGGCAACTATCTCACAGCCCACCAGGACTTCAGCCTTGGCATTGTCGTTGTAGCGCCGTTCAAAGCTATCCAAGTTAGTCCACCGTGGTCCGGCCGCGGTCGGTTTGGAGAAGATCGTGCCGTGCACACCACCAACGGTGCGTCTCTGCTAGTACCCCGCCACAGTGGTTTTGATCGGTTGAGGCCGTAACGGCGGGACTTCGTCGACTTCGACAGCGAGTGCGATGCTGCGCGCCTGGCCTGGGCGCCGGCTGATCAACCCGCGTCGCTCCAATTCAACAACCATGCGATGGACCGTGGGAGGCGTCACGCGGAAGTGCCGCTCCATGTCGGCCTCCGCGGGAGGGCGGCCGTTGAGCAGTGTGTCGGCGTGGATGAACGCAAGGTACTGGCCCTGCTTGTCGGTGAAGAGCGGAACGGCTGGCTTTGGGGTGCTGGACATGGCGACGGCGAGATGATCGACGAGCTCCTCGAAAGAGAGCCATACATGAACTTTCGCTATCGAGTCACGCTGACAGCAGAAGAACGGACCCAGCTTCAGGCGATGGCCAAGAAGGGCAAGGGTCCAGTTCGCAGGCTCAAACGCGCCCAGATTTTGCTTGCCGCCGACCTCGGCTCATCGGACGAGGTCATCGCCACCAACGTTGCCGTGGGCACCTCGACCGTCTACAGGACGAAGCGACGTTTTGTCGAAGAGGGCTTGGAGCAGGCGCTGAGCGAGGACCCGCGGCCGTGTGCAGCGCGCAAACTGTCGGTCACCGAGGAGGCCCTGCTCGTCGCCACGGCGTGCACCAAGCCGCCCGCGGGACAGGCTCACTGGACCATGCATCTCCTGGCGGACGAGATGGTGCGCCTGACTGCCCACGAGCGGCTCTCGGACGAGACCGTTCGACGCCGTCTCGCCGAGAAGAACCTCAAGCCATGGCAGGAGAAGATGTGGTGCCTGCCGAAGGTTGACGCGGAGTTCGTAGCGCGGATGGAGGATGTCTTGGCGCTGTATGCCGAAACGCCTGACGAGCAACGGCCAGAGTCTGCTTTGACGAGACACCGCGACAGCTCATCGGCGAGGCGCGCGTGCCGGTCCCGGTCAAGCCGGGCAAGCCGGCGCGAGTCGACTACGAGTACGTCCGCAACGGCACCGCGAACGTGTTCATGTTCGTCGACGTGAACCGTCCCTGGCGGCACGCCAAGGTCACTGACCGGCGCGCCGCGACCGACTTCTCAGCGTGCATGCGCGACCGGATAGTAGAGCAACCGTCAAAGTGAGGACATAACTACAGTTGTAGACTCGCTTTGGGCAACGGCAGGTGGGCTTTGTGGCTCCTACGCGCAATCGACGTCAGTGGTCAGTTGTGGTGCTGGGGTTCCGATGGCTCGACCGAGAGCACCGCCGGCGGACCCCTTTTCGTTCCTCATCTCGTCGGCGATGGTCATGACTGGCTCAAAGTCGCGAGCGGGGGTGCCACGTGTGCGCTCAACGCCAGCGGCGAGCTCTGGTGTTGGGGGTACAACAGTTTTGGCGATGTTGGCGATGGCACTACGGACAGTCGCACACAACCCGTGCGAGTCGGTGACTTTGCATCCTGGGCCGATGTCGACGCGGGCATGAGCCACGCATGTGCCATCAGCGATTCGGCTGAGCTGTTTTGTTGGGGCAGCAATTTCTTTGGTCAGTTGGGCTCGGGCACACCGTGGTTCTCAGAGCCGCAGCGTGTCTTGCCGGCGCCGTAGGGGGGGGTTCGCCTGGCAACCTCCGTCACAGTAATCGGGGATTCGGCCGCGTCGGCAGTGCTGCCCGAACCCGGCGCGACTTATTCCTGGGTAGCCAGCCACGCGAGGGCGTCGCCCTCAGAATCGAAAATCTTCATGCGTCGACCAGTGGCAGCGATCAGCGCCCCGCCGATGGCACGGGCAATTCCTGACACGCCGTAGAGGGCCGAGGCTTTGACGAACGGCTTGTTCTGCGCGATGAACTCGCGAATGGCGTCGCGGGTGTTGGCGTCGGTGCCAACCCCAGCCAGATTCGTTAGTGTTAACAGGGACTTAGGGTCACATTTCGCCACCAGCGGTTGGGCCTCGGCCGCCACCAGTCGAAACGCTGCGGCATCACACTGCGACATGTCGATGCTAAGGATCTCTTTGCCCGCATGCGTGATGAGCTTCACCCGTGCCATCGTTGTACCTCGGTCCGACTCTACTTTTCAGGTTCCAAAATACCGGATAGTAGAGCAACCGTCAAAGTGAGGACATAACTACAGTTGTAGACTCGCTTTGGGCAACGGCAGGTGGGCTTTGTGGCTCCTACGCGCCGGCACACAAGATCAGTACGAAGCCACGGTTCGCGACAACTTCTTCGGCTATGACCCAATCACACGCCAGGCGCTGCCGGACATCGTGGTTCCTGGCATTAGCTTCGCGGCCGCGGCCGTCCTAGAAGGCAACGTCTTCACGGCGTTGAGGCTAGAAGGCAATCGCAACGCCATGACTCCGGCAGGTCCACTGGCCGTGCCGGTGATTGTGCGCCACAACTATTTTGGCGTCGACGCGGAAGGCAAGCCGTTTGGCAGCTCGCAATTCTCGGGTGTGCAATTTTGGACCACGACTGACATTCCATTGACTTTTGGACCCGACAACACCGTCCAAGGAGCCAACGGCCCTGCGCTCAGCGTCTGGAATGCCGGACAAGTTGAAATCTCGAAAAACGCGATCACCAAAAATTTTCAGGGAATAGTCTTTTTTTCAGATACGGGAACGCCGGTTCCGTCGTCAATCGCTGCGCCGACCATCACCAGTGGCGACGCCGCTCATGTGGAAGGCACCTGCGCCACGCCCGGTCGAGTCGAAGTGTTTGCCGACACTGGCGCTCAAGGCGAGACTTACCTCGGTTCTATCGATTGCGACGGGTTGAGCCCGTGGTCAGTCTCTGGTGCGATCCCGACTGGACGCAATGTCACGGCTACGCTGACCACTGCTGCACCTCAGACGAGCGCCTTTTCAAATGCGCTGTGGGTGCCGTAGCACCGCACTGTGCAGCCGACGCCATGCCGGCACCGCCGAAGGTCGATTTTGCCTCGGCTCGGCACTGTTTTTTTTGAGCGATCGCCGGGCTTTTCACCGCATTTTTCCCTGAATTCTTTTTTTGAAAATCAGCGGTGACCGGAAAACTAGCCCATAGAAAAGCCCGCAGGCAGACCCAGATGCCGCGCCAAGGCACGGAGGTTCATGATGTGGCTTCCCGCGTTCATCCTCGACCCCTTGATTCGCCGCAAAATGCGCTTGGCAGAAACGCCGCTGGACCGTTTCAGAGTGCGCATCGCGCGCACAACTGCAGAATATCAGGACGCTTTTCGCCTCCTGCATGTGGCCTATGTATTTCAGGGCATTGAGAGCATTGGCGACCACGAGATGCGCATAACGCCCCAACACGTGCTGCCGGAATCCACGGTTTTTGTGGCGTATGAGGGAAAAAAAATCGTCGGTACCATGACAGTCACCTTGGATTCACCCTCTGGCTTGCCCTTGGACAAAGACTACCCAGAGCATCTTGCGGCGCTTCGCCAAAAGGGAGCGCGGCTCGTCGAATTTGGCTCACTGGCGGTCGTGCAAAGGTGTTGGCATTCAGGCGTCACCAACCTGCTCAATATCGCGGCGCACCAATGGAGTCGCAACGTCTGCCATGCCACCCATTGTGTTGTCGGCACTCATCCGCGCGCCCACCCAGTATACCGTGCCGCCTACGCATTCCGACGGTTGGGCCGCGCCAGACTGCACGCCGAGTTGAACGCCCCGGTTTTGGGCATGGTGTATAACTTGAAAAAGACTGAACGCCATATTGCGCGCCATTACAAAAAGCTGATGGGCAGTGGTTTGCGGCCCATCGAGCACTTTCGCGGTGCTGCATTGGCATGCATTGAAATCCCTACGCATATGGCTAGCCACGAGCTGGCGCGCTGGAAAATGCCGCGCGATGTTTTTCAAGAGCTATTTTTCAAGCGGTCCTCGAGAATGTCGAGCCTCGACCCGGCAACGCGGCGCTACTTGACCGAGTTGCGCTCCCGCCAGACTCTGGAGCTCGACCGGTCTACCGGTAGCGAAGCGCGGGCCATTGCATCCACCATGGCAGCTGTTGGCCCGGTCTTTGCCGATAGCCCCGGGTTGCGTCTTTTGCCCATAGTGGGGTGACCCATGTGCCGCAAAAAAATTCTTTTCTTTGGTGAGGATGTCACGTTGTCGCACGTGGCGCGCATGATCGCTCTCGCCTCGGCGCTCGATCCTGAGCGCTTCGAAGCAGTCTTGGCGTGCGGTCCGCGCTATCGTCACTTCGCTGCAATGGCGGGGCTGCGCGTGGTGCATCTTCGCAGCATGCCATCCGAGCTATTTGCCAAGTGCCTCGCCAATGGTACGCCCATCTACAACCGCGAACGGTTGCAGCAATATGTTTGCGACGACCTGAGCCTCATGGCGCGGGAATCACCGGATCTCGTCGTGGGAGATTTCCGCCTGTCATTGGGGATCTCGGCGGAGTTGGCGGGAGTCCCATACGCCAACGTGGTCAACGCGGCATGGAGCCCGTATTCTCTGTTGAAATTCCCAGTACCCGAGCATCCTTTGGTGCGATGGCTCGGGCTAGGCCTGGCTTCCGTCATTTTTTGGTTGTCAAAGCCCATGGTTTTTCGTCAGCACGCCGCGGCATTTCGCTCATTGCGGCGCGCCTTGGGTCTCGACGACATTGCCGGCATGCACGAGTTCTATACCCATGGCACATGGACGCTCTATCCCGATGTCCCGTGTCTTTCGCCAACCCGCGCGCTACCTGCCAACCACGTCTACCTTGGACCCGTCATCTGGGAACCTGAAGTCGCATTGCCCGAGTGGTGGAGCTCTCTGCCTACCGATCGCCCTGTCATCTATCTCAATGTTGGCTCTTCGGGTGACCCACGGATCTTTGCGTCAGTGGCGCAAGCCTTTGCCGGCGAGCCGGTGACTGTCATTGCGGCCACGGCTGGCCGTGCCTGGCCCAAAGAGCTGCCGGCGAATTTTCGGGTCGCTCCGTACCTGCCAGGCAGCCAAGCTTGTCGACGGGCTGCGCTCGCCGTGTGCAACGGCGGGAGTGGCAGTATTTATCAAGCGTTGGCAGAGAACATCCCGGTGTTGGGTATCCCGGCCAACGCTGACCAGTACCTGTGCATGCAAGCGGCGCAAGCCTGTGGAGTTGCCCATCTGTTGCGTGCGGGTCAGATCACTGCACGAGCTGTGCGAGACTCGGCGCGGTCGCTACTGGCGCTTCGCCAAAGCGGACAATGGCCTGGCTCCGTGTGCGCCCAAGTGGCGCATATGCGAGGACAGGACGGATTCCGCCATTTCATCGACCGTGTCTGTGCGACAGGCGCGCGCTTGGCCGCATAAGGGCGTTTGCCGTTGGTCAATTCTTGGGCGCTGGTGGCATCGCGCTGTCTGTTCAGCCAGGGCCTGACTGCCTACCAGCGCGGCACTAGCCACAAGAACAAGATCCGTCATACGGCATGTTGGCGGGGAAACGGGGATAGGACGGGATGCCGGTGAGGTCGCCGCTGCCGTGCGCTGACACAAAGCACTCCCAAGTGGCAAACACACAGTAATGGCTGCCGTTGGCGTAGCCGATGCAACCTTGAGACTGAAAAAAGCCCTCGGCAAGCGGCGGACAGAATTGGGGACGACCGCTGGGCGAGACCGCCCCATTGATCGCGCCACTGCTGTCTTGGGCAGTCCAAAGCATTTGCGAGTTGTTGGGATAATGTTGTTCCGCCGTGTCCCATGTCCAGATGGCCCCACCCACGAAGCCATAGTCGCAGGTTCCTGTTTGCTCGGCGGTCAGGGCGATAGCAGCGAGCGCGGCGGTGGAGAAGCCGCTGGTGTTGTAAGTCGACTCGTAAATGAACGCCCCGAATTCTCCGAGCAGGAGCGGTTTGCTCAACATGGTGGTTGGCGCCAACCCGACGCTTTGCAGATCCAGCTGCAAATAGTCCGCGGGACTGGGATAGGCATATTGGTGAATATCGACGTAGTCGACCCAGCCGTTTTGCGCGAGCACCAAAGGATTGAGCGGGTAGCGATGGGTGGAATCTCCGGCCGCCAAATTCACGCCGTCAAAGCCGGGATGCCCAACCGGGCGTGGTGGAAACACACTCGCGCCTACCAACAGACTCGCGTCAACCGCCTTGACGGCCGATACCATCACCGAGGTGAAGATGACGGCCTCATCGTTCGCCAAGGCGTCTCGAGCGTTGGCGAGTGACATATCGTAGCCCTTGCCGTCAAAATAGACCGTGCCCGAAGACGAAGCGAAGGGCTGGCTCGCGGTGTCATAAAAGGATTCGTTCATGATGTCCACCAACGCCACCGCAGAGAGCAAATTGGGTGAGCGAGACGCCAGGCCGTTGAGAATATCGCTGAGCATTTGGCCTCGGGCAGCGCGATAGCCAGGATGCATGTAATAGCCGTTAATGCCGTCGAGTGAGGCAGGGCTTGCGTAGCCGCTGGTGATCGATTCGTAGTTGGGGGGAAGGTAATAGGGACAGGTGAGCTGGACGTGCAGGTTGTGACTCGCGGCTCGCGAGATGAAATCAGCCACGTGGTCGAGCCAGGTGGCGCCGATCCCTGGGCTCGCTAGGCCCCAACCGTTGCCTGCAGAAGTGCTGTCGAGAAACACCCGAACATAGTTGAAACCGCTGGCGGCAATTGCCGAGAGGGCAGTCTCGATGCTGGCACTGCTATACGAAGGGTCGAAGGTGGAATGCCAGTTGTTGCCATCGACTCGGATGTAATTCACGCCGCGCGGCGACACTGGAACTGTGGTCTGCGAGGACAAAACGAAAACGCCTTGTCCGTTGACGCTCGCAGTCTCGACCCGCACCGGAAATCCGCAAAAACCATTGAGGCATATCGTGTAGCAGCTCGCATTGGAGCCGCCGTTCACGCCGATGCAATTCCAAGTCCAAGGGCCTACTCCGGAAACCGAAGAAGGACCGCCGGCACTGCACAAGCCAGACTGCGGCACGGTGCCGACCGCGGTCCCATGGACCGAGCCGCACACTCCGTTAGTCGGCCCAACCGCCAGATTGGCCCAACAACTCGCGGTGCTCCCGCTATTGGCGCCTGTGCAGCTCCAATTCCAAGGGCCGGTTCCTGAGACCGATGAGGCCGTGCCTGTGGCGCACAATCCGGATAACGGCGCGCTGGATAAGGTGGTGGCGTGCGATGGGCCGCAAATGCCGTGGGTGGGCGGCGGAAGCTGGTTTGCATGGCAAACCGCGACAGTGCCCCCGTTGACGCCAACGCAGCTCCAATTCCACGGCCCTGTGCCTGAGACCAGGGAAGCACTGCCGGATTGGCACAAGTCAGACACAGGTGCGACATCCAAAGAGGTTCCGTCAGCCGATCCGCAGAGGCCGTTTTGCGGGACGTCGGCAGCGGACGCCTGGCAATGATCCGTGTCGCCGCCGGCTATGCCGAGGCAAAGCCAAATCCACGGTCCTGTTCCAGAAACCGGGGAGGCCGTGCCAGAGCTGCACAGGCCGGACTCTGGGGCTGAAGAGAGAGTCGTGTCGTGGGCTGGTCCGCAGATCCCAGCGGTTTTTTTTTCACCTGCGGCTCCACAGGAAAGCGTCGCCACGACGGTGACAGCACAAGAGGCAGCTGAGAAAACATCGTGCAGTTTTTTCATGGTGTTGCCTTCACTCAGACGGTGCAATGAGCCGGAAAAATGGCTCAAAGAAGGTAGCCGGAGAAATCTTGTTGGGTGCTCCACAACGAGGTCGTGCAACAGTCATCCCTGCGTTGGCAAGGAGAAAAGGCACATGCCCCTGAGGGAGCACTTTCCAAGACTTCTGCGCGCCAACGCAACATCTGCCAAGCCCCGCCGATACTATATGGAAGATAAGGAGAAAACCATGAACGACGTCCCGTACATCAACGGCCTGCCCCTGCGGAACATGTATTTCCTGGCACAACCCCGTGACGCTTTTGACGCGCTCAATAGCCGCACGCCGGGCCGGCCCCAGGCCATCTCCACCACCCACCAGATCGACGCGAAGTCCGAGTTGGGCGTGGCCAAAGTGATCTACACCGAGTGCGCGCTGTCCTACCGACAGGTCAAGGACGCGCTCAAAGGCACGGGCCTGGGCGCGCTCCTGGTAAAAGTAGACGGGTGCCCGGGGTATCACTTGATCCTCGGCCGCGGCATGATGGGCAACGTGTGGAGCGGCGACCGCTTTGGCGGCATTTACGACGGCTCCGGCACGCCATTGCAGGGCACCGTGCTTTGGACGCTGGAATCAGCACCCAACGGTGAGCCCTTGAACATCTTGACGCTGCCGATCGTGGCCATCTCCGGCCTGGTGACCCAAATCAGCGGGACTCCCGACGAGCTCGTGACCAAAGGTCAGGCGGCCGTCGAACAACTCAAGCGCGCCCAGGGTCCGTTGGGCGGAGCCTGCTCATTGCCCCTGCCCAAGCCTAGCGCCAACACTGGTGTTTTGACTCCGTCGGGTCGTTGACGGCGCCGGTCCGCTGTCGACTCGATCGGCGGTCTTGGGGTCCCGGTTCGCTCGCGTTTCATCCGCAAAAAACCGTGAACACTGTCGAGGTAATGCCGATAACCGGCGGCGAGGAGTGACCCATGCGCGTATTCGATTGTCTGTCTCTCAACACTGTCGGTGGCGGCGACCGTCCCAACCTCAAAGACGTGGATCAAGATCCGTACATCCCCGGCCCGGCTGACGGCGTGTTGAGCATCGCCGAGCTCAAAGTCGCCTGGGAAAAAGTGCAGAGGCTCGCCGACGGTGACCCGCTCAAAGAATCGATTCGCCAGGCTGCCACTGCCGTCGGCATCCTCGAGGGTGAAGTGCCGTTTTCGCTGTTCGGCGATTGGCTCAGCCGCATCCGCGTCGACGATTTTGCCCCAGAAGCCAGGGCGGTTGCGCGCCTGATCGATCACAGCGTCGGCCTGCAGTCCAACCACGATGGCTATCTGGACAAAACCGAGATCGCCAACGCCATCAATCGCATGGACGAGACCGACGAGCTGTCGCCGGCGCAAAAGGCGTATCTGCAACTCTTTGGCAAATTGCTGCGAGCCAATGTCACCGCCGGATAGTAGAGCAACCGTCAAAGTGAGGACATAACTACAGTTGTAGACTCGCTTTGGGCAACGGCAGGTGGGCTTTGTGGCTCCTACGCGCT
>Ga0116155_10003382_pt1 | contig 10598 bp, 7 predicted proteins | sample AD_UKC032_MetaG_FD_89890 | JGI IMG/M metagenome (GOLD analysis project Ga0116155, IMG submission 89890) | Active sludge microbial communities of municipal wastewater-treating anaerobic digesters from USA - AD_UKC032_MetaG | ecosystem: Engineered > Bioreactor > Anaerobic > Digestate | place: USA... | reverse complement strand
GCGCTATCCGATCTGGATATCGAGTTGCTTTTACCCGGGCACATGGGCATTATCGAAGGCCGGGAAAAAATACAGGACAATTTTAATATCATCATTCAAAATATTTTCCCCTACATTTAGGGAGGATACTCTGTTGCATGCAAAGGAAAAACTCAGCTGCACAGCCACCAAAGTCAGCCAAAGAATGCGACTGGATATAGGATGACACGTGAAAGGATCAGTATTACATGGCCAATGAAGGAAACAAAGTAATTTATTCCATGATTGGAGTCAGCAAGGTTTATGAAAAAAAACCGGTGCTCAAAGACATCTATCTTTCTTATTTTTACGGCGCAAAAATCGGCGTGATCGGTCTAAACGGATCGGGTAAAAGCTCGCTTCTGAAAATTCTAGCCGGAGTGGATGATGAATTTCTGGGAAAGACCATTCTTTCCCCGGGATACACCGTGGGATACCTGGAGCAGGAACCGCGTCTGGACGAATCCAAAACTGTGCGCCAGATGGTGGAGCAGGGCGTGCAGTCCACGATAGACATCATTAATGAATATAACACCGTCAACGAAAAATTTGCCGAGGATATGTCGGATGATGAGATGATCAAGCTCTGCGACCGTCAGGCTTCTTTACAGGAAAAGATGGATGCGCTCGACGCCTGGGATATGGATTCACGTTTGGAAATGGCGATGGACGCGCTACGCTGCCCGCCCGGTGACACACTTGTAAAAGTTCTTTCCGGCGGGGAACGGCGCCGCGTTGCTCTGTGCCGCCTGCTTTTACAGAAACCCGACATTCTACTCTTGGATGAACCGACCAACCACCTGGATGCCGAATCCGTTGCCTGGCTGGAGCATCATCTGCAAAAATATGAAGGCACCATCATTGCCGTAACGCATGACCGTTATTTTCTCGACAACGTTGCCGGATGGATACTGGAGCTCGACCGCGGACAGGGCATTCCCTGGCAGGGCAATTATTCTTCATGGTTGGAGCAAAAGCAAAACCGCCTGAAGAATGAAGAAAAGTCTGAGGGTGCAAGGATCAAAACCCTGGAGCGCGAACTGGAGTGGATTCGCATGTCGCCAAAAGGACGGCATGCGAAATCCAAGGCGCGTATCAATGCGTATAAGGAGTTGCTGGACAATAATCTGGAAAGGGAAGCCGGTTCACGGGAAATCTTTATTGCGCCGGGGACTCGTCTGGGTGATCTGGTGATTGAAGCCCGGGACGTGAATAAAGGTTATGGCGAAAAGCTGCTCGTTGAAGGGATGACCTTTTCACTGCCGCCCGGCGGCATTGTCGGCGTGATCGGCCCCAACGGCGCGGGCAAGACCACGCTGTTCCGCATGATAACCGGTCAGGAAAAACCAGATGCTGGAACAATCCGCATCGCTGAAACCGTCAAACTGGCCTATGTTGACCAGAGCCGTGACGCCCTCGATCCTGAAAAAAATATCTGGGAGATGATTTCCGACGGCCAGGACATTATTTCGATCGGATCAAGACAGATCAACTCCCGGGCGTACGTATCGCGCTTTAATTTTTCCGGAACGGATCAGCAGAAAAAAGTGGGAACGCTTTCCGGTGGTGAACGCAACCGCGTGCATCTGGCCCGCATACTCAAGGAAGGTGCCAATGTGTTGCTGCTTGATGAGCCCACCAACGATCTGGACATCAACACACTGCGGGCATTGGAAGATTCCCTGGAGAGCTTTGCCGGTTGTGTCGTCGTCATCAGCCACGATCGCTGGTTTCTGGATAGGATCTGTACGCACATCCTGGCGTTTGAAGGCGACAGCAAGGTGTTGTTCTTCGATGGCAACTATTCCGAATATGAAGAAGACCGCAAAAACAGATTGGGTGCCGCCGCCAGTCAACCGCATCGTATCAAGTATCGGCAACTGACGAGAAGGTAGGGAACGTTTCCAGGCCGCTACCTATCGGCTGAATCCCTGATAATTTCTAAAAGGGAATGTGCGAGATGGACACGGAGATTGGAAACCGGCTCTTTCAGCCTTTACCCGGCCTTCTCTTTACCCTGGTTTTCGCTTTTTCTAGAGCTTTTTTCTTGAAGATAGGCACCACGGTTAGGGTGTAGAGAATCATGAAGAGAAAACATCCGCCCATGACGACAGCAACCCAGTAATTCTTAAAGAGTTCTCTTCCCATATAGTCACGACTGACATCTGTAAAGATGCCGATCATCAGGCCAGTAAAGACCACAATGACGATGATCGGTATGGTGTAGCCCAGCGGTATTTTAAACGACCTTTCCTTCTCCGGGTATTTCTTCCTGAGCTTGATCACGCATACGGCTGCCACGACGTAGATAAAGCATTCGAGCGCTGCTGCCATCAGAATGATGAAGAGATATTTTCCTGTAAACAGCGTGGCAAGGCTGATGGCAATTGCAAATACGCAAAGAAAGAGTATGGCTACCCATGGCGTCGCGTAGGCCGGATGGAGCTTGCTGAAAAACCGGGGAAGGACATTATCCCTTCCCATGGCATAGGAAAACCTCGACGTGTTTAGGAGGCCGGAGTTAAACGACGTCACGGATGCGAGGATGCTCATGCCGATAAAGGTTACCGTACCCGCCACACCGAAGAGGTTTGTGCCGAAAACAATATGTGGAATCGGTGTGCCGCTGGCCAGTTGATCAGGTGTGAGGCCCAGATACATGGCTAAAATGAAAAGGGCATAGGTCACGGAGAGGAGGCCAATCGCCCCGAGCATGCCCTTCCCGATAAGTCGATAGTCTGTTGTTTCCTCGGCCAGCGGAGTGACCCACTCAAACCCGACAAAAAGAAAAACGCCGACACCGGCTGCCTGGATAATGTTTGCCAGCGTGAACTTGGCGCTCTGGGCGGCAAGGCTGATGTTGAGATCATGCGTGGCAAAGGTATAAATGGAAACACCGATCATGAAGGCAACCATGCTGTAGGTCATAATGTCCTGGAGAAGGCCGGTTATATAGACCCCCCTGAAGTTTATCAAGCCCACGAATAGGACAAAGAAAAGTATCCAAAATAATTTGTCGTAGAAGGGATTGAATATCTGAAAGGTGCCGGAGAGGACGCTTGCGAGCAGGTAGCTTTCGGCACCCACCATAGAGATCCCCAGGATGACGTAAAACATGCCGATGATGATGGAGATATTTTCGTTAAATGCGTTTTGAATGAAGAGCTTGATTCCTGCCGCCGACGGGTAAAGGGATGTAAGCTCAGAGAAACACATTGAGGAAAGCAGGCAGAGAAACCCCGCCAGCAAAATGGAGATCCATGCGAGCTCGCCCACAAGGATTGTGGCCAACTGGATACCAGCCAGATAACAGGAGGTGGCGATAGCCATTCCGGCGGATGTCGAAATAACAGTCCGGAGTTTTATTACCTTTTTTAGTTCGGTCATCGATTCCCCCTACACATCCGGCCAGATGATCATGGTGATCGCATCAATCCGAACGATGTCCTCTTGGCTCGCCTTGACGCGGATTTCCCCCTGGAGATATTTCTGTGAGGGATTCAAGTCTCCCCAAAACATGTCACAGAAATTCTCGCTATTCGTTGTAACAATGATATCAGGCGTCCCGTCTATGCCCGATGCAAAGGAAACAATTTCACCGTTCACCACATTCATGGTGAACGTGTCACCCGTGTCTTCGGTCACGAAATGAATGAGCTTGGACCAGTCCCGCTGCATCTTTCGCAATCTTTTATTTTCGTTGCATTGCGTCTGGTAATCGGCCAGCGCTTCCAGAATTTCCTGACTTGTCGCCATGTCTTTCCTCCTGAAATCAATTAATCGTTTTTGCCCAGGCCTGCTTCCCCGGAGAGTTCCTTCATTGAGTCTGCAAGGGCATTGAGAACAAAATCAACTTCCTCAGGGGTGATCACCAGCGAAGGCATCAGTCGGCAGATACTCGGGTCGTTTCCGGTATAAATGGCGATGACACCCCTATCGGCAAGTTTTTTCGTCATCCGCGGTCCGATGGATTCGTTCGTGTACTGCAACCCCATCATGAGACCCTTCTGGCGCACCTCCAGGAGGAGCGATGGGTAGTCCTCCAGGAAAGAGTTGAACCCGGCCTGGAACTTCCTGCCCATCTTTTCCGCGTGATCAAGAAGGTTGTGCTTTTGTATATAGTCGATCACGGCCATGCCCACGATACACCCGAGATCGGAACCGCCGAAGGTGGAAAGGTGTATAAATGGGTGGGGAATGAAAAAGTCCTGGATTTCTTCCTTGAAGATGGTTGCCGAAATGGGGTAGATGCCGCCGCCTAATGACTTGGCAACGGTCATAATGTCCGGGACGATACCCCAATGTTCGGAAGCAAACATCCTTCCCGTCCGCCCGAAACCGGTCTGTATCTCATCGAGGATGAGCAGGATTTCGTGATCATCGCACAGCCTTCGGACTTGCGGAAGGTATTCGTCGGGCGGGATGTTGATACCGCCCTCGCCCTGGATGGGTTCAAGGATTATTGCGGCGGTATCATCGGTAATCGCTTTTGCTAGGGCCTCAATATTTCCAAAGGGCACCATTTTGAACCCCGGTATCAGCGGCTCAAAAGGTTCCTTGTAGGCGTTGCGTCCAATGGCAGAAAGTGCGAAACCGGTATGGCCATGGTAGGCCTTCTGTGTGTAGATGATCTCCTTTTTCATCGTGTATCCGCGAGCAATCTTGATGGCTGCGTCATTTGCTTCGCCCCCGCCAGCGCCGAAAATGGTGCACTGAAGGTTACCCGGTGTGATTGCAGCAAGTTTTTTTGCCAGGTCGGCTTTCGGCTTTGAACAGAGGAGAAAGACACCAATATCATAGGTGTCAAGGGCTGTCTTCAGGGCTGCAATAACATCCGGGTTGCGTCTTCCCACGTTCATGATGCCGGATCCAGTCTGGCAGTCAATGTACTTTTCCCCCGTTATGTCCCAAACGCTGGCCCCTTCTCGTTTATCTTCGATGATGTCAAGACCGGCAGCCTTCATTGTCCGCACCTTCATGGGGCCGATAAATTTCGAGAAATCAGACAGGGCTTCAGCTTTAATTCTTACTGAATCATTTTCCATGACATCACCTCCAGATCGGATATATTGATCAAACTAATACAATAAAGGTAAGGCGCGTTTTTTGAACTCAATTCCTGGTTTAAAGTATTCTTATTTTTCTTTTGTCTAATTGTGGGTGTTGGCGGTAGAGGATGGCAATATTGCCGATGAGGCCGACCAGTTCGCTTTTTGTTGCTTTGGCAATTTCTTGGGATATCTCTTTTTTCGTTTCTTTGAGTTCGCCAAATTTTACCTTGATCAATTCATGATCTTGCAGGGCGAGATCAACCGAGCCAAGCAGTTGGTCCGTAACGCCTTTGGCGCCAATGAGCACGAGCGGTTTTAAGTGATGCGCCTGAGAGCGCAGGTATTTTCGTTGTGAGCCCTTAAGGGGTTCCATGTTATTTCCTTCCTATTTCAATGCGATCCCTTATAGCACAGATGTCTTTATTGAAGAAACTGAATATTTGAATTCTTCTTGCCGCCATCCCAGCCCTCCAGGGGGACGAGGATGACACGAAGAACGCAAGCAGGAAGTTAATGAATGACTGAAGGATACGGGACCAACAAAATCAGTAGATTAATGGGAAGAAAGGTGGCATTATCCTCATGCCTATCCCATTGAGAGGAGATTGAATAATGAAACAAAAGATTTCTTCTTCCACAGCATCATCTTCAAGGTTTGATCCCGATTTCGGTACGGCCACGCAGGCCATCAAGGCCATCAAGACAGGCATCATCTCATCGCGGGAGCTGACGAAGCACGTCTTTCGTCGCATTAAAAAGCACAATGAAAAAATTAACGCCTTCGTCACACTCAACGAAGAGCAGGCGCTGAAGCGCGCCTGTAAGGCGGATAACTCTCTGGCTACCGGGAAACTCTGGGGGCCGCTGCATGGTCTGCCGATTCTTGTTAAAGATCAGTTTCTGACGGCCGCATTGCGCACGACCTGCGGATTTCCTGAACTTGCGGATTACATTCCTCAAGAAAACGCCGTGGCAGTGGGCAGGCTGCTTGCTGCCGGTGCGATCATTGTCGGTAAAACCAATACGCCAATCGGCGCGAGCGACATTCAAACATACAACAAGATTACAGGAACGACGAACAATCCATGGGACGTTTCCAAAACATCAGGAGGATCAACCGGAGGGGGCGCAGCGGCGCTGGCGGCGGGGATGGGATTTCTTGAACTCGGCGCGGATCTCGCAGGATCAATCCGCACGCCAAGCAATTTCTGTGGCGTTTGCGGACATAAGCCTTCTCTCCATGTGGTGCCTTTGCAGGGTTCGATTCCGCCAATGCCCACTTTAATTCCACCGTCCCTGAACCCTGCCGGTTTGAACGATTTGGCCGTTGCCGGGCCACTCGCTCGCTCTGCTGCTGATTTGAAGCTGGAGCTGGAAATCATTGCCGGGCAAGCTCCTGAAGATGCTGTATCCTGTCGATGGAAACTGCCCAAGGCCCGCAAAGCAACGCTCAAAGACTACAAAGTTGGCTATGTCACGGATGATCCCTTCTGCACGGTTCATCCTGAAATTCAAACCATCATGTCCAACACCGCCTTAGCCCTGCGCAAGGAAGGCGTGAAAGTCAAAGAAGGGTGGCCTGAGGGAATGACGCCCTCAGAAATATTTGACATTTACTTCAAGCTGATGGCCGCCTTTGTCTCTCAGTCGCCGGCATTCACGGATAAGGTGATTAACACAATGAAGCTGTTGTTCTGCATGCCCTATGGGAACTATTATAGAAATTTTGTGGATGGGATGACGATTTCACACAAGGATTGGTGCACATTAGCTTTGCGCAGACTAGCTTCCCGGTTGGCCTGGCAGAAATATTTCAAAACGTTTGACGCTTTTTTAATGCCCGCAAACTGCGTACCTGCCTTTGCGCACAATCATGATCGCAACATGTGGGGACGAATCATCGCATCGTCCGACAGCACCCGGTATTACGCAGAGACTTTTAAGTGGATATCCGTCGCTACGCTGGCCGGCTTGCCTATAACTGTGATTCCTGTGGGTAAAACAAAAGCCAATTTGCCGGTCGGCATTCAGATCATGGGGCCATACATGGAAGACGGCACGTCGCTGGACTTGGCCATGAAGATGGAAAAGGTTCTGGGTGGTTTTACACCGCCGCCGGGATTTGAGTAATAAAGAGGGACACGATGTACTGCCCAAAATGCAGAGCTGAATATCGGGAAGGTTTTAGTCATTGCGCGGATTGCGGCGCTGATCTGGTCAATGGTCAACCGCCGCAGTCTAAAGATGCGCTGCATTATGTGGAGATGGTGGAAGTTTTCTCTACGTATAATCCCGGCGACATCGCATTTATCAAGTCCGTGCTCGATGGTGAAGAGATCCATTATTATTTTCAGGGAGAGAACACCAACATGCTGGTTGCCACCGGGGCATACGCGCGTTTACTGGTTCAGGAAGATCAGGTGGAGCGCGCCAGAGAAATTCTTCAAGAGTTGGAGTTGCTAGAAAAATAAAGGGGACGGTCAACGACCATCCCATTTATTTTTATGCGCCGGCATGGGCCGGTTTCCGCGCTTTGTGCCGTCCTTTAGCCTTTATCCTTTGATCGTGGAACTTATCTTTATTTAATCTCCGCATGATAGCTTTGCAGTGATTTCGCCCGGCCATGACCTTGACGGAAAGCGGCAATACCCTTGACTGCGGCTACCGCGGCGGCCACCGTTGTAATATAAGGAATCTTATATTTAATGGCCGCCTTGCGGATGTAAGAATCGTCGTATTTGCTGAGGCGGCCGGCCGGTGTGTTGATGACCAGTTGAATCTCGCCGTTTTTAATGGCGTCCACGATATTGGGACGTCCTTCATGCATCTTCAAAATCCGCTCAGAGGCAATACCATGATCGGCAAAAAATTTATTAGTGCCTTCCGAGGCTATGATTTTAAACCCAATTTTGGCAAAGGCGCGGGCAACTTCCAGCATGCCGCCCTTATCCTTTTCTTCAACCGTGATGAGCACGGTGCCTTCCGCGGGGAGGCTCTGCCCAGTTGCTTCCTGAGCCTTGTAATAAGCCAGACCGAAAGAATCAGCCAGCCCCAGCACTTCGCCGGTGGAACGCATTTCCGGTCCCAGAATCGGATCGACTTCCTGATACATATTAAAGGGGAAAACGGCTTCCTTAACGCCAAAATGGTGGAATGCTTTGTTCTTCAGATTCAAATCCTTGAGTTTTTTGCCCAGCATGATTTGTGTGGCCAGTCGGGCCATGGAGACGTTGCAGACCTTGGAAACCAGCGGCACGGTGCGTGAGGCACGCGGATTTGCCTCCAGAATATAAACGACGTTGTTGGCGATGGCATACTGAATATTCATCAAACCAACGACACCGAATTCCACGGCAATCTTTTTCGTGTATTCGATGATGGTATCGATATGGCGCGCGGCAATGCTGATCGGCGGAATCACGCAGGCGGAATCACCGGAATGGACGCCGGCCAGTTCAATGTGTTCCATTACCGCCGGAACAAAGGCGTCCGTGCCGTCGGAAATGGCGTCGGCTTCGGCTTCAATGGCGTTTTCCAGAAACTTGTCGATCAGAATGGGCCGCTCCGGTGTGACACCGACGGCGGCATTGACATAACGCCTAAGCATCTGTTCATCGTGAACCACTTCCATGCCCCGTCCGCCCAACACATAAGAGGGGCGCAGCATCAGCGGATAACTGATGTCTCCGGCGACTTTGAGCGCCTGTTCCAGGTTGCTCGCCATGCCGGATTTGGGCATGGGGATGCCGAGCTTTTCCATCATGATGCGGAAACGGTCTCGGTCTTCGGCCAGATCGATGGTTTCCGTTGATGTGCCGATGATTTTCGCTCCCGCTTTGGCCAGATCCGCAGCGATATTCAGTGGCGTTTGTCCGCCGAATTGGACGATCACGCCTTCCGGTTTTTCTTTTTCGTAGATGCTTAAGACGTCTTCCACGGTCAGCGGTTCAAAATACAGTTTATTGGACGTATCGTAGTCAGTCGAGACGGTTTCCGGGTTGCAGTTGACCATGATGGATTCAATGCCTTCGTCGCGCAGCGCAAACGCCGCGTGTACGCAGCAGTAGTCAAACTCAATACCCTGACCGATGCGGTTCGGGCCGCCGCCCAGCACCATAATTTTCCGATTTTGGGTTGTGCCGACCTTATCCTTCGCATTGTACGTGGAATAATAATACGCCGCGTTTTCCACACCGCTGACGGGGACTGCATCCCAGGCCTCGGCCAGTCCGGCGGCCAGCCGCTGTTTGCGGATTTCTTCTTCTTTTTTTTCCAGAATCTGCGACAGATAGCGGTCGGAAAATCCATCTTTTTTGGCCTGAATCAAGAGTGCGTCGGGTAGAGCCTTACCCTTGCAGGCAAGAACTTTTTCTTCCAACACCAACAGTTCCTTCATTTGTTCAATAAACCATTTCTTGATGAATGTTTTATTGTGCAGGGTGTCGACGGTTGCTCCCTTGCGCAGCGCTTCATACATGATGAATTGTCTTTCACTGGACGGTTCGCTAAGTAACTCCATCAGTTCATCGAGCGACTTTGTATTGAAGTCTTTAACAAAGCCCAGGCCGTAACGTTTTTTCTCCAGGGAGCGGATCGATTTTTGAAAAGCCTCCTTGTAATTTTTGCCGATGCTCATGACTTCGCCCACTGCGCGCATCTGCGTTCCGAGCTTGTCAGCCGCACCGGGGAATTTTTCAAAATCCCATCGGGCAAATTTAACGACCACATAATCTCCTGAAGGTGTATATTTTTCAAGCGAGCCGTCGCGCCAGTAAGGAATTTCATCCATGGTAATGCCCGAAGCCAAAATCGATGAAATCAAGGCAATGGGAAAACCGGTCGCCTTTGAGGCAAGCGCCGAGGAGCGCGACGTACGGGGATTGATTTCAATGACGACCACGCGGTCCGTTTTGGGATCATGCGCAAACTGCACGTTGGTGCCGCCGATCACCTGAATGGCTTCAACAATGTCGTAGGAATATTTCTGCAGCCGCTGCTGGAGCTCTTCCGAAATGGTCAGCATCGGCGCGGTGCAGTAGGAATCGCCGGTGTGCACGCCCATCGCGTCCACGTTTTCGATGAAGCAGACCGTAATCATGTTGTTTTTCGCATCGCGCACTACTTCGAGTTCCAGTTCTTCCCAGCCGATGACGGATTCTTCAATGAGAATCTGGCCGATAAGGCTTGCCGAAATGCCGCGGCTGGCAATAAGCCGCAGTTCCTCCAGATTATAAACAATGCCGCCGCCCGTGCCGCCCATCGTATAGGCTGGCCGGATGACCACCGGATAACCGAGTTTGGCCGCAATTTTTTCCGCTTCCTCCACGGAGGTGGCCGGTTCGCTTATGGGCATGTCAATGCCCAACTTATTCATTGTTTCCTTGAAAGCGATACGGTCTTCGCCCCGCTCGATGGCATCCACCTGAACACCGATCACCTTCACATTGTGCTTTTGCAAAACACCCAGCTTGTATAATTCCGATGTCAGGTTCAGGCCGGTCTGGCCGCCCAGGTTGGGCAGAATAGCGT
>Ga0116155_10003381_pt1 | contig 10599 bp, 5 predicted proteins | sample AD_UKC032_MetaG_FD_89890 | JGI IMG/M metagenome (GOLD analysis project Ga0116155, IMG submission 89890) | Active sludge microbial communities of municipal wastewater-treating anaerobic digesters from USA - AD_UKC032_MetaG | ecosystem: Engineered > Bioreactor > Anaerobic > Digestate | place: USA... | reverse complement strand
GGCCGGCGCCGCGCGGCCCGATCCCGAACAGCATCCGTTCTCCGTCAAAAGCCTGCGCTGGCGTATCTACGAGGTGCTCCGCCACGGCGCCCCCGACGTCGATTTCACCCCGCTCGAACGCTACGTCGCTGCCGGCGACAAACGCGATCCGCGCAAGTGTTTCAAGCTGGCCGGCCGCTTGGCCAAGCTGCTGGACGAATACCAGACCTACCGGCCCGAAATGATGGCGGCATGGGCCGCAAAAGGCAACGCGCCCAGCGATGAAACAACCGCGTGGGAACCGGCCCTCTGGCGCAATCTGGTGCAGGGCCGGGAAGACCAAACCTGTTTGGCCGCTTTCCGGAACATGAAGGCTCAACTTCGGTCGTGCGGCATCGCCAACGCGTATCGCCGGGTTTTCGTTTTCGCGCCAGCGATGCTGCCGCCGGCGCATCTGGAATTCTTTCGCCTCCTGGGCGAATTCATGGACGTGGATTTCTACCTGTTCAACCCGTCCCGCGAAGACTGGTTCGACCGCGACACGCTGACAAAGCGGCTGACGGGCGCCGGCCTGCAGGAGCGCCCCGGCGACACCGGCGACTGGCTCGCCGTTCTGCACCCCTTGCTGGGAGCCTATGGCCGGGGCGCGCGCGATCTGGTGGCGGGCGCGCTGGACCTGACCGGAGGCCAGATCGCGGACACGTTTGTCCGGCCTGCGGACGATTCGCTCCTGCACGCGCTCCAGCGTTCGCTGGTGGAGTGCGACGGCACCATGGACCGCAAACCGCTGGCCGCCGACGGGTCGATCCAACTCCATCTTTGCCACGGCAAAATGCGCGAGGTGGAAATCCTGCGCGACCAATTGCTGAAGTGCTGGGACGATTTCCCAGACTTGCAGCCCCGGCATGTCCAGGTGCAAGTGGCCGATCTCGATGCCTACGCGCCGTACATCGAGGCCGTGTTTTCCGCCGCCCATCCCAACGCCCCGGACGCCATTCCGTTCGCGATCGCCGACCGCGTGGCGGCGGGAGAAAGCCGGGCGGCCCAGGCCTTCCGGCAACTGCTCGAACTGGCCGACAGCCGCTTTACCGCCCCGCAACTGCTGGAACTGCTGCATTGCGACGACGTCGCGCGCCGGTTTGGTTTCGAGCCCGACAAGGTGGTCGCCGCCGCCCGCTGGCTTGGCCCCGCCGGTGTCCGCTGGGGCCGGGATCGCCAACACCGGGCAGACGTTTCGGGGGCGGATTTCACGGAAGAAACCTCTTGGCGCCACGGACTGGATCGGCTGCTCCTTGGCTACGCCATGGGCCGGGAGCCCGCCCCCGCCCAGCCTGCCGGAGTGGTTCCCTGCGATCGCGTCGAAGGCGACGCGGCCGTCCTGCTGGGCCGTTTGGCTCGGTTCTACGACATGCTGGTCGATTTCGTCAAATATGCCGGGACGCTTCACGCCCCGGCAGATTGGGCCAAACGGCTTGAAACGCTGGTGGACGATTTCTTCGTCAGCGACAACGATACCTATCGCGACCTCGGCATCCTCAAAAGCGCCATTCGCCTGCTGCGCGACAGCGCCGACACCGCCGGTTTCAATCAGTCCGTTCCCCTGGCCGTCGTGCGGGATTTCCTGACGGGGCACTTGGGCGAAACCGCGGGCGGCACCGACCTCGACCGCAACGCGGTCGTCTTCAGCTCGCTGCGCCCCGGCAGCAGCGCGCCCCGGCGGGTCCAATGCCTGCTCGGCATGGGCGACGGCCTGTTTCCCCGCGCTGAAAACCGCCCCGCCTACGACTTGCTGCGCGGCGCCCGCAAAATGGGCGACCGCTCCCCCGCCATCGAGGACCGGTTGGCCTTCCTCGAAGTCCTCCTGAACGCCCGCGCGCGCTTGCTGATTTTCTATCCGGCGTTTTCCGAGGAGGACAATTCCCCCGCTTGCGAATCGGTGGCCGTGCGGGAGCTGGCCGAATATCTCGACCGACGCTTCGACCTGTCGCGTTCGTTCGCCGGCCCGCCGTTCAGGGTCGTGCACCGCCTGCAGGCGTGGCACCCCGCCTATTTCGGCTGGGAACGCGACGTCCATCCCGGTCTGTTTTCCTATTCGCAGAGCGACGGCGCCACCGCCCAAGCCCTCTGCGCGGGCCCAGCGGAAACACCGGCGGCGCCGGCGGGGCCGCCGCCGCCGGCGGCGATCTCGCTGGAAATCGGGGAACTTGTCCGGTTTTTCGAAAATCCCGCGCGGCATTATTTCCGCCGCGTCCTGGGCGCGGAGCCGGAACCGAATCCCGAGGACTTGCCGGCGGACACCGAAACGTTCGAGCCGGGCAGTTTGGAAAAATGGGAAATCCGCAACCGGCTGCTCGAATCGCTTGCCAAGGGCGAAGCGCCGGCGGCCCGGGAGCGCTTATTGCGCGAATTCATGGCCAACGGCACGGCGCCCTTGGGCCAATGGGGCATGAAATGGTGGGCGGATTTGGAGCGCGACGCGCAGGCCCTGCTCGCCCGGGAACTGCCGCGCCTGGACACGCTGGGCGCAGCCCTGCGCGCCCGCGCCGCCGCGCCGCCGCGCGAGTGGTCGGTCAACCTCGCCGTGGACGGCATCCCGGTCGCCTTGCGGGGCGCGGCGCCATGGCCGGGTGAAAACCTTCTCTTCGATTTCCATTGCTCCGACTTCAAGGCGCGCCGGCTGCTTGCCGCGTGGCTGCTCCACTTGCTTGCCAACGCCGCGGGCGACCAACCGGAGTCGCTCCACGTCCAAGGCGGCAAAAAACCGCAACTCTTCAAGTTCCGCCCGCTGGCAGCCGGCGCGGCCAAGGATTTGCTGGCCGATTATCTGCGCGTGTATTTGTTCCAGTCGGCGCCACCGCCGCCCTACACCCCGGAAACCGCGTGGGCCTACGTGAAGGAATTGGCCGGCAACGATGCCAATGGTCTCGCCGCGCTGGCCAAGGCCCGCGCGACCTGGATCCCCGACCCATGGTCGCGCAAGGACGGCCTCGATTCCTACTTCGTGGCGGTCTTTGGCGCGCATGGCCCTTTCGCCGACGAAGCGGCTTTCGCAACCCTGGCCGGGCGCATCATGGGCCCCGCGTGGCGGAACTGGCGGGAAGGGGGCGGGCCGTGAGCGCGTTTTCCCGCGCCGTCTTCGGGTCCGGCCTCGACCTCGCACACCCCCTGCTGGTCGAAGCCAGCGCGGGCACCGGCAAAACCTACAACGTCCAAAACGTCTACCTGCGGCTCATCCTGCAGGCGGGCCTGACGGTGCGGCAAATCCTTGTGGTGACGTTCACCAATGCCGCCACGCGCGAACTGCGCGAACGCCTGCGAACGGTCCTGCTCCACTGCCGCCGCGAATTGGAAGCGTTGGCGGCCGGCCAACCGGTCACCGGACACCCGCGCATCCACGCCGCCATTCAACTCGCCCGCGCCGATTCCGACAGCGATGCGGACACGCTTCGCCGGCGCATTCAACTCGCGTTGATGGATTTCGACGGCGCGGCCATTTTCACGATCCACGGCTTCTGCAAGCGGGTGCTGGAACGCTACGCCTTCGAATGCGGCCACGACCCCGACGCCGAACTCATGCCCGAACAAAGCGGCATCGTTCGCGAAGCCTGCCAAGACTGGTGGCGGAAGCACGCCTATGGCGCCGGATCCGGTTCGGTTCCGTTCCAGTCGCCGGGCGAACTGTTCGACTTGGTCTCCACGGCCTACCGCAATCCCATTGCCAAGCTGAAAGGCTCGGCCTTGCCGGCCGGCATCGACTTTGGGCCGTTCATCTCCGCTTGCCAAACCACGTGGCGCGAATTGGAATCGTTGAAGGGCAAAATCGAATGGATCGGCGGGGGCCGGCTCAGCCGGGCCAAGAAAAACACGGCCGACGCCACCCCCATCGCCAAATGGGCCGCGCAAGCGGATGCCGACCCGGCCGCGCTCCGGCCCGGCGGCGCCGGTGCAGACGCGCCGCCCTTGCTTGCCGCCCTGGCCGACGTGCTGGCCGTTGCCCGCGCCCTGCCCGCAGCAGGCGACGCCGCGCCATTCGCCCGGCACCTGAAAACCATCGCCGAATCCGCGCCCGCCTACGCGGTTTTGACCCAGAAGGCCCGGGTCGCGCGCGATCTGGCCGACGCCGTCCGCAACCGCATCCGGGACCGTGCGGCGCTGACCTACGAGGCCATGCTTGTCAACGTGCGCGAAGTGCTGCAAGACCCCACCGATGGCCCACGCCTGCGCCTGTTGCTCCGCGCGGAATTCCGGGCTGCGCTCATCGACGAATTCCAGGACACGGATCCGGTACAATACGATATTTTCCGCGCGCTCTTCGCCTCGGAGCCAAACGCCCGGGAAGAACGGTTGCCGCTGGTGTTCGTCGGCGACCCCAAACAGGCCATCTACGGCTTCCGCGGCGGCGACGTCTTCACCTATTACCAGGCGAAAGCCCACATCCCGCCCGCCAACCGCCACACGCTCGGCGAAAATTTCCGCTCCGAAGCCCACCTTGTCGCGGCCATCAACGAAATTTTCCGGGACGACGCGGGCGGGCACCCCACCTTCCTGAATCCCAACGTGCCCTATGCGCAGGATTTGGCCGCCCACGACGTCGACGGCCAAACCGCATTGCTCGTCGACGGAATCCGCGACGCCCACCCGCTCAAGATTTGGCGGCTGCCGACAGACCCGAAAGTAGATTATGCCGGGCCCGTTGCCCGGGAAGTCGTCCGCCTTCTGTCCGCCCCCAACCTGACCATCGGCGGCGCCAGCGTCCGGCCGGGCCAGATCGCGGTCCTCGTCATGCGGCACCGGGAGGCCGCGCAAATCCAGCAGGCGCTGCTGGCGGCCGGCGTGAACGCCGTCCGCCAGTCCACCGGCAGCGTGTTCGATGCCGTCGACGCCCCGCGGCTGGCGCTGGCGATGCAGGCCATGCTGGAACCGGGCCGGGCCCAGGTTGTCCGCAGCGCGTTGGCATCCGGCCTAGTGCCCTGTCCGTGGGCGCAACTGGCCCGCTTCAAGGCCGAAGAAGAAGCGCCCGCCGCGCCGCCGCCGGCAACCGCCGTGAATTCGCCCGGGCAGCCCGGCGAATTCGAGGACTGGATCGACGTCTTCCGCGAAGCCGGACTCCGCTGGAAAAAATTCTCATTCGTGGACAGCTTCCGGCATGTCTGCACCCGGCTGCGCATTCCGGAACACCTGGCGCGGCAGCCCGACGGCGGCCGGCGGCTGTCCGACCTGCGGCATTTGGCGGAGTTGGCCCATCAGGCCGCCCGCGCCATGCGCCTCGGGCCCGTCGCGCTGCTGGGCTGGTTCACCCGGCAACTCGACCCGGCCCGGCGGGACGCCGCCGGCGACGACGACGACGCCAAGCCGCGCATCGCGGACGACGACGATGCCGTCCAGATCATGACGGTCTACAAAAGCAAGGGGCTCCAATTTCCCATCGTGTTTGCACCGACGCTCTGGACCAACAAATCCGAAGCCAAGCACGGCGGCGATCCAATTCTAAAATACCACGAAAACGACCAGCCGGTGCTGGATTTGGATTTGGAATCCCCAGCCGGCCAGAAAGCCGCCAAGGCGGAAAACCACGAGGAGAACATCCGCAAGACCTACGTCGCGCTGACCCGCGCCATCAACCGGGCGTATCTGTTCGAAGCGGATGGGCAGGCGGAGCCCGGAGATTATGCCGTCGCCCACTTGTTGCAACGGTTTCCCATCCCCGGCCCCGGGGCTGTCGTCCAGTCAGGACACGTCTTGCGTCAATTCGTGCCCGCCGATTTGCCGAGCACTCCTTGGACGAGCCCGTTGAAACCGGATCCCGAATCGCTCCAAGCCCGCAAGCCGACGCAGGCCGTGGACAACCAGCATGGCCAGGCCAGTTTTTCCGCCCTCGCCCCGGAGGGTGCCGCCCGTCAGGTTGTCGCGGCCGGGCGCGACGTGGATGGCGACACCGCGGCGACGCCCAAGACGGACGAAGATCCCGCCGACCCGATCTTCGCGATTCCGGGCGGCGCCAAGGTCGGCGAATGCTGGCACGAAATTTTCGAGCACGTCGATTTTCCGGACGTGGCGCACAATCCCGCCGCCGTCCGCCAAATCGTCGATCACACCTTGGACAAATACCGGATTTGCCCGGAACCGCGGGACGTTTTGCCGGGCGATGTCCGCGCCGCCATGCGGGCGCGCCGCGCGGCGGTGCACGGCATGGTGGCAAAGACGCTTTCCGTTCCGCTCCGGGAAGATCCCACCGCCCCGCCGTTCGCGCTGCGCGACGTGCCGCGCTCTGCGCGCCGCTCGGAAATGGAATTCCAATTTTCCCTGCAACGGACCGCGGCCGAAACTCTCGGCGGACTGGCCGCCGTCTTGGACGCGCATTGGCACGGCCCGGCCCGCGACGACGGATTCATCGCGGACCTCGAATCCCAGACCCGGGAGATTCCCCAAGGCTTCATGACCGGCTTCATCGACTTGGTCTTTCGGCACGGCGAACGCTTTTATCTCGTGGACTGGAAATCCAATCGGCTCAACGGCCGGCCGGACGACTTCGCTCGCGTCGGCCTCGCCGCGGAAATGCGGGCGCATGCCTATTACCTGCAATACCTGATCTACGTGGCCGCGATCCACGGGTTCCTGGCGCGGCATCTGGCCAACTACGACTACGACCGGCATTTCGGCGGCGTGTTTTATCTTTTCCTGCGCGGCATCGACGGCCATTCGGGCAACGGCGTTTTTGCCGACCGACCGGCCAAGGCCTTGGTCGCAGCGTTGGCGGATTTTCTGGGGAGACGGCCATGACCGCCGGCGCCGCGCCGCGCCTGGCGGCAACGATGCCTGCGTTCTACGAGGCGGGCCTGCTGCGGGATCTCGACGTGCAAACCGTCTCGGCGCTGGTACGGATATTCTGCGGAGCGTCCCCGCCCGCCCCCGAAATCCAAATCCTCCTCGCCCTGGCCATCGGCGCGACCGGCGCCGGCCACGCGTGCCTCGACTTGAACCGGCCGGACTGGCGGCAACTGCAACGCGTCCGGCACGACGACGAGCCTACCGATTCCGCCAGCCGCACCGCGCTGTTGGCCCGTTTGCCCGCTCCGCCGGCCGTCCACGCCTTGCTGTCCGCCGCCGCGCCGTTGGTCGGCGACGGCGCAGCGGACCGGCCCTTCGTATTGGCGGCGGGCCGCCTCTACCTGCGCCGCTTCTGGAACTACGAAAACCAAGTCGCCCGCCAATTGCGGCGCATGGCCCAAACGCCGGACCAGGCCGTCCCTTCCGAAATTCTCGCGGCCGTCGATGCGCTCGTTTTACGCAAACCGGGCTCCGGCGGCGCGCCCTTGAAACTGGCCCCCGCCCAGGCGGAAGCCGTCCGCAGGGGTCTGCGGGGGCAATTGACCATCGTTACCGGCGGCCCGGGCACCGGCAAAACCACAGCGGCTGCGATTCTCCTGCAATTGCTGGCGCGCGAGACAACGCCGGGCCAGCCGCTCCGCGTCCGCCTGGCCGCGCCCACCGGCAAGGCCGCCGCCCGCCTCGATGAAAGCGTGCGCGGCGAAATCGGCGCGCTGGGCGCCGCGCTCGATTTGAAACCCGCCGCCACCCTCGACCGCCTCCTGAAGCCCCGTCGAGATTCCCCCTATTTCCAACACGACCGCGACCATCCCCTGCCCGCCGACATCGTCGTCGTGGACGAAGCCAGCATGATCGATCTGCCTAAAATGGCGAAACTGCTGGACGCGCTGGGAACCCAAACCCGCCTCGTCTTGCTGGGCGACAAGAACCAACTGGCCTCCGTCGAACCCGGCAGCGTCATGGCCGAAATCTGCGATGCGCGGACGCTGCAGCCCTGCCTCGTCGAACTGACCGAAAGCAAGCGCTTCGGCGACGCGTCCGTCGTCAAACTCCTCGCCGCGGCCGTCAACGACATGCGGTCCGACGAGGCTTGGCGAATCGCGTTGTCCGGCGCCGACGAGCGGCAAATCGTTGTGCGCGATTCCGGCCGCTTCGGTCGCAAGGAACCGCCGGCCGAATTCGCCGCCGAAATCAAACTGCGCTATGCAGCGTTCCGCAACGCCCAAACCCCGGCGGATGCTTTCCGGGCGCTGGCGCAATTCCGCGTGCTCTGCGCGCTGCGCCGGGGCCCAACCGGCGCGGACCGCATCAATGCCGCCATCGAAGACGTGTTGTTCCCCCACCGCCGGGGCGAATTCTACGACCACCGGGTGATTCTGGTGAACAAGAACGATTACGAAATCCATCTGTACAACGGCGACGTCGGCGTCGTGCTGCCGGATCCCGAACGCGGCGGCAGCCTGGCCGCGTTTTTCGAAGGCCGGCCGCGCTCCGTCCCCTGCCGCCTCCTGCCCGAACACGAAACCGCCTTTGCGCTGACCGTCCACAAGGCGCAGGGGTCGGGTTTTGGCCGCGTGGCGGTGCTGCTGCCCGACCGCGACAGCCCCATCCTGACGCGCGAACTCATCTATACGGCGATCACCCGCACCGAAACGGGCGTGGAACTCTGGTGCGAAGAACAAGCCTTCAAGGCCGGCGTGGCGAAGCGCACCGAACGCAGCATGGGCCTCAAAGACCAACTCGATGAACCGCCTTGGGCGGACGCCCCCCCCGGAAGCAAAAAAACCGGCGGCGTGACCGGCCGGGGACTCAACTGGTGAGACGGGCGGGGATCGAACCCGCGACCACAAGCTTAAAAGGCTCGTGCTCTACCGACTGAGCTACCGTCCCTCCAACGTGTTTGCAGCGCGCAAATCTGCGGGCGTTTTTACGCTACCCCATCCGCCCCGACAAGCAAAAATCCATTTTCCGCGCACCGGCGGGACCTCCGGACCTCGGGACGACGGTTTGCATTCCCTTTGTTTCCTGCTTCAGGTTGCCGGCCGTCCATTTCGACATTGGATAGGGCCCTCTTTCCGCCTCCGCTATTGCGACGACGTTCGATTGGGTGTATCAAACTGCCCGCATGTCCCTGCCGCATCCAACCGAAACCATTGCCGCCATCGCCACCGCCCCCGGTACAGGCGCCATCGCCATCGTCCGCCTCTCGGGCCCCGACGCCTTGGCCTTGGCCGATCGAATTTTCATTTGTCCCGCGCCGCGCCCCTCCCAACGCCCACCGGGCACTTTTGTTCATGGTCAAGCGGTGGCGCCATCTTCCGGCGAGGTCTTGGACGACGCCTTGTTGCTTGTTTTCCATGCTCCGCACTCCTACACGGGCGAAAATTCAATCGAAATCCAATGCCATGGCGGTTCGCAAGCCGCCCAGCGCATCCTCGCCGCGCTTTTTTCCATTGGCGCGCGCCAGGCGGAGCCCGGCGAATTCACCAAACGTGCGTTTTTGAACGGAAAGATCGACCTGACCCAGGCCGAAGCCGTAGCCGATCTCATCCACGCCCGTTCCGAGCGCGCCGCCCGCCTCGCCTCGGCCCAACTTGCCGATGCGCTCGGAATCCGGATTCGCGGCATTTACGACGACTTGCTGGGCGTTACCGCCGACATCGAAGCCATGCTGGATTTTCCAGATGATGAACTTCCCCAACATGTTCCGACAGAATTATCCGGCCGTCTCGAGGCTGTTTCCCGCCACATCCAGGCGCTGTTGGACACCTGGCAAGAAGGCCATGTCTTGCGCGAAGGAGCCCGAATCGTCATTGCGGGCGCCCCCAACGTCGGGAAATCCACCCTGTTGAACCTGCTGGCGGGTCGCGACCGCGCCATTACCTCCCCCCACCCCGGAACGACCCGGGACACGATCGAAGAGGCCGTGGTTCTGCTCGGATACCCCATGCAACTCATCGATACCGCCGGTTTGCGGGACGCGCCCGGCGAAATCGAACAAGAAGGCATTCGCCGCACCCACCGCGCCCTTTCCCAGGCGGATCTTTGCGTTTTCCTTGTGGATGCTTCCAACAATCTTTCCGCCGCCGAAAAAGCCTTCCTCGCGGCCCACAAACCCGAAAAATTGCTCGTTTTGCTCAATAAAATCGATTTGGGACAAAAAATCAGGACGGAAAATCTACCCGGCCTCGATTCCATGCCGATTTCGCTCAAAATAGATCCTCCAATTGCCAAAATTTCCGGAAAAATCGTCCAAAAAATATTGCGCACACCCCATGGAAGCGATCATGCGGAGCTTGCAATATCCGCCAGGCATAGGAATCTGCTTCTTTCTGCCTTGGAGGATATTAAATTTGCATTACATCATCTGAAAACGGGCTCGGAGGCCGATTTTTTTCCTGCTGCCAACCATGCCAGGGCCGCTTTGGATCAAATCGGCTATGTTTTCGGAAAAAACTGTCAGGAAGAGTTGCTCGACGCCATATTTTCAAGGTTTTGTGTAGGAAAATAGTTGTCAGGATTTCCTATTGGCCTTTAATATTGTTATTTGTTTCACGATATTATCCCCCTCCCCCATGAATTCGTTTGACGTGATTGTGATTGGAGGAGGACACGCCGGTTGCGAGGCGGCTTTAGCCGCTGCCCGGATGGGTGTCCGGACCGCCCTGGTCACAATGGATCTGCAAGCCGTAGCGCGCATGTCGTGCAATCCATCGATCGGCGGCATCGCCAAATCACACATGGTCTTCGAGCTCGACGCCTTGGGCGGCGAAATGGCGTTGAACACCGACT
>Ga0116155_10003376_pt1 | contig 10606 bp, 16 predicted proteins | sample AD_UKC032_MetaG_FD_89890 | JGI IMG/M metagenome (GOLD analysis project Ga0116155, IMG submission 89890) | Active sludge microbial communities of municipal wastewater-treating anaerobic digesters from USA - AD_UKC032_MetaG | ecosystem: Engineered > Bioreactor > Anaerobic > Digestate | place: USA... | reverse complement strand
TTGCTGCTTTTTTTCATACTTTTTTCATCTTGTTCAACAAATGCTGCTAAGAATATTGGTAAAAAGAAAGGAAAAAATCCGAAACCTGTGGATTTTATCTTAACCCCATATCTTCTCATAAATATCCCGTGAGCAAATTCATGAGTTATTGCAATTAATGCGATAATAATTATCCAATATGTAAAATAAAAAGGAGGCATAAAATCCAGTTTGAACATTTGAGGGAGATAAGGGATTAATGGAGTAATGGGGGGGACCTTAATTGCTCTAACAACTGCGGGATAAGCAACATACAAATAAACCATTTTTCCAAAAAGATATAGCATAAATCCCATTAAGAAATATCCGCAAGTAATAGATACATAACTTAGAAATTTTAGGGTTTTCTTATACTTTTTACCAATTCTATCAATTTTTTTCATTCCCCATTTGGTTCTATATAAAAAAAGCCAACCATCTCTTTTCAAGTTTTTCCTATTTATGTATAAAAATACTGAAATTAAAATTAGGAAAAATATCAAAAATATAATGTCATATCCTGTAAAATTCATGTTACCTCAAGAGGTTAAGTAAAATAAGGTTTAAAAGTGTAATGGTAAGTATTTTTAATTTGTTTTTAAAATTATTTACTTTTCTTTATTGGGCGAAAAGATTTTTTACCGCACTTTCTGCATCTTACTTTTCCCTTTAAAACTTTTTGAACATCTGATTTCATTTTTGTTTTGCAATTTTTGCATACAAAAACGTTCTTAAATAATCTGTTTTGTGCTTCAAGTATTTTTCCCATTTTATAATCTCCTTTTAATTAATCTTTCACCTTCAATATCCCAATATTCGCAATTTCCTCCTTCTTCAAGTTCTTCAAATACTGCATTATCTGGACAAGGAACTTCAATAGTTTCAAAATTCTCTAAATCCATTAAGCTTGCTTTTCCTTCTCCTTTTGAAAGTATCTGTGCTTTTCTTTTTTCTACATTTGGGACTTCTAATCTTTCATGTCCAGGTACAACAAATACTTTTTTTGAACCATTAATTATTCCTACTGCTTCAATTCTGCATTTAGCATGCCCATGTTTTCCTGTTTTGGATATATCTATGCTTTTTACTGTGCAAGGAATTCCTTCGACAAGAATATTTGTACCTACTTTTGCTTCTGTTGCATCAATTATTTTTAAAACCATAAATTAAACAAAAAAAATACATTTATAAACGTTTTTACTTAAAGGATTTCATGCCATTTGAAAAGAATGATTTTATTGAAGTTGAATTTACTGGTAAAGTAAAGGATGGAGAAATTTTTGATTCAAATGTTTCAGGAGAATTAAAAAAATTAAATTCTCAAGCAGAAGCAAAACCATTTATTCTTTCTTTGGGAAATGGAATGTTTCTTGAAGGAATTGAAAATTTTTTAATTGGAAAAGAAATCGGAAATTATGAAATTGAATTAAAACCAGAAAATGCATTTGGATTTAGAAATCCAAATTTAATTCAAAAGATGCCGATCAAAGTCTTTTTTGAGCACAAAATAAATCCTGTCCCAGGAGCAGTTTTTAGTTTTGATAATAAAATTGGAAAAGTTTTGGCAGTTTCTGGAGGAAGGGTGATGATGGATTTTAATAATCCCTTGGCAGGTAAAGAAGTGGTTTATGATATTAGGATTTTAAGAAAAGTGGAAAATTTAGATGAAAAAATAAAATCCTTAATCGAATTTTTATTTAAAAGTAATTTTAATTATAAATTAGAAGATAAAAAAATAATTTTAGAAGTGGATAAGGGGTTCAAAACTTTTGCAGAACTATTCAAAGACAAATTTAAGGAATTATTTGATTTGGAATTGGAGGTGGAAGAAATGGAAAATCCTTCTAAAAACAACAATAATGCTTAAAAACTAAAATAACTTTCTTCATTTATGGCAGATATAAACAAGAGAGATGATTCATTTGAATATTCTCCTTCAGCAGAATTAAGGGAAATAGACAGAGAACTCGAAGAGCTTTTAAAAAAACAATCAGCAAAAATAAAAGTTATAGGAATTGGTGGTGGAGGAAATAATTCTTTAAGCAGAATGAAAGAAATTGGTATTCGGGGTGGAGAAATGATTGCTATAAATACTGATGCTCAGGATTTGCTTTATTCAAATGCAGATCAAAAAATTCTTATTGGGAAAGAATTAACACAAGGATTGGGGGCAGGAAGCAATCCCCAGGTTGGACAAGAAGCTGCTAAAGAATCAGAATCTGATATAAAAAAGAAAATTGCAAATTCAGATATGATATTTATAACATGTGGTTTAGGGGGGGGAACAGGTACAGGGGCAGCACCTGTTGTTGCATCTCTTGCAAAAAAACAAGGAGCATTAACAATTGCAGTTGTTACCTTGCCTTTTACTATGGAAGGAAAAAAGAGAATAGAAAATGCAATGAATGGTTTAGAAAGATTAGAAGGAGTTGTAGATACTTTAATTGTTATACCAAATGATAAACTTTTGGAATTAGCTCCAGATTTGCCCTTACATACTGCATTTAAAATTGCAGATGAGGTTTTAACAAATGCAGTTAAGGGAGTAACAGAACTTGTTACAACAACAGGTTTAGTTAATCTTGATTTTGCAGATGTTAGAGCAGTAATGTGCGATGGAGGGGTTTCTTTAATTGGGATGGGGGAATCAAATAGTCAAAATAGAGCAATAGAAGCAGTTGAAAAATCAATAAATAATCCTCTTCTGGATGTTGATATCTCAAATGCAACAGGGGCTTTAGTGAATGTTGTTGGGGGACCAAACATGAGTTTAGATGAATATAAAACAATTGTTGGAACTATTGGGGAAAAATTAAGTCCAGATGCAAAATTAATTGGGGGGGCACAGATTTCTGAGGATATGGACAAATCAATAAGAGTTTTATTGATTGTTACTGGAGTAAAATCTTCGCAAATTTTAGGGCACGCTGAATCTATTGATAGTTTAAAGCATAAGGAAATTGAAGAAGAGTTAGGAATAGAGTTTTTTGAAGATTAGTTTCAAATATTTCTTTTAGACAAATTTTAAAAACCTTCTATTTCTGATAATATCATGTTAGAAAAAGCGAAAATATTTTTTGGAAAATGCAGACGAGTCTGGCAAGTCTTGAAAAAACCAACAAAAAAAGAATTTGAACAAACCACAAAAATTTCTGCAATTGGAATTGCTCTTTTAGGGGTGGTAGGATTTATTATTGCATTGATAATGGAGATTTTTTTTAAATAGTAATAAAATAAGTTTTTGAATTTTAGATAAATAACTTTATAAACCCACAATTTTATAAATTCATATCTGCTTCTTAAGAGATTAAGTTGTAGTGGAGACAAAATAAAATGATGTTTATAATTAAAGTAACGACGAATAAAGAAGAAAGAGCTGTAGATATGATTTCAGACAGAGCAGAAAAAAAGAATCTTAATGTATATTCTGTTTTACGCCCTCATGGATTGAGAGGGTATATTTTTCTTGAAGCAGAAGATAGAGAATCTGCAGAAGAAGCTGTTTTTAATTTGCCCTATGTAAAAGGAATTATTGGAAAAACAATTGAATATGAAGAAATTAAAGGGATGGTTCAACCTACTGTTGAGAGTGTTTCAATAAAAGAAGGAGATATTGTAGAATTAATTGGCTCAACATTAAAGGGAGAAAAAGCAAAAGTTTTAAGAATAGACAAACAGAAAGAAGAAGTTGTTGTAAGTTTGTTTGGAGCAGTTGTTCCTCTACCGCTTACATTAAAAATAGATAATGTTAAAGTTATAAGAAGGGAGGAAGAAGAAAATGCAGATTAAACTTTTAGTTGAAGGGGGAGCAATGGAACCAGGGCCAGCTTTAAGTCAAAAACTTGGGCCAGCAGGAATACCAATAAACCAGGTTATTCAAAAAGTAAATGAAGCAACAAAAGATTTTAAGGGGTTAAAAGTCCCAGTGGAATTGGATGTAAACTTAAAAACAAAAAAATTTGATATACATATATTTTCTCCACCTGTTTCAGGATTATTAAAAAAAGAATTAGGTATTTCAAAGGGTTCCGGAGAACAAAATAAAATTCAGGTAGCAAATGCTTCAATTGAACAAATAATTTTAGTTGTAAAAACAAAAATGCAGAATCTTCTTTGCAAGGATTTGAAAACTGCAGTAAAAGTTGTTGTTGGAACTTGCGGAACATTAGGTATTTTAATAGAGAATAAATCTGCGAAAGAAATTGAAGCAGAAATTGATAGAGGGAAATATGATAAAGAAATTTCCCAAGAAAAAACAGAAACCTCTCCTGAAAAGAAAAAAGAATTAAATGAATACTTTAAAGAAGTTCAAAGAAAACAAGATATAATATTAAAGCAAGAACAAGCTGCAAAGGCTGCAGAAGAAGAAAAGAAAGCTACTAAAGCAGGAGAGAAAAAAGTGGAATCTCCTCCGGTAGGTAAAAAGTAATTGAATAACTTTATAAATTTGGGTGTTCTCGGTAACTCATGAAAAAAGATTTAGACTTGGTGAGAATTGTCTCTTACTTATTTTTTGATGGACATTTATATAATACTCTAAAATGTTTTTATTTTTCTTCTAATAATTTAAATGTTTTAAAACAGCTTGATAAAATTGTTCAAAGAAAGTTTAAAATAAAAGGGAAATTTTATCTTGATGATGGGGGGGCAGGCAAGGTTAAAACTCATAAATATAGGGTTTTTAATGCAGAACTTTGTAGAGAATTAGAAAAATCGGGGGTGCCAAAAGGATGTAAAACTACAAAGAAATTCTCCATTCCAAATTGGATAAAGAACAATAAAAAATTTTTAAAAGAATTTGTTAAAGTAGCTTACTTTTGTGAAGGTTCAATGAAAGAAAGTGATAGGAAAAATCCAAGAATAATCTTTCATATAAGTAAGGCAGATTTCCTTTTAGATAATGGAATAGATTTTATTAATGAAATGATCAAAATTATTCATAGTTTTAATATTAAAACTACCTCGATTGGTATATATAACCGTAAAAAAAGAAAAGATGGAGTTAATGTTAAAGAGTTGAGATTTAGAATAATTACACAAGATAACAATAAGTTTATAAAACATTTTGCCCCTTTTTTCAATGGAGAATATAAGAATTTTCAGGGGATCATGGGGTAACCTGGTAGCCTTCGAGGTTTGGGACTTCGCGATCCCGGTTCAAATCCGGGTGGTCCCATTTATTTAATCTAATATACAAATCATTTTAAAGAAATTAGTTATAATATTCTAATGTCAAATTTAAAAAAACCAAGTAAAGAGTTTGAAGAGGCAGTTATTGACTTGGGTTCTATTCTGATAGATTGTCAATTATGTGGAAGAAATCACTTTGGATCTGATGAACAAGCACTTATTGATTACATTGGTAAAGAAGAATATAATGCATTGCTAAAAAATGCAAAAGAAAATCCGGATAAATACGTTCAGCACGATACAGAAATGGTTTCATGGGGAAATATAGATGGAAACAGGCTGTTATTGGTTGCGAATGCAATAAATTGGCTGAATATGAGGCGTTTATCTGGAATCATCGATATCTTATAGCTGATTACCTTTCTTCAAAAGCAAAAAAGGAATTAAAAGAAGCAAAAGATACTAAAAATTTAGCTGATAAAATTAAGAATTCTATTAAATAAGTTCTCTCCGAATAATTTAAAAACCTACTTTATAACTTATTAATATAATAAATTAAAATGACAACAAAATCAAAAAAAACAAAATCAGCTGGAAGGTTTGGCTCCAGATATGGAAAGAAAGTAAGAGATAAAATAGTTGGGGTTGAAGAAAAACAAAGAAAAAAACAAAAATGTCCTTTTTGTAATAAATTGGGGGTTAAAAGGCTTTCAAAAGGAATATGGAAATGCTCTAAATGTAATAAAAAATTTGCATCTGATACTTATCATCTAGAGGAATAAAATATGATTAACCTTAAGTACAAATTCAGCGGGAAGTTTATAAAAGAAACCGGAGGTGTCTTTTAATGGCAACATACAAATGTTTCAAATGCGAGAAGAAAGTTACTAATAAGAATCTTGAAAAGAGATTTATTTGCCCCTATTGTGGAAGCAAAATTTTCTTTAAGCTGAGAACTAAAGTAAAAAAAATCAAGGCAGATTAATTTATGATAAATTCAGATAAAAATATTCAGGAAATTCAATTTCTTGAACAAAATTTGCAAAATATACTTTTTCAGAAGCAGGCTTTTCAGATTGAGCTATCTGAATCGAAAGAATCTTTAAATGCTCTTGAGAATTCAAGTGATGAAGTTTTTAAGACAATTGGACAATTAATGATTAAGTATGAAAAATCAAAGATAAAAGATGAACTTTTGAATAAAATAAAAATTCTAGAATTAAGAATTAAAACTCTTGAAAAACAGGAGAGCACATTTTCAGAAAAAATGGAAAAATTAAGAGATGATTTTTTAAAAGAGAAAGAAAATAGTAAAAAATAATAAATTTGTTAATACTTAAAATATATCTAATTCAATTACGAAATCTTTATAAATACATATATCAATAAATTCAGTATGGTATTTGAAAAGTTAAAAAAAGCCTTTGCAAAGAAAGAGGGAAGTGATGACGAATATATTGAAATTGATTTAACTAAAGAAGAAAAAGACCATAAAGTTCTTGTAAAGCTTTTTACCTTAAAACAATATGAAGATATTAATGATGTTCTTTCAGCTGTAAGAGAAGGATATACTATAGCAGTTTTGGATATAAAAACAATAAGGCAAAAAGACCCAATAGAGCTTAAAAGAGCTGTTTCAAAGCTCAAAAAAACAGTAGATGCTCTTGAGGGAACAATTGCAGGTTTTGGTGAGAATCTTGTGATTGCAACACCTTCTTTTGCAAAAATACACAAAGTTGAGAAGCCTAAACCAGAAGAAAAGAGCAAATTTGACGATTATTAATTTAATTTCTTAATTCATAAAGTTTAAAACATTCTTTTTTCTATTTTTTATATGAAAACTCTTTTTGTTCCTGCAGAAATTAATTTTTTAGGCAATTTTGATAAATTAAAAAATGATTTTGAGCTCTTACCTAAAAATTTAGCATTATGTTATTCAATACAATATAAAAGTTTTGCAGAAAAAGTAAAAAAAGAGCTCTCAAAAAGTCACAATATAATTAATTTTTTTCAAATTCTTGGATGCAGTAAACCCAAAAACTTAGGAAAAGCAGATTGTATCTTAGTTTTGGCAGATGGAAAATTTCATGCAATTTCTATTGCTTATGAAACAAAAAAACAGGTTTATTTGCTGGAAAGAGACAAATTAATTAAAATAATGCAAGAAGAAATAGGGGATCTTGAAAAAAAGAAAAAAGCCTCTTATCTTAATTTTTTGAATTCTGGGAAGGTAGGAATTTTAATTTCAACAAAACCTGGACAGCAGAGATTAGAAAGAGCATTAAATTTGAGTAAAAAATTAAAAAACAAAAAATTATATTTTTTTCTTTCAAACGAAATTAATATTCAGGAAATAGAAAATTTTGGGCTTGATTTTTGGATAAATACTGCTTGCCCAAGAATGGATTTAGATAGTCCAAAAATAATAAATATTAACAAATTTGACTAAATTTTTGTCATAGAAAAAACTGTTTTTAATGCAACTACAATTGTTGCAGGAACAAATAAAACAAGTAATGCTCCAAATACAGAAGAAACTAAATCCCCAATTCCTATGCCTATTAAAGATCCAAGAACACTTTCCATACCAAACTTGCTAACAATTACCAAAACTGCACTTGAAATTAAAAAGGTTTGAGAGTGTTTTTCAGAAACATCTACTTTCATTCCAACAATTATTCCCAACAAAACTAAAATTGCATAGATTGGAGAACTAAATTGACTTATTTTAGTTACAGGTATAAGAAAAGTTACAACTCCAATAAATACTGCAAGAATAACCCCAATTAAAAAAATCCATGCACTTACAGAATTCTCTTGAGATTTTATCACCATTTTTATTATTTTATAGATATAAAACAAATTCATCAAAAATATATAAATCTTTTGAATTCCAGAAGATATAAAAATTTATAAATGGTTTTTATTTTAATTTACAAATGAGCAGATGAAAATGAAAAAAATATTCTTTTGTTTAATTCTTTTAATTCTATCTTTTCAATTAATTAGTGCAACAGAAACTGTAATAAAAGTAAAAACAGTCCCATTCAAGAATATAAATTTAATCGTTCTTTCAAGTAGCTTGGAAATTTATGGTAGTTTTAATAAAGATGCAGATAAATATGGAGATGCTTCTTTTTTATTTTCTTCAGATAAATCCAGATTTGATGTGACTATTTTTATTAAAGATGTAGATTTGGATAAGAAAATTGCATATAAGAAACTAGAAAATCAAATTGCAGGAGAAGATATTTATGTTGAAGTGGTTCCAGAAGATTTTACAATAGTCAAAACTCCAGGAGAAGAAATTGAAACAGAGATTGTGGAAAATGTTTCATTAAATGATTCTATAATTTCTCTTCAAGAAGAACCAATCCAAAAACCTCGAATAAGTGGATATGCTATTTTTGGAGAAAACACTAAATTAAGGAACATTATTTTATATTCTCTTGGGGGAGTTATTATCCTTTTAATAGCATTTTTTATTTTTAAAAAAGTTAAAAAAAGAAATAAAGGAGAAAAAGGGATTAAGATAAGAAAACTTAGTGAATTAAGAAGTGAAGAAAAAACCCTAAACAAAGATGACACCCCCCAAAACTATTATGGAATACTTAATAATACTCAAAAAAAGTTAGAAGAAACTCAAAAAGAACTGGACAAGGTTAAAAACAGGGAGAAAATAAAAGAAATTGAAAGAAGAATACAAAAAGATCAGCAGGAATTGAGAAAATTAAAAAGTTTTTGATTCTATATATATCTATATATAAATAGGTAAAGCAATAAGAAAAACCTAATTTTGAAATAATTAAACTAATCTATATTTTAAAAAAGAGAAATCTTTATAAAGCATAGTAACTCTAAAATGATTACAAAATGAAAAGCAAAAACTTTATTTTGATAAGTCTAAGCATTTTATCTATTGTATTTTTATTAAATTTTGCAAGCGCAGATTTGACATTTACAACAATTCCAGCTAATGCAACTATGGATTATGGAGTAAATTGGGCAGGAGTTCAATTTGAAGCAACAGATGCTATCTATTATTCTATAAATGATACAACTAATTTTATAATTAGCTCAACAGGATTTTTAGATAATAGAATCACTCTTTCTGTTGGAACTTATGTTATTAATGTTACAATAACAGATGAACTAAATAATACTCTTTCAACACCTTATAAACTTCAAGTTTTAGCATTAAAGGAAGCAGAAACCTGCAAATATTCAGATAATGGAAATTTAGATGTAAGCATAGAGGATATCTCTGTTGATAAAGGATATGGGAAAGATAATGAATGGTTTCCTTTAGATGAGATTATTGTGGAAGTTGAAGTAGAAAATAATGGAAATGAAAAAATAAGTGATATTTCAGTAAAATGGGGATTGTATGATAAAGATTCAGAAGACTGGATTATTAAAGAAGAAGAATCAGATTTTAATCTTAAAGATGGAGATAATGAAATCCTTACTTTAACTTTTGTACTAGATGATGTTAAAGAATTCAAAAATGAAGGAGATTATGTTTTTTATGTTTGGGCAACAGGGGAAGATGAAGACTTAAATGAAAATACTTGTGTGTTGGATTCTGAAAGTGTAGAAATTATTCTTGAAAGTGATTTTGTTATAATCGGGGATTTAGAAGCACTTCAAACAGCTTCATGTGGAAGTGAAGTATTTATTTCTGGAAGAGTTTGGAATGTTGGGGAGGATGACCAGGATGAAGTAACTGTATTAATTTCTAATAGTGAATTAGGTTTAAATAAACTAGTTGAAATTGGAGATGTAGATGCATTTGATAATGAACCTTTAGAATATACCTTTCAATTGCCAAAAAATTTGGAAGAAAAGACATATACAATAAAATTAACAGTTTATGATGAGGATAATGATGTTTATCAGAATGATTATGAAGATGATAAGTCTGTAAAAGATATTTTTCTTAAGGTTGAAGGAGGGTGTTCTGTTGCAGAAGCTTCTGTAAATGCAGTTTTGGAATCAGGAGGACAAGCCGGAAAACCTTTGATAGTTAAAGCAACAATTAAGAACACTGGAACTAGTTCAGCTAGTTATGTTTTGAATGTTGGAGACTATGGAAGCTGGGCTTCTTCAGTTTCCTTAGATAAACCTTCACTAACTCTTAATGCAGGAGAATCAGAAGATGTTCTTATAACTTTAAATGTTAATAATGATGCAGTAGGAGATAAATTATTCAGCTTAGATGTTTTGTCTGAAGATGAATTAGTTGTTAGTCAGCCAGTTCAAATTGAAATAACAAAGAAAAAAGGATTTTTAGGGATAACAGGAGATGCTGTTTCTGGAAATAACAAGTATTTGTGGGGAATTGGGCTGATAAATCTTATCCTAATAGTTTTAATAATTATTATTGCAGTAAGAATTGCAAAAAAATAAATTTCTAACTCAAATTATTTAAATCTCTTTTTTCTTTTATATTTATGAA